>Ga0210384_10002009_pt1 | contig 25805 bp, 25 predicted proteins | sample IncBWH2MmetaG_FD_160574 | JGI IMG/M metagenome (GOLD analysis project Ga0210384, IMG submission 160574) | Forest soil microbial communities from Barre Woods Harvard Forest LTER site, Petersham, Massachusetts, United States - Inc-BW-H-2-M | ecosystem: Environmental > Terrestrial > Soil >...
GTGGGTGTTGTTGGAAAGCACGGCGAAGAAGGGTTCGCCGCGCAACCCGTGGTAAAACTTCACGCTAAATGGAATTTAGAGAATTTACACGCAGTCGTTTTCGTGCAAGAAAAAAAGAATCGGCGCATTTTGGGAGCCGCCGCGATTCGTGGAACTCGTGGAAGCCTTGCGTCGCGCTAGAAACAAAGAAAGAGCAACACTCTTGATGAAACGAGACGCGCGGTCACGGACGCTGGTCTCGTGCTGGTTTGGGCTAACGTCGAAGGATATGTTTCCGTTCGGGACGGCCGCTCGAGGTGCGCAAGAGTGCGTGCTCCTGCTTACGGCGTATCCTGCGGGGCGTCTGAGAATGGAGCGGCTGGTGCGAGTTTCGTTGGAGCGATGAATGGGCGACGATTTCTTCGGCACTCCGCGCGAGGTGGAAAGAACTTCAACGGCATCCGCGAGCGGATTCCCCAGCAACCTTTTCTTGGATAAGACGGGCTTGCGCGCGGGCTGGCGGCTCCTGATTTACCTTGCCGTTTTCTTGGCATTTATGGTGGTTTCCAGTTATTTTCTCCGCCTGTTCTTACATTTGGCTCTCGGACTTACCTCTCCCGCATTTCAATTCCTAGGCGAATTGGCAGGGTTTCTCGCCGCATTTCTCGCGGCTTGGATCATGTCCCGGCTCGAGCAGCGCCCCGTGGGCGTCTACGGACTGCCTGCGCGAGGCGCGTTCGGAAAACACTTTTGGCTCGGATGCGTCTTTGGCGTCTGCGAGATTTTCGCCTTGATCGGAATCATTGCGGCTTTCCGAGGTTATTCCTTCGGAAGCCTGGCTGAACATGGTGGAGCCATCGCCAAATGGGCGCTGTTCTGGGGCATATTCTTTGTAGTGGTCGCTTTGTTTGAAGAGTTTTTTTTCCGCGGCTACGCCTTGCACACATTGGCCGAGGGGATCGGATTTTGGCCGGCTGCGGTCCTTCTGGCGATTTCCTTCGGATTAGTTCACAAGACAAACCCCGGCGAGAATTGGATCGGGGTTGCCGGCGTGGTGCTGGTGGGCTTGTTCTGGAGTTTCACCTTGAAGCGAACGGGAAGCCTGTGGTTCGCACTCGGCATGCATGCGAGTTTTGATTTCGGGGAAACCTTCCTCTTCTCCGTTCCGGACAGCGGAATGATTTTCCCGGGCCATCTTTCGAACGCGACGCTACAAGGCCCAAACTGGTTGACGGGAGGGGCACCCGGACCCGAAGCGAGCGTCATTGATTTTCTAATCGTAGCTGTTTGTTTCCTGGTGTTTAACCGTTTGTATCCAGCCCGGCAAGGGCAGAGGTACGTCCCACCGGCGCAATAAGATTTTTAATGTACGAGGTCAGAGGCGTAAACGAGTTGCACTCCGCGCGCGCCCGCTTGTGGCAGAACTTCGCTTAGTGCGCGGAGGGTCGCGGGGTGCGGATGGCCAATGGCAATGGCTTCTCCTTTTTCCTTCGCGCCACGAAGAGCCAGCTCGAGCTGCTTGCGCACCGCGGAAACTTGCGCGACATCGTCGAGGAAAGGAACGTTCCGAAAGCCGGAGCGGACTCCCAGGCGCTGCGCGGTGTCATAAGCGACGGTAGCAGCGGTGGTGCGGCTGTCCACGTAGAAGAGATTCCATTTCCGAAGCACGGGCATCAACTCTTTCATGAGCGCGGGATCGGCGGTGGCTTCTGACCCCTGATGATTGTTGACGCCTGCGACGTTGGGAACGTTTTGCATCATCTGCTCAAACAGCGCGGGGATATCGTCGGCGGGCATGCCGGGATGCAATTCGTGGGCTTCGGGTGTCTCGTTGCCGATCGACTGCATGGGGAGATGCAGCATGACTTCGTAGCCGCGACGATGGGCTTCCTCAGCAATGTCGACAGAATGCGTGTGATAGGGCAGGACCGAGACAGTCAAGGGATAAGGCAGAGCAAATATGGCGTCAGCAGTGGCGCGGTCGTTGCCCAGATCATCGAGGATGATGGCCAGCCGCCCTCGGCCGTCTTGCTGGCCGGACGGCGGCGGAGGCGGCGAGGCCGTGTGTGCCGCTGTTGGAGCGACGATGTGGACCGAATTCGTGATCACGCCGGCGCTGCGATAGTCCAGCCGGAGAAGCGCTCCCGCGCTTGTGGGCTCGTCGCGAGTCAGATTATGTGACGTTCCGATGCGGTCCAAGGACTGGATGAGATGCGAGACTGATTCGCGCCGAACCTGATCGGAGCCCCCGGCAGGGAGCGTCACAAAAAGATGATCGACGCGGTCGGGATGCGTGCCATCAAACTGGAAATGCGCGGCTAGATCGCTGGATTGTTTGCCGAAACCCGCGGAGGCGTGCATCATTTCGCGGGTGACGATGTGAACCTGGCTGGGCGAGAGGCGCTTAGGTTGCTCGTTTTTGCAGCCCCAGGCAACAATAGCCAAGACACAGAGAAAAACAAACGGAAAGGAGCAGCGGAAGGGTCCGCGCTGAAACGCAGGAATCTGATTTGTAGTTCCCCGCCGAACGAGCACGGAACGCTAGGCGGCTTTTTTCTGCGGCGCCTTCAACAGTTCGAGGGCTTTGCGATAGATCGAATCCTCGGGAGACAACGGGCGCGGCGGAACCGGTTCTTTCTGGGTATCGGCAGCGCCATTGTCGTCATCCGCGGTGTCCGTGTCATCCTCGGCCGTAGCATGCACGACCTCGGACGGTGTGACGCCTTGCTCGAGGATGGACTTGCCGTCTCCATTGTAATAATTGGCGACCGTCAGGAAGAGCGCGGCTCCGTCATCGAGGGAAATAAGCTTTTGCTCCGAGGCAAGGCCAAACGTTCGCTCACCAACTACGTCACCGCGGTGGTTCGCGACCATCGCTGAAGCCAGTACTTCCGCCGCGCCTGAAGTCGTAGCGTCGATCAGTACGGAAACGGGCGCTTTCCAGACCACTCTGCTCGGGTCAGCGGCGAACACTTGCGTGGAAACTGTTTGGCCGCGCAGAGTCGATAGAGTTCCGGAGGACACAAAAAGTTTTGCGACGGCAATCGCTTCGGAAACCGGCCCGCGTCCGCATGCGCGGACATCCAGGATCACTTTGTGAATGCCTTGCTTCTCCGCGTCCTGAAGCCGGGAGCGAATTTCGTCGGCGCGTCCTGCGTCAAGAGAAGGCAAGCGCAGAACGAGAATATCCGGATCAACTTTGGCGCTGACAATCTTCGAGGCGCCGAGCTTTTCGCGCACCAGGTCCACGGCATCGGGATCCGCCTTGCCGCGGCGGATGACGCCAACTTTCACTCCGGTGCCCGGTTGGCCGCGAAGGAAATTCATGGCTTGGCCGACGGACATGTCGCGCGTGGTAAAGCCCGCGACGGATTCAAAAATATCTCCGCTGTGGATGCCCGCTTTTTCGCCCGGGCTATCCGGCAAAACGGAAACTACGATGATGTAGCCGAAACGCTTGCTGAGGGTTAGGCCAGCGTCACCGCTCACGTTCGCAGCCTGCTTTTGTTTGTATTCCGAGTACTCGCGGGGAGTCAGGTAGCTGGACTGCGGGTCGAGAGATTCCAGCAATCCGTGGAGCGATCCGGAGGTCACCAAATGAAGATTCGGCTCATCAACGTAATCCTGTTGGATTTTCTGCAGCACTTCGCTGTAGACCGTCAGCGATTTATACGCTTTGTCGTCCGGCGTACGTCCCAGGACATGGCCCAGCCCGGCGTAACAAAAGATAACTACGGATACGCAAAGAACCCCAATACGAGCCGCTCGATTCATGCCTCACCTATGCCCTTCTGCAATTAACGAGACGCTGCCAACAAAAACAGACTACCAATTATAGCACCGTCAGAACATGGGACGCGGGCCGAATGAGAAAGGAAGCCCCAACGCATGGATTAAAGCCGGCCGCGACAAATCGGGCTCAGGTTGGGTGTAAGACACGCTTGACGAGCGAAATGATGCTTAATTGACACACCGAGACCAAACTCCGGGCTTCGTGTTCGTATAAGTTACTGAAAAATATGGACAAAGAGGTGAAATCCTGGCCAACAACATGCTACCTTGGTAGAGCGCACATGTTTCAATCCACCATATCAAAGCAGGCGTCCGCCGAAGGTGTGGGTCTGCACACCGGCGTTTTCGGACATGTCCGCCTTCTTCCCGCGCCAGCCGATACGGGCATCGTCTTCCGCCGAACAGACCTCGACAATTTTCCTATCGAAGCTCAGGGCCACAATGTCGCCCGGGTCAGCTACGCCACCAGCTTGATGAAACAAGGGGTGTTGCTCTCAACCACCGAGCATTTGCTTGCTGCGATCTATTCCTGCGGTATCGACAACATTTACATCGATATCGACTCGATCGAGATTCCCATTTTGGATGGCTCGGCCGAGCCGTTCATGCAGATGCTGGAGAAGGCCGGCGTTCGCAAACTCCGTCGCCGGCGCCGGTATTTGAAGGTCTTGAGGCCATTGGAAGTCGAAGAGGGAGACCATCGCATCGGCATTTACCCAGCCGACGAGTTTCGGGTGCGTTGCTATGTGGATTTCCCGCATCCGCTCGTGGGCCAGCAAGAGATCGAGATGGTGGTTAGCGCGGATACCTTTCGGCACCTGCTGGCCCGCGCGCGCACGTTCTGTTTCGAGCGGGACATTGCGCCGCTGCGCTCCATGGGCTTGATTCGCGGTGGATCGCTCGAAAATGCCATCGTCTTGACGAACGAAGGCGTGATGAATGGACCGCTGCGCTTTCCGGATGAATTTGGCCGCCACAAGGCGCTCGATCTAATTGGCGACCTAGCTTTGGCGGGTTTGCCCCTCCTGGCTCGCGTCGAAGCCTATAAGGCGGGCCATGCGCTTCACACCCAGTTGGTCAGTCGCCTGCTTGCCGACCCCTCGCTTTGGACTATTACGACAGCGGAGACAGCCGCCACGGATCGCGAAGTTCGGTTGACCACGCTCACTCCTGCACCGGCTACTGATTAGACATTCGCCTCTTCTCAGGCATCAACTGGATTGCGAAATCTCCGGTGCTCCCGCAGAATGGGCTGGAACCATGTCCAATCATGATCTGGCTATCGTCATTCTTGCTGCCGGAAAAGGCACGCGGCTGAAATCAGGCCTCGCGAAAGTATTGCACCGCGCGGGGGGGCGCTCGCTGATCGAACACGTCGTCCGCGCGTGCGCGCCTTTGGGCGCGAAACAGACCGTTGTGGTCGTCGGGCACCAGGCCGAGCAGGTTACGACCGTGGTCGAGCCCCTTGGAGCGGCGACAGTTTTGCAGCAACCGCAGCACGGTACGGGTCACGCCATGCAGGTCGCGCGGCGCTCCCTGCGTAAAGCGAAACTCGTGGTCGTTTTGCCTGGTGACGCGCCGCTGGTGCGTACGGAAACGCTGAAAGCTCTGGTCGCGACACATCGTGCTGGAAACGCCGCTGCCACGATTTTGACAGCAGTGCTGGCCGATCCCTCTGGCTATGGGCGCATCTTGCGAAAATCTGAGACCGCCGTCGCGGCGATTGTGGAAGAGTCGCAGCTCACGCCGGACCAGCGCGAGCTGAACGAAATTAATTCCGCAATCTATTGCTTCACGTTGGACAAGCTTTGGCCGGCCCTGGGCCACGTTAAGCCGAACAATCACCATCGCGAGCTTTACCTCACAGACACGATCGCCGTGTTGACCGCTAAAAACGAGACCGTCCTCGCGGAAGTTTCACCCGACCCCCGCGAAGTCTTGGGCTGCAACACGCGCGCGGACTTGGCGGAAGTAGACCGCATTTTCCGCGAACGGAAGCGCGCGGCGCTGATGGACGCGGGAGTTACTATTCAATTGCCCGAAACGGTGCTGGTTGATCCGGAGGTCACGGCGGGCGAGGACACGGTAGTTGAGCCCGGCGTGCAGCTTCTGGGCAAGACCAAGATCGGTGCGCGGTGCACAATTCGAAGCGGAAGTGTGCTGAGTGACGCAGTGCTCGGCAATGACGTGACTGTTGAGCCGCATTGTGTGGTGGCACAGAGTCGTTTGGACGATGGCGTGATCATTGGGCCGTTCGCGCGTTTGCGCCCGGCCAATCACTTGAAGGCTGGGGCGCGCGTCGGCAATTTCGTCGAACTGAAAAAGAGCACCCTCGGCGAAGGAACCAAGGCCATGCACCTGACGTATCTCGGTGATACGAAGATCGGCGCCAAATCGAACATCGGCGCGGGGACCATCACCTGCAACTATGACGGATTTCACAAGTTTCCAACTTCGATTGGCAACAAAGTCTTCATTGGAAGCGATAGCGTGCTTGTCGCACCTGTGCGTATTGGTGATGGCGCGTATGTCGCCGCGGGCTCGACGATCACGGAGAACGTTCCGGGCGACGCGCTGGCGATCGCACGCGGCCGGCAAGCGAACAAACCGGGTTGGGCTTCCAGAAAGCGCCGCGAATTGGCTGCTGCTGAAAATCCAAAGAACACCAAGCGATCGCGACAAAGAGCAAAAGTCCGCAGGTCGTCCAAAAAACGTAAGTAAGTTTGTGTCCAGAACAGCCGCGTTAAAACTCAGCACCTCCCGCCATGCGAAAAAAGCTCCGGCCATAAACAGGCGCCGTTGCAAAACATTGAATACCGGTGCACCGAATGCTATCGTCCGCGGTACTTAAATCCAAAGGAGCGCTCTTGTGGGCAATTGGGTCAACTGGCTGTTGGTCATCGGTGGCCTAGTGTGCGTGATCATCGAACTGGCGCTCGGAGCGCTGACGGGCCTGGACCTTGCGCTCGTTGGCGGATCGCTAACAGTCGGCGGCGTGATCGGTCTGCTGGCGGGATCGGCGCGAGTCGGTTTGCTGGCGGGCGGTGTCCTCGCGCTGGTCTACCTGGCCATATTTCGAAGCTGGCTGAAATCCAAGCTCACCGTAAAAAACATCGCCAGCAACGTGGACGCTGTGGTGGGAAAAGCCGGGGTGGTGACCAAGCGCATCGCGCCCGGCGAGGCGGGCATGGTGAAAGTCGGCGCGGAAGTCTGGCGCGCAGAGTTGGCGGGTGCGGAAGATGCCGCGCGCGATCTCGGGGCTAAAGTTACCGTTCAGTCGGTCGAAGGCGTGACACTCAAAGTGAGGTGAGCAGCGATGGATCCTTTTGGCGGACTGGTGATGCTGGCAATTTTTGTGTTCCTGGTATTGGGACTTGTCGCGTTGGCCAAAGGCGCGCGAACCGTCAAGCAGTATGAAAAAGGACTGATTACGCGCCTTGGCAAGTATCACGGCATGGCGCCATCGGGGCTAACGTTCATCCTGCCGTTCGTGGACGACATCGTGCGCGTGGACATGCGCGAACAGGTCATCACTGTGCCACCTCAGAAGCTGATCACCAAAGACAACGTGACTGTCGAAGTGGACGCCGTCGTGTACTACAAAGTGATCGACCCGGTGAAATCTCAGTATGAGGTGCAGGATTTTGGATATGCGTGTACAACACTGGCGCAGACCAATCTGCGCAACTTGATCGGAGACCGCACGCTGGACGAAACGCTCGTTGCCCGAGACATGATCAATACGAACTTGCGAGAAGTCCTGGACGAGGCCACCAACGGCTGGGGCGTAAAAGTCACGCGTGTGGAGGTACAAAAGATCGAGCCACCGCGCGACATTACCGACGCCATGTCCCGCCAAATGAAGGCGGAACGCGAGAAGCGCGCTGCCGTGCTTGAGGCGGAAGGCATCAAGCAGAGCCAGATTCTGCAAGCCGAAGGCAAGAAACAATCCGAAATTCTGAAGGCGGAGGGCGACGCTCAGGCTCGCATTACTCGCGCCAATGCCGAGGCGGAAGCCATCAAGCTGGTCTCGAACGCCGCGGAAACCTATTTCAAGGAACGCGCCGAAACGATGCGCCGCCTGGAAGTTCTCAACAACACGCTTGCGCAAAACACGAAATACATCGTCCCATCGAATTCAAGCCTTGTGAATATCCTGGGCCTGGATGGCGCGATTCCCGCGGCCGTACCCGCCGCTAGTTCTGGAACATCGTCCGGCCCAGCCACTTCCGGCCCCGGAGGCCGATCGGTTTAGCGCGAGTTGCCGGCACCGGAGCGCTTATGGCTGAAGCGCAGACGAAATCCGCAGTCGAATGCAGAACGATTTCGGCGCACTTCGTTGTTCTCGATGTCGTCGGCGCGGCAGAGTATTACCGCGACGTTTTGGGATTTCGCATCCTCGGCTACTTTCTCGATTCTCTCCCGTCGATGCCATCGTTGCACGAGATTCCGTCAAAATTCACTTTGGAAAGACGGACACGGGCACTGCCCCCTCGCACAACCTCTGCCGGTGCGCGGGAAGCCTCGACGCTTACATTTGGGTAAACGATCTCGATCCTCTTCACGCGGAATTGAGGCGACGCGGCGCAAAAATTGTGGAACTTCCGGCGACGCGCGTCTATAAGTGCTATGAAATGGTCGTCGAGGATGATTCGGGATTTCGCCAGGCTTTTGCGATGGATCTCCGTTGTCAGCCGGGTGCTCCCGCACAATCCTAAAGCTATTTGCGAAAGAACTTTTTCCATACCCTCGTGTGCTAAAATGGGGGTTCCCCGAATGCCACACGGAGCCAACACGCAATGAAATTCGGAGTCGTAGTTTTTCCCGGATCCAATTGTGATCACGATGCATTTTACGCCGTCGGAAACGTTCTGCAGAAGCCCGTCGAATTCATCTGGCACCAATCTCAGGACCTCGCGAATTGCGACGCGGTCATCCTGCCGGGCGGCTTCGCTTATGGCGACTATTTGCGCACCGGCGCCATCGCGCGCTTTTCGCCGGTGATGAAGGCTGTCGAGAGGTTTGCCAACAGCGGCGGCGTGGTCCTCGGGATTTGCAACGGCTTCCAGATTTTGCTCGAAGCGGGTTTGCTTCCCGGTGCCATGATGCGAAACGGCGGCCTGCGCTTCATCTGCCGCCACGTCCACATCCGCGTCGAGCAAACGGACACACCGTTTACGAACGCCGCGATGCAGGGCCAAATCCTGAAGATTCCCATCGCCCATTCGGACGGCAACTACAATTGCGAAGAGGTAACGCTTGCGGAGCTCGAGAAAAACCGCCAAATCATCTTCCGCTACACGACACCGGACGGAAGGGATGACGCCGCGGGCAATCCCAACGGTTCGATGAACAATATCGCCGGCATTTGCAACCGGGAGCGCAACGTCGCCGGACTAATGCCGCATCCCGAGCGCGCCGTCGAGCCCGCTCTCGGCTCCGCGCACGGGCTGGTCATATTCCAGTCCATGGTAGAAGCCCTGGTGGGAGCCGCAAAGGCCACAGCGTGAAGATGGCAGCACTTTTTTCGAAGCAGCCCCGGCGGTGCTCAACGCTGGCTCGCTTTGAGCGATTCGATGAATGAAGAACTCTCAGAGCTTAGCTTCGAGGAGTTTGTTCGCGCCCGGAAGTTGTACTGGCAGCAAGAAGCACAAAAGCCGTCGTCAGGTGTCCTCGTCCCGGATTTCGACAAAGTGAACCATGGCGATGATGCCGGCAGCTTTATGCTGTATGCGCCGGGTCCGGAAGGCGTTTTCGCGGTGTTTGAAGATTCCGCGGAAACAGGCTGGTTTTATCTGTACGGCGCGAAGCAGCATGCAATTCTGAAGTGCGCACATATCTACAATCGTGCGGATGTCATTGTTGACGAGGGTGTGGTGGACATCGGCTGGGCAGCGGACGGTTCGGCTTGCGGTCTCGCGGTCTGGGGCGAGTTTCGCGCGTTTCTTGGAGTCTCGAAGGATCTGCGAATACGAAAGCCGGTGATGGACGCCGAGGAACGCGGCATTCCTGCTGGCGATTGGCCCGCCGGTTTTGAGCGCTATCTCGAAGAGAAAATCGAATAAGGGACCTCGACACGCACAAATGGCTACAGCTAGCACCGAGATCAAAGTGACTCCGGAAATTGCCGCTGAACATGGCGTCACTCGCGACGAATACGCGCGCATCCAGCAGATTCTCGGCCGCGATCCGAACATCACCGAGCTGGGCATTTTCAGCGTGATGTGGAGCGAGCACTGCTCGTACAAATCGAGCAAAGTGCATCTGAAGCGGCTGCCCACGCGCGGCAAACTTGTCGTGCAAGGTCCCGGCGAAAACGCCGGGGTCGTGGACATCGGCGATGGCCTCGTCGCCGCATTCAAAATCGAATCGCACAACCACCCGAGCTACGTAGAACCGTTTCAGGGGGCAACGACTGGTGTCGGCGGCATCCTCCGCGATATTTTCACCATGGGCGCGCGGCCGATCGCCGTTCTCGATTCGCTTCGATTCGGCGAAATCGTGCCCGGTAAGGACACTAGCGAAGAGGCCGCCAAGAATCGCAGCATCCTCGACGGCGTGATTCGCGGCATTGCCAACTACGGAAATTGTTTTGGTGTCCCGACTGTCGGCGGAGAAGTCGGCTTCGAGCCGGGCTACTCGCAAAATCCGTTAGTCAACGCCCTGGCTCTCGGCATCGCACGCAAAGAGGAAATTTTCCTGGCGAAAGCCAAAGGCATCGGCAATCCCGTGATTTACGTCGGAGCGAAGACCGGTCGCGACGGGATTCACGGCGCATCGCTGCTCGCTTCGGCGGAATTCACCGAAGAGTCCAAGCAGAAGCGCCCCAACGTGCAAGTGGGCGACCCGTTCATGGAAAAGCTGCTGCTCGAAGCCTGCCTCGAAGCCATGCAGACCGGCGCAGTCGTAGCCATTCAGGACATGGGCGCCGCCGGCCTCACCTGCTCAACGATGGAAATGGCTTCTCGCGGCGGCACCGGCATCGAAATCGATCTCGCCAAAGTTCCCCAGCGCGAAACTGGCATGACGCCCTACGAAATCATGCTCAGCGAATCGCAGGAGCGCATGCTCCTGGTCGCGGAAAAAGGCCGCGAACGCGAAGTTCTCGACGTTTTCAAAAAGTGGGGGCTCGATGCCGTGGTGGTCGGCACGGTCACCGACGGCGGCATTGCGAAAGTTTTGAATCACGGCCAGGTCGCCGCCGAAATTCCCGCGCATCCGCTCGCCGAAGAAGGCCCGGTCTACCGCCGCCCCATTGCGCAGCCGTCCCTCCGTCACGAAGCGCTTGCGGATTGGTTTTCCTTCGCGCCCGAAAGCACGGATCTCACGGCGAATTTTGCAAAGCTACTGGCTTCGCCGGCTATCGCTTCGAAGCTTTGGATCACCGAGCAGTACGACACAAGTGTACGCACCAACACGCTTGCCGGTCCCGGCGCAAGCGACGCGGCGGTTGTACGGGTTAAGGATCCTCAGACTGGAATTGTAAAACGAGCCTTGGCGCTCGCCACCGACGGCAACGGCCGTTGGTGCCAGTTGAATCCGCGCGTCGGCGCCATGCACGCCGTCGCTGAAGCCGCTCGCAACGTCGCCGCGTCCGGCGCGCGCCCCATCGCGGCGACGAATTGCCTGAATTTCGGCAGCCCCGAAAAACCGAATGTCATGTGGCAATTCAGCGAAGTGATCGACGGTCTCACCGTCGCTTGCAACGAACTCGCCACGCCCATCACCGGCGGCAACGTTAGCTTCTACAACGAAACCCTCGGCAAGTCCATCTACCCGACGCCGGTCATTGGCATTCTCGGCATTCTTGAGGACGCTTCCCGCGTCCTGAAAATCGCCTTCCAGGCCGCTGGCGACTTCCTCCTCCTCCTCGATGGTCATGCGGTAGGGACGACGCTGGGGTCGCCCGCGAGCGGAGCAAGCCCCGCCCCTGCAGCTGACTTCGCGCGGGACTTCTCTTCGTCCGAGTACTCCAAAACGATCGCGGGGATCGTCTCCGGCGACCCGCCAGCCATCGATCTAACCGCCGAGAAACGCTTGATCGATTGCCTGATCGCTCTCGCGTCCGATGGCTCCGTCCAATCCGCTCATGACATCTCGGATGGCGGCATTGCCGTCACCCTTGCCGAATCCTGCTTCGCAGCCGCATCTTCCGCTGTAAGTGCGCAGCATGCTGCGCCGCAACTTGGCGCAAACGTGAATCTGGCCCCCGACGGCCCCGCCGAACACGCCTTGTTCAACGAACGCGGCGCCCGCTGTGTGGTCTCCGCCTCCCCTGCAAAACTTGCCGCCGTTCTCGCAACTGCGAGACAATACGGTGTAGGTGCGCGCGAGATTGGTAAGGTGCATCTTGGCAACGCGCTCCGCATCGAATATAAGGGGAGCGCAGTGGTCGATTCCTCCCTCGACCCGTTGCGCGACGTCTGGGCCAATTCTCTTGAGCGCACGTTAGCCGCAAAATGACGCTAAAGCCCGCTTACGCCGACGATCATTTCCACGACGAGTGTGGTGTGTTCGGCGTGTTCGGCCATCCTGAAGCCGCGAACCTCGCCTACCTCGGGCTCTACGCTTTGCAGCATCGCGGCCAAGAGTCCGCCGGCATCGTTTCAAGCGACGGCGCCGATCTCTATCTCCATCGCGCCATGGGCGAGGTCGAAGAGATTTTCCAACCCAGCATACTGGCCAAGCTTCCCGGGAGCCTCGCCATCGGCCACACGCGTTATTCTACCGCCGGCGATAAGGCCCTGCTGAACGCTCAGCCCATCATGATCGATTGCAACAAAGGCAAAGTCGCCCTCGGCCACAACGGCAACCTCACCAATGCCGCCGAATGGCGCCGCAAACTCGAGCACCGCGGCTCGATCTTCCAGACCAACAGCGATACCGAAGTGATCGTGCATCTCATCGCACGCTCGCAAGCCCGGAATCTGTCCGGCGCGCTTGGCGACGCGCTCAATCAGGTCGAAGGCGCGTATTCGCTGCTCGTTCTGACGCAAGACGAACTCATTGCCGTGCGCGACCCGCGCGGCTTCCGTCCGCTCGTGCTGGGCAGGCTGCCTCTGCCCACCGGCGGTGAAGCCTGGCTGGTGGCCTCCGAAACCTGCGCCTTCGATCTACTCAACGCCCAATATGTCCGCGAAATCGAGCCCGGCGAGATGGTCCGCATCTCCCGGTCCGGCATCGAGTCCATCCACTTCGCGCCGGAAAAGCCCATCCAGCAGTGTATTTTCGAACATGTTTATTTCGCGCGTCCAGACAGCATCATTTTCGGCCGCTCCGTTAACGAAAGCCGCGAAGCGCTCGGGCGTCTCCTCGCGCGCGAACATCCGGTTGACGCTGACATTGTCGTGCCCGTTCCCGATTCCGGCGTACCCGCCGCCGTCGGCTATGCGCTCGAATCAAGAATCCCCTTCCGCATGGGCCTGATTCGCAATCACTACATCGGCCGCACGTTCATCGAGCCTTCACAAGCCATCCGCAATTTTGGCGTTAAGCTGAAACTCAATCCCATCCGCGGCCTCATCGAAGGGCAGCGCGTCATTCTCGTCGACGACTCCATAGTGCGCGGAACCACTAGCCGCAAAATCGTCCGCATGGTCCGCGAAGCTGGGGCCCGCGAAGTTCACGTGCGCATCAGTTGTCCACCCACGATTTCTCCGTGCTACTACGGCGTGGATACCCCCACGCGCGAAGAACTCATCGCTTCCTCGAATTCTCCCGAAGACATTTGCAAGTTCCTCGGTGCGGATTCGCTCGGCTACGTTTCGCTCCCGGCACTGCGTCAAGCGGTGAGTGACACGGAAGGCAAGTTCTGTACGTCTTGTTATACCGGAGTCTATCCCACGGATCTCGTACAGCTCGAAGTCCGCGAAAGTAGTGGCAGCGCGTGCGACTCGAAGAACGGAGTTTCTCCTGACGACGCACCTCTGGAAAGACCTGTGGCGGTGGAACGTGAAGGCTGACGCAAGACAAGCGCCAAGTGGCAAAGAAGCCGGAAAAGAAAGCGGCAAAGCTCCGCGCAAAACAGTCGAAGAACCCAAGCTCCCCATGCGCCAGCGCGTACAGCGCGAAGTCATCGCCTGGTTTTGGGTGGGACTGGCGTTTCTCCTGATCAACGGCACCATCGGCCAGGCTCGCGTCATTCCTTCTGGCTCGATGGAAAACACTCTTCTCATCGGCGACCACCTCATCATGAGCCGTATCGGCTACGACGCCGGCCTTCCCTTCACTAATTTGCACGTCTCGCTTTGGCGCAGTCCCAAACGGCAGCAGATTGTTATCTTCAAGCCGCCGTTTGCTCCCGATCAGCCGGACTACGTGAAGCGCGTCATCGGTCTCCCTGGCGACGTCATCGACATCCACGACGGCGCTGTGTGGGTCAATGGCCAGAAGCTCGAGGAACCCTACACACTGGGCCGCAGCGAACCGTACGAACTCAAGGTCCCTTACAAGGTTCCAGACAAAAGTTATTTTGTGATGGGCGACAATCGCGGCAATTCCTACGATAGCCGCTTCTGGGGGCCCGTTCCGCGAAATGACATTATCGGCACGCCGGTGATAATTTACATGTCGCTGGATGTTCCAGCCGACGCCTGGGAGCCTGGCCAGATCCGCCAGAGATTTTTTGCTTATGCCGACGCCGTCATCCATCCCAGCATTGTGCGCTGGAGGCGTCTGTTTCGGACGTTTTGATGGGTGCCCAGGCGATCCTGTGTGAGCCGCGGTGCCGGCAAACGGTTCGTTCACGCGCACTTTGAAGGTTTGGTCGCGTGCCCCCGCGCGGCAGCTTGCAGGTCATTCCGCAAAGAGCACGACGGGCACGAATCTGCGCCCCATTAAAACGAAAGCGACTCACCCTCGATGAAATACGCCGATGCCGGAGTGAACATCGCCGTCGCCGACGAAGTGAAGCAGCGCATCCGGCACCACGCTAACCGCACGTTCACCAGCGGCGTCCTCGGAGGTATTGGCGGCTTCGGCGCGCTCTTCGCCTTCGACAACAAAAAATGGAAAGAGCCGGTCCTCGTCTCCAGCGCGGATGGTGTCGGCACCAAGCTGAAAATCGCGATGGCCATGGGTGTACACTCCACGGTCGGCGGCGATCTCGTCAATCATTGCGTCAACGATATTCTCGTTCAGGGTGCATCGCCGCTTTTCTTTCTCGATTATCTTGCGATGGGGAAGCTCGATCCGGCGGTCGTCGAGCAGCTTGTCGAGGGCATGAGCCGCGCCTGCCGCAAAGTAGGATGCGCGCTGATCGGCGGCGAAACCGCGGAGATGCCAGGATTCTATCCGCCGGGTGAATATGATCTCGCGGGTTTCATCGTTGGCGTCGTCGACCGCAAACAAATTCTGAGCGGAAAATCCGTCAAGCCCGGAGACGCGCTCCTGGCCCTGCCGTCTTCCGGCCTCCACACCAACGGCTATTCGCTGGCGCGCAAGCTGGTCTTCGAAGTAGCCAAGCTGAAGCCAGACACATACGTCGCCGAAGTAGGCAACAAAATCGGTGCGGAACTCTTAAAGCCCCATTTGTGTTACGCCCCGGCGCTAAAGAATATCGTCGCACGCGGCTGGGTTTCCGGTCTTGCGCACATCACCGGCGGCGGCATTCCCGGCAATTTGCCGCGCGTCCTTCCGGCCGGGGTTAAAGCACAAATCGATCTCGCTTCTTGGCCGGTTCCCAGCATCTTCAAATTTCTCGCCACACTCGGAAAAATCGAGACCAACGAGCTGCTGCAATCCTTCAACATGGGGGTCGGCATGATCCTCATCGTGCCGCCGGCCCACGTAAAGTCCGTGGAAGCTGACCTCAAGCGCCGCCGCGAAAAGTTCTTCCGCATCGGCCGCATCGAGCGCGCCGACTCCGGCAAACCCCGCGTCGCCCACTCCGGATCCCTCAGCCTTTAATGTGTTTTTTTCCTGGTTTTTCCCGATCTCCTATCTTGCATCTGAGGCCGCATAGTCCGGATGCTTCGCTCGTCCGCGCTTCTTCATTTCCCGCGCCACCCGTTTCAGCCATCGCAGCTCCGTTTTGAACTGCTCGATCATCAAACTCACCATCCACACCGCCTCATGATACGGATGCCCCACTTCCTCCAGAATCGAACGCAGCGTTTCTTTTTCTCGCGCCACTTCGATCTCCAGGAACTTCTGCCGCCGCCGGATCTGCTCTTGAAATACGCCTGGTCGTGCCTGCCACGAAAGCGCAACCCAGGTCAGAAACGCGGGCCGGTCCCGCTGCGCCGTCCAATCTTCACGTTCCAGGGCATCAGCCAGCGCTGCCTTGCCCTGCGCCGCCGTTTCAAAACTACTTCGTTCCGGCCCTGACGCCGGCTCTTTCGTTTCGAGCGAGCGAATCATTCCCGCGCGAGCCAACTTTTCCAGCGAATAGTACACCTGCGGACGCGAAATTCCCGCCCAATCCCGTATTTCGCGCCGCTCCAGTTCCGCATTCGCTTGATACCCGTGCATGGGTCTCTCCGCCAGCAAACTCAGCAAAACCAAGTCCGGCGTCGTCAATGCAAATTTCTTTTTGGGGCTCGTGGTGTTCTTCAATCTCTCTGCGCTCCCGGGCGATCTCTGCGCTGCCTTTTTTTTCATTCCTTACTTCTTTGCGTCCTTACTTCGTTTCTTCCTCTTCCTGCTCCACCACCACCATCGGCACTTCTCCGCCTCCAATCGCGGATTCCTCGCCTGCGCCACCGCTGCGCAAAACGTGTCCAGCACACAAGGATCCTGCCGCTGCCCCGTCGCGCGCTCTATCTTTTCATACATTCGCTGCGGATTCTGCCTCGCCAACTCCGATATATTGCGGATCCCCAGCAATTCGAAATCCCGCAACATCGCAGGGCCAATCGATACCAATTCCCCGAGCTGCCGTCCGTCGGTTCGTGCATTTTTCTTCGGTAGTTCCGTCTTGGCGCTCACTGAAAATCTCCTTGACTTCGGTTTTGCTGTTCGCTACCCTCAACTAGTCTAATTAAGACTACTACAAAATGGCAAGAGGAAATTCGCTCCTGATTCTTGGCAATCTAGCTCAGATCTAAACGGAAGGGTCGGTGAACGTGAATACGAGGGTATACAGAGTCGGCAGATTCAGCGTCCCGGTTCATGCGCGCAAGGAGTTTCTTGAAAAGATTCATGCAACCCACGAACTGCTCCGAGCACAGGTCGGCTTCGCACAAGACTTCATTCTGGGACAAGGTCCGGGCCGGGTGAATTCAGTTTCGTCACAATCGCCGAATGGGAAACTGCGGAGGCCATGGAGGCGGCCCGCCGCGCTGCATGAACGAACGAATTTCGATCCACACAAACTTTTCGCAAGGCTCGGAATTCGAGCGGATCTCGGTAATCACAAATGCGTTTGATCTGGCGAAGCCGCATCAGTAGCAAGCCGGGAGCAAACTCATAAAACAACACTTTTAGCCTTTCGTAGATATAGATGTGAATCCAAACTCAGGAGATCAATCCCATGAACGTAAATAAAATCACTCCGGTTCTGCTCGTCGACGAAATCGAACCAGTCCTGCCCTTCTGGGTCGACCGTCTCGGCTTCACCAAAGCCATCGAAGTCCCCGACGGCAACAAGCTCGGCTTCGTCGACCTTCAAAAAGGCAGCGTCGAAGTGATGTATCAGACCTATGGCAGCGTCGAAAAAGACGCACCGCCAGAAATGCGAGCGGCAGCCAGAAAAGGCCCCACCTATCTCTATCTGGAAGTCGACAGTCTGGACGCGGTCCTCGCCGCTATGAAAGACCTGAAGAAAGTGATGCCCGAACGCACCGCCTTCTACGGCATGCGTGAATTCGCCGTGCAGGACCCCGCCGGCCACTTCGTCACCTTCGCCCAACAAGCCGCACCGCCCAAGCATTAAACCCTTCGCCTCGCGGTTTCACCCCGCCCCGTACCATAGGGGCGCAGCTTTAGCCCGAGGATGGCCAAGGGAATGCTGCGCCCCTTTCATCAAAACCGTAGCCTAATGACTCGCCGGGACGAAGCGCCCCCGGCACGACTTCTCCTCGATACTTAGCTTGTCGGCTAACTATTCCTTGACTTTGTCGAGCCCCCGCAACTATAGTTAGCCCCGTGGCTAACAAACAAAACAGGGTCACGGCAATCTTCGCGGCGCTCGCCGATCCCACGCGCCGCCGGATTCTGGTACGCCTTTCCGAGCGCGGTGAGTGCCCAGTGACGGCGTTAGCCAAGCCGTTTAGCATTTCGCCTCCCGGTTTCTCGAAGCATCTCCGCGTTCTCGAACAAGCCCAGCTCATCCAGCGCCATCGCAAAGGACGCTTGCACCTCATCCGCACTCGCGCAGCCGGCCTGCGTGAAGCGCAAAAATGGATGGCTCAATGTGCGGCGTTCTGGGATTCCCGGTTCGACCAACTGGACGAATTGCTCAAAAGCGAGGAACGAAAGGAAAAGAAGCGATGAAATCCGAGATTCAGATTACGGGCGATCGGCTGCAAATCATACGAGTGTTTGACGCTTCGCGCGAGCGCGTTTTTGCTGCGTGGACACGACCAGATCTTCTGCGGCAATGGACCGGTTGCAAGGAGACAGCGAAGGTTGAAATTGCCATGGATTTTCGCGTGGGCGGTTCCTTCAACCAGAAAATGGAAATTGTGGGCGCGGGTGTGCACACCATCAAAGGCTTCTACGACGAAATCATCGAGCCGGAAAAGATCGCCTACCACGTGCATTTGGGTCCTGCCACTACGAGAGTGACGGTGGAGTTCATCGAACAAGGCCGCCAGACAAAGGTGGTTCTGACCCAAGAAGGCTTCCCGGATCCGAGCATCGTCAGAATCGTTTCGACGGGAACGTGGGAATCTCTCGACAAGCTCGAGCGCCTGCTCCTGGCGCAGGCCGCTTGAACCAATCTTCTTAGAAAGGCCCCTATAACATGGAGAAGAGCATGTAGATTAGCGGTCAACTACGCGACGATAGGCATCAGCGGGAGACTCGCAACATTCGAAAATCGCAGCTAGTTCAACTCCTGCGTCCGGCTAGGTCCTTCTCGGTTAGCTGCTACTGTTTTGGCGCGCTCGGCAGCGGGGGCGCTCGGCGTTCGGCTTCGGAGATCACCGCGATCGACCGCGCACCATTCTTTCCCACCGACCGCACCGCAAAAAAGTGATTGTCCGTCGAAACATCCTTCAGCACCGTCTGTCCGGCCTTCTCTGTGAAATCAAAGACGCTCCACCGCGCCTCGGTTGTCTCTCTCCACAAAATCTCAAATCCCGCACGGTCCGCGTCATCTTCTGCGGCCCAGGACACTTTTGCATCTGGTGTGACCGCTCCCGTCAACTTCACATTCGTTGGCGGAGCAGGCGCCAGCGCCAACTGCCGCAACACTTCCGCGTTGTCGCGGACGACATTTCCCATAAAGGTGAAGTTTAGATATTTCTCAAGATCACCGTACTCGACTCCACCCTCCGTTCGCGGCGTCTGGTGCTGGTGGTGGTAATCCTCAAGCGGCTCCGTAAAACGTACCGCCGGATAACCGGCCTTCCAAAACGGATAGTGATCGCCTCCGCGTCCATAGCGGTCTTGCCGGAAAATCATGCGAATCGCAGAACGTCCATCAATCTCTTCAATCGCACGCGCCAACTCGCGCGCAGGGGAATCGCAATCCTCAATTTCTCCGTTGCCAGAAAAAACGCGCACACGGTGAGGCCCGCCAGGCGCGGTGTCTGCACCTACGATATCGTTGTCCATCATTCCGCCCACTGTGTAGCCTTGCTGTTTCACCCACTCGAGCAAATGCGAACTGCCGAGCAGCCCCTGTTCTTCACCGGAAAGCACTCCGAACAAAACCGTCGCACGTCCGCCATGTCCCGCCACTGCCGCTTTGCTTAGAAGCCGCGCGCACTCCAGACTGACCGCCGTCCCGGAAGCATCGTCGTCCGCTCCCGGCGCATCCGCCTCGGGATCCATCACGTCCGAGGGCCGCGAGTCAAAGTCGCCGACGACAATAAAAACCGTCTTCGTCAGCTGGGGATCAGAGCCGGGCAGGATTCCATACACATTTTCCAAATGCACGGGCTTGGCCCCGGTCCGCTCTGAAGTCATTTCGAATTTATCCACGATGACTTGCAACTTTCCATCGGACTCCTTGGCGATCGCATTGAATCGCGCCACGACGAAATCGCGCCCGCAGCCGATCCCACGCTTCGGATCCGTCCACGAGGAAAGCGTCAGCCGCGTCCCGCAACTCACTTGTTCGTGAATAAGCTCGCGCATCGTCTTTTCGTTCACCGCGGCACGTGCAATCGCACCTGCTGGTCGCGGAAGAATCTTATGATGAATTCTGTTTTGCGGCGGTTCTGCCGGATCGTGCGAGACACTCTGCGCCTTCGGCGGCGCGCTAGTCTGTGCCGCAGCTATCGCAACGCACAAAAGGCCCACGCCTGTAAGAATCGCTACTTGCCCAACTTTCTTCCCAGCTTTGTTCGAGAATCGATTCATCATAGTCGCTTTCCGTTTGAAGTAACCTATATCGGCCTCGGCATTCTAACGCTGTCCCCCACACTTTGCGACGCAAATGCCCTATACGCGGGACGCGCCACCTGCGCGTCAGAGGTACATCCCAGGTTTTGCCGATGCCTGCGGTTGTGTTAACGTTTTTCGTTTATGAACAAGCGCGTAGGCGTGCTGTTGAGCGGCCGCGGTTCGAATTTCGAAGCGCTGGCGGAGAGCATTGCGTCCGGTCGAATTCCGAATGCCGAAATCGCCATTGTCATCAGCAACCGCGAAGGCGCGCCCGGCCTAGACCGTGCAAAATCGCACGGCATCGCGACTCGCGCGATTCCTTCCAAAGGCTTGGAGCGGGACACCTATGACCGCCAGGTCGTCGCCGTCCTAAAAGAACACAGAGTCGACCTCGTCTGCCTGGCCGGCTACATGCGCCTGCTGTCGCCCTATTTTGTCGCTGCATTTCCAAATCACATACTGAATATTCACCCATCGCTCCTTCCTTCGTTTCCCGGTCTTGAATCGCAGCGCCAAGCTCTCGAATACGGCGTAAAAGTCGCCGGATGTACAGTCCATTTTGTGGACGAAAATCTCGACGCCGGGCCAATCGTCCTGCAGTCCGTCGTGCCCGTAAGAGACGACGACACTGAAGATGCACTCTCTGCGCGAATCTTGCAGGAGGAACATCGAATTTATTCCGAAGCCGTTCGAATCGTGCTCGAGGGTCGATACAAAATCGTAGGCCGCCGCGTATTGCATACCAATGGTCGGTCGTAGTGCCCTGTAAAGCCCTTCGGGGCCGAGTTTCCAGGCCCCCAAGGGCTTTGTTCTTCGTACGCGATCGGGGAAGTTATTTTGCCGTGCTGCACGGCGATTCGAGGCTCTAAGTAGGGATTCAATCTTAGCGAACGATTCGAAATGACGCAGACAAGATTCAAACCCGTCGAAGAACAGCTCGCCTACCTGAAAAAGGGCGCTGCCGAAATCATCCCCGAAGCCGACCTCAAGGCGAAGCTCGAAAATTCTCTGAAGACCGGCAAACCTCTGCGCGCCTATCTCGGCGTCGACCCCACCGCGCCCGACATTCATCTCGGCCACACGGTCGTCCTTCGCAAGCTGAAGCATTTTCAGGATCTCGGCCACACCGCGATTTTCCTGATCGGAGATTTTTCCGCGATGATTGGCGACCCCACCGGGCAATCTGAAACCCGCCCGCCGCTCACCCGCGAGCAAGTCGACGCCAACGCCAAAACCTACCTCGCGCAAGTCTTCAAACTCCTCGACCCGCAGAAAACCGAAGTCCGCTACAACAGCGAATGGCTCGACAAGCTCTCGAGCTACGACGTCGTGCGCCTCTGCGGCCACTATCGCCTCGCGCGCATGCTCGAGCGCGAAGACTTCCGCTCGCGCCTTCTGAACAACCAGCCCATCTCTGTTCACGAGCTACTCTACCCGCTGCTCACCGCGTACGACGCCGTCGTCCTCAAATCCGACGTCGAAATCGGCGCCACCGAGCAAAAGTTCAATCTCCTCGTGCACCGCGACATCCAGCGCGAGTACGGCCTGCCCTCCGAAGTCGCACTCACCATGCCCATCCTCGTCGGCCTCGATGGCCAGCGCAAAATGTCCAAAACCCTCGGCAACTATATCGGCATCACCGAGTCGCCCACCGATATCTTCGGCAAACTCATGTCCATTCCCGATGAGTTGATGTGGACCTACTACGATCTGGTGACCGATCGCACGCCTGAAGAAATCGCCGTGCTCAAAAAAGAAGTCTCAAGCGGCGCAGCCCATCCCATGGACGCGAAGATGCGCCTCGCTCAAGAAGTAATCTCAGGTTTCCACGGTGAGGAAGCCGCCCGCAAAGCCGCCGAAAATTTCCAGCGCGTCTTCCGTGACCGCCAAGCACCAACGGAAGTTGAACTTCAGCGCATTCCGCGCGGCCCAGCCAAGAAACTCGCAACGCTGCTTGCCGAATTAAAACTCGCCCCTTCGAAAAGCGAAGCCGGACGGCTTATCGAGCAGGGCGGCGTAGAAATCGATGGTGTCCGCGTAGACGATCCGCGCAAAGACATTGACCTAAGCAAGTCCGCCGAATTTTTGCTTCGCGTCGGAAAAAAGAAGTTTCTTCGCATCCTTGTCGAATAAACACTTTCACTGCATCGATTCTTTTTGTACCGGCCAGCGGCTGCCCAGAGCGCTTTTGCGTCTCAATCAAACGTTTCCGCGACAAGCTGCGCAACGTACTCCGCAATGGCCGGCGCCGCCGTCAATCCCGGCGACTCAATGCCCACAAGCTGAATCGCTTGCGGCACGCCTGGATCGCGCGTAATCACAAAATCCGCGATCCCTTTTCCTTCCGGCGGCACTAGCTTCGGGCGCAATCCCGAATACCCAAGGTGCAAGTCTTTCTCCGCGATTTCCGGCAAAAGCGTTTTCGCGCTCTCCGCAAAAGCCGCAATCGGCAAACGGTCCCGCTCGTAATTGTCTTTTCCCTGGACATACATCGCCGTCGGCCCAACCAAAACCGTCCCCCAAAGCGTCTTGGTAAAATGCACGCCCAGGCTGAGTCCGTGCGCGTGCGGCAAAGGATAGACGAGCTCGTTAATCAAAGAAGCCCGCGCCCCGCGAATTTCACAATACTCCCCGCGCACCGGATAAATCTTCCACGAATTGTTTCCCAACAAAGCTGCCACTTCATCCGCGTAAAGCCCGGCTGCATTGATCACGCAGCGCGCTTCGATCGTCTCGCCCAATGCCCCTTCTTCGTTGCCAATAAGAACACCAACGCGGATCGTCTCCTTCCCCGGCTCCAGCGAAATAACGCGCGTGTGCATTACAATCTCCGCTCCTTGTCCAGCAGCCACACGCGCGTAGGCGTGCACCAACTCTTCCGCGGAAACAATCCCGGTCGAAGGCACTTCGATCGCAGCCGCCCCAGCGATGTGCGGCTCGCGTTTGCGGATCTCCGCGGGGCCGATCAGCCGCAATCCTTCGACGCCGTTGTCTTCCCCTTTTCTCTTCAGCGCGGCCAGTTCCTCTTCTTCATGCGCATCGGCCGCCACCACCAGTTTTCCCGTGCGGCGAAACGGCACATTGTGCTTCTCGCAAAATTCATACGTCAGCCGGTTCCCTTCGATGCAATGCCGCGCCTTCAACGAGTTCTTCGGATAGTAGATTCCAGAATGAATGACCCCGCTGTTGCGCGAACTCGTCGCCATGCCCAGCTTGGGATACTGCTCGAGCAGAAAAACGTCCTGCCACCGCGCGGAAACAGCGCACGCAATCGCGCACCCCACCACGCCACCGCCAATAATCACAATGTTGGCTTGATCCATAACTTCATTTTATCTGTGGAAACTATCCATGTGCGTTGATCTCGTCGAAGAATGGTTTGCATTCCGCAAGCCGCGCCTGCGTCCCATCGTGCACCGCATACACCGAGTGCCCCTTTTCCTCGTAGTGATTGCGCCACAAAGAAGCTGCCCCGTGCACGCCATCTCTATTCAGCGCGTAAAAGAAAATATGAAACGTCGCCAGCTTCTTCTTGTCGTTGTTGTAATTGCGCGCGATCCGCGAAAGCGCCTCCAGGCAAGCCTCCTCCGGCGATTTCCCGCGCCGCATCATTTCAATAATCGTGTGCCCGCCTGAAATCTTAATATTTTCCTCGCCTTTCCCCGTTGAGCCCGCAGCGCCAACCTCGTTATCCACGCAGCACCCGGCCCCGATAATCGGCGAATCGCCCACGCGCCCAGGAATTTTCCAGGCCAGCCCCGACGTCGTAGTGGTCGCCGAAATGTCTCCTTTTTCATTCACGGCCATGCACGGAATCGTGCCCGTCGGCGGATGCGCGATCACGCGCTCCGCATAAGCAATTTTCTCTTCGTCATGATCGAAAATCGCTGCAACATGCTCCTTCCATTCCGGGCTGTCAATCCCCGGCCTCCAGTTCATCGACGTCGACGCCTTCCACGCCAGCCAGATTTTCCGCGAATGTTCGGTAAGCAGGTTCATGTCCTCGAAACCCTCGGCCATCGCAAATCGCCGCGCCCCGTCCCCGGCCATCATCACGTGGTTGGTTTTCTCCATCACGGTCTGTGCCAGTCGCGCAACATTCTTGATGTGCCGAACCGAAGCCACGGAACCCGCTCGGTGCGTCGGCCCATGCATCACGCTGGCGTCCAGTTCGACTTCGCCCTCTTCGTTAGGCAATCCGCCGAAGCCCACCGAATCGTCGTTCGGATCGTCTTCCACAACGGTGACCGTCGCCACCACCGCGTCCAGCGTGTCGCCGCCCTTCTTGAGAATGTCCATACCCTTATCGAGCGCATGCAGCCCGTTGGCGCTTGAAATAATAATCGGGCGCGTTCCCTGCGCCGCTGCCGGCACCGCGGCCCCCCCGGGAAGGGCCCGCCCAAAAAGTCTCCCAGCGCTCGCGGCAAAACTGCTCGCAAGCGAAGTCAGAAAGAATTTGCGCCGTGACCACGGTTCCATAGCGTGCCTCCTGAACACCGGCGTGCAATATACAAGCGAAGGGAAGAGATTGGAAGTTGTGGCGTCGTTTACCCGCTTGTGCCGAGCGGTGTCGAAGGAGACTCTGCCGAAGGACTGAAGCCGACCGCTCCGACTCGTCTCAGTAGGTCACCACAATTCAGAAAGGGTTCGCCACCTGATTTTTCTGCCACATGCGAAATCCCCCCAGAAACGCGTTCTCGTTTTTCCCCAGCCGCGCGCCAGGTGGCAATTCTTTCACTAACTTGCTGTTCCCCCCGCCCAGCACAACATAATCCGCCTCCAGCGCGATCTTCAACGTCTTGGTAATTTTTGCCACGTAACGCCGCCATTTTTTCTTGCCCATTCGCTCGAGGCCGCGCAATCCAAGATAGTCCTCATAGGATTTCCCCTTCTTATACGTCAAGTGCGCCAGTTCCATCGGCTGCAGCATACCGTCGACGATCATTGCGGATCCCAGCCCGGTACCCAATCCGAGAAAAAGCATCCGCCCGCCCTTATAGCTCCCCACCGCCTGCATAGCCGCGTCGTTGAGCACCTTCACCGGACAGCCAAACGCTTTCTGAAAATTGAATCCCACCCAGCCGCGTCCCAGGTTGTGAGGTTCGCGAAGCGGATGCCCGTTGATAATCGGCCCAGGATAGCCCAGTGAAATACAGTCGAACTTCCAATCCGCAACGGACTTTTTCACCAGCCTCACCATCTTGCGCGGCGTCATCGTCGGGCCAGACGGATATTTTCGTGGCTCTTTTTGTCCCGTCGCCAAAAGCTTGACGTTCGTTCCCCCCACGTCGATTACAAGAACCCTCGGAGATTTTCCTGCCTGCGCAGCCTTCATGACCGCTCCTGGACTGGCCGAACAATCCTCAACCTCTTTCAAAGCCACGTGAAATTCTAGAGGTAATGGACGATTCAGCGAAGAGAATTCGCAAACGGAGTTCCCGGGGAATTTAGAACCGAGGAGCTTTTTTCGACCTTAGCCTCGTCCCGCAACCAAAGTAGCTCGCGGGTCCCGACCGAACCTCACAGGTAAATCCGCGATG
>Ga0210384_10002010_pt1 | contig 25790 bp, 19 predicted proteins | sample IncBWH2MmetaG_FD_160574 | JGI IMG/M metagenome (GOLD analysis project Ga0210384, IMG submission 160574) | Forest soil microbial communities from Barre Woods Harvard Forest LTER site, Petersham, Massachusetts, United States - Inc-BW-H-2-M | ecosystem: Environmental > Terrestrial > Soil >...
ATACCAGAGTTCTACTGATTGAAGATTCGAGGTTCCTGCGTGAAGCGTTGGAAAAATCTCTGACCAGAAAAGGATTTGAAGTTCGAATGGCGGCCGATGGTGAAGAGGGCTTAAGAATAGCGCAGGAAGAGGGAAAGTTTGATCTGATCGTGCTTGACCTCTTCCTGCCCAAGCTCACCGGGTATGACGTCTTAAGGCGCCTGCAAGAGGATTACGCAACCAACGATATTCCTGTCCTCGTGCTCAGCGGCATCGCCAAAGAGAATGAGCTCCGAGATCTGATGAACAACGGCGCTACCCAGTGCCTGGCTAAAGCAACCCTGGATCTGGCGGCGGTTGTGGCCAGCGCCGAAAGCTGTCTGCATCTGAAGCAACGCGTAGCATAGAATCAAGCCAATATCTGCCGCATCACCCAGCCGATTTCCCCGCGATAAAACAAAACAGGCCCCGAAGGGCCTGCATCAACTCGAACTGGCAACCGGAAGCTATTTAGGCTGAGCCACAACTTTGGCCTCGCGTACCTGCGATGCTGCAGCATGTTCCGGCGCAAAGCTGATCGTATCCATGCTGTGGACCAGGTCTTCTATGTCCTTGGGGTTCATGGCCATAAAGGAAAATGTGACTGCGTAATTGGGAAGCAAGGTGAAAACCAGGGTCTGATAAATGGTCGGACTTCCCGGTACGGGCTTGGACATCATATCAATCCGATAGAATTGCTTGCCTCCAAATGTATAGCTCTTGTCGGGATTATTCTTGTTTTTATCGGAGTTGCTTTTGTCATTGCTTTTATTTGCATGCAGAGTTTGGAATGCGCCCTGAGGTCCGGCAAACACATTAAGCGCCCCCTCCACGAAATCCTTCGGTGTTACGTTCGAACCTATCGTATCCACGCTAATGCTGACGTAGCGCATGTCGGACCCATTGGAAGCCGAGGGATTGGCGGTAAACAGTGTGTACATCCGTGTAGCTGCAGTACTGGAAGACTGCACCACGTTGCCGTCCCATCCCTCTGGATAATGGTACGAAAATCCGAAATAGCCGTTCACATAATGCTTTGCATTGATGGTGCCATAGTCCGGGCGGGCGTCAGTTTGCGCCGGCATAGCGGCTGTGCTGGCAGAGGCGCTCTGCGTTGTTGTTGGCTTGGGATTTTGCGGTAACGAACTAGCGTTTAGAATCTGACCTACCAAGGGCGATGCCACCAGTACGATGGCACACAGCAAAGCATTCATAACAGAACGCTGTGTGAACATGGGAAACCTCCATTGTTTAATGGGGGATAGCTTTTGGGGGGATCAGTTATTTCTGGAGGGGTATTTACAACAAGATAGTAGCCCAAACCTGGGCTGATGTCACTGTATTTTTGAATAGCAATGATAAGTATTTTTAATGCTTAGGCGACCGGCTTTTGGATGGCGCACACTTGGCCTTCCCAGAAGTGCTTGATTACAAACTGTTTATACATGAACCGAAGGGAGGCCGATGTTGGAAAAGGTGCTTGCAGTCGTTGTAAAAAAAGGAGCAGCGCTGCGAACGCGTTGCCCCCTGATTCATACTCACATTTTTACCAATGTTTAGAACGGCTCGAATATATGCGAGAAGTCCCAGGTGTTTTGCGAAACGCCGCTGCAACTGACGAAAAAACTCATTTACAATAAAGCCGTTTGTTCTTCCTTCCCATAAATCGTTTTGAAACTTGAAACTTACAATAAAAGGATCTTCCGATGAAATTCTCTCGTTTCGTTGCGCTTGTCACCATGGTTTCGATTTCATCAGGAGCGTATCTGCTTCACGCTCAGACCAAAAGCCATGCGAAGAAGAAAAAAACTCCTGCTGCGTCTGCGACCGCTCCGGCGCCAGTCATCAAAGCTCCCGTGATCACTACAGGCAAAGACGCTTTCATTGATTACACCCAGGAAAAACCAGGCGCCTACCGCAAGATTACGGTGCCAGATTTGCCGGAGCCGTTTGCAACCGAGTCTATTGATAATGGACCGAAGGTTGTACCCCGTCCTTCGGGAGCCTGGCCCCAGGCCCTGCCCGGATTCAAGGTTGAACTCTACGCTTCAGAGCTCGACAATCCACGGCTCATTCGTACCGCTCCCAACGGCGATATCTTTCTTGCTGAGAGCAATCCCGGAGTGGTGAAGATATTCCGTGGCGTGACTGCCGATGGAAAAGCTGCGGAAACGGAGGTCTTCGCCACAGGTTTCAAGAAACCTTTCGGCATCGCTTTTTACCCTCCAGGTCCCGATCCACAGTGGGTTTACATCGGTAACACCGACGCAGTTGTCCGCTATCCTTATCACAATGGAGACATCAAGGCGGCCGGCCCGAAGCAGGTCATCGTCTCTAATCTGCCCTCTGGCGGTTTTTTGCGCGGCGGAGGCCATTGGACGCGCGACATCGCTTTTTCCCAAGACGGGAAAAAGATGTATGTTTCTGTTGGTTCGCACTCGAATAAAGATGACACTGACGGAAATTCTGTCGAAAACCGCCGGGCCGACATTCTGGAATACAACCCCGATGGCTCGGGCTTCCGCATTTATGCCTATGGCATTCGCAATGCTGTCGGTATTGCCTTCCAACCTGAGACCGGCGAATTGTGGGCCTCAGTCAACGAACGCGACACCTTGGGCGATGACCTTGTTCCCGATTACATCACTCATGTTGAGGAAGGCGGATTCTACGGCTGGCCCTGGTACTACATGGGTGGACACTATGATCCCCAGCACAAAGGCAAACATCCTGAACTTCAGAGCAAAGTAATAACTCCCGATGTGCTTCTGCAACCCCACTTTGCTTCGCTGGAAATGGTTTTTTACGAAAGCAGGCAGTTCCCTGCCGAATATCACGGCGATATCTTCGCCGCGGAGCACGGCTCCTGGAACCGTCACAAGCGTTCAGGATATGAGGTGATTCGCGTACCTCTTAAGAAAGGTAAAGCTGGAGGCGAATACGAAGACTTCCTGACCGGCTTTACCACCGACGACGGCAACGTCTGGGGACGCCCCGTGGGTGTTGCTGTCGGCAATGATGGTTCATTGTTTGTCACCGACGATGGCTCCAACTCGATTTGGCGAGTCAGTTACGTAGGCAAGTAGGAGCGAAGAAAGCTCAATCATTCAGCTTACAAATAAAAGCTGACAACAAAAAAGGCAGCCCTATGTGGCTGCCTTTTTCTCTGTCTCAATATAAATTATTTGCTGGCCTGCAGTTGTTGCAGGTCTGCCAGCACTTCGTCGCTGTGCGTCGCCGGCTTGACCTCAAGATACACCTTGCGGATGGTGCCGGTCGGATCAATCAGAAAAGTATGGCGGGCTGCATAGGTTTGACCCTGATAGTCCTTCGCCGAGCCATATTTCTGCGACACCGTGTGATCGGCATCAGACAGCAGCTTGAAATTCAGGCCTTCCTTGGTGCAAAAACCTTTGTGCGAGTCCACCGTATCCACGCTTACTCCAACGATGGCGGCATTCTTCTGCTCGTATTTATCCATGTCTCTTTGGAAGTTGTGGGCCTCTAACGTACAACCGGAGGTGAAATCCTTGGGATAGAAATAAAGTACGACCCACTTGCCTTGAAACTGGTTTAATGAAACCTGTTTTCCCTCCTGAGATGACAGGGTAAAATCCGGAGCTTTAGTTCCGGCTGCCGGGGCTGCGGGCTGCTGTGACTCGTCAGCCGAGAAAGATAACACCGACGCGCACACTAGAAACAGCAGCGATACAACGAGAATCCTCATAATACCGTTCTCCTTTCGTTAGAAAGGATAAATGATTTGTCTAAACTTTGGCCAGAAACAGGCTCCGCTTATCCAATAATTTACAAACTATTTACAAAGACGCTTTTTCGCCGAATCAACTATTCATGAACGAATCGTCCCAGGTTTTCCACCAGCATCTTCATCTGATGGTAAAACTCTTTGATCCCAGGAGTATCCAGATCGAGGTCGCCACTGTGTATGTCGTTCATCAAGTCCTTTGACAGTTCCTTGGCGACGCGCATACGTTCCTCCACGACCATGGCAATGACTGAGAATGGATTTCCACCGGCCTTCTGCTCCTCCTGGATCCACTTTTGCACGGCAAACGCGGTATGCCGCGCATTGTTCATTGCTTTCCTGAATTCCACTAATACACGTACATCCACCGTTCCAGTTTTGATATCTTGCGTTAGTTGCTTCAACTCTTCACTGGTTTTCTGCAATCGGGAAGTGAGTTCTGGATTTGCACTTTTGTCATCGGGCATAGTTGTCCTCAATTGCAGCGATTGTACCCAAATTCCAGGTAAAAACTCTAAAATCCACTCGGCAGAAAGCCCTCATGTTAATAGCCATAGGTTTTGAGGCTTATTTGTCTCTTGGATTGAACAGCCACCACTCTGTAGTTACCTTCGTACCTGACCTTCGAGCGAACTTCCATGTCCCGGCGAGCCTTGGCCCCAGAAAGGAACGGTTCCCAAATCGGAATAGAGTTTGATATGCTACTAGTGAGCGAGTTGATTCGCTCGACTTCCCCCCAAGTCGCTGTAAGAACCAGAATGGCAGTAAAAAAATAGCTCGCGAGGAGTTTAAGTGCGCAAATCAAAAAAGAAGACTAGAACTAAGCGAAAGCCGGCAAGACCCAGATATTCCAAAGATGTCCTGGCCAAATTACGCAAAAAGCACCATATTATGAAATGGCGCGATATGCAGAAATTGGCCATCGATAAAGCAATGCGGGCCACCAAGGGAGACAAGCTTTTGGTAGCGGCTCTACTGGGCGTGGGGAAGACGACGATTTATCGGAAAATCTCCTAGCACTTCATCCGAAATCAATCTGTTTTGACGAAAGGGCAATTTCAGGCTTTGTCCACCGTCTTTCTCCGTTTGTATTTAAGGTGATATTCAAAACTCTTGGCTGATGTGTTCCACGTTTTGGGAGTCTGCGTCTCAGGAACCGATGCAAGGGACGTAAACCTAAATCCCCCGCAAGGGAGCTTTAGCGGGATGGCCCAAAGTCTTCACCATAGTAAAAAGCGGTGTTCCAAACAAATCATGGGGACCTTCGTTGCTGCGCTGAAAACCCAGGCCTTCATAGAGCACGATCGCGTGAGTTAAGAAAGGCGTCGTGCTCAGAAACAAACGCCTGTGGCCGTGTGCAGCAGCGAAGCTCTCGATGTATTGCAAAAGCAGTTTCCCGATTTTCAAACCTCTTGCTGTGGGAACAACCGCCATGCCACGAATGTAAAGTTGTGTGCCTTTGGACACCGCGGAAGCCGTGCCCACAATAGCGTTATCATGCAACGCAACCCAGACCGGGCCTTCGCTCATACGGGCAAGCACCTGATCACTCTTCGGAGTAGTTGCCGAAAAGCCTTCTTCCGTATAAGAAGCTCTGTACTCCAGGAACGACTCGAGCAGGACTGCCGCAATCAAGGCAGCATCTTCTGCAACAGCCTGGCGTATCTCTACGCCCGGATGTTTTGATCTCGTCTTCCGCTTGTGCATATCCCAATTCTAGAGCGTTTCCAGCATGGCTATGCCCTTTCGGTGGGATCACGTGTCAGGGTACGGATTTACAGGTTGCGGAAAAAGTCCCTCGTGTGTGAAGACATGTGTCGGGGCACGACTTTAGAGGTTGCGGAGAAACTCAATTCTCGTGAAGTCTTTCGGAGGGGCACAGCTTTAGCTGTGCCGGAAGTCGTTGGGAAATAACACTTCCTTGCTGCCGTAGGCATGCGCGCAGCCGGGTGAGCTTTTGGTGAGTGCTGTCTCGCACGAACCAAAAGCGAGGGCAAAGCCCTCAGATGAAAAGCGGAGCGCCCCAGAAAAACGTTTTTCCGCAGCCTCTTTAGTTGTGCCGCTAAGCTGCCAAAAATGAACAACTCCACTCTGCCGAAGGCATGGCGTAGCGAAGCTGAGCGCTAGAAAAAGTTTTACACCAACCCTGAAGACGCTCTAAAGTAAAGACCTGAATATCTTCAGTTGGCTGCCTTGCGCAGCACGGCGCTCTGCCGTTCATCGGAATTGATCTGGTGCAAGAAATCGCGGAATGCATCCAGCTTCTCTGCAGGCACAGCTACGTCCTTAATCTCGTACGTGCGCTTGTAGTGCAGCGTATTGCCGTTGACTTCGACCACGCTGGAGTAATATCCGTAATCGCATTTGGCCTCGACCGGCTGCGGCAGCTCGTCCACAACGTAGCCCGGCGGAAGCGTAATCTCGAAATCATCGGTCTGCAGGGAGGGATCGCGTAACTCCACCGGGTAAAGGCGTTTCTTGTCTTTTTCTTTTCCCAGTGCCCCGCCTTTTTGCCCGAGTACGCGTGGGCGTACTAATAATAGATTACCCGAAGAGCGTGCGTAGTTTTCTGCAACGAAGTTATACTTCAACGTCAATGCAAGATTGTACTGATCAAGGTTCCCCACAGATGCCGATTTGATGGAAAAATTGTTCACTGAATTGCCGACGATATTTTCCACTACTTTTGCGCGCTCTGCCGGTTGCACCGCTTGAAACTCTGCGCGACGGGAAGCCGCCTCCCCTCCCGAGCGGACCTCGTCCACGTCTCCCGAAAGCATCCCCGTAGGACTCAGCGTAAATTTCGCTGAACGAGTTAGACGGCTGGCAGAAGGCGCCAGCAAAGGCGTGTGCACCAATTCGCCTCCCTCCGGTGCCGCTACAAGTCCATAGCTATCCTGAAGGTAGTAAGGCAGATAGCCAAAAGGCGTATACGAACTTGTGGGATCAAAAAACAAAAGACGGCCCAGTTTGGGGTGTTGGACAATTGCGTACAAGTTGGCGCTGGGAACGCTTTCCGGCAACCGAATGGCCAAGATAGCATGATTGCCAGCAATAGAAGGGGTCTCGGGGACAACAATGCCTCGTTGAGTATCCACGATAACGTAGTAGGACTCAACGCCGATTTCATGCATCATGGTGCTCAACAGCGTCACCTTGTCCTTGCAATCCCCATAGCGGTTACGGAAGACTGCATCGGCAGAATGCGGTTGAAGACCGCCAATGCCAATCTGGATCTCGACGTAGCGTATATCATGCTGCATAAAAGACGCCAAAGCCTGCATCTTGTCGAGTAGCGTTGGAGCATTCGAGGTTAACTCTGCCACCTTTTTTTGAATCTCCGGAGTGGGTTGTCGGCGATCAGCGGTAAGCTGCGCATACCACAGCCCAATATCACGCCACGATCCGCTGCTCTTGGCGCGCAATGCAGAATCGCGCGGATAATATTTCACCGTCAGACGCCCGGCAACGGCCAGCCACGATGGCATATCGTCTTCGTGCTCAACCGCCGGCAGATTCTCCGTCTCCCATACGTACTGAGTGGGCCCATCGGGCTGGGGCTTGACCTCCGCATAGTTGGACCAGTATGTAGCCATTTCCCAACCAGCAGGAAGGTTTAGCGTGAGACGGCTATGGCGCACCGGAATTTGATGTTGTAGCTGCCAGATATCCTCGAATACGTACGGCCGCTCCTTCTGCACGAACTCGTAACCGACAATGCTTCCAGGTTCAACCGCTGGAAGCTGCAAACCTTTGCGACGTTCGTCACTATAGAGATCTTCAGTCCATCCACTTTCGATGGCGTCCTTTTCATTCACCTGATACTCGGGCCCGGTCGGCGGGATGGCCCAGGCTTTCAGATATGAGAGCTTGGTCTCGCTATCAAAATTGACTACGACTGTGCCGTATTCGTCGCGCGCCTCCGGGCGCAGGATTTTATAGGCACGCCGGTACAGCGTCTCGATTTCACCGTTGTCCTTGACCGTGGTGTTGCGTTCATCCAGCAGGATGACCGCAACCGTCTCGGGCGGATACGCGGGCAGGGTCTGCCGTGCCGCTTCGTGCATCCAGTCGGGAGCTTTGTCAGCCGCCTTCATCGGCGATGGCAATCCCAAAACGAGCAAAGCAAGGCACATTGCGGCCCAAACTGCCGAACGCTCGCTTTTGCGCAAGAAACTACTTTTTCTGGGCAGCCTGTGCCGTCGTGAGGACGAGCTGTGACTCATCGTCGCTTTTGACCTGACTGAAAAAACTCCGTAGTGCCCCATAGTACTTCACCTCGAACAGAATTTGCTTTACATCCAGGCGACGATCAATATGTACGATGGATCCTTGCGGTGTAGCAGCCAGGCTGTAGTCAATGACCGCTGCTTCTGGCGTCTTTACCGCAGGCGGCGCCGTCTCGATGCTATACCCGTCGGGGATATGCAGAATGATCTCATCGTGCTCCGTGTAAGGATAGTGGAAGTATATGACGTTCACCCGCTGGGCGGATTCGAACGCCTGGGCCTCGGGCGAGCGGAACACCGTGACCGGGGCCAGGATGCGGCGCCCCGTGGTCGCGCCGAAGCCGGTCATGCGAATCTTTCCTTCGATATGCAGCGGGGCATTGTTATTGTCCCAACCGGTGGTCTCGGTTATTTCAAAAGAGGCCTCAGAAGGTAACCACTCGCGGACCAGATCTGTCATGTCCTTTTTCTTGCCGGCATCGTCGTCTTCATGTTCCTCTTGCCGGCGCATACAGGCAGACGCGTCAAAATAGTCAACGATGATCTTGCCCGAAAGATTGCCGTCTGCGTCGAGCCCGATGTCAGCCTTGCGTTCGCGCCTCGCATCATTAGCATCGGGAACGGTTGTGGTGATGGTATCACCACCCTGCTTATTCAGCCGTATGCCTCTGACCCCGGTCTCTGACCATGGCAACAGGCCGTAAGGATAGAATGGGTCTCCTGGATCAAGATAAACGTCTTTATTTTCCAGTTTTACCCAAACGAGGTCGTCGTCAATTTCTGATGGGTCCTCCATCTGTTCGTGAAAGAAGTTGTTACTGCGAGGGGCCACATACACCGTGGTGGCCTCAAAGCCAGCCGTCCGCGCCAGACCAATAAAGAGAAAGTTGATCTGGCGGCCGGTTCCGTAGCCGTGCTTCAGCACATCTTCGACGTTGTCGTTCTTTTTGAGGTTCTCGACCTTGATTTCTTTTTCGGTCTTTTCAACGTCATAGAGAGTGTTCCGTATCTTCTGAACACGAGCGTAAATCTTCCGCAGTTTCGTCTCTGTAGAATCGTTTGGAGAAATAATCTGGCCTAGCTCTGATTCCAGCGCACCCTTGCGGTTGATGTAGTGTTCAAATTCGTCGTTCCATTTCTTGCCCATGCGCTTCCAGTAATGGTCCGGGGGCTCATTGCTGGGTTCATCCGATTGACGGTAAAAAAATTCCAGGCGGGCCTCCAGGACCGGCCGCGGGAGCATGTATTTCTCATCATCAATCCCCGGCATATCATGCAGCTCCATCATATAGGAGCCATCTGATTGTCTTTTGGGCTCGGTTTTGTGAGGAGTGTTGTACCGCCAGTACAACTGGTAATCAATATCCCGCTTGGAAGGATGGAAAGCGAATTTGGCATAGCGGGTGAAAAGATCTTTTTGCAGGATCCAAACGGGTTCCACCAGGTATTCCCGGTCGTGTTGCTCACGATACTTGTATTCAATAATGCAACCCGGTTGTACCTCGGGCAGACTGAAGGCCTTTACCAGAAATTTTATACCGCCTGTCTTGAGTACCTCTTTTTCATACACTTTGCCGTCAAAGTTCACGATGCTGCCGTCGGGGCGAATCGTGCGCGCACGCACATCGTGGATATCATATCCACCTTCCCCCCTTTTGATGAAGGGGATTTCGACATCTCCCGCCTTCTTCCCTGCTTCCGTGAAAATCTTGATGCGAACGTATTCGGAAACACTCGCCTCGGTGGTGTCCACGTTGCTTTCCCGGTAGAGGATCATGGCGTGCGCGCCTGGACTGGCTGGATTGTCTTTGAGTGCCAGGTCTTCTTTTGCAATTGGCTGCCAGTCCTCCGCCAATGCCGCGGGCAAAAAACCCGCTATCGCCACGGCAAGTCCAAAACACATGGTTGCAACGCTACCCAAACCCAAGACACGCTTCACGATATCTTCTCCTCTTTAAGGTGTATGCTGGCTGCCACGACAGAGTTGCGATTGGTGTGCCTATGTATATATGTCAGTTTTGCGAAAAAACTTTCAACGATTCACCAAACTGATGTTCTCTGCACGGCAGAATCTTCTCGGCATTACTCCGCCGGTTTCCACTTTCATTTGAACGCAGGGACGGCCCCAAAAATGTAGATGAAAGCTAAAGATACTCGCGCTGACGAGGGTCGTCAATGCCCTTTTCGAGTCGTTTTTTGGCGTGGAGCGCGAGCCTTAGAAAGATCCAGGCGGCGTGAACTCACGCCGCCTTTCTCCTTCTCCCTTGAATCCGTCAGGCTGGTTGTTAAAAGCCCGGGTCTCCCATATCCAGGGTCCTGCTGGTGCGAACAACCTCCCAGTTTCCGTGCAGGCTTTGTTTGATCGTGATCCGGCACTCATCGCCCCTTGGGGTAACGTCTTGCTCCTGGATCTTTTCCAGGCGGCCATTTTCGACCCTGTAGACGTCCTCACCGGCGCAGCGGCCCTTGAAGAATGAGGCGCGTATCTCTTCAGTCTCATGGTTCAAAACAATCCTGCTGGATTTCACCTGCGCCAAATCGTCGGTGAGAGCATTGGTGACGAAGCGTCCGGAGGATGGATCAAAGACGTAGTAATCGCGGCGCATCCACTTCGCGCCCGCGTCTCTTAGGACTGCAATATCCAAATACCCGTCGAAGTTTACATCTGTCATCTCAAAAAAGCTGCACAGACTGTCATCCCATATGCTGTTTACGTCAATGCTCTGCAGCAGAGAGCCGGCCTGCGAAATTTCTATTGTGCCCACATGGTGGAGCGTGGCTGTCTCCGCCGTAACCGGGTCTTCAATCAGCCGAATTTGGTAAACCGGTAGCTTCGGGCCCACCTGAACCATGAAGCTCGCAGTGCCCTTGGAGCACTGTGGTGCGTTCTGGGTGAAGTCTTCTGCCGTGAAAATCTTACCCTTCTGTGCCTGGACCGCTGACGCCAAAAACATTGCAACTGCAAGAACCAGAATCCGCCGCATTTTTTCTCTCCCGTGCCTCGCCAACTCGAGGCTTTCTGCTTGCCTTCGTCGCTGGCGGGCACTCCGAGAGAGTGCAGTCCTAAAACCACAATCTAATTCATTGATTCTGAAAGGCTTGCCTGCTAAGAGCCAGAACCTGAACGTGTCAGCCATTAAACACCCGTGGGAGAAATCATACAAAACACAGCGTGAGCGCGAAAGCGCTGGCAGTCCCAGCCTCACCCAAAAGTGATATCACTTTGCTGAGTTTTCAGGAATTGCAGGTACCATTCTCCTAGAGCATTCCAGAATGCTTGGCTTGGTTCTGGGGCTTTATCTTTCGGAAAATGCATGGCTCAGTGTCGTGCAGGGTTGCTCTTTGACAAAACGAATATCGTTCCAGTGTGCGTGGGGTTCCAAGGTGCTCCAAGATGTACGCTTCTGCCATGCTTCCAAGCGCCGGAACCGGGGTGGGGTGGCGCGGCGGAGAGTTTAGCCCACCACGAAGTGGTGGGTAAGCGTGAAAAAGAGAGCGAGCCCGGGAGGGGTGGCACCCACTCGGCTACGTTCCGCAGGTCATGACGGTTTGAAAAACTTTGGAGCTTGGAACTGCGAGGCTGTTTCACTACCCAGAGTTCCAGAGTTAACTGATCAGTATCTATCTGGCAGCCGGGGACTTATCTCTTTTCATTACTCTTCGTCCTCTCGTATGTACCTGAATTGGAATGACTTAACTCGACGGAGACTACTTTAAGTAAGGCAATAATATCTCTGAGTCACCAAACTAACCAGACTTTACTTTCGGGCCGCGTTTCACCCGACCCAGACACAGAATGGCTCTAGAACGGCTCTGCTGCCACCACTGGAAGATGCTCCTTCCCGGTTAGCTCTTTGTATGTAACCCGCTTACCTGCTATTTGCGCCAAAGCCTTGCTAAACCGTTCGCCGTCGTGAATGGGTTTCTCTCGCCGTGAGCGATTGTTGAAACGAAATGATTGCTCCCCAAGGTATCGGAATAAGTGAAACGGCTCTACGCTCACATAGGTTCCACTGATACTTCGCTTGAGCAAAGACCAGAAGTTTTCCAGACCATTCGTGGACACGCGACCATCCACATACGCGACGGCATGGTCTACGACTTTGTGAGCGTATTCGGCATCCAATCCGCGATAGGAACCTAGGGCATCGGTATAGAGAGCGGTTTCAGCAGCAACGTGCTTCTTGACTAATCTGTGAATGCGCGGCTTCATGGTATCAACAATAACTTCGCATCGTACATCGCCACCGCGTTCTAAAACTCCCCACACAACTTGCTTTCCCGATATGCCTCTCCCGGTGATACGGCGCTTGCGAACATCCATGTGCATGTTCCGCGCCTTGCCACCTATGAAAGTTTCGTCTGCCTCAACTTCTTTCCCCTCGCCACCCAGTTTCACAATGGAGCCATCCTGCATTGAAAGCCGAATGCGGTGCATCATAAACCAAGCGGTTTTTTGCGTCACTCCGATTGCACGATGGATTTCCCAAGATGAAACTCCATTCTTGCAGCTCGTGACCAGCCACATTGCTAGCAACCATTTATTCAAGGGGATGGGAGATTTCTCGAAGATCGTGCCGAGTTTCGCTGAGAACTGTCGCCAGCACTCAGCACACTTCCAGCGCCGTTTTGTCTTGAGGTAATAATGCTTCTTGTGACCGCACGCAGGGCACGTTACGCCATCGGGCCAGCGCATCTTAGCCACGGCATCAATACAGTTTTGTTCGTCACTGAAATGCAGGATTGCTTCCTGTAATGTCTTGGGGGATAATTCATTCGTAGTTGGCATCGCGGCTCACTCCGTGTGCTGATTAGCCCCGCTGTAAGTTGACGCTTACAACGGGGCGCTGTTTTTGGTTAGGGTGGGAAGAAAAAAGTTTTCTTTCCTTTTGGTGGCGACTTGTTTAGAATCAAAAAGAACCTCAGGCACTTCATTGTGCTTACCTTTCTTCCGCTAGAAGAGATTTGGTTCACTGGGCCGAATCGGATGCAACCGATTTCGGCCCTTGCCTATTCTTGGGACGGTTTTTCCTTCTTAGCCTCTTTGCTGTCGTCAGCACCTTCGTCCTCATCCTTAGTGATTCCGGGCCAGCTCGAAATGCCCCATGTGTTCTTAGCCGCCCTGCCAAATTCCTTGCTGCGGTTCAGGATGGTGTAGAAGTTCTGCTTCTTGTCTTTCGGGGTTTTGCCACCGAGTTTAAGGCCGCCCTTCACAACCCCTTCCATGATTTCCTCAGTAGTTAAAGGATGGCCCACAAGCTCCAAAAGCGCCTTTGCCGCTTCAGTCTGCGTTCTGCCGAAGAACTGAAAATTGCGGACTAGGGAAGGAATATCGCCAGTAGAAGATTTTGCCTTTCCGCTCGGCTGCTCCGAGTCACCCGTAAGGACAGCACCGGGCGCTAACCCAAGTTCCTTTTCCCACTCAGCAATCATTGCTTGGTAGGTCTCGATCCGTTTCTTGTATTCAGAGATCATTCGCTGAATGACATCTCGCTCCATAATCCACCTCCGATTGCCTAATAGTAAGCGCGGCGACGTGCCATGTCAATAGCTTTGCCTAGAAAATTTATAGGCACTTTAGGCACATACATGCAGAAATCCGCCGTGCCTAAATAAATTCTAGATTTTTATGGTAAAGTGACTAGTTTTTGATGTACTCTAAATACGGCCATTGCACGACTTGTTTTTGCTGCCGGTGCTTACAGTTCAACCTTCTAGCGGAACGCAAAGGCGACGAGAGAGTTCGGGCGGTGGACTATCAAACTGAGGTTAGCAAAATGGCTTCAACTGGACTTTATGGGCCTCACCAGCTCAACCAACAAAATATCAACCAATACCTTGCCGGGAAAGGGCCGGGTGTTTACGTGCTCGATAGCACAACGGATGGTAACTTCAAAGTGGATTATGTGGGAAGGTCAGATGATGACCTTCCAGGCAGGCTGAAAAAGTGGATTGGCGAGGGGTACGCCTATTTCAAATACGGGTATTACAAAACGATGAAAGCCGCGTTTGAGAAAGAGTGCCAAATCTATCACGACTTCGATCCGCCGGATAACATCATTCATCCAGACGCACCGAATGGAACTAATTATGTTTGTCCTGTGAGTGGGTGTGCGAGGGCGTGGAATCGGTAGCTAAAGTATCTCCGCATAAATAGCGGAGAACATCAGCAAGGGCAACCATGTACCCGTAGTGCCAGTAAATTTTCTCTTTTGTTCCGGCGTGGACGTGCAACTGTTCTTCAAAACATCCACGCCCATTTTTTTCTAACCAGTCGTGCAGTCCCTTGGCGCGGCGCTCTATCAGTTCCAAGTCGGCAGTCGTGTCGGTTTTATTCATGTTTTAGGGTTCCCTAGTCTCTCAATGACTGCTGTTCTTAGCAAATTACTTCGGTAACACTCCAGAAACAGGATGCGCCCGATTCTTTTGTTTGGTGCCTCAGGTATATTTATGCCTTAAGTAATGGGGTGGGGGGCGACCCATTTTTGGCTACAGCCGCACGTTACTAGAAAATCAATAGCCCCCGCAAAACCCTTCGCTCTAGCCAGACTGAGTGATGTTCCTATTTAGGAATGGACAGCAGGCGCGTCTCGCACACGGAGACACTCACTTTGCCGTTTTTACCTCTGCGGGCGCTCCGGACCTGAACACACTGGTTGTAGTAATGATGACAGCAGACGCCGGATGCTCCAGCCGTGCGCTTTGCTCTTTCACCATCCTGGTGAAATCTTCGAGCGTGCTGATTCGTTCGGTCTCTTCCTGGTCCCACGCGGCCAGCACATACCATCGCGCGACCTTGTCCTTGACCGCGACTTTTGCGAGGAAGTTGTTGGCATCGGTATTGATCTTGCAATCCTTGGGCGTCCCCGGAGCCAGCAGTGCGAGGCCGAGGTTCTGGTCAGGCAGAGATTCTGTCTTTCCCGTACCCGGCTCTACGACCTGATGCCCCCAGATGGCGATGGAGCACGATGGCTCCACCGAAAATTCATTCAGGTCTGGCTTACGCGAAAGCCCAGCCACTAGCGTTTTTCCCTCTGGATTGCTCAGTGTCACGCGCTCCCCGAAGCCGCGCTCTCCGGCCCACTGCGTTACCCGGGTGGTCAGGTCAGTCGAGCGGTCGCCGATCTTCCATCCTTTATATGTAAATTCAACGATCGCCCGCACCGGCCCCGTACTGATGATGCGCCACTGGCGGTCGGTGACATCGGCCACTCTGACCACATTGCCATCCACCCACGCTCCGACCGAGCCAGAACCCAGGGAAGGGCCCACGTTGTAGATATCGCGCGCGATCGGCGATTCTTCCTGATACTTGTAGCCCTCAGCGCCAAACATCTCCAGATCAAGACCACGTTTTTTCTTGCCCCAAAGGTCCATGGCATTGCGTTTGTCAAAATAAAGCCGCCAGGCAGTCACCTCTGACTCCCAGCCCATGCCGTCATAGTGCCGGGTGAACTTGGCATGGGTCCGCTTGGGATAATCACTCTTCATGTGGGCAATCGTCTCCGGATTGCCATAGGAAATCGTCACCACTCGTGTCTGCTTGGGTTGCAGATCAACCTGGAAAGCAAGCTCATCGGGCTTGCCATCGCCATCGGTGTCATCCGCCTGCGAGGGCAGTTCTGTGAATTGCACTGCGACAGCGTCTTCATCGAGCGTTGCCGCGTTGCTCGCAGTGACCATGGCGGCGGAAGCATCGAAGTCGGGAACCTGCTTTTTTACCGCGGCTACATTAATGACAATATCTTCCGCAGGATGTGGCTCGTCGGTTGAATTCGTTACCGCCATTTTGATGACCTTGCTTCGCGGCGCCTTGGTTTCCATGGATGAAGCCGAGGTCAGGAACTGCTCATTCATGATGAGAAATGCACCCAAACCATGGAAGTCGTTTACGTTTCTCTTTCGTGCGAAGTAGTAGGCAAGATCTGCGACGTTGGTACCCTCGCAAATGTCCGCTATATTGGCCAGCCCATCGTCGCCGAAGCTAAGCTTGGTGAGCACACCGTTGTATCCCTTTTGGGCTACATCTTCGTAGCTTTTATCCACATAACCCCTGCGCACCGCCATCGAGATAATGTAGGTGTACATGCTGGAGCTTGATGTCTCCAGCCAGTTGCCGTCTACCGAGCCTTTATCCACCACCTGGTACCAGAGGCCGGTCTTGCTGTCCTGATATTTCGCCAGACCTTTAATAAGGTCTTGCAGCACGGCGATCAGTTCGGCCCTCTTGGGATGATCTGCCGGCAAAACTTCCAGAACATCAATAATTGCCATCCCGTACCATCCCATGGCGCGGCACCAGAACTCGGCCGAGTGGTGCGTTTTTAGATCGGCCCATGTCGAGGCTCCGCTCTCATCGTAAGCGTGGTAGAGCAGGCCGGTGTTGGGGTCTTTCAAATGGCTGGCATCAATCAGCAGTTGCTTGACGGCCTCATCGTTGGCATATTTGCTGTCTCCAAACATCTGCCCATAGCGAACAAGAAATGGCATGGACATATATGTTCCATCCAGCCATAACTGTGATTTGCGGCTTTCGCCGGTCGCATGCCAGAAGCCGCCCTCTGAAGTCCTGGGATAGGTATCAAATCTCTTTCTGATTTTTTCGGCGGCAACTCTATATTTTTCGTCGTGGGTCTCCTGGTACAGCACCAGCAGCAGGTTTCCTGGCAACATGTAATCCAGGGCATCCAGAGTGTGGTCAATATCGCCTCCGTTACTCACATGCGAATCCACCCAAGTCTTTATGTATTGAAGGTAGCGGGGGTCCCCGGTCCTCTTCCACACTAAATATTCGCCAAACAGATACAACGCCTTGGCATATCCCCAGCTACCCAGATCGGGATTGCGCTTCATCGTGGCCTCAACCACGGCCTTCGACCAGTCAACTTTCGGCTCAAGTTTGAATTGCCGTTGGCCGTCGGGGGAAATCGCCGTTTGTTTGTCGCCGGTAGTTTGTGCGCCTGCAGGCAAGACGGCAGCCGTTTGTGCAATGACAGTAGCTATGGTCAGCACCGCTGCGGCGATACTCCTGTTCCAAGATCTCATTAAAGACCCCGTAAAATACCTCATAAGAGTTTTCATCTCTCCAGTAAGAAATCCGGCTGATACCGTAGCAGTCTTGATCAGGTTCTTCAAGTCAATCGGTGTTGATCTGCGTTCATCACGGCGAAAAATATCTTTACATTTCAGAATATGAAACCAGCTATGCTGAAAAGGGTTGCTGGAATAATCTAACTGAGGCCAGCGAGAATTGGTATGGTGGAGAAAACAAATTAGGGGAGACCAGGTTAAAAATGAAACTTACAAAATTAAGCGGACTGGCATCTGGCATGGCTGTTGTTCTTCTGTGCCTATGCCTGGCGGTTCCTGCTTTTTCAGCAAGTGATGTCACGGTCGGCAGTCCTAACGGAAACGTACAAATCAAAATTTTTGTCACAGAAAAGACTGGTTTGAGCTACGAGCTCACTTTCAAGAAACAGCCCGTCATTCAAGCTTCTCCCCTGGGGATTGTCGTGGATAACGTAAACCTCGGCCAGGGCGTCGCCATCAAACACACAGAACGTTACAACATAAAAGAAAGTTATCCCTCGCGCGGCGTTCATTCTGTGGCCAACGATCATTGCAACGGCGCAAAAATCTCTATCAATCACCCGAACAGCAAGACTACCTACACCGTGGATGTCCGCGCCTACGATGATGGCGTTGCCTTCCGCTATGTCGTCCCCGGAGAAAAACTCACGCGCACCCCGGATGAAGCTACGGTTTTTACCATCCCGGATGGCAGTACAGTCTGGTATCACGGTTTTACCGGCCACTATGAAGGCATTCACAACAAGGAAGACATCTCGAAAGTTACCGCTGGCGATTGGGCCGCTGTGCCTCTGACCTTCAAACTGCCCAACAACCTTGGTTACGCTTCCATAACGGAAGGTGCTCTGATGAATTACAGCGGCATGGGACTCGAGGCCGATGGCCATCGTGCCTTCGATGCCCGCTTAGGCAACGCCGAGCCGCCCTCTTACCCATTCACTCTGAGGTTTGGTGACGCCGAAGCAAAACGCCTTTCAGTTCCGGCCACGATCACCGGGACTATTACCACTCCCTGGCGGATCGTGATGGTCGGCGCCGACCTGAACACGCTGGTGAATTGCGACATTGTGAATAACGTTTCACCGCCGCCCGATCCCAGGCTCTTTCCCGATGGACTCAACACCTACTGGGTCAGACCTGGCCGCGCGGTTTGGAAGTATCTTGATGGCGGTGACAGCACTTTGGACGGCATGAAGGAGTTCTCCAAAGAAGCCGGAGATCTAGGCTTTGAATACAACGTCATTGAGGGCTTTTGGCAGAAATGGAATGACGATCAATTGCGTGAGCTTGTGGAATACTCAGACGGGCATAACGTCAAACTATTCGTATGGAAATTCAGCAAGGAGCTACATGATCCGAGACAGCGCCGTGAGTTCTTCCGCCACCTTCATGACCTTGGCATTGCCGGAGCGAAAATAGATTTCTTCGACCATGAAGCCAAAGAAGTAGTTGACCTATATCAGGCCATACTCAAGGATGCAGCCGAGTTCCAGATCATGGTTGTATTTCACGGGGCCAACAAACCTACGGGCGAGTCGCGCACCTGGCCCAATGAAGTGACTCGCGAGGCTGTGTTCGGATTTGAGCACAAATCCAATCCCACGTGGGCGCAGCATACCACAACGCTTCCCTTCACCCGTCTGCTCGCCGGACCGGCTGATTTCACTCCTATGCTCTTCGGCGACCGCCGCAAGGAAACCTCATGGCCGAACCAGATTGCCAGCGCGGTTATTCTGACCTCTCCGCTGCTGACCTTCGCTGCCAATCCCAAGAGCATCGTGGAAAATCCCGGGGTTGATCTGATCAAAAGCATTCCCAGCACCTGGGACCAGACCATTGTGCTGCCGGTATCGGAAATCGGCGGAATTGCTGCCTTCGCGCGGCGCAAAAATGACACATGGTTTCTGGCTGTCATGAACGGCGAAACCCCGAAGACAATTCATGTGAACCTCTCGTTTCTCGCTGAAGGTCCGCATCCGGCAATGCTTATCCGCGACCAGCAAGACAACCCGGCCGCAGAAAAAACTGAAAACACCGTTCTCAGCCCCTCCGATTCACTCACGATAGATTTACGGGCCGGCGGCGGTTTTATAGGCAGGTTCTTAAAGTGACTTCCTGCTCCAGGAAAATTATTGTAAAGAAAAGTTTACTGTAAAGAATTGTTAATCAGCGCTTTGAGCCGCAACCTCAGGGTTATAGTTGCGTCTGACATTACAGGGCGATTCCTATTGGAATTTGAACGCAGCCAAGAAACCCGCTTATCTAGTTCGGGGAAGTCAACTCTCACCTGCGCGCCAAATCAAAATTGAAATCAAGGAGCATTTCTCTATGTTGAAGCGCTGTGCAATTACGTTAGTTTTAGCATTGTTTGCGATCGGCACCTGTGCCTTTGCGCAAGAGAATCAGAATCAACCCAGCGGGCAGGACAACCAGGGCCAGCCGCATGAGCGAAAAGGAGGAGGATGGGGCCCGCGTGATCCTGCACAAATGGTGCAACGCCTGACCCAGGATTTGAACCTGACCGCCGACCAACAAGCCAAGATCCTGACCACTCTGCAAGACCAGCAAAAGCAGATGCAGACCCTGCGGGATGACAATACTCTTTCCCAAGACGACAAACATGCAAAGATGATGGACCTGCGCAAGACTACTATGACCCAGATACGCTCTGTTCTCACTGATGATCAGCAGAAGAAGTTTGATGAAATGCAGCAGAAGCGCGAACAGGAAATGGGCCAGCACCGGAAGAACTCCGAGGGCAACGAGCAACCCAAGTCCGACGAGCAGCCCAAGTCTGATCCAAAGTAATTTCTTTTTGAATGCGATTTAAGGTTTCGCTGGCCGGCAGAAGATGAAAACCATTTTTGCCGGCCAGAGCAAGGCCCTGCCTGCTTGCTTCACGCTGCTTACTCCCAAAGGACATGTACTCAGGATGTAAAAAAAATTGTCTGCAATAGACAAAAAACTTACTCTCTGAGAAAAACTGGGGTACAATTCTGCCCGCTTCACAAAGTCGGATTGAGCGGTTGAGTAGACGAGATTGTAACTGCCAAACGACAAATCAAGTTTCAATAATTCTTGCAACAAACTGCTTTCACATCTGAAAGCACTTATTTCATCCGTAAACCGAGGAAGCTGAAACTTAAAAGGAAGGCGAAGGCAGAGATATCGTTTAGAAAAACTATTGACTCCGTAGATACTGTATTTAACTTCGTGTCCAATGTTTTCCCGAAAGAATCCGGCCAAGTTTCATCACTCAAGTTCTGTGGGTTAGTGAATACGACGCCCAGCTCCATTGGAAGCTGAAAATGCACACTACAACTCCTCCCCCCATGAGGAAGCACCCGCTGTACGCGTAATTAAGGAGATCTTATTTATGGACGTAAGAATGGCGAGTTTTTCCAAAATTGTTTTGTCTGTGCTTATTTTGATAGGGCTGTCAGCCCCTCTGGCGTTCTCTCAGAGCAACGACCATGATCCCGAAGCGGTACCCGACAACCAACTTCCCCTTATGGCCCCGGGTGCGCCTCCCACTGTGCGCATGGAGATGCACCGCGACGTTTCTCCCGCCCTGCGTGATCTGGCGGCGATTGCGCCCGAGCCTCCCACTTTGTTTCACGAGGCCGAACCGTGGCGGCGCATTCCGTTGCCAGCGGGCATGGCAACAACAGGATTAATAAGAGAAGATGCAATACGGCAAACCAGCTTTCTTCCTGCCTCGCCGGCCGTGAGTCATAGCTTCGACGGCATAGGACAAGGCCAGTTTGGTTTCAGCGTAACCAGCGCTCCACCCGATACCAACGGGGCGGTCGGCTCTACGCAATACGTGCAATGGGTCAATACCTCTTTTGCAGTGTTCAACAAGACGACCGGAGCGCTCATCGCCGGACCGACCAATGGCAACGCACTCTGGTTGGGCTTCGGCGGGGGCTGCGAGACCAATAACGACGGCGATCCTATCGTTCTCTACGACAAGCTTGCCAATCGCTGGATCTTCTCTCAGTTCTCGGTTTCCACGACGCCATTCCTGCAGTGCATCGCGGTTTCCACCACCTCCGACGCCACCGGAACTTACAATCGCTATTCTTTCCAGTACCCTAATTTCGACGATTATCCCAAAATGGGAGTCTGGCCTGATGCATATTACGAAACCTTCAACATGTTCAACGGCAATAATTTTGTTGGGTCGGATGCGTGCGCCTACAATCGCACCGCTATGCTGAACGGACAGCCGGCTACACAGATTTGTTTCCAGCAGAACTCCTCTGTCGGCGGGCTCTTGCCTTCCGATCTCGATGGCACCACAGCACCACCGGCAGGCTCGCCGAACTTTATGGTGTTCTTCGGCACCAACAATCTGAACCTCTTCAAATTCCACGTGGACTTCGCCACTCCCGCCAACTCTACTTTTACTGGTCCTACGGTCATCCCGGTTGCCGCCTTCACTCCGTTGTGCAACGGAGGCACGTGCGTTGTTCAGCCTGGTACCTCGAATCAGTTGGACTCCCTTGCTGACCGTCTCATGTACCGCCTCGCCTATCGCAATTTCGGGAGTCACGAATCCCTGGTTGTAAACCACTCCGTGGCTACTTCTTCCGGTGGCGGTGTGCGCTGGTATGAAATCCAGAACCCCGGTGGCACCCCCACTCTGGCACAACAAGGCACATTTGCTCCCGATTCAAGCTTCCGCTGGATGGGCAGCGTTGCCATGGACCAGGCCGGGGACATCGCCGTTGGCTATAGTGTCTCCAGCAGCTCCGTACATCCCTCCATCGCCTTCGCGGGCCGGGTTCCTTCTGATCCATCAGGCACCTTGGAGGCCGAAACCAATATCGTCACCGGAGCCGGTTCGCAAACTGGGACCCTTCACCGCTGGGGCGACTACAGCGCCATGACGGTTGATCCGGTGGATGATTGCACCTTCTGGTACACCGATGAGTACATAAAGACCAACGGCAGCTTTAACTGGAACACACGCATCGCGAATTTCAAGTTTCCCAATTGCGGAACTACCAACCAGCCCGACTTCACGCTTTCCGAATCAGGGAGTCCGAAGACAGTTACGGCTGGCGGCAGCACTACCTTCACGGCTACTGTGGCTCCACTCAACGGGTTTACCGGCAATGTCTCTCTTTCTTTGAGCGGTCTGCCCTCCGGAGCTTCTGGAAGCTTCATTCCGAACCCGATTACCGGCGGCTCAGGATCGTCAACGTTGACAGTTTCCACCAGCACCACCACTCCTCCCGGAACCTATACGCTTACGATTACGGGCACGAGCGGCAGCACCTCGCACACCACAACGGTCACGCTGACTGTGAATTCGCAGTCGGTAGGCGACTTTTCGGTCTCCGCAGCGCCTGCATCTCGGATGATAACCCAGGGCAGCAGCACCACTTACACCGTTACCGTCGGGGCCATCAACGGCTTCTCCGGAACTGTGGCGCTCTCGGTCCAGGGCCTGCCGGCAAACGCCGGCTCAAGCTTCAATCCGGCCAGCATCACCGCTTCTGGCACTTCGACGCTGACCATCTCGACTGCCACTTCGACTCCGATCGGCACCTTCCATCTGACGATTGTGGGCACAAGCGGCGGTGTCTCGCACTCTGCTTCCGTAACTCTGGTCGTGACTTCGCCCTGTGTCAGCGCGACGGCGGGCAGCGGCTTCCACGATAGTCCTCTGCTTTCCACGCAGACGGGAACTTTCACCGCTGCGTTTGACGCAACCCCGTCAGCTTCCCCCATCAACAGCTTCGTTGGACTCTCGCATGGGGCCGCAACCACATTCGACGGGTTTGCTACGCAGGCGCGCTTCAATCCTACGGGAAACATTGACGCGCGCAATGGCGGCGGCTTCCAGGCTGCTTCTACCATTCACTACACCGGAGGATTGACGTACCACTTCCGTTTGGTGATTAATGTCCCGGCGCATACGTATTCCATCTTCGTGACGCCGCCAGGATCGGCGGAGCTGACCGTTGGCTCCAATTTCGCCTTCCGTTCTACGCAAAGCACAGTGACCAGCCTGAATTTCTGGGGAACAGAAGCCTCCTCAGGTTCAGACCGGGTTTGCAACTTCACACTCCAGTAATCTGAAAGCAATCGGGGAGGAGGCGGGGTTACCCCCGCCTCCTCCCACACCATCGGACGTACGGTTCCGCATCCGGCGGTTCATGATGGAACGAGAATGGGCAAGATCGCTTGCCTGAGGTCTTGCTGTGACACATTTTCGCGCTCCTCACCATCGACTACAATGAGTGGTTCTATTTCCATCCTGTTGGAGCCGAACACATTGCCGGAACGAATCATAGTTGAGGATATTCGCCTGAAGTTGGGCGAACAGATTGAACGCACCGAACACCTGGTTCGGCTGGTGCCTCCCAATGCTCTTGCTTGGAAGCCACAATTGCAGACAACTTCAACAAACCTGAACCACTTGCTTGGCCACCTGCTTGATTGTCTGGCCGGCGTTTGCGCAGTCTTCCACGCCGCATTTCCCCATGAGCTTGCGCATCTCGCACAACTGCAGTCGCTGCCGGTGAATCATGCCTGTCAACCCGAAGAAGCACTGCAGAGAATCCGCGAATATACGAAGCATATCGAACAGGCATTTGCTCTCTGCAACGATAATGATCTGAGGCGAATGATTCCTTCAGTATTTGTCCCCCAAGGTGAGACACTGCTAACGCTATTGTTGGGGAATCTCGAGCACCTGATCAATCACAAATACCAGTTGTTCTTCTATCTGAAACTCTATGGGTTGCCCGTCACCAGCAAAGACATTTATCACTGGCGAGGAGCGCCAGGTGACCAGGGATAGTGTGTATTCGACCTACTCTGGAGATCTACCGTGTGCTTCCATGCCGATCAGGAACTCGCAAAGCTCGCTCCCGCGTCCTTCCGTCTCCATCTCGCAGGTTAGCCCCGCGCAAAATCAATATACCCTTTCTGCGCGTCTGTGCTGATCAGCTTGACCCGCAGCTTATCTCCAACATCCACTCCCTGCTCTCCTCGGCACAGCAACCCTTCCACATGCGGCTGCAGCACGCGAACGAATGTCCCGTGTGGGGTCACTCCGGTAACGATGGCATCAAAGCTTTCGCCGATCCTGTGGCTCATGGCGACCGCGGCAATCCGTTTTGTCATTCCCCGTTCAACCTTGCGTGCGGCATCTTCTTTCTGGGTGCAGTTGTTCGCAATCGCAGTAAGCTCGTCGTCGGAATAAGGCGCCGTTTGTTTTGTCTGCATGGCTTTGATCAGCCTCTGGGTCACCACGTCTGCAAAGCGGCGGTTGGGGGCCGTGGAGTGGGTATAGTCCTGCACGGCAAGGCCAAAGTGCCCTTGCGCCGGATCGCCTGGCCGCTCCAGCACATATTCACCTGGCCCCATCAACTTGATCACTGCCAGTGACACATCGGCAAAGTGGTCGGGATCAGCAGCTTTGCGTTTCATTAGAAAATCATTAAGGGCCTTAGAATCCGGCTGGCTCGGGAGTTTTTCGCCACTTTGAGCTGCCAGCTCTACAATCCGGTTCCAGCGCTCCGGTGTCTTCACCACGCGCCGGATGGAAGAAACCTGCTCCAGCATGCGCGCCACTACCCCGTTGGCTGCGATCATGAAGTCTTCAATAAGTTCGGTGGCCAGGTTCTTTTCCTGCCGGGCAATATCCACCACCTGCTCATTCAACATGACAGGATGAACTTCCGTAGTTTCAATATTGAGTGCGCCGTGGCGGAAGCGTTCATTCTTCAAAGCCTGCGCTACTTCGTTTTGCAGCTTCAGTTGCGCTTGTAGCTCGGCCGACGCAGCTACCTTAGGCGGGGCAGCACTCTTCCCCTCGAGCCACGCGCCCACAGCATTGTAAGTAAGCTGCGCCTTATTGCGCACAATTGCCGGGTAGGCGTTGCCGGCGCTGACGCAGCCATTCTGATCCACCAAAAACTCAATGACTATGCTGAGGTTATCTTGGTTCTCCAGCAGCGAGGTCACGCCGGTTGAAAGCTGCTCCGGCAACATGGGGAAATTCCTCACCCCGGTATAAACCGTTGTGGTCTCCTTTGCTGCGTGTCCATCAATCGGGGAACTCTTGGGAACGAAGGCATCCACGTCGGCAATTCCCACCAGGACCTTGGTTTGTCCGTCAGGTTGGCGTTCGGCAAATTCAATCTGGTCAAGGTCGCGAGACGTATCATTGTCAATCGAAGACCAAAGCAGATTGCGCAGGTCGCGAATGTTTCCATCTGCGGCAACTCGCGGCGGATGCGCCTGCAGTTGGGAAAGCTGCTGTTGGGCTGGCGCTGGAAACTCCGGCTCAAAGCCGTTTTCCAGCATGACTTGCTTGGCTATGGCCTGCAAATCAACGTGAGAGACGCTTTTATTGTCCATGGATGTTAGTGAAAGAACCCCAGAAATTTAGAACCCAGAATATATGGAAGCACTAAGCCTAACACGCTGCCGCCAGCTTAGGCGAATGAGGCCTCGGTCCAGGAATTTCCCAATCCTTCTCCGCGATTAAAAAATGCCTTTGTGACTTTGTGGTTAATCTATTTCTGCAAATCCCGGCGCACATACGCAATTAACGTCACACCTGGCCGCAATTCATAAGAACCAATCCGCTCATACTTGTCGCCCAAGGTTTGTTGCAGTTCAGTTTCTTGCGTGTCTTCTCCGATGACCATGGCCTCTTCGGT
>Ga0210384_10002011_pt1 | contig 25765 bp, 25 predicted proteins | sample IncBWH2MmetaG_FD_160574 | JGI IMG/M metagenome (GOLD analysis project Ga0210384, IMG submission 160574) | Forest soil microbial communities from Barre Woods Harvard Forest LTER site, Petersham, Massachusetts, United States - Inc-BW-H-2-M | ecosystem: Environmental > Terrestrial > Soil >...
CATTGTTCCGCTACCGGGACAAAAGTGCTTGGTGGTATCGAATTCAATCCCGAGGGCTGCCACCGCAAGAGTGCCTCGAAGCCCTGTACTGCCCCCGTATCTACCGAGACGATTGGTTGGTAGTGAAGTGTCAGTTCTTCATTCTCAAGCGCATATCTCAGTTTCGCTTCCAGAAGAAGTCGACTCATGACTTGCTCGTGCATCGTGCGGTCAAAGAGCTCACTGCAAGCTTTACCTTGGTCTTTCGCACGATACATAGCGATATCAGCATTCTGAAGCACCGTCTCCGCAGATGTCGTTGGTGATGTCAGCGCGATGCCAATTGACGTGCTCTTGAAGATCTCAAGTCCCTCCAGTAGGAACGGTCGCGTAAATGAAGATTGGATTCTCTCGGCTACACGGATCGCATCGCTAGGGTCATTGACGTCCTCCACAAGAATCGTAAACTCATCTCCACCCATCCTGGCGATTGTGCCGTCGCTGCGCATGCACGCCCGTAGTCGGTTGCTCACTTCTTTGATTAGAAGGTCCCCGGTTGCGTGGCCATAGCAGTCGTTGACAACCTTGAAGTCGTCGATATCAATGAAGAGGACGGCAGCGGCCTCGTGTGAGTGCCTTTTCATCCGATCCACGACGCTTTGTAAGCGTCCCAGAAATAAGGCCCGGTTTGGAAGGCCGGTGAGCGCATCGTGGGTGGCGTTAAAAAGCAATTGTTCCTGAGCCTGTTTTCGGTCTGTTATATCTCGGGCATTGTAGACAATGCCGCCGATATTCTTGTGCTGAATCAAGTTTCGAACAACACACTCGAAATAGAGCCATGTTCCGTCTGCATGTCGTAGCCGGAACTCCATTATCGGATTCTGTCCATATGCTATCGATCGCGGCCCGGTGCTCATGGTCTTCGAGAAATCGTCCGGATGTACGAGGTCGATCATGTTCGTTCCCACGAGTATATCTCCACGCACCGCTAGAACCGTATGAACGGAAGGACTGGCGTACTTGATTTGGCCAGAGGGATCGGCGATAAGAATGATGTCGGTTGACTGTTCGGTGAGAGCACGGAAGCGCTCTTCGCTGTCGCGGAGGGCGTTGCGTTCGGTTTCTTCCAACTGGCCGATATGCTCCTGTCTCTGGAGCCGTAGAAAAAGTATCAGGATGGCTGTCGCTGCCAATGTTGCTGCAGCCAACAATTCGTTTCTAGCTCTCAGCGCTACGCCCTGAGCCCAGTTGTCCTCGGCTTCAATGGCAATCTGTACTTGGTGCTGCATTAAGTCGAACTGGGGGCTGACCTCCTGGAAATCGACCTGCTTTGCCTCGTCAAAATTCCCAATTTGCATCAGGATCCATTGCCGATCGGCCGACATAATGTAGTTGTCTAACACGGGCCAGACTCTCTCTGAGGAAGAGGTGTGATAAGCATGAAGGTGTGCCGCCAGCACTGCTTTGGGCAGTGCGTGTTTTGCCGCCCGCATCTCGATCTCCGCTTCGGGAGTCAGGCTCTGCTTTTGCAGGGCTGTCCACGTAAGATTGTTGATCTCTCGCGTAAGAACTGCAATTTGATTGAGAATTACCTGGGTAGAGCGGGCCTCGTCAATCTGAATCCTTTGAAACCAGGAGAGAGCAGCCAAGACGGCGATGGTGGTCGCCAGAACACTGAATATGACGGCCAATTTCGGACGTGCCACTATACCCCCACATTGCAGGTTGAGGATTCTCCGCATAGGCCGGACCATTTAGATCATGGAGAACCGATCGATCTCTTCGCAAGCTTGCCCTGCGCAAGAATGGGGAAAGAGGACGGGTTCATCCGTCTCACAGCAAGTGCCAGATACTACTATCGAGTATCAGGTCCGGTTTGGCGCGTCCATATGAGCATGCCTCATTACGAAAGTGCGATCTCGTCCGTGGCCCTGCCCTCCGGTCGGCCATAAGGAGAAAAAAATACACTTTTCTAAGGCTAAGGACTCCGGTCGGGAAAACCAATGTTTATGCGGTTCCGACGGGACATATTTTAAGACGGTCTTCCAGGGGTGGTACATCTACCGGTTATTGCGTTGCCGTAGGGGGTCCGCGTTGCCAGACGGGAATCACTTGGCAGCAGCCGGCTAGAGATGAAGCAACCGCCGGCACCAGACCCTCATCCGGAACCATCACCAACTCCGCCCGTGCCTGAGCCCATGCCTGCTAGCCGTTTGCGCACGTAACCGGGGGGCCTTCGTGAGTCGAGAAGTCAACTTAAAGGCACCAAGTACAGCGTTTCCTGTAGCGCAGATTTTCTCGGTCCTAGCCCGGAACTTCCGGTGCCGCACCTGATGAGCGCCCCAACTCGCACAAAATGCAGAATGGCAGGCTTCGTGCTGGCTAAGAAATCGGAGGAAATCATGTTGAAAGTAAATATTGACAACATTGGTGATCTCGCGATCGTTGAGTGCGAAGGCAGAATCGTGCAGAGCGAAGCGGCCTTCAAATTACGTGACGCTGTTACATCGCAAAACGAGGCCCGCACTGTTGTGCTTGAACTAACGGAAGTACGCGCCCTCGAAGGCGGCGGTCTGGGCATGCTCATATTTCTTCAGCGGTGGGCTTGCGATCACGACATCCGTCTGAAGCTGTTCAATCCATCCAAATCCGTGCGTAAGAGGCTTGCACTGGTCAGCTCGCTCTCCGACTTCGACATTCCCACGCTCGACGAAATGATGGCTCTGTTGAGTAGTGCTGATAGGCGATACGCGCTTGCTGCCTAATCGCTTTTCAGCGCAGCCATTCAGAGAGAACGAAAAAAGTGATTCGCATTGCCGAAGGGAGTCTCAGACAGGTAACTGACAGGAATGCCACTGAAGAATCTGGTGACAACATTGTCACCCGGCGCTGTCTCATTCATGGAGGATTAAACCATGAAAAAATATGGGGGCGCATTATGCACTCTCACTCTGCTGGCAGTTTCGCTTCCCAATCTATTCGCGCAAGCAGGTCAACCTTTCCAACCGGTGGATCCCACGGCTCAAGCCCGGCAACTCCGGCCCCGGTTACTCCGCCGACGTTTCCGAGATCGGAAGGTAAGGCAGAGCCAGATCGGGCCGACGCAAGGGTTTATATGGGAACAATTGTCAGAGATGGCGATACTTACGTCTTGAAAGCCGGCAATGCGAAGTACCTACTGGATAGCCAAAAGAAAGCCAAGACGTATAAAGGGAAGGATGTGAACGTAACGGGTACGCTGGACAAAGGCGAAAAATTCGATTCACGTTGAAAAGATCAAACCGTCAGCGTCCATGTAAGCGAGAAAAAAACACGGGGAGGTGTTGCCAGTATGGCGAAAGACCCGATTTGTAATATGGAAATTGACGAGCAGACCGCTGAGTTCAAATCTCAGTATGGAAGTCAAACATACTGTTTTTGCTCAGAAGAGTGTAAAGAACAATTTGAACTTAGGCCCGAACAGTATGCAGGTGTTGCCTAAGAAAGCAGTGCAGGGTCTACGACTTGCAATCGCCCTCACCACAGGGAATCAGGGCGGTTACTGGACCGGGAATTTGCTGTATTGTCCGGCTGGCCGGAATGTGGCCCACTTTATGCTTGCGGTCCAGAGATCCCAAGCAGATCGCCCTGTTTTGGATGCCGGGTCGGATTCCCGAACGCGTTTACCGCCAAGGGGGTGCACGTATGGCTACTCAAATCCTGATCGCCGACGATGATCCCACCATTCGCTTGCTGCTTCGCCGGTTGTTGGAGAAGCAGGGGGATTGGCAAGTATGCGGCGAGGCCAGTAATGGTGTTGAGGCGATAGAAGGAGTCGAGCGATTCAAGCCGGATGTCGTGGTGATGGACCTCGCTATGCCCGTCATGAATGGGCTACAGGCGGGCCCCGAAATCGCGAAAGCCCACCCGCGGCTTCCCATGTTGCTGATCAGTGTCCAGGAAGTCTCCAAGCAGCTCGCATGGGAAGCTCGCAACGCCGGTTACAGAGGTGCCGTGACCAAGAGCGGTGGCGATGAGGTTCTGAGAGGAGTCGAGGCTCTGCTTCGCCACGATATGTTCTTCTACGCCGACGACGGATCATCCTCCAGCCCCGCTCCGGGCTAAAGCCGCACACTATGCTCTTCGCTCCAAGATATAAGCTGGCCTTGTGAGCGGGACGAGATGCAAGGGGAAGTGGGTTCGGCTCGTTCTGAACGGGCTTTCTCAAGGAACACCTCTTTTTCCTCAGGGCTGAGCACGCTAGCGTGCTGACAACCGACCACGAGCGCATCGTGTCTAAGAGGTCAATCCTGGAAACCCCGTAAACATTGGGTTTCTTGATTGCCGGGCTTGGCGTTAGAAATGTGTAGTTTTCTAATCCCTATTGCCCACGCGAGGGCTTGGGCAAGGACCGCCGATTCAGGGTTAACGGACGCATCTCGGATTCCACGGGAACCGAAGGAGAAATGATTCCTGCATTCTGGTGGGCGACAGAATGCGTGGCAACACTGAGCGAAACGGCAACGGGGAAGCGGCCTATTCGCTTGTGCGGCCACCTCCCCTGACGACGCGTGCATCATTGCTGAGCGCTTGTCCCCAGCAAGGCCATGTATTTTCCCGCCTGTTTCGCCGCGACCCGCCTTTCCATCCGAGATCGGAGCAGCTGGCGTCCATCATCCTGACCAGGGGTCCAAGTCTGAGATAGGAAGCACTGATCGGTATAGCATTCAAAGATCACTCGCCCGTTCTTCCCTGCGGAACGGCCAGTAACATGGTTAGCCATGTGCATTGCGATGCGAGTGCCTTCTGAATTCTGGACGATAACGTGGTCCTTCGCCGACGAGAATACATATTCGCCTGCCGGGTATGAGTTGTCTCCCAAGATAAAATTAAACGGGATCGTGACTTTCACGCCGCCCGTTTGACCGTACGCCTGGAGCACCGCACTTCCGATCACCAGGCACAGAGCCGCGAACAGTAACGTCTGTTTTTTCATAGCCATTCTCCTCAGTTTTTTTGCCAGGCCGCCTCGGACCGCCCAGCCAAGCCGTTTTCGACTGCGGCTTGTGGCGCACTCTCGCAGTTGCGACTCGGGCATAACAATGGGTCGGCCATGATTCCGCCGAGAAGAAAATGTGATCCGCTAACTAATTGAAAATATGGGAGTCATACAGAAATGTGAACCGGCGCTCGTGGCGCGAAGTAGTGTTAAACTCTGTGGATCACAAGGCGAGCTTCATGGCAGAATCGGCTGCAAAGTCGAACATCATCCAGTTCGGCCTCTTCGAACTTGACCTGCAGGCTCGTGAACTCCGGAAGTCGGGAATCCGAATCAAGCTGCAGGAACAGCCCTTCCAAATCCTGTCCATGTTGCTGGAGCGCCAGGGCCAGATCGTTACTCGTGAGGAATTGCAGAAGCGTCTCTGGCCCGGGGACACTTTCGTTGACTTCGATCTGAGCCTGAACAGCGCGGTAAAGAAACTCCGTCAGGCTTTGAACGACGACTCCGAGAATCCCAGGTTTATCGAGACCCTCTATCGTCGAGGATACCGGTTCATCGCACCGATTTCGACGGCCAGCCGGGAGCGGGATCTGCCCGTAGTCGGCAACAGCGGCATTCTTGCTGTGTCAGCACCGGTTTCGAACCAGGCGCCGGATGCGGGGAATGGAGCCGGATCCCTGTCAGATTCTGGACGCTCCGGTGAAACTGCGGGCAGGTCCAGGAAGCGGTGGGGGTTTATCGCCGTCGGCTGTTTGGCAGTTCTGTTGGCTGGCCTCATGTTCGAGCTGAACCCGAAAGCAGCGCCGCGCATTACAGGATTCACGCAGATCACCAGCGGGGGCAAGGTTCATCAGATGTCTGCACTGGCCACGGACGGGCCGAGGCTCTATTTCCAGGCCGCGGACAGAGACCGCATCGCGCTGGGCGAGGTTTCCGTTTCCGGTGGGGACAGCGCGTTGATTGCGACGCCGTTCCTGAATACGTTTCTCGACGATATCGCACCGGATGGCTCCTCGATCCTGATCGGCAGTTTTGAGGGCACCAATGAAGAAAATCCCATCTGGCTTCTTCCTTTGCCCGCTGGTTCGCCGCGGCCACTGGGAGCTGTGGCGGCTCACTGGGTCGTATGGTCCCCGGACGGGCATCGTTTGCTGTACGCACGCGGGTCCGACCTTTCCGAGGCAAACCCTGACGGGTCCGATGCCAGGAAACTCGCCACCCTTGGCGGGAATATCGAAGGCGTGCGGGTTTCTCCAGATGGACGGAAAATCCGCTTGACACTGGAAGACAAGAAGACCGGATCCAGCGAGCTCTGGGAACTCAACCGCGACGGGAGCCAGCCCCATTCTCTGCTTCCGAACTGGAACGTTTCTCCGCATGAATGCTGTGGGCGATGGACACCGGATGGAAGATATTTTCTCTTCTCCAGCTTGCGTGAAGGCAGAACTAGCCTGTGGGCACTCCCGGAACGGCATTCGTGGATTCGACCAAAAGCCAAGCCTGTGCAATTGACGAACGGTCCGCTGGACTTCTGGCTGCCAGTTCCATCCAGGGACGGAAAGAGGATCTTCGCCCTGGGCGGGCAGCCACGATCCGAGGTGCTGCGGTATGACGGGCGATCGTTCGTACCGTATCTCGGCGGTGCGTCGGCAGCGGACGTGGCATTCTCTGCGGACGGGCAGCGAGTGGCCTACGTTTCGGTTCCCGAACGGGCGCTTTGGTCGAGCAAAATCGACGGCAGCGACCGGATTCAGCTGAGTGATCCGGGCGTCATGGAAGCGGCCTTGCCGCGATGGTCTCCCGACGGAACTCAGATCGTTTTCATGGCGAGAACCCTGAACACAGATTGGCGGGCGTACCTGGTGGCGGCGATTGGACAGGGTTTGCGAGAATTGATCCCCGGAGCGACGGCTGGTTTTGATCCTGGGTGGTCGCCGGACGGCAAGTCAATCGTGCTGTCGGTTGGTGACTTGGGGGCCATCAGCAACAAGATCAGCATTCTGGATCGGGAGACGGGGAAGGTTTCCCCCGTTCCGGGTGGGGAAAACCTGTTCTCACCGCGCTGGTCCCCCGACGGCCGCTACATCGCGGGGATTACGACGGACTCTCAGGCCCTCCTGCTGTTCGATCGCACCAATCAACAATGGACCGAGCTGGTGCGGATGAGCATCGGATATCCGAGTTGGTCGCATGACGGGCAGTACCTGTACTTCGATTCCACTTTTACGGAAGATCCGGCATTCTTCCGGGTGCGGATTTCCGATCACCGGCTGGAGCGCTTGGCCAGCTTGAAAGATATTCACCGGCTCTGGGGACCGAACGCAGAGTGGAGCGGTTTGGGGCCGGGTGATTCTCTGCTGGTAACGCGCAACATCAGCAGTCCTGAGATTTATGCTCTCGATTGGCAGCCCTGACAGTCGCCGCTCCGACCGGGGACCTCAGCGGGCCGACAAAGATCGAAACTCTATCCGACTCCGAAACTCCCAGCCCTCTCAGGGACATCGCTTTTTAAGCATCACTTTTTTTTCGTCTTGGACAAGGCCCGGCAAAGGTGGTATCCATGAATGAAAATTTGGCTTCTCGGTTCGGGTAAGGGCTCACATGTCGACAGGACGGGGGAGATAGACCGGCCTGATTCTTGAATGCGAATACGTCCTAGAGGAGGGAAATAGGCCATGCAAATCTTGATCCCTTTGGCCGTCCTGAGTCTTATCCTCGCCTTTTCTGCCTCCCGTTCAACGGAAGCACCCACCGGTTTCGACAACAAAAGCAATGGCGTCGCCGACGATGCGAGTCACGAGGCCGATCAAATGAGATTCGAGGAAGTCGAGCTGGTGAGCGATGGCCTGGGGCCGCTCTATAACGCGCAGTCCTGCCGCGAATGCCACCAGAGTCCAGTTTCAGGGGCCGCCTCCCAGGTCGCGGAATTACGTGTTGGCCATCAGGGGCCAGATGGACATTTCCATAATCCGGAAATCCCAATCGCGGGCGGAGCCGAAGTGATCTCTGGCCGATCTCTGGTGAATGATCGCACTATTTGTCCCAACGCTGCTTTTCCCGACAAGGAAATTCAAGAGCGAGTTCCAGAGACAGAAAACATCCGGACGTTTCGCCTTTCTCTGAGCCTTTTGGGGGATGGCTTCGTCGAGGCGGTTGCTGATCAAACCCTCATCGATCTCGCCGCGCAACAATGCAAATCTTCGCATCGGAAAATCTGCGGACAAGTTCTCCAGGTTCCTATCGTGGAAGCGCCCGGACAGATGAGCGTCGGCAGGTTCGGTTGGAAAGACCAGCACGCGAGCCTGCTATCGTTTGCCGGCGACGCTTACCTCAATGAAATGGGCATCACGAACCGGTTGCAACCGGATGAGGTAACCAACCTTTGCAACGCTCACTCGGAGCCGAATGACACACCAGGACCCGACGGCCTCTCCGACATTGACCACTTCGCCCGGTTTGTTCGAGCCACCAAAGCGCCGGCGCGCGATTCCCAGCGTGCGAGCGGCGCGGTGGCAAAGAAGGGCGAAGGCCTATTTGACAAGATCGGGTGCGCGACCTGCCACGTCGAAACATTGACTACGGCTCCCGCTGGGACGAAGATCAACGGCGGAACGTTTACGATTCCAGTCGCACTCGGGTCAGTCACATTTCATCCGTGGGGAGATTACCTGATGCATGACGTCGGTACGGGCGACGGAATCCTGCAGGCCACCCGGGAACATTACGGAAAGAGAGTCTTTCAAATTATGTCGGACTATCTTTCGAAACAGGACTTCGAAAGTAGTCGGAACAAGATCCGGACTGCGCCTTTATGGGGAGTCCGCTTGCGTCCGCGATTGATGCACGATGGCGCCTCTCTGACGCTTCGCGACGCGATTCAGCGGCACCAGGGCGAGGCAATGCATGTAAGTCAGAAATTTGAAAAACTAAAGAGGGAGGACCAAGAAGCCATCATCGAGTTCTTGAAGTCTCTATGAACTCCACAGCGGCCGCGGCTCTCGTCGAAACAGTCTTCTGGGAAGTATCAACGCGACGAATGCGCCCAGATTCTTGTCCAGACTGTCATGAAATTGTAATGGTTGCACGAACAGAACGAGTCGTTTCCAAGCAGAACGGATCAAATCAACTGATTTGTAACCCATTGAAAAGAGGAGTAGAGTGGAAAATTTTGCAAACAGTGCAGAACCCACCTGTGCATTGCTAAACCGTTGTACTGGCTAATACCGGTACCGAGGGCTGGAATCCCTCCCTCTTCGCCAGATTCCTCAATAGATTCCTCAATCGAAGTAGAGATCGGGGCCTATGGCGTTGCATTCGTAGCTGCGTTTAGCTGCGTTTAGCGCAACCCGAGAGTTACACTGATGTTTAGGGCAGAAGGCAGTTTTGGCGAGGTTTTGCTGGTGAGGTTTCCGGCTTTTACCACACGCGGGAAGAAATGTAATGCCAAGGGAAGCCAAGCTCTTCTTGTCAAGTGCTGAATCGGCCGCACGCGGGTTTCTGAGGTTCCGGGGGAACATTCCACCTGGATCAGCCACTCAGCAATGAAGAAACTTCCACGCAAGGGCGGTCACCTTTCAGGAAAGCAGGATCGGCGAAATCCCCGCTTCCTGGGGAAGCTTGTCATGCTCTACGAAGACGATGCCGTCGTGGCCCTTAATAAACCTGCCGGGCTTCCGGCTGTGCCTATGAAAGGCTCCGATACACCATCCGCATTGTCTCTGCTTTCTGCAGAATTGAAACCGAGGAGACAACGAGCCTTCGTCGTACATCGCATCGATCGGTTTACGTCCGGGGTTCTGCTCTTTGCAAAAACCGAGCCGGATCAAGACGCACTCGTTCGACAGTTTCTCGGCCACACTCCGGTTAGGCAGTACCTCGCAGCCGTTCGCGGACATCTCGGCGTCAAGGAGGGGACGCTCGTTCACTACTTTCGACGAGAAGGAATGTTTCAAAGGTTGACCACGGAAAGCGGCACCCAAGCGGCTCGTGCTGAACTGCGGTATTTCGTCGAGCGCCGTCTTCGAGCCGCTTCTCTCGTCCGAGTTACTCTGGTGACGGGATTGCAGAATCAGATCCGAGTGCAGTTTTCAGCGATCGGCCACCCGGTCATCGGCGACAGAAAGTATCACCAGGCGGAAGCGTCGGAGCGTCGAATTGCTCGCGTCGCTCTCCATGCAGGGCGTCTTCAGTTCATTCATCCCCGCTCGGGAGGCAGCGTCTCCGTTGACTGCGAACTCCCCGCAGACTTTCAGTCTCTTCTTCAGGCACTATCGCTACCCCCACCCCCGCGTCGATGAGTGCTCCAGTACGGCAGTTCTCAGCCGAGAGTCGTTCCTGAACAGCCCGCGACTCCGCCTCTAACCCTCGGACGGTCACCAATCCGGAAGTTGGGAAAGCTGGTGCTGTTCACTTACGCCGCTCCAACGATAATCTTTACAATCTTTCTCTGCGGCGGTCCCCGTCTCAAAAGCAACAAAACTGCAAAACTTGGCGTCGCATTTATTCCTGGGACTGCACTTGAGGCTGGGTGCATCAACCCAACAACATCCTGGGCTGCCGCATTCAGCCAAATTGAGATTGGCGGTCTACCCAACAAACATGGCTGCGCCCGCGGCGAACATTGCCACTGTGGTGATCGCGACAAACAGTCCATCCAAGCGTGAACTCGGTTGGCCCAGCATCAGCTTCCTGTCCGAAGCGACAACCAGAATTGCGACGAGAAGGAAAGGGGCTAACAATCCGTTGATGACCGCTGTCCAGTAGAGCGCCTTCACAGGATTAATGCCTAAGAAGCCCAGGCCGACGCCTACCCCGGTCGAGAGCAGAATTTAAAGTGTAGAATGCGCGGGCCTGCTTCAATTCCTTGTCCAGGCCTTGGCGCCACCCGAGCGTTTCCGCGAATGCATATGCCGCTGATCCCGCCAGCGTCGGGATTGCAAGGAATCCGACACCGACAATACCCGCTGCAAACAGGGTCGCAGCAAACTTGCCAGCGAGGGGCCGAAGGGCCTCGGCGGCCTGGCGAGAAGTTTCGATGTGAGTGATGCCGCGGCGGTTGAGGGTAAGCCAACGTGGTACTCTTAAGAGAATAAGACTCAAAGATTTTAAACTGAACAATATGTTCGAAGGACGACAGGTGATCTCAGATACCAGCCTAGACTCATGAAAATCCTACTGTACAGCCCTGACAATGGCGTGACCCGCAACTTCATGCCCCACCTCTGGATGTTTCTACTGCAGGCGCTGACGCCGGCGGGTCACGAAGTGGTGCTGATTGATGGGAACGCTCAGCCCATGGGTGAATCTGCCATCGCCCAATTTGTGCGCGAGCAGAACATTGGACTAGTCGGCATTGGCGCCATGACCAGAATGATCGCCAAGGCGTATCGCATAGCCGACGCGATCCGAGCCGTGGGAGTGCCGGTGGTGATGGGCGGACCTCACGTAACCGAACTGGCAGATGAGGCTCTCGGTCGGGATGGTGGCCCGCGTCATGCCGACGCTGTGGCGCTCGGTGAAGCGGATGAAACCTGGCCATTGATCGTGAATGATGCTGCGCGCGGCGAGCTCAAAGAGACTTACGCCCCGGTGGATGAAGCTGGAAAAGAACGCAAACCGTCACTCAAGGCATATCCCGTAATCCCATGGCAGTCGATCAGTCTCGACCAGTTCAATTTGGTGCCGAAGCTTGCGACTCCGCTGCTCAACCGGGTTGGAGAGGGCTGGGGAACGTTTCGCATTATTCCAGTGGAGTCGGGACGCGGTTGTCCTTACGGCTGCGAGTTCTGTACGGTAACCGGATTTTTCGGTGACTCCATTCGCTTCCGCACCAACGAGAGCGTCGTGAATGAACTACTGCTACTGAAAGCGCGTTCCCGCATTGAACAAGGGCAGATTGCGGTCTTTTTCATCGACGACAATTTCGCCATCAATGTCAAGCGCACGAAATCGCTACTGCGTGACATCATTGCCGCCGGCGCACAGGTTCATTGGGTTGCACAAATCAGCGCGAACTTGCTGCGCGACGAAGAACTATTGGATCTGATTGCTGCCTCTGGAGGCAAGTGGGTGTTCATCGGGATGGAGTCCATCGACCCCACCAATCTTAAGGACGTCAACAAGGGATTCAACAAACCGGGGGAATATGCCATGGTGCTTGAGCGCCTGGCACGGCGCAACGTTTACGCCATCACGTCATTCATTTTTGGTATGGATAATGACACCGTAGGCGTGGCTGAACGCACACTCAAGCAAGTCCGTACTTGGCCACCGGGCCTGCCTATTTTCGGGCTGCTGACCCCTCTCCCATCCACGCCTCTGTACAAACGGCTGGAGACCGCTGGCCGACTTACGCGGCCTAAGCACTGGAAGGAGTTCATCCCATTCGCAATGGCCCACACGCCATTGAAGATGACCATTGAGGAAGCGCACGAAGAAGTGAAATATGGATGGGCCCACGCTTACAGCCCGCAGGCCCTGGCGCAGGCCGTGGACGCGCTGGATGATCAGCCACTCGGTTATCGCGTCAACATTTTCCTGGCCCGCCTGTGTTTTCGCGGTATCTATTTTCCCATGATGGGGCGACTGGCGTGGGTGAAGCTGATTGCGCAAAATCGGCGAACCATCTTTAGACTGATGTGGGAAGCGTTGCGGGGACACCGTACCCTCGGTCGAAGTCATGCTGCCCCAAACACCTTTCCGGGTCTGATAGTGTCATCCGTCCCCGCCGAGATCATCACTTCAGAAGTCGGCGGTCAGATATCCCATGCTGATCCATCGCCCGTTGCGTGACCTCGCAAATAACGCAGGGCGCCGGATGTCCTGTTGAGCGACTAACAACCCAGACGGTCAGTTGAATCATATGTGCGGCCAGAAGAAACGGCATCTGATGGAGAACGGTCGATGAAAAATCTGTCGATGAAATTGTTCGCTATTGCGATTATGGCGTCCTGCCTGAATCTCGGTCCCGGGCTCGCCCGAGGCCAATCGGGTAAAGCCCCGCCAAATGCCGTCTCACTAACGGGGTGTTTGGTTAAAGGTGACGAGCCCAAGGAAGTCTGGCTCGCGCAAAAGGACGGGAGAATTTACCGGCTGGAGAGCTCGAAAATCGAACTGAACGCGCACCTCGGCCACAAAGTTATTGTGACGGGATACGCACTGCCGGAGCGGAAGGAAGAGGCCGGCAAAGAAGCACAAAAGCAAAATGAAGCCGGCAAGCGTGAATCCGCTGATTTTCGTGTGCTCACGCTGAGGGTGATTAACACAACCTGTAGGTAGTAAGCGCGACGGATCTTTTCTGCGTAGCCTGGGCGGCGCCGGAACGCCGCATCGCGGGCCATCCAACAATCGCTCGAGGTCGCACGTTACTTCATCGGAGCAGAGCCAGGTCAGCTTCCCTCAATCCCCGTGGACAGAAATGGTGCGGTTATGACCGATCCGACCTCGGCAGCAATGACAAAGTGGCGACTGATGTGATACCGCTGATACCGTTTTGTTGGGAAACCGGGACTATTAGGGAAACTATACAAACTGGAACCGAAGAACCGACCGATCAGAACACTCCCGGTCATCTTCAAAACCAGCGTCTCCTTCTGCTTTCCTGGTCGCGTGCGCCGAAGTTCCAAGTATTTACCGGTGTCCAAAAGGAAAACGCGAGTTTCTTATAGCTACAGCGAGAACTGAATCAATCAAGTGCAGCAGCGCGGATGAACTCCCTCTGGAAGAAACGCGTCTCACTTTTCAGCGAATCGCCACCGTGTCAGCGATAGACCGCACACCCGCGTGCTTCGAGGTTTCCTATCCAAGGAGGTGTTGGCAGAGTCGGAGCCCATCGCAAGTCCAGTTTCTCCAGCCGGGGCAGTGAAGCGATGGCTGTGGGTAAATCGGTCAGCGGGTTACCCCTGAGATCCATCTTCCGTAGTTCCTGCAACTCACCGATCGATTCTGGCAGGGAGGTTAGCTTATTGTTTCTCAGATGCAACTCTCGCAAGTTGAACAGCCGCCCGATCGAATCGGGGATTGACGTCAAATGATTGTCCGTCACTCTAAGCTCGATCAGGCTTGACATGCTGGAAACGCACTCCGGAAAGACGTCGAAGGCGTTCTCGCTGATGTTCAAGTAGCGCAACTTCGTCAGACCCTTAAGAGACGATGGCAACGAGGTCAATCGGTTGTCGTGCAGATACAGGAAGTCGGTGAGACTGTCGAGCTCTGCCAAATGATCCGGCACCCGCGTCAATTCGTTGTGTCCCAGATCGAGCATGCGAAGCCTCTTTAGCCGTCCAATCTGCTCGGACACTTCAGACAGCTTGTTTTCACCGAGGACCAGGGTCTCAATCTCAGCTCGTTCCCAGACGGAATCTGGCACGGTCCCTAGTCCCTTCTTCCACAAGTTCAAATGTAATTCTGACGAGTTCCGCACGAACTCGATATTATCGCAAACATCCGCAGAAGGCCTGCTCAATGGTTATCCTCATCTTGCAGCACAACGGAGAATTCGGGGAAGTCGGCCTTTCTCCGGCCAGCCTGTGCTTGCCCGTTATTCGGGAGCAAGCCAAACACATCGAGTCAGTCCCATTCTTGGCAGAAGTTATCGCTGGCCGACAGTTGCCGATTGGCTCCCGACCACTCCTGACGTTACTTTTTTCAAAAACCAACTCGATTGCGTTGCAAGCTACAGATAATCCATCTTCCTGCCGTAGCCACCTCTCCGCCTCCGCCGAGCGAGTGGCAAACCCAGGCTCCGTCAAGAGACGGTTAAGGGCCTCGGCGGCGCTTTGGGAGGAATAGGCTTTGCGCGATAAACAGAGTCCTATTCCCAATCTTTCCACCCGAGCAGCGTTGTCGGGCTGGTCCCAACCATAGGGAACAAACAACATAGGCCGCCCAGCCCGTAAAGCCTGACCCGTTGTTCCTGACCCGCCCTGATACACAATTACCGCAGCGCGAGGGAATATCTGGGAATACCGCGCATACGGTAAGGCCATAATGTCCGGAGGCAGAAGACGCGAAGCCGCACTGGCTCCGAGCAGGACTGCGCGCCGGCCGAGCTGTTTTGCCGCCTGCATGCTCGATTCATAAAAATCTCCTGGATGATGCACCGCCGTGGATCCCAGTGTGAAGACGATGGGTGGATCTCCTGAAGCCAGAAATTCGGCTCAGTAATCTGGCGACTGTCAAGGTGTCAATTTGTAGCTGTCGTGAGGATAGAGTACTGTCTGTCGCACGTTTGGAGAGGTTTAGAACCTGGGCTGTTAGTCGGTCCGATGGCGAAGCCTCCGTGAGGCGGGATTCCCAAATCGAACACTTGAGATGACTTTCGAAGTTATTCGGATCAATTCCACGACCGCGCAAAGCTTGTTCCAGGTCTTCTCGGCGATGTAGTCTCTGACCGCCGGTAGTGATTTTCATTCCCTGAAATAACAGATCGAAACTATTTGCCGCACCCTCACCGCCTCGTGGGGCAGTGTAGAAGAGACGGCTGGCAAGCGAATCAGGAAAGATTACACAAGCCGTAACATGTTCAATCGCCAGTGATGGGGCTAACCCTCTGCGGCTCAAAACCAAAGTATCGGATCAGCGGCTACGCTCTCTCCGGGCTTCGTTTTCGACTTCCCGCTTCAATCGCGACAAACTCACCTCCCAAAAGCTATCCAAAAACGCCCGCAACTCGCCAAAGCCCTCCCGGCGCAGGCTATAAAGCCTGCTTGTTCCCTGACGTCTTTCGCACAGCAGTCCAGCATTGGTCAGGACCCGCAAATGCTGCGAGATGCCTGGACGGGTCGAGCGGAAGTGCCGGGCAATTTCACCGGCGCGCAATTCGTGCCGCGAGCGGACCAGGGTCAGGATGGCAACTCGACGCGGCTCAGCCAGGGCCTTTAGGATTACGTGCATCTGTCGCGAACTCTTCATGGCGACATTCAAGAGGGCCAGTTCCTGCATTCCTTTCGTCCGCCAGACTAGCACACTGGCTTTGGACGCAGATTGCTACTTCCCTCATCCTTCCCGTGAATCGCTGGCCTGAACCGCTCAGCACGGGCTCCTGTCTGCCGCTCCGCAAATTCATGGCGCATCGATCGAATTTTTCAGGCCGCCGAACGAGAATGCCTGCACCAGGTCCTTGTTCAGAAAGTCATGCGGAAATCCCATATGGATGCGGCTGACCGTGGCCAGCCGCTCCCGTTGATCGGCCGTCAAGTTCAGATCAAGGCTGGACAGATTGTCTTTTAATTGCTCGATCTTCCGCGCGCCGATAATGGGAGTTACGGGCATATCGCGATGGCGCAACCAGGCGAGCGCCACCTGCGCTGACGAACGGCCTGTCTCTCGCGCAACTGTGGCCACCTCCGCCACGATCGCCCTGGACCTTTCGTTGACCTCCAGAGCGTTGTCGCGCCACTGTTGCTCGTCGAGGCGGCCTCCGGTCTTGCGGTCTTCGAAGTATTTGCCGCTAAGCCAGCCCCCCGCCAGTGGCGACCATGCGGTGACGCCCAGACCCAACGCCTTGGACATCGGCAATAGTTCGCGCTCCACCGTCCGCTCAATCAGGCTGTATTCCACTTGTAATCCGGCGAACCGGTTCCATCCGCGCAGTTCCGCCAGTGTGTTGGCCCGGGCGATCCACCATGCCGGCGCATTGGAAACGCCGGCATAGAGAATCTTTCCCTGCCGTGTCAGATCATCGAAGCTGCGCATGACCTCGTCGAATGGTGTGATGCTGTCCCAGATGTGAAGCCAATAGAGATCGATATAGTCGGTCTTCAGGCGCCTGAGGCTTCCCTCCACCGCCTGCATCATGCTCTTGCGATGATTCCCGGCCGCGTTCGGGTCCGTGCCCGGCGGCGCATTGCTGTACTTCGTCGCCAGCACTACGCTGCCGCGGTGGCCCGCGATGAATTCGCCGAGCAAAGTCTCGCTGGTCCCGTTGGTGTAAAAATTGGCGGTGTCAAAAAAATTGCCGCCCGCGTCGCGAAAGGCCTCGTAGATCTTCCGACTGTCAATCTTGTCCGTGCCCCAGCCCCAGTCTTCGCCGAAGGTCATCGTCCCCAGGCACATCTCCGAAACGCGAAGCCCGCTATTTCCCAGCAGTCTGTATCTCAATCAGTCATTCCTCCCAGCTACAAGCTCCAGGGATGCGAAGCGCCCTGGGCGATCACAAAAACTCCCGCCGTGATCATGACAACACCTGCAGTGCGGGCGACAAGCGTTGGCGACGGAGCCAGTCGCTCCAAGGTGATGGCAGCCGTTATGATGGCCATTGCGCCCAAATTCGTCACGCCGGTTACCAGCAGGGCCATCATTAATCCGAGGCAGCACAAAAGGCAGTGCATGCCAAGCCGGAGACCGTGGTGCCATGCGGTGCGAGCGTCTGGAGACAGCACGCTTACACAATTTGCTTCGTCCCGGCAGCGGCATAGCTGGCGCGCCTTCCATTCCGTGAGCTGAAGGCCTCCGGCAAACAAAAGGACGGCTCCGGTTATGAGCGGGATGGAGCGGGCAAGCGTGGGCCAGTTCATCTCGGCGTTGGTCACGATAACACCGACCGGATAAACCACCGCCCCTAAAAGGGCCCACACGAAAAAGTAACCCGCGCCCGCCAGCACTGTTGTCGCATTCAGGGGGACGGTCTCGCGTCCGCGAAGAGAAACCCGGTAGCGCAGCAGCGCCGGGACGAGCGCGGGCAACATCATGGCGGCCATCATCACAACCCACATCCCGATGAATGAAAAGACGGCGGCGAGCCAGTTCTGACCTTGCATCCTCATCCAGGCCATCGACATGGTCCAGCCGCCGGGCATAGCCATGCCGCCAGACATGGACCTGCAGCCGTACATCGTCGCCGCCGCGCTCGCAATGAACAAAAGCGCGCTGACACTGAGAAATGCCCAGTCACGCTTCAGTCCAACGTGGCAGCTATTGATCGTATTCATCGTGCCGTCGCACCCAGAATGGCCCGCGGCTATCCTCATCCCGGCCTTTTGGCGCCACATCCAGATAGTGATAATGGATGTTGAATATCTCGTTGCCGCGCGTGTAACACGAATAACTGTGAAAAATGTTACCGCCCTCGTCCTTATAGAACACGCTGTGGCCTTCCCGTTCAGAATGCCCAGGATCTTGCATGGCATAGTTGAAAAAGGCTTTTTTCCTCGCCGTCTCTTCCGGCGTAAAAGACACGTGATAGTCGAAGTTGAAATCGGTGCCACCGGAGGAAACCCACGGAAAACGCCAGCCCATCCGTTTTTTGTAGGCGGCCAGTTTCTCGTAGGGCGCGCGCGACACCGCGATCATGGTCACGTCGCGATGCTTCAAATGAACATTAATGCCGTCGAAGCCGTCGGCCCGAAGAGAGCAGTGTGGACACCCTGCCTTGTCATTCGGCCCGAACATGAAGTGATAGACAATAAGTTGGCTGCGCCCTTCAAATGAATCGGCCAGCGACTGTTTGCCCTTCGGCCCGTCGAACAAGTACTCCCTGGTGACTTTGACCCAGGGGAGGCTGCGGCGCTCTAAATTGAGCTCCTCCTGCAGGCGAGTGAACTCCTTTTCCTTGAGGAGAAGTTTCGCGCGCGCCTCTAGCCATTCAGCCTCAGAAACAACTTTGTGCTTGCTTACCACTTCCTTCATTTTTCTAGCCTCCGATCGATTTAAACTTGAAGTCAATATGCCTCTCCACAAGGGTGGCTCTTTAGGTCCTCCGTGCATCATTGCGGCCCCCGTATAGGACGACAAAGATAAAGATCGACGCCCGGATCGCCGCCTTCGGCGACGATCTGCAGACGGCCCAGGTGATGAACCCAGCCGGCTTCGTGCCGGGCTCGGACCTCCCCTTCTCGCGGAAGATCGCGGTGCGTCAGGCGGAGGATCGTTCCGTCGCCATCGGGCGTCAGGGTAATCTCGACGACGGTTGAACCCGGGGGCACGTCCATGTCTCCCACCTCAAACCCCCAGCTAAACACGATCCTGTGAGGGGGATCGATTTCGAGAAATTCGCCGCGCACGATCTCCTTGCCATTCGGATCGAGACGGAATATTCCACCCGGCCGGGCATCGATGTCGAGGGCTCGCCCCATCCAGCGCAGGAATTTGTCGCGCTCGCTCAGAAAGCTGAACACCTGCTCTGGACTCGCTTTGATGTAAATCTCTTTGAAGAGAGGTTCGTTATCGGTCAACTCGTCTCCTAGGGGCTGCAAGTGTTCGTCGCACACCCAAACTCGATGTGCCTCAGATTAGCCGATGTCCACATCGTCCGGGTACGGCGTACCTTTGCCGATTTCACAAAGGGATTTGAGGCTGAGCAGGTACATGGCCCATTTGGTGCTGGAATAGTGCATGAACTCCGCTTGTTCTTTCCAGCCAAGTTGCGCTAACAGCACAACCGTCGAGCCGGTTTCCTGCTCCAAGTCGAAGGTCAGCTCGGTGCCAATCCATTCCTGGGCGCCGTCCACGCATTGCCATTTGACGCGCTTGCCGGAGATCAGTTCGATGACCTTCATATCGCTAAAGCGGTCATCGCCGAAGCGGAATTTATCAACAGCCCCGACGCTGGGCGAGGCAGTGACGCTTCTTGACCACCAGCCCGCGAGATCCTTCTCCTCTTGAGGTTTAAGCGAAGACTGGCCCACCCTTGTAACCGGATATCCTTGTTTCAATTCTTGGAACACTGATTCGCTGCAGCCCCGACTCGTCAAGCAAATGAACCAGCACACTCTCAAGCTCGATCAACGTCTGAACTATGTCCACCTGTTCAATCCCAATGGAATCCAAGGCATCGTTCTTCCATTCCGCAAATGGCTTGGCTTAATTCTTTGCATCGTCCAATACCACATTGTCCTTCGCAAGCGTTCGGGGTGAATCAGAGCCGAAGGTCCCGAATTGTCAGTCATACTCGACATTGGAAACCTTCCATTCGCCGGCTATAGGGCGGCATATTGCGATCGTAACCAGTGCGACTCGATGGAAAATTGAAAATCGGACCCGGCACATCATGCGCCGAGGCCCCGTTGGAACTACAGCCGAACAACAATCTTTCCACAGCTGGCGTTCGATTCCATCAACTGATGCGCCTTCACGATGTCTTTGAAGTCGAACACTTTGGCTGGCTTGGCCTTGTATAGTCCGGTACCAACTTTGTCGACAATTCCCTGCAGCGGAACCGCTGACAAAGGGAAATTCTTAGTACCGTAAACAAAGCTGCCGAAGAAATTCAGGTTGACCCCAGAAGGCAATTGCATGAGAGGGTTAAATTCCAGGGGATCCGGGCCTCCCAGAAACCCGGCGTTGCAGACGTAGCCACCCTTGCGCACCATGGCCAAGGAATCCAGCAGCGTGCTGTTGCCGATTAACTCAAGGACGCTGTCAATTCCTTCGGGACACAGTTTACTCACTGTCTCCTTGAGGACCGGCTCCTCGATCAACACCAGTGAGGCGCCCAATCTCTTGAGAAAATCAACCCGTTCCGGCCGTCGGGTAGAGGTGATCACAGTGACATCTGGGCTATTTGCGGCGAGGTTGATGGCCGCCTGGCCTAGCGCTGAAGTGCCGCCCCGGACAAAAATAGTGTGACCGCTCCTCAGATGCATGTTGTCGTGCAGGCTGGTCCAGGCAGTCGAATAGGACTCGGGCACAGCCGCGAGTTCTTCCCAGGCGAGCGAACTGTTTAGAGGAACCACATTGCTCGCTGGCGCACAGGTAAACTCCGCATAGCTGCCGTTGATGGTCCGGCCCAAGCCGCCCATCAACGCGGTCACCTTCTGACCTGTGGCAAAGCTTCCAGACGGATCCTCTTTGACCACACCTACACACTCAATACCACTCACCTTGGCCACCTCACCCCATGCGCCTTTACGCATGTATGTTTCGGCTCGATTCACGCCGAACGCTTTTACCTCCACCAGCACTTGTTCACTTCCAGGTCTGGCAACGGGCAAATCCTGAATGACGAGCTTCTCAGGGCCACCGTATTCGCTGATCACAATAGCTTTCACAACAACCTCCCTCAATGGTGTCACACACAGCACGCAATGCCAGAGTCGGGGACCGCTGAGAGCCAGCATTTCGGAGACAACTGTTGAGGACAGGCCATTACGCTCATTGACTCGGCTGTGAGTGATCCCGCGCTACGTTAGCGGATACTTTCGTTAGCGTCAACTTAAATTATGTCAAAACTTTGTCACGAGATTCGTCTTGCTGGCTGCCTCGCTAACCTCACTCCCCGGCCGCTGTCACAGCCAACAATACCCTGCTCTACTGTTCTTTGAGGACACGAACGAGCGTAACTATCCCCACGAGACTGATCGCCGCGCGACTGAAGATTCCCAGAACTTCGGATTAATTCAGGAATTGAAGCCGCGCATGTGGTCATTCGTGGGCCCGCATGCGTTGGCGAGTTGCGTAGGCTGCAACCTTGAGACGGTTCCCGCATAGTTGCATGCTGCACCAGCGTCGCGTCCCCTTCTTGCTGGTGTCATGAAAGTGCAGCACACATTGATCACACTTGCGGACGCGGCTGCGATCCACATTGGCGAACAACGCCGCCGTGCTGTGCGCCAGCGGGGCAAACAAGTCTTCGGGTTGGCGCGGTTCGAACCACAGCTCCGTCGCGGACGCGCTTCCACTCATATTCAGCTTGGTACGCATGGGATGGTCCGCCATGAGTCTATTTAGTTCATCTACGGCGGAGCGATGAACCGCACCACCACCCTCCCAGGCAAGGATCTCCTTTCTCAACTTCTCCCGCAGTTCACGCACGGATTCCACGGTGCGCCGAGCTCGAGCCGATTTTCCCCATTTTTGCTGAAGATTCGCCACGTCGCGAGCACTGAGTAGCTCAGCTGCCTGGCACCAGCGCAAGAGCGCGCTGAAATCAGGGAGTAACTCCATGGCTTCGCCGTTCTGGACAGGACGCGTGTTCAGGAAATCCAGGGCCAGCTGGTTGCCGACGAAGAGGAACCCGTCTCTCCAGTCGGAATCGTGAATTGTCTCAGCCCGGCCCATTTTCCACCCCAATAAAGTATAACACCTATAATGAATCGTTTTATAGGTTAGCTAATCTGATGATGTAAGCGCGGACAACGTCGCCGAAAACGGCGCCGTCATGTCAGCGCCAGCACCAACTTCTTGAGGAGATACACAATGACTCGTTATCAGCACGCCATCGTCGACGACTCCAAAGTCTTTTATCGCGAAGCCGGCTCGAACACTTCGCCAAACATTTTGTTGCTGCACGGCTTCCCAACTTCGTCACATATGTTCCGCAACCTCATTCCAGCGCTGGCCGATCGGTATCACGTGGTCGCGCCAGATCTACCAGGCTTTGGGTTCTCGGACGCGCCCGACCGCAAGCAGTTTCGCTACACGTTTGAGAACCTGGCCAAGGTCATCGACCGCTTTACCCAGACTATCGGTCTCAAGCGCTATGCGATTTACGTCTTCGATTACGGCGCGCCGGTGGGCCTTCGCCTGGCATTGGCGCATTCGGAGCGGATCACGGCCATCATCTCGCAGAACGGCAATGCCTATGAAGAGGGCCTGAGTCAAGGCTGGAACCCAATCCAAAAATACTGGAAAGAGCCAACCGTCGAGAACCGTACGGCGCTGCGCGACTTTCTCAAGCCCGAAGCGACCAAGTGGCAATACACCCATGGCGTGCAGGACGAGACACTAGTAGCGCCCGAAGCGTACACCCTCGACTCCGCGCTCCTTGGGCGGCCCGGCAATGACGAGATCCAGCTCGATTTGTTCTTGGATTATGCCAGCAACGTTGCGCTCTATCCCAAGTTCCAAGAGTATCTGCGCACAAAACGGCCGCCGCTGCTCGCCGTCTGGGGCAAGAACGATCCGTTCTTTCTGCCTCCTGGCGCCGAAGCGTTCAAGCGGGATAACCCGAACGCCGAGATCCATTTCTACGACACTGGACACTTCGCGCTCGAAACCCACGGTCAGGAAATTGCGAGTACCATGCGCGACTTCCTGGCTCGCAAGCTGACGCAACAGGCCGGCGCTGCATAACGAGCGCGTGGCCAACCATTATTCACGACATTTGACTTCCTAAGCATTGGGAATGCCGCTCGATGCTTCCCACTAGTGCGTTTCTCGGTACTACTCCGACGGACAACTGCCGGTTTGCAAGTCACTCGGGAAGCTACAGGGGCAGGCCCACGGGACCGCATGGGGGTGGTAGCCTGATTTAATGGCAAAGGAAGCAGCCCGCGAGGTGCTCTCGGTCGGCGGACGTGAAGTCGAGATAACACATCCCGACAAGCTGTATTTCTCATCGCAGGCACGAATCTCGAAACTCGATCTTGTACTCTACTATCTGTCCGTAGCGCCGGGCGCTCTCGAGGGAATCCAGGGTCGTCCAATAGTTCTCAAGCGTTTCGTCAACGGCGCCGAGGCAGACGCGTTTTATCAAAAGCGTGCTCCCGCCCAACGCCCCCCTTGGTTGCGGACAGTGACGCTGTCTTTCCCTTCGGGCCGAACTGCGGAGGAGATTGTCGTCGATGACGCGCCCGGGCTCGCCTGGATTGTTAATCTGGGTTGTATAGAACTGCACCCGCACCCAGTCCGCTCCGGCAATCTTGAGCACCCCGACGAATTGCGTATCGATCTCGATCCGGTTCCGGGTGTTAGTTGGCCAGATGTGCGCCGTGTCGCTCTCGAAGTGCAGGAGCTGCTCGAAGAGGTAGGGCTTCGCGGCTGGCCCAAAACCAGCGGTTCACGCGGAATGCACGTAAATGTGCGAATCGAACCACGCTGGACGTTCTCTGAAGTACGCCGCGCGGCCGTCGCATTGTCGCGCGCCGTGGAGCGGCGTGCGCCCGCTCTGGCTAGCTCGAAATGGTGGAAAGAGGAGCGTCATGGCGTGTTCTTGGACTACAACCAGAATGCAAAGGACCGAACCACGTGTTCTGCGTATTCGGTGCGCCCGCTTCCCGACGCCCGTGTCTCAACGCCTCTTCACTGGCACGAGGTCCCTGACTGTGATCCCGCTGACTTCACGATGTTCACGATACCGGAGCGATTTGCGAAAATCGGCAATCCGCATGCTGGCATAGATGCCGAACCTGGCTCGCTTGAAAAATTGCTTGACCTCGCGGACGAAGACGAAGCCGCCGGTCTCGGCGACGCACCTTGGCCACCGCACTTTCGCAAGATGGAAGCCGAAGGGCCGCGGGTGGCACCCTCACGCGCCAAATCAAAGGTAAGACAGCCACGAGTGAAAATGCCGCTGATCGTCGTTGCGAACTCTCCCGACAAGACAGCCGCACAGGCGGGTCTGGAAAGATGGAAGAGCAAACATCCCCAGATAGCCGGTTCCCTTGCTACAGACGACGTGTTGGTCGACTCTATGCGAGGCAGGTCTTCGACCTGGACCCGGATCCGGGTCAATCTACGCCATGTGCCCGAAGAACTCCGGCCGCCGCAAGAAACTCCTGACCCTGATGACGACCCGACGCGTGAATGGCGACAATCGCGCAGGAACAAGGCGGAAAAGGAGGAAAAAGAATAGATAGGCAGCTGGCGCAAGCTTAGCGACCGGAGGGGAAAATCGCTTGCAGTTCCTGCGGCGGAACGACTTCGAGCTGGGCGTATGTGCAGTTGCTGGGCTTTTTGTCCGTTCGCCATCTTCGGAACTGCGCTGTGTGACGGAAGCGGCTCCCTTGCATGTGGTCGTAAGCGACCTCCACCACGAGTTCGGGTCGCAGTGGTTCCCACGATAGGTCCTTGCCTTGACTCCAGCGGCTCTGACCGCCCGGTATTCGCTTGACGGGATCGTTGGTCGCGTTTCCATGGTCCGCCCAATCCTTCCACGGATGACTGGCGAGCGCATCGGTGCGGTAAGGGCTGATGAATTCTGCGACTTCTTGCCGCTTCTTGGTGCTGAAGCTCGCACAAACCCCGACGTGTTGCAGAGTGCCGGCATCGTCAAAGAGGCCCAACAGCAACGAGCCGACAAGGGTGCGATCACCTTTCTTGTGCCAACGAAATCCTGCAACCACACAGTCGCAGTCGCGCTCATGCTTGACTTTGAGCATCAGGCGTTTGTTTGGCTCGTAGGTTCCCAAAGTAGATTTAGCGATGACGCCGTCGAGTCCCGCGCCTTCAAAACGGCGAAACCAATCCGAGGCGACGCTGCGGTCGGCGGTTGCGGGTGTTAGATGAATGGGTGGCAGCGCCGATGAAATCAGTAATTCCAGTTCCCGGCGCCGGGTTTGAAATGGCTCGCCTCGAAGATCCCGGTCTCCCCGGCAAAGCAGGTCGAAGAACACGATTGACGATGGAGTTTGTCGGGACAGAAGATTCACGCGCGATGCGGCCGGATGAAGGCGCAGTTGAAGCGCATCGAAGTCGAGCTCGCTGTCCCTAACGATGACAATCTCTCCATCGAGGACACAGCGAGCAGGCAATGCCGAGCGTAACGGGTCCAGCAGCTCAGGAAAGTAGCGGTTCAGCGGCTTTTCGTCGCGGCTTTGGATCAGGATCTCATCCCCATCGCGAAAGACGAGTGCGCGAAACCCATCCCACTTTGGTTCGAAAACCCAATCCCCATCCGCTGGTAACTCACCCACTCGCTTGGCAAGCATCGGCAATAGCGGCGGGTTCACGGGAAGTTGCACGCCTCATGGTATACCGGGCACTTCATTTTGTGTTGTCGTTGCTACCTGAGTGTTTTGGCTGATCGGAATCGGCTTCAACAGCGGTACCCCACAAAAGCCTAGGCAGAATCGGTATCCGAGAGTCGGCTTATGGCAGACATGTCACCGGAGCAATTGCAAACACAAGGCACCGGCCAGGAGGTTGACG
>Ga0210384_10002012_pt1 | contig 25765 bp, 26 predicted proteins | sample IncBWH2MmetaG_FD_160574 | JGI IMG/M metagenome (GOLD analysis project Ga0210384, IMG submission 160574) | Forest soil microbial communities from Barre Woods Harvard Forest LTER site, Petersham, Massachusetts, United States - Inc-BW-H-2-M | ecosystem: Environmental > Terrestrial > Soil >...
CAGGATGGCTGCCGCCTGGCCTTGGGCCCGATTGATAGAGGCCTGTTTCTCGCCCTCCGATTTGGCAATCGATGCTTCGCGTTCGCCGGTCGCGATATTGATCTGCTCCTGCTTGCGCCCTTCGGAGGCCGCGATCAGCGCCCGCTTTTCACGCTCGGCGGTGATCTGGGCCTGCATCGCGTGCAGGATTTCCTTGGGTGGCGTCAAGTCCTTGATCTCGTAACGCAGCACCTTGACGCCCCAGTTGGCCGCCGACTCGTCAATCGCATTGACGATGGTGGTGTTGATGTGGTCACGCTCTTCGAAGGTCTTGTCCAGCTCCATCTTGCCTATCACCGAGCGCAACGTGGTCTGCGCCAATTGGGTAATCGCTGCGATGTAATTGGAAGAGCCGTAAGAGGCGCGCTTGGCGTCGGTAATCTGGAAATACAGGATGCCGTCCACCTGCAGCTGCGTATTGTCCCTGGTGATGCAGACCTGCGGCGGCACGTCCAGCGGAATCTCCTTCAGCACGTGCTTATAGGCGATGCGGTCGACGAAAGGCACGACGATGTTCAAACCCGGCCCCAGGGTGTCGTGGTATTTACCCAAACGCTCCACCACCCAGGCATGCTGCTGCGGGACGACGTTGATCGTTTTAAATACAAACACGATGGCGAGAAAAAATACGACTAAAGCAAAGCTACTAAAATATTCCATGACTTCTCCATTTACTATTATTTGAGCCAATCAAATCCCAGGTTCAACCCTTCACCACCAGGCGGCTGCCTTGCACCTCAACGATGGTGAACACGCCGGCGCCTGCCGCCGGCGCACTCAACTCCACATCCCACAAAGCCCCCCTATACATGGCGCGGGCTGTGAATTTGCCGTTGCCGTTATCCTGCCACTCCTTGACCGAGATGCTTTGACCTATGTCCATGTTCACATTCGGGTCCTGGCTGGCCTCTACGTTTTTCTTCCAGCCATACTTGCTGCGATGCAGAGCCAGCGTAGCCGCCACGCCAACGATGGCAGCGGCGATATACTGCACCTCCTCGCTGGTGCCCAGCAGAGCCACCAGGCCACCGGCCACCAAGCCTATGGAGATCATCAGCAGATAAAAAGTGCCGGTAAACAATTCCAGGATCACGACCACACCGGCTGTCACCATCCAGCTAATCCACGTACTCATTGATTTCCTCTCAGGTTAACACTCTCGACTTTATTCCCCGCTGTGATACTCCCAATTCATGCGAGCTCATCCGCGAAGTATTTTCCATCAAAACAAAAAGCCCCCATCACTGCTTAGTGACGAGGGCTTCAAAATAAAAATTTTTTGTATTAATGTTTTTCTTGTTTTGTCTTAATGACTACAGTCTAGCCCATTTTTGCAGGAATTCAACCGTTTCGCAGTACAAAGGCCTGGTTGTTGTATTGCGCCAACAAAAAAACGCGAGCATTTAGCTCGCGTTTTTGCTCTCATCCAGCTATGCCTGTTATGGCTTGCTCGCCGCTGCCAGCTTTTGCCAGGTATCGATCACCGAATCAGGGTTCAGCGAAATCGACTCTATGCCCTCATTCATCAGCCACTCGGCAAAATCAGGATGGTCCGACGGTCCCTGGCCACAGATACCGACGTATTTGCCCAACTTGCGGCAAGAGGCAATTGCTTGCGACAGCAAGGCGCGTACCGCAGGATCACGCTCGTCGAAATCGGCAGCCAGCAATTCCATGCCGGAATCCCTGTCCAGGCCCAGCGTCAATTGGGTCAGGTCATTGGAACCGATGGAGAAGCCATCGAAAAACTCCAGGAACTGGTCGGCCAGGATGGCGTTCGACGGCACTTCGCACATCATGATCAGCCGCAGGCCGTTTTCGCCGCGCTTCAAGCCGTTTTTACCCAGCAGGTTGACCACTTTCTCGGCTTGCCCCAGGGTGCGCACGAAAGGCACCATGATTTCCACATTGGTCAGGCCCATATCGTTCCTGACCCGTTTCATCGCCTGGCATTCCATCTCAAAGGATTCGGCAAAATCCTTCGCCAGATAGCGGGCTGCCCCGCGGAAACCCAGCATGGGATTTTCTTCATCCGGTTCGTAGCGGGAACCGCCGATCAGTTTTTTATATTCGTTCGACTTGAAGTCGGACAAACGGACGATGACGGGTTTGGGCCAGAAAGCGGCCGCAATAGTGGCGATGCCTTCGGCCAGTTTGTCGACATAAAATGCCTTGGGCGAAGCATGGCCGCGCGCTACCGATTCCACTGCTTTTTTCAGGTCGGCATCGATATTCGGGTATTCAAGAATCGCCTTGGGATGTACGCCAATATTATTATTGATGATGAATTCCAGGCGAGCCAGGCCGACACCGGCGTTAGGCACGGATTGGAAGTCAAATGCCAGTTGCGGATTGCCTACATTCAACATGATTTTCAGAGGCAGCTTGGGCAATTCGCCGCGGGCGACTTCGGTCACCTCGGTTTCCAGCAGGCCGTCGTAGATCTTACCCTCGTCGCCCTCAGCGCATGAAACCGTCACCAGGGTGCCGTCTTTCAGGATATCGGTCGCGTCGCCGCAACCGACCACCGCCGGCACGCCGAGTTCGCGCGCGATAATCGCCGCGTGGCAGGTACGGCCGCCGCGGTTGGTGACGATGGCCGAGGCCCGTTTCATCACCGGCTCCCAGTTAGGATCGGTCATATCCGCGACCAGCACGTCGCCCGGCTGCACCCGCTCCATTTCGGACGGATCATGGATGACACGGACGCGCCCGGCGCCGATTTTCTGGCCGATGGCACGGCCGGAAACCAGCACGCTGCTGGTGCCCTTCAGCTTGAAGCGTTGCTGTGCATCGGTGGCTTTTTGCTGGGATTTAACGGTCTCAGGACGCGCTTGCAGGATGTACAGCTTGCCGTCACGGCCGTCTTTGCCCCATTCGATGTCCATCGGACGACCATAATGGTTTTCGATAATCACCGCGTATTTGGCCAGCTCGACGATCTCGTTGTCGTTCAGCGAGTAGCGGTTGCGCAGTTCGACTGGAACATCCACGGTCTTGACCGAACGGCCCGCTTTGGCTTCGCCGGTAAATTCCATCTTGATCAGCTTGGAGCCGATGTTACGGCGGATCACAGGCAGCTTACCCTGCTCCAGCATAGGCTTGTGCACATAAAATTCGTCGGGATTGACCGCGCCCTGCACAACAGTTTCCCCCAGGCCGTAGCTGGAAGTGATGAACACCACGTCCTTGAAACCGGATTCGGTGTCGATGGTAAACATCACGCCGGCGGCGCCGAGGTCGGAGCGCACCATGCGTTGCACACCGGCAGACAGCGCGACTTCCGCATGGGTGAAGCCTTTATGCACGCGATAGGAAATTGCGCGGTCATTGTACAAGGAGGCGAATACATGTTTCATTGCCTCCAGCACGTTTTCGATGCCGACCACATTCAGGAAGGTTTCTTGCTGGCCGGCAAAAGACGCATCCGGCAAATCTTCTGCCGTGGCGGAAGAGCGCACGGCGAAAGAAACTTCGCCGACGGAATCCGCGACCAGTTTTTTATAAAACTCGTCGATCTCCTGTTGCAGGCGCGGCTGGAATGGCGTATCTATGATCCACTGACGTATTTCGGCGCCGGCTTTTGCCAATGCTTTGACGTCTTCGATATCCAGGGTTTCCAGGCGACCGGCAATACGGGCCGCCAGCGTGGCGCCGCCGTTTTCGCTGTATGAAAGAAAGTCGCGGAAAGCCTGTGCGGTGGTGGCAAAGCCGCCTGGCACTCGGACGCCAGCTGTGGCAAGCTGGCTGATCATTTCACCTAAGGACGCATTTTTGCCGCCGACGGACTCTACATCCGTCATGCGCAAGTGCTCGAATGAAGCAACGTACTTGCCGTCGGCCGCTCCTGTAATTACTGCGTTGGACATAACAACCTCTTTTGATGGTAAGAAATCTTTCGTGCTGCTTCGTCCATTGCTCTTTTTTTGTTATTCTTGGCGCAAGAGAACCGGTATCTGTATGTTGGCTGCCATTTTACATGGTGTGCCGCAAAATTTATTGCAGGGCCACTAGAATTTGCGTCTTTTTTGTTTCATTCTTTATCAGCTTATTAAGCGCCCATGCCGACTTGCATTCCCAAAAATTAGCCTCCACTGTACCATCAAGCAACACTCCCGGATCACCCCTTTTATCCAGCAAATACCATGACCGATAGAATCAACCAGCCCTTGCCGCCCGCCAATCGCACCGTGTTTTTTGTATCGGACGGCACCGGCATCACCGCCGAGACTTTTGGCCACTCCGTGCTGACCCAGTTTGACATGAAATTCAAGCAGGTGCGCCTGCCCTTCATCGATACGCTGGACAAGGCCCACGACGCGGTGCGCCGTATCAATGAAGCGGTGACGCCGGACGGCAAGCGCCCCATCGTCTTTTCCACGCTGGTCAAGACCGACCTGGCTGACGTGGTGTTCAAATCCAAGGGCATGCACATGGATTTGATTCAGACATTTGTTGCTCCATTGGAACAAGAGTTGGGCCTGAAGTCGACGCATACGATGGGCCGCAGCCATAATATCGCCGACTCGGAAGAATATAAAAATCGCATCGAGGCCATCAATTTTTCGCTGGCCCACGATGATGGTCAATCCAACAAGAATCTGTCCACTGCCGATGTGATCCTGGTGGGCGTCTCCCGCTCAGGCAAAACCCCCACCAGCCTTTACCTGGCCATGCAATACGGCATCAAGGCGGCCAACTATCCGCTGATCCCGGACGATTTCGAGCGCGGCAAATTGCCTTCTGCATTGCCTGAGTTCAAAGGGAAGATGTTTGGCCTGAGCATTGCGCCGGAACGCCTGTCAGAGATACGCAATGAGCGGCGTCCGGGCAGCAAGTATGCATCCCTGGAGAACTGCCGCTATGAGGTGAATGAAGCAGAAGCGATGATGAAGCGCGAAGGCATACGCTGGTTGTCGTCCACGACCAAATCGATCGAAGAGATTTCGACCACGATCTTGCAGGAAATCAAATCCGACGTGCGCGTTTACTAAGCAAACGCAGAAGCCAACCCAAGCCAAAAACCAGGCAAGCCCTTTTACAGGCTCTGCCTGACCTGCTCGAAGAAGCATATCGCCGCGCTGGCTGCCACATTCAGCGATTCGATTTCACCGCGCTGCGGTATCGTGACATTGTGGGTCGCCAGTTCCATCAATTCGGCGGCGACCCCCTGGCCTTCATGCCCAAACAGCCAGACCACGGGCCGGTTCAGCTGGACTTGGTAGATGGTATCGGTGGCGTGGGAACTGGTTGCCAGCACCGGAATGCGGGTGCTTTTCAGCAGCTTTTCCAGATCGACGTTCTCATAAATATGCAGCAGGAAATGCGCGCCCATGCCTGAACGCATCACCTTCGGCGACCACGCAAAAACCGTCCCCGGGCTGCAAAATATATTTTTGATGCCCGCCGCAGCGGCACTGCGCAATATCGAGCCCAGGTTACCGGGATCCTGCAGGTTGTCCAGCAGTACCGAAGACTGGTCCAGTATCGCGGGAAGTTCGGAATTGGGCGTGCCTATGATGAACAGCAGCCCGACCCCATGCTCTACCTGGCTCAATGCGTTATACAGCGCATCGGGCAGGCAGATGGTTTGCGCGCCGCTGGCGGCGCAGCGCGCAAGGATAGGATCCACCTCATGGTGGGCCAGGCAACTCTCGGCCACGATGCACATTTGCGGCACGCCGCCATGCTGCAAATAGGCCTCGCATAAATGGATGCCGTCCAGCAGCGTGCGGCTGGCCTTGCGGCGGGCATGCGAGTTGGTCGCCAGGTGCTTCAGCTCCTTGTACAGCGGATTATCGCGGGAGGTGATGGATTTCATAGGTTCAATAAAGCTCTTACCGGGGCATAGGATTTACGATGAATCGGCGATATGCCATGCTCGCGCAAACGCTGCAGGTGCAGTGCGGTAGGATAGCCTTTATGCTGGTCCAGCGCATATTGCGGATAAATTTCATGCAGTCTTGCCAACGCAAAATCACGCGCGGTCTTGGCCAGTATCGAGGCCGCCGAAATGGCAGCGACCTTGTCGTCCCCTTTGACGATGGCTTCCGAGCGGACGGCCATCACGGGACAGCGATTGCCGTCTATCAGCGCCAGCGTAGGCACGATTTTCAGGGCTTCCACCGCGCGCCGCATCGCCAGCATGCTCGCCTGCAGTATATTCAGTTCATCGATTTCCTGCTCGGAGCATTCGGCAACGGCCCAGGCCAGCGCATGCTGTTTGATCTCTATCGCCAGCAGGTCGCGCTTCTGCTCGGTCAGTTTTTTCGAATCCCGCAATCCGGCGATAGGATGCGCAGGGTCCAATATCACCGCAGCAGCCATCACTGGGCCGGCCAACGGACCGCGGCCAGCCTCATCGACTCCGCAGATAATTTCACCTTCATAGGCGAACAGGTCAAATAGAGGCAGCGTTGCGCCAGCTTTGCTCATGACAGAAAATCTTTCAGCTTTGCGTGATCCAGGAAATAGTTGCAGATTTGCTGCTCGCCTCCATTGGCTTTCCTGCCGACCAGCACCGGCACCAGTTCATCGTACAAGGCCAGCAGTGCGTCGTCGGCATCCACGTCCACCACCTGGACGGTACATGCCTGATCGGCGCCATGTGCGTGCAAAGCGACTTGCAAGGCATCCAGCATGTCGTCGCACAAGTGGCAATAGCTTCGCGAATAGAGGGTGAACTGGATCATGGAACAGAACGAGTAATCGACGGAATTGGAGGAAACAGCAATAACGGCTGCATTATAAGTCAACCGGACCCAGGCAATTGAAAAGCGGCAATAAAAAAGCTGCCCGCATTTCTGCGGACAGCTTTTCAGTGAACGAACAAACTATTGTGCGTTGGGACGAATCGGCACGAACTGCGAGATACCTTCGCGACGGACCAGCAATACAACGGCCTTTTTGGCATCGGCTTTTGCCAGCATGGCGGCAAACTGCCTGGCGTCTTTGACTTCAAGATTATTCATCGTCAATACCACATCGCCAGCCTGCAGACCGGCGCGCGCAGCCGGTCCCTCCACCGATTCAACCACGACACCGCTGCTGACATGCAGCTCTTTCTTTTGCGCATCAGTCAGATCGCTGACGGTAATGCCGATAGAATTGGCGGTCTGTTCCTTTTTGCTCTTCTTCTCAGTTTTTTGTTGTACCTTTTCGGGTGCCACCTCGGCAACAGTCACGCTCATTTCACGGATTGCGCCATTTCTCCAGATCGATACGCTGGCCTTGGTGCCGGGCTTGGTGCCGCCGACTATCCTGGACAAGTCTATCGATTTGTCGATAGCGATGCCATTAAATTTCAAGATCACGTCACCGCCCTGCAGGCCGGCCTTCTCGGCAGGAGCGCCGGGCTCAACGGCTGCGATAAAGGCTCCCTGGGCGGTTTTCAAGCCTATCGATTCAGCGATTTCCTTGGATACCGACTGAATCTGCACGCCGATACGGCCGCGAGTTACTTTGCCGGAAGCCTTTAGCTGTTCGGCAACGCGCATCGCCTCATTGATAGGTATCGCAAACGAGATACCCATGTATCCACCTGATTGGCTGTAGATCTGCGAGTTGATGCCGACCACTTCGCCGCGCATATTGATCAATGGACCGCCGGAGTTGCCCGGGTTGACCGCCACGTCGGTCTGGATCAGCGGCGTCTCGTCGCCGGTATCGCGCGCCTTGGCGGAAATAATGCCTGCTGTCACAGTATTTTCCAGATCAAACGGCGAACCAATGGCGATAACCCACTCTCCGGCCCTGATCTTGTCTGAATCGCCGATGGTCAGATGCGGCAGCTTGCTGCCTTCAATCTTCAGTACGGCGATATCGGACCCCCGGCCGTCATCCCTGGCCTTATCCACGCCGATCACCTTGGCCTTGAATTCGCGCTTGTCCGTCAGCTTGACGATGACCTCGTCGGCGCCCTCAACCACATGCGCATTGGTCAGCACATAGCCGTCCGCCGAAATGATCAGGCCGGACCCTACGCCGCGCGGCACTTCCCGCTCCTGTTGTTGCGGAGGGGCTTGTTTACGTCCCTTGGGCGCAGGCTGCTGCTTGGGCACAGGGATGCCGAAGAAACGCCGGAAGAACTCCTGCATCTGCTCATCATCGGAACCGTCGCCCGACTGGAGTTGCGATATTTTCTCGGAGGTACGTATGTTGACCACTGCCGGCCCGGCCTTATCGACCAGGTCCGTAAAATCGGGCAAACCGGCTACCGCTGCAGTAGCGGCAGCTTGTGCCTGCGGCAAGGCGCCCGCAATGCCAGGCGCGATGAAACCCACACAGGCACTCATCGCCAGTGTGGAAAGCAGTTTTTCGACAGGAAAAAATTTGGATGTTTTCATGGCGTCATTACTTGGGTTTATATTCAATCGAATTCATTACTTGTTTGATCGCCGTAAACGGCACTTCACCGACCACAGTCAGCCAATAGTCTCCATGCCGCTTTACCATGATGGTCATCGCGCCCTGCTGCAGACTTCCCTCAGTCCGGCTTTGCGAATCCGGTTCGATAAACACGGAAATTGCTGCAAGGCCATCCGAAAAAATCATTTGTATGACCTGATGGGCCTTCGTTTCGGTACTATTTGCTGCTACAGGCAATATGGGGATCAGGCGCCTCATTTCACGCGTTTTTTTAAACCCGGCCGGCAAAGATTTTACTACCCAACCCGAATTGGCATTGGACTGCACCGTCAGGTTCTCGGTCCGCCATTGGCTGGTATTGGCAAAGCTCGATTTGACCCGGCTCTTGTCGATATCGCCAATCGCAATCTGCGTAAACGCAATTTGCTCTATGATCTCGTTCTTGTTGTTGATGGTCTGTGCGCGAAGTAACAAACCGCTGGCATTGTCCATGCACAAGCGATATCCGTAACGAAGAGCATCGCGCGATTCAAAATTGACGATTTGGCAGGGCATGCCGGCGACCCTCCCCATATCACCCATGCGGATGGCATAGGTATCCGGCAGGGATGCGGCATTGTTTGCCAACATCGCGGGAAATACTTCCTGCGTGACGTTTTTTTCTACTTGCACGGTCTTGGTATCCGGCAAATAGCAAGCAACCTCGTCGTTGTGGCGTATATATTCGCGGGGCTTGCCGTCCAGGATTTCCAATTTTTCGATTTCACCGCTGGCATCGACCAAATGGGTAATGCGCGATGTCCTGATCTGGCTGGCCTGCTGATAGACAAAGGTGCCTGAGTAATTCAGCTTTTGCGCCGCCGACCGTATTTTCTGCAAGAGGTTTTGCACGTCCCGCTTGTCTTCCTGAGTCTCGGCCGCCTGGCCATAGTGCATCGCCGAGGCCATGCCCAACACGCACGCCAGGACCGGAAGCTTTAAACGCTGAAGCGACATATCGATTTATTTGTCCGAAGCTGAAGAAGTGGCGCGGGCCGCGTAATGGGTCGTCTGTGCGGCATTACTGATCGCAGGAGAAAAGCGCTGGTGTGCCAACAGATAACTGTCGATGCGAGGATCCCTCAGCATTTCGGGCTCATCGGCGGGCCTGGATTGGGACTCGGACACCCCGGCATCCGCCACCAGTTGCACTGCGTCGTGTTGCTGGGCAGGCGACCTGCCGGCATGGTCATTGACCTTGGCGAGCTGCAGCCCGCCGTTGGGAGTATTGCCAAACATCGACGTTATCTGAGGCACCATGACGAACGCCACAGCCGCGGCCGCGGCCATGCTGGCAATTGCGACATTCCAGCTGAAACGCGACTTCAGCAGTGCGCCGTTGACAGCGACGGCAGGCATTTCAGGAGGTTCGGCAAGCGGCCTTGGTTTTGGCGCCAGTATCACCGGCTCGGCATCCAGCAGAGCAGCAAAGCGTGCTGAAAAATCAACGCTCAGCTTGACTGCCAGCTCATCCGACCTCAACACATCGCCGATCTGGTGATACATCTCCCAGGCTTGCTTGCCGCCATGCGCCGCCTCGGCAAGCGCCATCTCGCACTCCTGCGACGGCAGTTCGCCATCCAGCAGCGCTGAAATATATTCTTGTTTATTTGTATCTATCTTCATCATCTTACCCGCAATCTATATGCAAACATCCGTGCAATCTTTATTGTTTGAACCAGTACTATTTGTACCTGCAAACCAGGTTGCCTACCATCTTTGGTCCAAAGCTGTACCAAGTACCGGCCGCAACTTCTCGGCTATTGCTTCTCGCGCCCTGAAAATCCTGCTCCTCACCGTCCCTATGGGACAAAGCATGACTTCGGCGATTTCGTCATAGCTAAGACCTTCGATCTCACGCAGCGTAATCGCGTTTCGCAACTCCTCCGGCAATGCCAGCATTGCCGCATTCACCGTTTCAGCGATCTGTTTGCTCGCCAACAGGGATTCGGGAGTGTTGATATCCCTTAGTCCGTCCGCGTCGACAAAAGTTTCTGCTTCTTCTATATCCGCATCGGTCGACGTCGGTGCGCGCCGCCCCTGGGTTACCAGGTAGTTTTTTGCCGTGTTGACGCCTATCCGATATAACCATGTATAAAAAGCCGAGTCGCCGCGAAAATTTGCCAGGGCCCGGTAAGCCTTGATAAATGACTCCTGCACCACATCCTCGGCTTCCGCCTGGTCGTGGACGAGCCTTGACACGAGCCGCATTAATTTCCGTTGATATTTGGAAACCAGGAGCTCAAATGCTTTTTTATCACCACGCTGGACGCGCTCAACCAGTTGTTGATCTATGTCGCGTTCTGTCGTCACTCAATCATATCCTATTGCTATCACACTCATCTTGGCAACACACGCGATCTATTATGTAGAGTAACCAATACTTTCAAAGTTCCCCAAAAGCTTGTCATTTACAAGAAGTCGCCCTTTTGCGGGCCCGCCACCGCTATCCAGCGGAAAGCGACAGATAAAGCCTTAAAAGTTGCAGGTTGTACACTATCCCACAATATGGGCAAGATGTGTAGTGTGCCGTCGTCCTCGCGTAAATTCAGCAGCAGGAGATTGGGCCATAAAGTGGCATTCTCGGCAAGATTAACTGCAAAGGAATATTGCCTATCTAGGTGACTACGGGACTTGAAAGGAAAACCCAAGGGCGGGGCCGCGGATTTTCTCAAGATGATCTCCCCTGTTGCGGAAATATCCAGCCTGGCTGGTAGCCGCGTTTGCAGGAAGCGCAGAAATGCCCATGCCGGGCACAGCAAACCGAGCAGCAAAACCGGCAGCCGAAGCCAGCGGTGCAAATCGGGAGAGGATGCGGCGTACATGCCCGCCATGCAAGCCAGCGCACACATGGCACATACGATCAGCAACAAACTGCGTGAGGGCACGATGTTTGCGGAGATCGCAATAGACATGGATATGTCGGGACAGTAAAGGGAGGAATGAACTCCCTCTCAACCAGAGAGGGAGTCCGGAATCAGAAAATCAGACCTTGCCAAAGATCAAAGTACCGTTCGTTCCGCCGAAGCCGAAGGAATTTTTCATCGCAAAATTGATGGGCATCTCTCTTGCAATATTGGCACAGTAATCCAGGTCGCACTCAGGATCCTGATTAAAGATATTGGTGGTAGGCGGAGAAATCTGGTTATGCAAGGCCAATACCGTAAATACGGACTCCAGACCGCCAGCGCCGCCCAACAAGTGGCCGGTCATCGACTTGGTCGAATTGACTGTCAGCTTGTAAGCATGATCGGCAAAGGTCGCCTTGATCGCATCGGTTTCATTCTTGTCGCCGATGGACGTGGAAGTGCCGTGGGCATTCAGGTAGTTGATCTGATCGGCATTGACCCCTGCATTTTTCATTGCATTGATCATGCTGCGACGTGGACCATCCATCGTCGGCGACGTGATATGGTAAGCATCGCCGCTCATGCCAAAACCAAGCACTTCGGCATAGATCTTCGCGCCGCGGGCTTTGGCGTGCTCATACTCTTCCAGCACCATTACCCCGGCACCCTCGCCGAGAATGAAACCATCCCTGTCTGTGTCCCATGGGCGGGACGCAGTAGCCGGATCATCATTGCGCGTGGATAGCGCCCGGGCAGAAGCAAAGCCCCCCAGCCCCAACGGGGAAATCGTCGATTCAGAGCCACCGGCAATCATGACATCCGCATCGCCGTATTCAATCATGCGCGCTGCAGAGCCTATGCAATGCAAACCGGTAGTACATGCGGTCACTATCGCCAGGTTAGGCCCCTTGAGGCCGAACTTGATCGACAGATGACCGGAAATCATGTTGATGATGGAAGCAGGCACGAAGAACGGGCTGATACGGCGCGGCCCGCGTTCTGTCAGCGTGGCATGGGTTTCTTCTATCAGCGGCAAGCCGCCGATGCCGGAACCCACGATGACACCGATACGCTCAGCGTTCTCTTCGGTCACCACCAGGCCGCTATCCTGCATTGCCTGCACCCCGGCTGCAATACCGAAATGGATAAAGGTATCCATGTTCCGGGCTTCCTTGGCGGGGATGTACTCCTCGATATTGAAGCCCTTCACTTCGCCGGCAAAATGCGTAGTAAATGGGGTTGCATCAAATTTGGTAATAGTCGCTATACCCGATTTGCCTGCGGTGATCGCACCCCAGCTATCGGCAATATTATTGCCAACTGGGGAAATGCAACCGAGGCCGGTAACAACGACACGACGTTCACGCGTACGGCTCAAACGCTTCTCCTAGAGTCGATAACGAGTAGACCGATTAGGCCTTAACGTGTGCTTTAGCGTAATCTATCGCTTGTTGCACTGTAGTGATCTTCTCGGCTTGTTCGTCAGGGATTTCCATTTCGAATTCGTCTTCGAGAGCCATCACGAGTTCAACTGTGTCGAGGGAATCGGCACCCAGATCGTCCACGAAGGAAGATTCGATCTTGATGTCGGCTTCGGCGACGCCCAGTTGTTCAGCGACGATTTTCTTAACGCGTTGTTCGATATCGGACATGTGTGTCTCCAGTAGAGGTTACAGAAAGTGCGCGCATTTTAGCAGGTTTGCGCGCGAAAAGACAATCTCGCATTATCAGGCATATCTTCGGTTAATTCCACCTATTTTCCTGACAATGCCGTATAAAAATCATTTTACCCCAGGTACATGCCGCCGTTTACATGCAGCGTCGTCCCCGTAATATACCCCGCCTCTGGCGATGCGAGGAACAAAGTGGCAGCCGCGATGTCCTCCGGCTGCCCTAATCTTGCCAGTGGAATTTGTTGCAGGATCGCAGCCTTTTGGTCCTCGGTCAGGGCCTTGGTCATATCGGTATCGATAAAACCCGGCGCAACGCAATTGACGGTAATGTTGCGGCTGCCGATTTCCCTGGCCAGCGCACGGCTCATGCCGGCAACGCCTGCCTTGGCGGCGGCATAGTTCATCTGGCCGGGATTGCCGGAAGAGCCGACCACCGATGTGATATTGATAATGCGGCCATGCTTGGCCTTCATCATGCCGCGCAATACCGCGCGCGACAGGCGGCCTACCGAACTCAGGTTAGTGGAGATCACGCTATCCCACTCCTCCTCCTTCATCCGCATCGCCAGTTGATCCTGGGTGATGCCGGCATTATTGACCAGGATGGACAGGCTGCCGTACTCCTTCTGGATCTCTTCCACCAGCGACGAACAGCGCGCAACGTCATTGACGTTGAAGGCTACCCCCTTGCCGGCTTCCGGGCCAATTTCCGCCAGGTATTCCGAGATTGCCGCTGCGCCGGATTCCGACGTTGCCGTCCCGATCACGCGCGCACCCGCTTTTGCCAGCGCCACGGCAATTGCACGGCCGATACCGCGCGAAGCGCCGGTCACCAGCGCCACCTGATTTGCTAATTGTTGTGTCATTTCAGAGTTTCCATTACTTTTTCCAGGGATGCTTGATCGAACATCGCTTCGCCGATCAAGTCACCATTAATGCGTTTGGTCAACCCAGCAAGAACCTTGCCCGGACCGCATTCAATGACATGGGTAACGCCGCTCGCACCAATTTTTTGCACAGTCTCCACCCAACGCACCGGACTGGCAGCCTGGCGCACCAGCGCGTCCTTGATCGCAACGGGGTCGCTGACGATGGCAACGTCGACATTATTAATAAGAGGGATCACCGGCGCAGAAAAATTCAGCCCGGCCATGTATTCACGCAATTTGTCCGAAGCGGGCTTTAACAGCGAAGAGTGGAAAGGCGCCGACACCGGCAGCGGCAAGGCGCGCTTGGCGCCTTTGGCCTTGGCAATTTCGCAGGCGCGCTCGACGGCGGCCTTGCTGCCGGCGATGACCACCTGGGCCGGCGCATTGAAATTGACCGCCTCCACTACTTCGCCAGGCGTACCGGCGACCACTTCGGCACATGCGGCCTTGACGTCTTCATCGGACAAACCAAGGATCGCCGCCATGCCGCCCTGCCCCACAGGGACAGCATCCTGCATCGCCTGCGCACGAAAGCGCACCAGCGGCACCGCATCCTTGAAAGCGACCACACCGGCAGCGACCAGCGCAGAATATTCGCCCAGGCTGTGGCCTGCCACGATGGCCGGCGCCTTGCCGCCGGCGGCAATCCAGGCACGGTAGCAGGCTACTGCTGCGGTCAGCATGACAGGCTGGGTGTTGGTAGTCAGGTCCAGCGCCTCTTTCGGCCCTTGCGCGATCAAGCTCGCGAGATCGAATTGCAGCGCATCGGAGGCTTCTGCGATGGTTTGCTGCACGACGGCATTGTCGGCAAAGCCATTCAGCATGCCGATGGCTTGCGAGCCCTGGCCGGGGAAAACAAATGCAAATTGGGTCATGTGGATCAAAAAATTAAGTGTTTACAAAAGCTGCCGCTGGTTGTCGATAGTTGCCGCTTGCACGTCTCGGCATACCGCCGACCGCGCCCGGCAATCACATCTTCACGATGGCGGCGCCCCATGTGAAACCGCCGCCGACGCCTTCGACCATCACAGTCTGCCCCGGTTTGATGCGGCCATCCCTGACGGCCGCGTCCAGCGCCAGCGGGATCGACGCCGCCGATGTGTTGCCGTGTTGATCCACGGTAACCACCACTTTTTCCATAGGCAGGCGCAGTTTCCTTGCCGTGCTTTGCATGATGCGTATATTGGCCTGATGCGGAACCAGCCAGTCTATTTGCGTGGAATCCAGGCCGGCGATTTCCAGCGCCTCATTGGCAACCTTCTCCAGCACCGACACCGCCAGCTTGAAAACGGCCTGCCCATCCATGTACAGGAAGGCGCTGCCGGCAACGATGCCGGCGTTGACATTGCCCGGCACACACAGAATGTCGGCATAGCTGCCGTCGGCGTGCAATTTGGTCGCCAGTACGCCGGGCTCGGCCGAGCGCGTCATCACGATCGCGCCGGCGCCATCACCGAACAATACGCAGGTGGTGCGGTCTTCAAAATTCAGGATGCGTGAAAACACTTCGGCACCGATCACCAGCACGTTCTTGTGAGAGCCGGATTTGATCAGGCTGTCGGCAATCGCCATCGCATACACAAAACCGCTGCACACAGCCTGCACATCCATCGCAGCCGCGCCATTGGTGATGCCGAGCTTGTTCTGCACGACGCAGGCAGTGCTTGGAAAGCCGCCGAAATAATCCGGCGTCGACGTCGCCATGATGATCAGGTCGATGTCGTTCGCCTGCAGGTCAGCCGCCTCCAGCGCGCGCCGGGAAGCCTCTACCGCGAGGTCGCTGGAATTGACGTCCGCTTCCGCATAATGGCGAAAAGAAATGCCGCTACGGGAAAAGATCCATTCATCGGAAGTCTCTATCCCCTTTTTCGCCAGTTGCTCTGCGAGCTCATTATTACTTATTTTTTTGGGAGGCAGGTAGCTGCCGGTACCGATAATTTTGCTATAGAAAGTCATGCGGTCTTCTGTGCTATAGGTTCATTGGTTTGCATCGTTGGCGCTGCCGCCGGGTCCGATATGGCCTCTATGGGCATCAGCTCCGCCATCGATGTCGAAATACGGGACAATACATCATTTTTAACTGCGTCAAATGCTCGTTGTATCGCCCACTCGTAACTATACTTGTCTGCGCCGCCATGGCTTTTGAATACCAGTCCGCGCAGGCCCAGCAAGCAGCCGCCATTATAGTTGGAAGGGTTCATCTTGCGTGAGATCGCCTTCAGCGCGCCTTGAGCAATTATAGCGCCCAAATAATTCAGGGGGTTGCTCTTGAACTCGCTTGACAGCGTCGCCTTGAAGAAGCGCCCCAGGCCCTCCGCCGCCTTCAAGGTCACATTGCCGACAAAGCCGTCGCAGACGACGATGTCCGTAGTGCCCTTGAAAATATCGTTGCCCTCGACATTGCCGTAAAAATTCAGCAAGCCTTTTTCATGATCCGCGCGCAATAACTGCGCCGTTTTCTTGACGACGTCATTGCCCTTGATATCTTCTTCGCCGACATTTAGCAAGCCGATGACCGGCTTGGCCCTGCCCTCAACCGCGGACACCAGCGCAGAGCCCATGATGGCAAACTGGTGCAAATGCAGCGGCTCGCAATCCACGTTGGCGCCAAGGTCCAGCATATAAGTAGGCCGATTTTTTTGATTCGGCAATAAACCGCAGATGGCTGGCCTATCGACCCCCGGCATGGTCTTCAGCACATAGCGGGAGACCGCCATCAACGCGCCGGTATTGCCGGCTGAGACGCAAACCTGGGCAAGCCCCTCCTTGACCTGGTTGACCGCAACCCGCATGGAGGAATCTTTTTTCTTGCGCAGCGCAATCTCTACCGGGTCATCCATGGAAATGACTTCGGTCGCATTGACAACAGTCATGCGGGGATGGTTGCCGGCACGATTTTTTTTCAGTTCTGCATGAATCTCAGACTCCAGCCCAACCAGGATAAATTCGGAATCCGGCTCACGATTGGCAAAAGATACTGCTGCAGCTACCGTAACCGCAGGGCCATGATCGCCACCCATGCAGTCAATGGAGATTTTAATTGTCATTTAGTAATTCAACACTTCATCTCGGAACGCGCATCTTATCAAGACTAAAGAAATCAATCACATAATTTCATTATCATTCGAAAAATAAAATTCTTTGAATGACAAATTTACAAGAATTACATTTCTTGCGCGCACAAAAAAAGCGGCGCCAAGTATAAAACTTGCCACGCCGCCTTTGACCAAGCTGACAGATTACTCGTCGTTCTTGGTTTTCAATACTTTACGACCACGGTAAAAGCCATTTGGGCTGATGTGGTGACGCAGATGCGTTTCGCCAGTTGTTGGCTCGATGCCCAACTGCGGTGCAGTCAGAAAATCGTGTGAACGGTGCATACCACGCTTGGATGGTGATTTTTTGTTTTGCTGAACGGCCATGATAACTCCTAATACTTCAAAAAATGTTTCTAAAAATTTAACACACCTGACTAGACTAAAAATTTGTCCGTCAAGAATCCCTAACATTCCCGACCTACGTGTTATTTCAGAATAATGCCACTAGGTACGCCCATTAATATTCTTCAGCACAGCGAACGGTGATTCCTTTTTGCTGCTTGCATGAGTTTCAACCGCTGCCGCCTCTGGTGAGTCCTTTGGGCATACTGCATGTTTGGGCGATTGGGGTATTTCCAGCAGCGCCTCATCCTCTATCAAATCCATGACATTGAATGTTTTGCTGCCTACTACTACATCAATCTCGTCATCATCGAGCAATGCGTCAATTTCATCCGCACTATCTTCGGTTTTGGCGAGAATCAATACTGATTCCGAGTCGATGTCAAAGGCAAACGGCGTCAGACAACGCTGACACATCAATTGCACCGAGCCTGTCACGGTCAAAGTTAATTGAGGGTGACCCATCTTATCCATGCCGCCAGTCAATGACCAGCCAAGCGCGCCATCGCGGGATGCACTTTCCGCCGAAAGACGAGGCAAATCCGCGATCAGGACACTACCTTCGCGATGCTCCTGGAGCTGGCAAAACGAGAAGGCGTCGATCACAATTGCTTGCATAGGATTATTTGAACCCAGAAAACCTGCGATAATAACAGGAATGCACCTTGCTCGTCAAAGACTTAGCGCAATTATCGGCGAAGCACACACATTTATTCAAGCAAAATTACAAAAATGTCACTCGATTCCAATTTTGGCGGCCCTATAAAACGACTTATCCTTGGTTCCAGTTCGATTTACCGGCGGGAGTTATTGTCCAGATTGCAACTGCCGTTCGAAACCATCAGCCCCGATATCGATGAAGCGCCGCTCGCCGGCGAAGCGCCGGAACAAACCGCGCTCAGGCTGGCAAAAGAAAAGGCCGCCGCCATCGCCAGGCAGGCGCCAAATGCACTCATCATAGGCTCGGACCAGGTCGCCACGCTGGATGGCGAACAAATAGGCAAACCGGGCAACCACGCCAACGCATTACAGCAATTGCAGAAGATGCGCGGACGCCAGGTGATTTTCCATACTGCTTTATGCCTGCTGGATGCCGGCGAGCCAGACTCTACCTTCGGCCTGCAACTGGTCAACGTACAGACCCTGGTTAGTTTCCGCGATTTACCGGATCATGAGTTGGACGCCTATTTGCGCATAGAGCAACCCTATGATTGCGCAGGCAGCGCCAAAAATGAAGGCCTGGGCATCGCCATTATAGAGAAAATTGAAAGCAGCGACCCGACTGCACTGACCGGCCTGCCCCTGATCGCGCTGACCACGATGCTGCGCAACGCCGGCATGCCATTTTTCACTAGTTTCACTAGTCTTACTCAATAACAATACAAATAAAATGCCAGGTACACTTTATCTTATTCCCAACACGCTGGGTTACTCGGAAGGCCAACAAGAAGGTTTGCTGGCGCGCATCATCCCGGACACCGTGCAGAGCATGAGCGCCAATCTCGGTTACCTGATCGCGGAAAATGCCAAAACCACGCGGGCCTACCTGAAACTGCTGTCGCAGAATCACCCATTGGGAAGGCCTTTGCAAGAAATCCAGATCAGCGAACTGAATGTCAATACACCCGAAAAAGCGCTCGAAGGATTACTCGCCCCTTTGCTGGCAGGACAAGACGCCGGCTTGATCTCGGAAGCCGGAGTGCCGGCGGTCGCCGACCCCGGCGCCAACCTGGTGCGCCTGGCGCACAAGCGCGGCATCACCGTCAGGCCGCTGGTCGGGCCCTCTTCCCTTTTGCTAAGCCTGATGGCCAGCGGCTTGAATGGACAAAGCTTCGCCTTCCATGGCTATCTGCCTACTGACGCGGTACTGCGCGCCAAACGCATCAAGGAACTGGAAGACCGATCCAGGAAAGAAAAGCAGACCCAGTTGCTGATAGAAACGCCGTATCGCAATACCGCAATGCTGGAGGCGCTGGCGACAACCTGCAATGCCGGCACGCTGATCTGCGTCGCCACCGACCTCAGCCTGCCGACAGAATCGGTGCAGACGAAGACTGCCGGCGAATGGCAGGCTCGGCTGAAGGCCGGGCAAGCACCGGATTTTCATAAAAAGCCGACCGTATTTTTATTCCTCGCGGAATAACGACTTCTGCCGCAGCCAACCCGTTTCCCGAATATGCGCTAGCATAGCGCGTTATGCAAATAGCTCTGCCGGTGTGCGCACCGCGGCTATCACCCACTTTGATTTCCCCAGGAGACCGGAATGCTGAATTTTGATTTTTACAACCCTACCCAGATCTTGTTTGGAAAAGGCCGCATCGCCGACTTGAATAAAGTCATCCCCGCCGATGCCAAAGTGCTGGTCTTGTATGGCGGCGGCAGCATCAAGCAAAACGGCGTCTTCGATCAGGTGATGGCCGCCCTCGGCTCCCGCTCGGTCACTGAATTTACCGGCATCGAACCCAATCCCAGCTATGAAACGCTAATGGGCGCGGTCGAACTGATAAAAAAAGAGAATATCGATTTCCTGCTGGCCGTAGGCGGCGGCTCCGTGATTGACGGCACCAAATTTGTTGCTGCTGCGGCATGTTTTGAAGAAGGCGACCCCTGGGCCATCCTGGAAAAGCGCGGCAACAATGTCACCAGGGCTTTGCCTTTCGGCTCGGTGCTGACGCTGCCGGCTACCGGTTCGGAAATGAACAGCGGCAGCGTGGTGACCCGCAAATCCCTGAAAGCCAAGATGGCCTTCTCCAGCCAGCATTGCTTCCCAAAATTTTCGGTACTGGACCCCACCACCACCTTCACTTTGCCGGTGCGCCAGATCGGCAACGGCGTGGTCGATGCGTATGCCCACGTGATGGAGCAATACATGACCTATCCGGTCAATTCGCCGGTGCAGGACAGGTTTGCCGAAGGCATACTGAAAACCCTGATCGAAGAAGGCCCGAAAGCGCTGACCAATCCGCACGACTACGATACCCGCGCCAACATCATGTGGTGCGCGACGATGGCCCTGAACGGCGTTATCTCCACCGGCGTGCCGCAGGACTGGGCCACCCATATGGTAGGCCATGAACTGACCGCACTGCATGGATTGGACCACGCGCAGACTTTGGCGATCGTGCTGCCTAGCATGCTCAGGGTGCGCAAGGAGGGCAAGCGCGCCAAATTGCTGCAATACGCCGAACGCGTATGGGATCTGCGGGACGGCGACGAAGACAGCAGGATAGATGCCGCTATTGACCGCACACAGGAATTTTTTGAAAAAGTCGGCGTCAAAACCCGCTTGGGCGATTACTCGCTCAACGCGGGCAACATCGATCCTATCTTGTCGGCCCTGGAAAATCATCGCATGGTCGCCTTGGGCGAAAAGCGCGACGTAACGCTGGATGTGAGCCGCAAGGTGCTGGAAATGAGCCTGTAAAAATTGCAGGCGTAATAATTTAAAAGCCCACTACCGTGGGCTTTTTCTTTCTGTCAAACGCCTATCTTTTCCAGCATTCCGCCCAACTCCCTGAGCACCGGCTCAAGGCGCGGGTGCTTGGCGGCGAATTGCGCGGAGAAGGCCTGGGAGCGTTCGGTCAGTCCGGCAAAAATGGGATCGTCCGGCGCATTGTCGGCACTTAGCAGATGCTGAATATCAGAGTCCAGCCTATGCAGCAAGGTTTTCAGTTCTGCATCCACCTGATCGGTGGAATTGAGTCCTTCGTGCAGTTGCTTCAGCAAATCCTTCAGATTTTCCTGGTCCATGCGCGGCCTCCCTGTCATCTTCATATCGTCCAGTTTAGTACGTCTAGACACTAAAGACCAGCGCTATTGCTTCGGAAGCAATACCCTCTTCCCGGCCAAGATAACCCAGGCGCTCATTGGTCTTGGCCTTGATATTCACCCTGCCCGGCTCAAGGCCGAGGTCGGCCGCGATATTTTCGGCCATCGCACTGATATGCGGCGCCATTTTAGGAGCCTGCGCGATGATGGTCGCATCCACATTGCCGATCAGATAGCCTGCCTGGCGCACGCGCGCTGCGCACTCGCGCAGCAGTACCCGTGAATCGGCGCCGGAAAACTGCTGGTCGGTATCCGGGAAATGGCGGCCGATATCGCCCAGGCCGGCAGCGCCAAACAGCGCATCGGTAATCGCATGCAGCAATACATCGGCGTCGGAATGCCCGAGCAAACCCGTTGTATGCGGAATTGTCACGCCGCCTATGATCAGCTTGCGCCCCGGCACCAGCGCGTGGCAGTCATAGCCCTGGCCGACGCGAAATGGGGGTAATTGTGTAGCCATGGAGTCCTTAATTTAAACAGTTGTTTTTTTCGAATTATGCCGGCATACGGATTTGCACTCAATTTTGTGCGGCACCGCTAAACCAGGCCTTGCGTATCAGGCGCCCACACTCCACCGATTCCAATGCGGGCCTTTGCCCCGCACCGGCAAGTATTGTCTCCAGCAGGCTAGCGCGCGCAATGATCCCGTAATAGGTTCGGCTGGAATCTATCCATGGATAAAATCCGAACAGCCCGGCGCTGCTGAATGCGCCGTCACCGGATTGGGGATCGTCCTCCACCCAATGCCCCAGGCTGTAGTGCCAGCTCTCGCGGACCGGTATCGGCGTGCTCGCGGCCTGTTCGCAAGTCGCCGGATTGGTGCATACCGCGTGCGAGCCCAGCATGCCGGACAAGGCCAGCTTGCCCGCCAGCAGCTTGCGCAGGAAATCCGCATAAGCGCCGGCGCTGGCGACCGCGCCACCGGCGAGCTGCGGCTGGTTATAGGAAACCGGAGCTTCAGTTCCCAGCACCTTGCGCAATTGCGCGGCAAGAGCAAGATTATCCATGTTGCCCAAACCGATCAGCTCTGCATGCTTTTGCATGTGGCCGCCACTATAGAAAAATTTACCCTTGGTGGCAGCATCCGGGACGCCATTGGACAAAGTCTGCAGGCAAGTGCTGACCGTATCCGACGACAGGCAGCGCTTGAAACGGGTATAGCCGCTGCGAAGGGTCAAAAACTCAATATCTTCGCTGCTTAATTTCCCGGCCCGTAATTCTGCCACATAAGCGGCATACAGCCACTTGGACGCCGACGCTATCGGCATCAGGGTATCGGCGTCCGGCGCCCGCATGCCGACCCGGCCTTGCGCCAAGGCCTTGCCCGCATCGCCTATCTCCCAGTAAAACGGCCTGGCAGCGCGGCAGCTGTGGCTAGTTTCCGCCGTGGACTTTGCGGCCTGCGTCCTTTGCTGCAGGGATAAACCGGCGCCCAGCGCATCGGTGTGTGAAGTCGCAAAAAACAGTGCATAAGCAGCCAGCACAACGGCATCGCGCTTGAGTCGCATCATTCCCCCTTCCGCCAACCGGTCTATGAAATCTCAATCAATCGCCAACTTGCCCGGATAAATACAATTGCGCCAAGGCAAGGTCGGACGGCAGCGTTATCTTCAGATTGCGCGCATGCCCATCGATCAGTAACGGCGAATATCCGGCAGCCTCGATCGCGCTAGCCTCGTCCGTTACCTCCGACGCCGCATCCAGCGCGTCGCACAATAGCCGGTAGCGAAACATTTGCGGCGTCTGCGCCAGCCATAAGCCATCCCTGGGTATCGTCTTGACCGTGCCGCCCTCCACCCGCTTGACCGTATCCACCACCGGCAGCGCCAGCAAACCGCCTACCGCATGCCCTGCAACTCGCTCTATCAGCCGGGCGATCAGGTCCGGCGTCACCCCCGGCCTGGCTGCGTCATGCACCAATACCCAGTCGTCGTCGGCAATCGGCGCATCCAGGCCGGGCAAGCTGCGCAAAGCGCCTAACCCATTTCTAACAGATTCCTTGCGGGTATCGCCGCCACACCGCAAAACGGACAAGTTGGCCGCAGCATGCAAGGCATCGTCGACATAGCCATCCTGCGCGCTGACAACCACCGCGGTATGCACTATCTGCGGCGCATTCAGGAAAGCTGCCACAGTATGCCGCAGGACAGGAACACCGCCGATGGGCAAATATTGCTTGGGCGTGGCCGCGCCCAAGCGGGAACCGACTCCGGCAGCGGGGATCAGCGCAAAATAGCGGGCTTGGTGATGCTTTTCGGGACTATTCATTGATAAGTGAATGTAAAGGCTTTAGAAATACGCGTTCGTTTATAATGTAGCTCTCATTCTAAAGTCAAATCGGGTCTGTGGATCTTTTGCAGACCATAGCTGTCATTTACTAATGTCATTTGATCTCATAAAAGCTTTACCCAAGGCCGGACACAGAGTAGCTTTACCCCTGCTTCACGGCTCGGCCGATGCCTACGCACTGGCGCAAGCCGCCGCCGCACTGAAGGCGCAGCAGCGCCTGTTGACGATCTTTGTCGCCAACGCGACCGACGGGCAACGTCTGCTGGATGAAATCCCGTGGTTCGGCGCCGCCCACGACCTGCGCTGCCACCTGCTGCCGGATTGGGAAACCTTGCCTTACGACGCCTTCTCTCCCCACCAGGACCTGGTGTCGGAACGTCTGGCTACTTTATATGAAATTCAAAGCGGGCATTGCGACGTATTGATCGTTCCCGCAACCTCGGCGGTGGTCCGGATGGCTCCGCCATCCTTCCTGGCGGCGTACACCTTCTTCTTCAAGCAGGGCGAAACGCTGAATGAAGCCCGGCTGAAAACCCAGTTGACGCTGGCCGGCTACACCCATGTGTCGCAAGTCATGTCGCCGGGCGAATACTCGGTGCGCGGCGGCCTGATCGATTTGTTCCCCATGGGCTCCGCCTTGCCCTACCGGCTGGACCTGTTCGGCGACACGATAGAAACCATACGCACTTTTGACGCCGATAGCCAGCGCTCGCTGTATCCGGTCAGGGAGGTGCGTTTATTGCCCGGCCGCGAATTCCCCATGGATGAAGCGGCGCGCACCGCCTTCCGCAGCCGCTGGCGCGAGCAGTTTGAGGGAGATCCCTCGCGCTCCGCCATTTACAAGGATATCGGCAACGGCATCGCTTCGGCCGGCATTGAATACTATCTGCCGCTCTTCTTTGAAGAAACCGCAACGCTGTTCGACTACCTGCCGCAGGAGACCGCCTTCGCACTGGTGGGCGACATTGATGAAGCCATACAGCGCTTTTGGGTCGATACCCGCTCACGCTACCAATTCCTGAAATCCGACCGCGAGCGCCCCATCCTGCCGCCGGAGTCGTTATTCCTGCGCGACGAAGATTTCTTCGCGGCGCTAAAGCCGCATGGCCGCTGGGTCATACAAGGCGGCGGCCCGGCTTCTGAAATATCTACCCCCATCCCGGATGTGGCCGTCAATCGCCGCGCCGACGACCCGCTGGCCAACCTGCGCTCCTTTTTGCTGCAAACCGGCAAGCGCGTGATGATCTGCGCCGAAACCCTGGGCCGCAGGGAAACCTTGCAGCAATACTTCAGCGAATACAATATCAGCCTCAGCCTGTGCGAAGGCTATACCGACTTCATCATCTCCGACGCCAAGCTGGTGCTGGGCGTAGCGCCCTTGCACGCCGGCTTCGCCCTGGCCGAGGACGTCGCCTTTATCACGGAAACCGAACTGTATGCCGGCTCCGGCAAACGCATAGGCAGGAAAAAACAGGAAGCCGTGACCCAGGTCGAGCATATGGTTCGCGACCTGTCGGAGCTCAAGATTGGCGATCCGGTAGTCCACAGCAACCACGGCATAGGCCGCTACATGGGCCTGATCAGCATGGACCTGGGCGAAGGAGAAACCGAATTCCTGCACCTGGAATATGCGAAAGACACCAAGCTGTATGTGCCGGTGGCGCAATTGCACGTGATCTCGCGCTACTCCGGCGCTGCACCGGACGATGCGCCTTTGCATACGCTGGGTTCGGGCCAGTGGGAAAAAGCCAAGCGCAAGGCCGCGCAACAGATACGCGATACCGCCGCCGAGCTGCTGAACCTGTATGCGCGGCGCGCGTTGCGCCAGGGGCATGCGTTTGAATATTCCGCCAGAGACTACGAGACCTTTGCCGAGAGCTTCGGCTTCGATGAAACCGCCGACCAGGCTGCCGCGATCAAGGCCGTGATCGACGACATGGTCTCCGGCAAGCCGATGGACAGACTGATCTGCGGCGACGTCGGCTTCGGCAAGACCGAGGTCGCGCTACGAGCAGCCTTTGTCGCGGTGATGGGCGGCAAGCAAGTGGCCATACTGGCGCCGACCACCCTGCTGGCGGAGCAGCACGCGCAAACCTTTGCCGACCGCTTCGCCAACTGGCCGGTCCGCATCGCCGAACTGTCGCGCTTCCGCACCACGAAGGAAATCACGCAGGCGATCAAGGGCATGGGCGACGGCACGATAGACATCGTGATCGGCACGCACAAATTGCTGTCGGACGACGTCAAATTCTCGCGCCTGGGCCTGGTCATCATCGATGAAGAGCATCGCTTTGGCGTGCGCCAGAAAGAAG
>Ga0210384_10002013_pt1 | contig 25757 bp, 20 predicted proteins | sample IncBWH2MmetaG_FD_160574 | JGI IMG/M metagenome (GOLD analysis project Ga0210384, IMG submission 160574) | Forest soil microbial communities from Barre Woods Harvard Forest LTER site, Petersham, Massachusetts, United States - Inc-BW-H-2-M | ecosystem: Environmental > Terrestrial > Soil >...
GGGGAGCTCGAGATGGTGGTGAATGCCACGCCGGTGGGGCGGGGGGCGGAGGTGGGGGTGGAGATGGGGGTGGGGGCGGGGGCGGCGGGGCCGGAGGCCGGGGCGGGTGGGCAGGTTCGGGGCGCGCAGCAGGCGTCGCAGGGCCGGCGAGGCGAAGCGGCGCGGCGAGGCGAGCAGGCGCAGCGGGGCGAGAGGGCTGCGGATGAACCGCTGCCGTTCCCGGTGGATGGGCTGCGCGCCGGGACCGTCGTGATCGACCTCGTCTACCGGAGACCAGAGGAGGGGCCGACACCTCTGCTGGCGGCCGCGGCCGCGCGAGGAGCGCTGACGGTCGACGGCCGGGAGGTGCTGCTCGGGCAGGCGCGGGGGCAATTCAGGCTGATGACTGGACGAGAGCTGCCGAGGGAGCTGGCGCGGCGGCTGCTGGGCCTACCGTCCGTCGGCTGAGCCCAGTGAGTCGGTGTCGTAAGTGCTTCAGCCGTAGTGTCTTGCGGGCCACCACCGCAGGCGGTCCTGGTCGTGGTCGTTTTGACGGCCCCAGGAGACTGGTGTACCATTCCCCGCTCCCCGCGCCGGGGTAGCTCAGTGGTAGAGCACCTGACTGTGGATCAGGTGGTCGTGGGTTCAAATCCCGCCCCCGGTGCCACCTCATCTCCCTAAGCGTCAGTAGTTTACGTGACGTCGCGTACGACTGCAAGTGCGCGGAAAAGAGGGGGGTTGTACAAAACTTGTACTACAAGGGGTGGAATAGGGTCATGAGAGGGCTGTTGACGAGCCAGGGATGTCCCGGAGACGTTCGAGGTCGGTGGCAATGCCGGCCGAGAGGAGTTCGGCGAGCAAGGCATCGAGGCGGTCGGATGACAGGTGCCACGCGTGGTCGAGGCTCGCGACCAGGGCTCGCTTGAGGCGCTGATAGACCGTGAGAGCCAGAGTTTCGGGCAGCCTGCTTGCGGCCAAGGCGAGCGCGAACTGGGCCGGTCCAGAGCCGTGCATGGGCCGTCTCGATTTCGTGTGAGCAGCTTGGAGACTTATTCTTTGTCTCGAAACAGACCAGAATCGCGCACAAGTACTACTGTAGACAACTGGATACCGCCAAGAGTCTGACAAGGGCCTATCCCGACCAGTCAGACATCCAAAGGAACTTGTCGGTTTCTTGCTTCAAGCTCGGGCGCCTCTTCATCGCTGTGAGCAACGTGTCATCGGCGCTTAGGTTCTACCGCAGAGATCTGAAGATGGCCCACCGATTGCTCCCCCCAGGCTCTCACTTGACAGCGCTAGGCCCCGCATGGAAGGCTACTAAGCGAGCGTTTATCGAATGGGAGCGGCGGGGTGACCGAAAGCGAGTTCTGCAATCTGCGCCTGCTTGGATCGCGAGCTAGAGATCGTATGGAGTCGATGCTCCGAGAGTGATGGGCCGGCAGTTGGTCACCCGGAACTTGAGCACCCGCTCAAGCAATGGGAGCCGCAGGGGAGCTGACAGATGCAGAACGGACTAGAGTCATCTGTTCGAACGAGTCTGCCAACCGGGCGTCGTTTTCGGCGACCCGGCCTTACGCCGCTGCGGCGCCATTTACAAATGGCCGCGAAATACCTTTGAGTCCGCGGCTACGCCATGAGTGCGAAGCACGTGGGCGTCACCAAAGAGAGCAAGACCAGCGGCCTCCTACTCGGGTGGAAGGTCAATGGTGGGGGCCATCCGTTCTTCCACGAGACGGACATCAACGGCAGGCTCGAAAAGATCTACGGCTACGGGAAGACTGGGCACCCTGTGCTTGGAGTCGAGAAAGACGGAAAGTGGCAGTTCGAGTCGGATGGCCGTCTCCAAACCTCCTGGAAGTGGCCTATTAGAAGTCCGAAAGTCCCCTCGCCAACCGGCGTCAAGGAGGTTCAACCGAAGCACCTGGAAACCCACGCTCTCATTCTAGCGCAGTCAGGATCGGGAAAGTCGTTCTTTCTCGGCCGCTTGATCGAAGAGATCCTTCTGAAGACCCGCGCCCGCTGCCTCGTGCTCGATCCGAACGGTGACTTCCGTCTCGCCCACAACATAAGAGACCCGTTGTACTGGAAAAAAGCCCGCTACGAACCCACAAAAATCAAAGGGAGTAAGGAAGCAGGTAGGAACTGGTTGCGCACGGAGCGAACACGCGAGGAGTTCAAGAATAGCTGGACAAAGATCACAATGCAGGCATTCCCGGACAGCAACGACACGCAAGCGCCAGAGATCAGGTTATCGTGGGAACTCGTGAATGTCGCTCTTGTGGCCCCGCCGGGGCAGCCCGTCTTCGAGAGTCAGCTGCGATACGCAGCAAAGATCGTCGGGCTACTGATCCCTCTTGCGGGCCTTTGGGATCGTGTATCGGATGGACCCAATAGGCACACTGTTCTTGAGCTAGCGAAACGCCTCGTTGCCTGCAACCTCGGTGACGATGCATCGTTTCGCGAGAGCTGGGAGAAGATCGATCGCCAGGTCGTTCAGAAGGCAAAACGGGAAGGGGTAACTCCGAATTGGGATGAACGCAGCCGTATCGACGAAGCGGCTGCGGCTTGGCGCTTTTCGAGTCCGGACGCGCTCAGGTTGTTCATATCGACCCTAGAGGAAGGCGAGACGCGGGTGCTCGATTTCTTGCCGAGGTCTGTCGGAAGCATCGTGCCTTCCGCCATCAGACTCGGCGTGCTCGACTTACCCGCAATTGATGAGGGACGGGGGCAGGAGAGTCTTCGGATGCTGGCTGTCCAGTGCTTCATGAAGGCTGTTTGGGAGGATGCCTACGAGATCTGGCAGCGCGCCGTTGCCGATCGGGATGAGGTGCATGACCGTGTACCGACGTTTATCGTAGTCGATGAGGCGCACAACCTAATTCCCTCCTCGCAGTCTGTGACGCAAGCCAGCGCAGTTGTACGGGAATCGTTCCGCCGGATCGCGGCCGAGGGTCGCAAATACGGACTTTTCCTGATTCTTGTGTCCCAGCGGCCTGACAAGCTAGATCCTCTCGTCGCCTCAGAATGCGGCAATCGCGCGCTCATGCGTCTGTCGGGGCCGGGTGAGCTGGAGAACTCGATGAAGCTCATGGGTATCCCTACGCTTCACCATGTCACGCAGGAGCGACTTTTGAACCTGGAGAAGGGTAGGTTCTTTCTCTATGGCGACTGGGCCGGAGACGAGGCAAAGGAGCGCGGAGAACCGGAGGGCGACGCATGTCGGGAGGCTCGGGAGGCGCAAAGTTTCGCCTACGCTGCGGCCCGCCGCACGCTCGAGGGCGGTGCGAACATTCCCGACTCTTGGCGGAAGGTAGCGCAGAAGAGTGAAACAGGGGTGACAGGCTGAGCTAGAGCGGAGGGCGAATGGAGAAAAACGACGACCTTCTGATTGACAAAATTCATCGGCAGCTCGTCCGTACTCATACCGAGTACTCTGAAACAACAGCCCAACCCCCGCTCTACATTTGCTTGCTCGCCCGTAACACGTCTGACGCAGGACGAGGGAGACGAAAAGGGCTTGAGAGCGCGAGTGATCAGAGGAAAACCGTCCCGATCGGAGAGCGTCTTAAGATGTTCTTCGCATCGCTAAATGCAGAACTGAAAGGGGAAATCGCGTCGGCATATATCTGTCTCTCGTGGGAGACGAACAGAAAAGGGGAATCGCAGCTGCCATCAGCGTGGGTAAAACCGCGGTATTGCAAGGGCGAACACTTCTTTGGTTACCTGTGGACGGCAGCCAGCGACACCTTGACAGAGCTGCTCAGCAATGCTCGGCGGGGCGCAGTGCTCAACACGAAAGAAGAAGTCCCACCCCCGCGAATCTCCTGCGACCCGAGTCTCTACAGAACGCTCGCTCTATGCGATATTGTTCAGCCTTATGTGCTAACTGATCGTACGATGGAAAGTCAGGACGAGAAAGAGAAAAGATACCGAGTGGAAATCCTCAGCGACCTCATAGCCTCTCCAGCGAACGCCGGAGAGCGGAGGAAGTTCTTCAAGGACACTATCGGAAAACGACTTAAGTCGAATGATGAGAGCGGAAGTTTCTATCAGTTCACGCTCTTTGGGTACAAGCTTAATGACCCAGCAAGGGTGACAGCTTTTCTCAACCCAGGCGTGAAGTGTGATGACGCGAGCTACTACAAACCTCTCGGCAGGTGGCTTCACATGGCATTCATTCTCTTTGTCCTCCAATGGAACACATCGCTTGTGACCGCCAATGCCGAAGTGCTTCGCGAGCGAGATGATCGCATTCCCTACCTTCCTCCCGGCAACGAAAGGGCAAACCTCGCGGCGGTCTTGCGTCAGCACTACGATTGGGAGTGACATGAGAGGGCTTCACGCTTTTGCCAGACCAGAACTCAATTTCTCACAATTCAGTCAGGAGCAGTCCGTTGACCAAAAGAGCCTCGCGCCCGTCGAAGCAGATGTTACCATTCGAGAGACAACAAGGAGCAGTTTTGAGGCCGATGCACTGCAACATTCATGACCGCGAGGATGCCAACCCACTGGTACCCTTGACGTTTGTCGAGCGCTCAGCCGGAGCGATTCCGGGTGGAGTAAACTCGCCAAGCCGGTCTTTCGTTCGCGTGGGAGGATCCCACACGATCCTTGACTCTGGGCGCGGAGCAACGATCTGCGACGTGGCGGGGAGAACGTACATCGACTACATTGGCTCTTGGGGCGCAGCAATCCTCGGGCATGGCCATCCGGCGATTGTCGCAGCCGTGACCAGGGTCGCTAAGCGCGGCACTTCGTTCGGCCTGACGTGTGCTGATGAGATTCGATTAGCCGAGGCCCTTCGCAGCCGTATGAAAGGGATCGAAAAACTGCGCGTCGTGAATAGCGGATCGGAAGCAGTAATGAGTGCCATCCGGCTGGCGAGGATCGCAACTGGACGAGAGCTAATCGTGAAGTTCTCCGGATGCTATCACGGACATGTGGATGGACTTATCGACGCTGCATCGTTACGCGGCGATCGCGTCGCCGGACCGCGCGGAAAGGAACGGTTGGCAGTCCGAGACAAGCGTACGCTCGTTTTGGAGTACAACGATCTGAATGAAGCCCGCGCATGCTTCGAAACCCATGGCAAGTGGATCGCCGCAGTCATCGTGGAACCGATCGCAGCAAATATGGGAGTCGTTCCTCCTGCCGCAGGATTCCTGGAGCTTTTGCGCAGGCTCACTAGCGAACACCGAGCGATCCTCGTGTTCGACGAGGTTGTGACAGGGATTCGACTGGGGCCGGGAGGAGCTCAGCAGATTCTTGGTGTGCGACCAGATCTAACAGTGCTCGGAAAGGCACTCGGAGGTGGCCTTCCGATTGGCGCCTATGGCGGTCGCGCGGACCTGATGGATTGCCTGGCCCCGCTCGGGAATGTTTATCAGGGTGGCACGTTCTCAGGCAACCCCTTGACTTGCGCCGCCGCGCTCGCCACGCTTGCAGTTCTCGACGAGAGTCGGTACGAGGCGCTCGATGCTGCGGGAGCGCGTCTCGCGGAAGGCCTCATCCAAGCGCTCTTCGAAACGGACACACCAGGACTAGTGCAGCGAGTTGGCTCGATGCTATCGGTCTTCCTTGGTGTAAGCAAGGTGACAAACTATCGCGAGGCGCAGCAGTGCAACATAAAATTGTTTGCGCGGTTTTTTCATGCTATGCTTAGGCGAGGGATCCATCTTCCGCCAAGCCAGTTCGAAGCCTGGTTTCTCTCGACCAAACACGCCGAGAGGGTCATTCAGTCGACGGTTCGGAAGGCCAAGGATGCGCTCAGCGAGTGCAAGGAGCGTGGTGCTGCATGCTGATTTCCCGCTTCGATGACAACTCAGAGCTTCGGCTGCTCGAACGGCATCATGCGTCGGATCTGTTCGGCGTCATCGACCAGAATCGAGAATACCTGGCGCGGTGGCTAGGATGGGTTGACGGTAGCCGGTCTTCAGCGGACGTCGATGCCTTCATCGCGAGTGCTCTGCAGCAGTTGGCGCGAGGCGCTGGGATTCACTGTGGAATCTTCGTTGGCGGCCAAGTTGTCGGGAGCGTTGGCTGCCATGAAATCGACGCCCGCAATCGCAAGACGTCTGCCGGTTTTTGGATCGCCGAACACCTTCAGGGCCGAGGACTTGCGACGCTGAGCGTAGATGCGCTAGTTCGGTACGCATTCCTCGAATGGGGACTCCATCGAATGGAGATTCGATGCGCGCTCGACAACCAAAGAAGTCGCGCGCTTGCTCTTCGCCTCGGTTTCGAAGAGGAGGGGATCCGTAAGCAGTACGAATGGGCGACGAATGGCTTTCGCGACCTTGTTGTCTACGCGGGATTCGCTCCAACGTGGCTCTACCGGAAGAGCAACTAGGGTGGACTCGCTTGTCCGGCCAGGCCAGGTAGCTCTGGAAGAGTGGCCACTAGCTCGTCGGAGAAGCATCGTTCCTGCGTGATTGGAAGCGATTAGTGCGACAGAACTGGAGGCACTGATGACCTACTTTGCGAGAAATACCTCCGGATTGAGGCGAGAGTTTCGCACCCTGGACGTCTTCATCTTCAATGTTCTCGCGTACGCGATCGGCGTCTCGCTCGTCATCACGCCACCGCTTCTCGGTGGCACACAGCCTCGAGCGAATCTATGGATTGTGCTCACTCTAGGGCTGGTGCTGTCGATCTTCAACGGGCTGACATATGGCCTCATGTCCGCCGCCATGCCTCGAAGCGGAGGAGACTATGTCTTCATCAGCCGCTCCCTTAGTCCGGCGATCGGGTTTACTGCGAGCTTCGGCTTTCTCCTCTCTCAGGTACTCGGAATCGGTCTCTACGCCGGCCTCAGCGTTCGAGACGCGATGGGTTCAGCTCTCGCCGCGATCGCGAATGTCACTGGTCAATCGGATCTTCTTGCGATTTCCTCTAAGTTGTCGCAACCCGCGTGGCGAATCGCTGGCGGCGCGCTTATCCTGTTGATCGTATGCCTGGTCTCGTTGCGGGGCCTTCGAGTCCTGAAGTCCTTCCTTAAGTTTTTTTTCGTGCTCGCGATGCTCGGAGTCGCGAGCATGGCGGTCGTGCTCCTGCGGACCTCACACGAGGAATTCGTCGCGCTCTTCAACGAATTCATGGCCCGAAGCGCCAAGCTTCCGCACGCCTACGCCGAGGTCCTCAGACGAGCGCAGGCAGCGGGCTTGGAGGTGGGAGCGAGCTGGTCGTTCTGGGCAAGCCTGCGAGCTCTTCCGATCGGCTATCTCGCGTTTGTCGGGTTCACCTACTCGGTTTACATGGGAGGCGAGGTTGAGTCGCCCGGGCGATCTCAGCCGAGAGGAATCGTGGGTGCGCTCATCTTCGGTTGCGCGGTGTTCTTTCTAGTCCTCGGTCGGCTTTACGAGGTGGTCGGGCAGGACTTCCTCAATGCCTTGCCGCTTCTGAGTGCGCACGGCGTCAATCCGGTGCCGAGCGACGGCTCAGTTCTCCTCTTGGTAAACCTGATGACCTCGAGTCGTATTGTACAGGGCCTGATATGCGTCGGCTTCTTCCTCTGGTTTTTTCTTTTGCTCTTCGTGATGAGTCAGTCGAGCATCCGCATTCTTTTCGCTTGGGCGATGGACCTCTTGGCACCGAGGGCGCTGGCACAGGTCAACGCGAAGGCCGCGTCGCCGAACGTTGCGACGATTACCATCCTGGTGGCTGCGCTGGTGGGCCTCGTAATCAGCTCCCTGTGGGGGACGGCCTTGATCAACTACGTCGCCCTCTTCAGCGTTTGTTTCTTGTTTTCTGGCATTGCTGCTGTGGTCTTTCCGTGGCGTAGGCGGGACCTGTTCGACCGCTCTCCTCGCGAGGTGCGTGACTGGAAGGTGGGTTCAATCCCTGTGCTCAGCATCGTCGGGGTGGGCAACACGGTCTTATTCGTGATCGTCCTGACTGCGGCTCTCACTGAAACCTCTATCGGAGGCACAACCGGGGGAATCATGCCTATCATCATAGTCCTGGGAACCTACTCTCTCGGAGCCATCTGGTATGGAGTCGCCAGACGCGGAGTCGAAGATGCGGCCGTGCTCCACGAGGCACTTCCGCCGGGTGACGACGACGAGGATGCGGGGTAAGCCATCGCTCTCCTTTCTGCCGGGTTGTCGAGCGAACAACTCCCGAGCGCCGCGCAGCTCGAGGAGGAAGCGCTCGATCTCCTCAAGAGCGCAAATCGGCGCGGTGTCGTTCTCCGCCTCTACGGTAGCTTGGCGTTTCGCGCCCGATGCGGGGCAAAGCGGGAGCGATTCGATCGGAAACGACCGTCGGCGATCAGGGACATCGATTTTGTATCGCTTCTTCGGTGGAAGGGGACTATCGAAGCAATGTTCCGGGAACGAGGGTGGCGCCTCGATCGCGATCTTGCTACGGCCCCTAGCGCTCGCGCCTCGATCCTCTACTATCTGAAAGAGCGCCGGATCGTTGTCCGCTGTGACGTCGCCTACAACGCCCTCGAATACAGTCACTCGATCGATATCGAGAACCGGCTCGGCGTAGATGATTTCACGCTTCCTCTCGCGGAGCTGTTGCTTTCTAAACTTCAGTCAGCGCGCCTGGCTGAGAAGGACTGTTTCGATGTTGCGATGCTTTTCCTTACTCATCCGCTCGCGGAGAACGATGGTGACGGGATCTCCGCCCGGAGGATCGTGGAACTCTTTCAACGCGATTCGGGCCTCGCGGGGGCAGCGAGAGCAGCAGCCACACGTGTCGCTGAGTATGCTCAAGGCTCGCAGTTCCTCAGACCGTGGGAGCGTGACGAGGTGCGAGAGAAAGCTGATGTGATCGTTCGGCTCACTCCGACCAGGCCCCAAGGGATGTTCTCGGTGCTCGTCGCGCCGTTCTCCTCCCTCGGGCACGAGGGGCGAGAAATCAACGACTTCGGATTGCAGGTGGGTGATCTGCCACCTGAGGATCAGCTTCTCTAATGCGTCTATTTTTCGTTACCGACATTCACGGCTCTGACCTCTGCTTCAGGAAGTTTCTCGGTGCTGCCGGCGGCCGGAAACGGGCTGATGTCCTCGTCATTGGTGGCGACATTCTCGGCAAAGTCCTTGTACCGATCGTGCACCTGCGGTCTGGCCACTATCAAGCAACTTCACGTGGGAGAGTTTACAAGCTGGAATCCAAGGCGGCAGTTCGAGAGTTTGAGCTTGCGCTCGCCGCATTCGGCACCTACGGCCATCCGTGCGGGGAAGAGGAGGCCGAGGAGGTTCGGTCGAACCCGGAGTTGGCAGAGAGCGTCCTGACTAAGGCTAGGATCGCCCGCCTCGAACGCTGGCTAGACCTCGCGGAGCGCCGCCTGCAGAACTCGACAGTGACGCTGATTATCAATCCCGGAAACGACGACCCGTTCTACGTCGATGGTCTTCTGCGGAAGAGTGCAAAGGTCATCGTCCCGGAGGGGATAGCGGTGGAGCTGCCGGACGGCCTAACGATGATCTCAACAGGCTACACGAATCGAACACCGTGGAACTGCCCACGAGATATAGGGGAAAACGAGCTTGCGGAGCGAATCCGGAGGATGACCGCGACGATCTCGGATTTCGATGGATGCATTTTCAACTTCCATGCGCCTCCCTTCGGAACGGGCCTCGACTTAGCGCCCGAAATCGATGCGGAGCTTCGACCGGTGTTGGACTTGGGAGGCAACGGCGTTCCAGTTGGTTCTGTCGCTGTGCTCGAAGCGATTCGGGAGTGTCAGCCGCTCGTAGGGCTGCATGGGCATGTACACGAGTCTCATGCCTTTGCCTTGATCGGGAGGACGATGTGTTTCAACCCAGGGAGCGACTACGAGAACGGCAACCTTCAAGGGGTGTTTCTCGAGATTGGGAGCGATCGGAGAATCTCGTTCTACGGACTGACGCGAGAGGATGGGTAAGAAGCTGGTCAAAATCGCCTCTTAAGTTGAGCGAGAAGTAGAGATGGCCTTATCGGTTGACGTATTCAGACTAGAGAAGCGAGCATAGAGACTGCCGTCAGGCCTGTAGCTCCTCCCGTGGTAGACGTATCGAGAAGAGCGACGATCGTAGTCTATGCACACGATACTTTGTAGGACCTCAAGTCCGGAGTCTACTGTTTGAAACCAATAACCTTCTATGGCTCCCGCTTCTGCGATCCTCCTTGTAATCCATGCGACGTGAAAAACAGCCAGTTCGAAAACTCGTAAGCGCCGATCGCGAACCCCGCGGCGAGAACCGACGATATTGTGTCCTCATGTATTTCGATGTGTATCGCATTCATCTGGTACTCTCCCGACCGTCTTGAACTGCGTCAGCCATGGCTCTCGATCGACCGAATCGCTCTTGGCGTCGACAACACGTTTAATGATTGATGGAACTGACCTTTATCGTAGCAGTAAGGCAGCAGGCAAATAGCCATAATATCTCTATACGGTATCGTGTCGCATGGCGGGCGGTTGGATGAGCCTGTGGCAGGATCGCCGCGCTTCGATCCAGCCTACGTGGAACGGATCGGTGAGATCGAGATGACGTGGCGGCGGCTCGACCAGGGCGCCCACGCGGCGGCCCATCGCACCGCGAAAGCGCTCATCGCGATCGAGCCACTCACCCTCCGATGTCCCGCAGCCGTGGCGTCCAGGAGGGGAGGTCGAGGAACGACGCGTCGTCGGGCAGGCGTAGGCCGGGCACCAAGTCGTCGAGCTCTCCCGCCTCGAAGCGGCAGAGATTGATGACGTGCCAGAGCCCTCCCGCCGGAACGCCGCCCAGCTTGTAGCGGCCGTCTGGGGTGTAGGTCGCCCAGCCTTCGGGCAGGGAGGCGAGGACCGCCAGGCACCGTCCGGACCCCACCTCCCAGAGCCGCAGGCTTCCATCGAACGCCACGCTGGCGAGATGCTGACCGGCTGGGGAAAACGTCACGCTCCAGACGCCCGCGCCGTGCCCCTCGAGGCGTCGCAACTCCCGGTCCTCGACGCGTAGCCGCTCGCTGTCCGTTTCGACGGCCCACAAGCGCACGACTCCGTCAGCGCTACCGCTGGCGAGCTGCTCGCCGCTGGGCGAGAAGGCTACGCACCCGACGCTTCCGCCGTGGCCCTCGAAGCGTTGCACCTCGCGGTAGCTGGCGGTTGCCCACAGGCGCACCGTGCCATCGACGGCACCGGTAGCCAGGTGTTTGCCGCCTAGGGTAAACGCGGCGCTCAAGACGCGGCCGTTGTGGCCCTGGAAACGCTTACGCAGACGGCCAGTGGCGACCGTCCACAGATAGACCTCGCCGCTCGCGTCCGCACCGGCGAGCAGCTCGCCTCCAGGGGACAACGTCACGCTATGGACGGGGCCGCCTCTCCACTCGAGCAGTCCATGAGCATAGTCGCCTTGACCGGTCCAGAATTCGACAGCACCGCCCGGGGCCCTACTGGCGAGCTGCACGCCGCCTGGTGAGAAGGCTGCGCCGAGGACGCGACCGCCCCTCCCTGTGAACCGTCGGATCTCTCCGCCACTCGCAACGTCCCACAGCAGAGCGGTACCGTCGGATGCGCCGCTCAGGAGCTTTTCTCCGCTCGGAGAGAACGCCAAACTCAGGACCGCGCTGCGGTGGCCTTCGAAGCGCCGAACCTCGCGGCCACTGGCCAGGTCCCACAAGCACACGGTGCCGTCGATGCCACTGCTGGCGAGCTGCTCGCCGGCCGGCGAGAACACCGCGGTCAAGACGCGCCTGCCGTGGCTCTCGAAGCGTCGGATTTCCCTACCGCTGCGCGTGTCCCACAGATGCACGGTGCCATTTTCGGCACCGCTGGCGAGCTGCTCGGCTCCCGCGGCGAACACCGCGGTCAAGACGGGGTGGCCGTCGAAATGTCTGATCTCACGGCCGCTACCGATGTCGCATAGGCGCACGGTGCCGTCGTCAGCACAGCTGGCGAGCTGCTCGGCACCCTTCGCGAATACCACGCTTAGCGCGCCTCCTCTATGGCCCTCGAAGCGTTGGGTCTCCAGGCCGGTCGCGACGTTCCACAGGTGCAAGGTGCCATCGCCAGCGCCGGTGGCGAGCAACTCGCCGCCCGACGCGAACACGACGCTCAACACGGGACCTCGGTGCCCCTCGTAGCGTCGGATCTCGCGACCGGTGGCGACGTTCCACAGCCGCAGCGTGCGGTCGTCGCCGCCACTGACGAGACGGGTGCCGTCAGGGGAAAATGCTACGCAGCGCACCCAGCCACCGTGGCCCTCGAATCGTAGGAGCTCATTTCCCCTGGCGAGGCCCCATAGGCGCACCGTAGCGTCGCCGCCACCGCTAGCGAGCAGCTCGCCGCCCCGGGCGAAAGCCATACTCAGCACCAAGCCACCACGGTTCTCGAAGCGTCGGATCTCCCGACCGGCCTCGACGTTCCAAAGGCGCATCGTGCCATCCTGGGCGCTGCTCGCGAACTGCTTGCCACCCGGGGCGAACACCACGCTCAGTACCTGGCCGCGGTGGCCCTCGAAGCGCCGGATCTCGTGGCCGGTGGCGGCCTCCAGCAGGTGCACCGTGCCATAGTCGGTGCCGCAGGCGAGAAGACTGCCGTCCTGGTTGATGCCCAGCGCCCGGACAGCGGCCGGTGCGCGATCCGCGGTTGCCATCAGGGCATGCGGCAAGACCACGGCAGCCCCCCAGAGATCGGCTTCCAACAGTCCCTGCTCCTCGCGTCTGCCTCCGAGCAGCCGCGCGCGGTGCAGCACTGTCCCCTTGAGGATTGTCTCGCGCAGGTCCGCCTGCGTAAGACGAGCCCTTGACAAGTCAGCAGCGCTTAGATCTGCACCAAGCAGCGATGCTCCCTCGAGGTCGACATCGATCAGCTTCGCCCAGCGCAGATTGGCGCCACGCAGGGAGGCTCCCTTAAGGTTCGAGCCGGACAGAACTGCCCCGGATAGATCCGAGCCGTCCAGGTTTTCGCCCGCCAGGTCCTGCCCGCGCAAGTCCTTGCCGGCCAGGCGCTGCTCCGAGACGGCTTCCCCCAGCCAGCGCAGGACCCGCCTCGCGTTGCTCTGGGCGGCCTCGGTACTCCCCCCTATAAGGGCCACCTGCGCCCAGGCCACCGCTGTGTCCCTGCCTGCAAGGTCGCAAAAGAACTCCACCATGAGGCGAGACATCTCCCGCTGCGACAACGCCCCGCCGCCGCGCCCGGTCTCCAGCGCGCGCGCCGCCTCGCGGGCCACGATCCACTCAAGCACAGACTGGTGAAGGAAGGAGAACCGGCCCTCCTCGTCGCGCACCAAGAGAGTACCGGAACCCACCTGGAAGGCCGCGGTCTCGGAATCGAGCGAGCTCTCCTTCAAGGCCCGCACGACCTGCGCCGCCTCCGCCTCGATCTCGGTCAGGCTCACCGCGGCGTCCGTCTTCTCCCACAGCCGCAGTGCCAGGGCAGTGACCGCCCGCCAGCGGGCGTCGCGGGTCAGATTGCGTGGCGCCCCCGTGAGGTCGACGCGCTCCTCCTCGTTCAGCAGCCAGCGGTCCAGCAGCAGCTGATAGAGTTCCGCCGCCGTAATCCTTCCCGTCCGTGCCGCAGCCACCGCGAGCTTCTCCTCCGGCAGGTCGACGATGAAGCGCAGGAGCCGTGGATTCTGCGACAGACCCATCAGGTCTTCGACCCGTTCCAGCAGCTCCAGGCGCCGGACGGCCTCGTCCTCTCCGCTGCAGAAGCGCCGCAGAAAGGCCAGGATCTGTCCGCGGTCGAAGGGTTGGAGCAGCGCAATCCTCCTGCCGGTCAGAGTCTCGACCTTATCCCGCACCTCCCGGTCCGTCAGGAAGTGCTGGCGCCGGCTGGTCACCACCACCTTGGCTTTGCCGCCGGCAGCCTGCAGCAAGGTGTCGAAGTGATGGGCCGCCTGCGGATAGGTGACTCGCACAGCGAGCTCGTCGAAGCCGTCAACGAGCAGGGCGACCCGGCCCTGCTCGAGCATGTAGCGGAACTTGCTCGGCGAGAAGTCCATCCCCTGACCGTCGAAAGGTTTGCCCAGGAGTTCGTTCAAGGTGAGGCTTTTCTCGAGCGCGCGCATCTGGATGAAGATCGGAGAGAGACCGGAGTCTTCCTGGCCCATCCGCCGGGCGAGTTCGTGGAGCAGAAAGGTCTTGCCAGTCCCAAAGTCGCCCAGGATCAGCACGAACCGCCCCCGCGGGTCCAGCAGCCAGTGCCGGACCTTTTCCAGGGCATCCGCCGCCTCTTCGAACCCGTGCCCCTCCTCGAATACCAGACGCTGCGGGATGTAGAGCTCCGGCGGGTAAACCGGATCGGCCGCCAGATCTGCGGTCTGCCTAGCCACAAAGGGCCGCAGGTCGAGCAACCCCTGAAGCTCGACGAAGCTGACGAGGTCAACGTGCTGGCGGCGGGCCTCTTCCAGCAAGGGCGCCGGAATGGCACCGGTCGCCACTAGGAGGGAACGCGTTCCGGGATCGTCTTCGCGGTACCGCTGGTGCACGCGCTGCACAAACAGCTCGAGCTGCTCGGCCGTGACGTCGCCGGCGATCACCCCAACGGCATAGACGCGGTGCGAGAGATCGTCCCAAGCCGAGACCCTAAGGTAGTCGAGCGGGGGACGCCCCGCCGCGAGCCGCTCGACCTGGGCCTGGTTCATCTCGCGCAGGCGGCAGATCCTGTCCACCCGACTAAGGAGGTCGTCCAGAGGCGCTCTCTCGACATCCTGCCGGAGACGGACATCAAGCTCTCTGTCCCCGGGTGCCTCGCGAGGAGAGGCTGCCGGCAGGTCGAAAGCCACAGGCTCCTCCGACTGCCACGAATCCCCGCCGGGCGAGGCGCGGGTGTCACCCGCCCAGCGCAGCTGCCCGGGTACGTACATGCGCGTCAAGCGCCTGAAATGATCCGGCCAGAAGCGAACCAACTGGTATTGGTTGGGCACCTCCGGTGGTCGGGCGCTCTTCTTGACTGCGGCGCTACCAGTGGCGAGGATGGGGACCCTCTGGCTCAGCCAGTCGAGCTTGCCATCGTGCGTATGACCGTGAAAGACGGCGTGGACCAGCGGCTCGAGCCACCTACGGAACCGCTCGGCGTCCCGGAGGTTCTCGTCAGCCGGAACGGGCCCCGGGCGCACGTTATGGTGGACGGCGGCAAGGCGCCACCACCCTCGCTTCCGATACGGCGCGAGTTGCTCGGCAAACCAGCGGATCTGCGCCTCCCCCACCCACCCGTAGTGGTCTTTCGGGCGATGGCTTTCCTTCATCGTCGAGTTGAGCGCTGCAACCACCGCCTGGAGCTCCGGCACCTCGAAGAAGCTCCACGGTTGGTCCGGCGTCATCGACACCCCGGGCGTGTCGCCGTAGAATTGGCGGAAGACGGCGACGAAGGGGCTCCACTTCTCCCAGAACGGCTCCTGAGGCCGCAACTCGTTCCCGGCGCAAGTATCAAAGTAGGCCCGGCAAAGATCGCGGTTGACGTCGTGATTGCCTGGGATCAGCACCACACGATCCGGCCCGAGCCTCAGGAACTTGGCAAGGCCCTGCAGGAACGTCAGAGCGTCGTTGAGTTCCGTCCTACGCCCCCATTCCGCGAGGTCGCCGGTCAGCAACACGAGATCCGGCCGTAGCGCCTGTCCGGCCTCGTCCTTCAGAGTCTCGAGATCCTCGATGAGCCGCGAAAGGAGCGTGTCATAGGCATTGTCCGCCGGCGCGGCCAATGCGCCGGCACCCGCACCGGCGAAGCGATGATCCTTACCGAACTGGACGTCGGACAGGTGAAGAACCGTGAGGGGGATGCGCGGCATCGAGTCTTCTCCCGGCACGTGAGGAAGCGAAAGAGCACCTCAAGGAATGAGTGAATTCTACCCCAGCAGGTGCCTGAGCGGGCACCTCGGCGCCCCTCCTGACGGGCCTCGGGTTGCCCTCGGCGAGGCGGTCGAAGGCGAAGCGGACGACCTCAAGGTTGATTCGGGGAGGGACGGTGCGTTAGAAAGAGCGTCTAGGTATCGAGGGTGACCTCCTTTCCGGCGGTGGCGACGTTGTACTAACTTGTACTTGTTCCCCCGCGGAAACGGGGGAGAATCGGAGGACTCTGGTCCGAGAGTCAGGCCCTCCGATGTAGCCTGGTCAAGTCGTACGTTGAGTTTAGGGAGGTAGAGAGCGAGTTTGCTAAGCTCTTGCGTTAACTGTGGATCAGGGGGTCACGGGTTCAAATCCCGTCTCCGGTGCCAACTCAACTCCCTAAGCGTCAGTAGTTTACGTGAAGTCGCGTACGACTGCAAGTGAGCGGAAAAGAGGGCGGGCTTCACCATTTTTTTGACAGCGCCGCCCGCAGTGCCTGCGCCTCCAGCGTCAGGTCTGCCACCACGTGCTTGAGGCGCCGGATCTCGTCCTCGAGCTGCTTGAGTCGCCGCGCCTCGCTGACGTTCATGCCGCCGTACTTGGCCTTCCAGCGGTACAACGTCTGCTCGCTGATTCCGTGCTTCCGGCAAAGGTCCGTCCCTTTCTCGCCCGCCTCCGCTGCCTTCAGCACCTGGATGATCTGCTCCTCGGTGAACCGACTCTTCCGCATCGGTGTCCTCCCAGCTCAGTCTAGCCGGAGGACTCACTCTCCCGTTCGACCAGTTTCAGGGGGGCACGTCACGCCACCTGCCGCTTCATCGCCGACGCCGATGCGTATTCCGGCCCAAGGCGACCACCCATTCCGTTCGAAGGCGACCACTGATTCCGTTTGAAGGCGACCACCCATTCCAGGCTGAAGGCGACCAGTTTTCGCCCTGAGCCGGAAGGGTGGTCGCCATCGAACGGAATCGGCGTCGAGGAGAGCGGCGACGATTAGGCAGAGGCTCCTTACCTCTGGCATCCTGGCCCTTCATCGGAGATGGGGGTGAGATGCCAGCACGGAGAGTGAGCGTGAGGAAGATTCGAGAGCTGTTGCGATTGCTGTGGGAGTGCGGTCTGAGCCAGCGCCAGGTGGCCGGGTGCTGCGGGATCGGCAAGACGACGGTGGTGGAGTGCGTGGCACGAGCGCGTCGGAGTGGGCTGGACTGGTCCACGGCGGCGTTGCTGAGTGATGAGGAGCTGGAGATCCGGCTCTACCCGCCGGTCGAGCTGGTGCCGGTGGCGGAGCGACCGGCGGTGGACTGGGCGGTGGTGCACACCGAGCTCAAGCGCAAAGGGGTGACGCTGTCGCTGCTGTGGGAGGAGTACCGGGAGAGGGAGCCTCGCGGCTACCGCTATAGCTGGTACTGCGAGCTCTACGGCCAGTGGCGAGGGCGCGCGGACCTGTCGATGCGGCAGGTGCATCGAGCCGGAGAGAAGCTCTTCGTCGACTACTGCGGTAAGACGGTGCTCGTGGTCGACGCTGGCACAGGAGAGGCACGAGAGGCGCAGATCTTCGTGGCGGTGTGGGGCGCCAGCAATCTCACCTTCGCAGAGGCGACGTGGAGCCAGGGGCTGTCGGACTGGGTCGGCTCGCACGTGCGAGCCTTCGAATTCGGGGGCGGTCTGACGGAGATCGTAGTGCCCGACAACTTGAAATCGGCGGTCAGCCGGCCGTGCCGGTACGAGCCGGAGTTGAATCCGACCTATCACGATTTGGCGGTGCATTACGGCGTGGCGGTCATGCCGGCGCGGATCCGCAAACCCCGTGACAAAGCTAAAGTTGAAGTGGGTGTCCAGGTGGTGGAGCGATGGATCCTGGCCCGTCTGCGGCACCGGACATTCTTTTCGCTGGCGGAGCTCAATGAGGCGATTGGTGGCCTCTTGAGCCGCTTGAACGAGCGACCGTTTCGCAAGCTTCCGGGCTCGCGGCGTTCGGTTTTCGAGAGCTTGGAGCGGCCGGCTCTGCGGCCGTTACCGGCGCAGCGCTACACCTACGCCGAGTGGACGAAGGGGCGCGTCGAGGTGGATTACCACGTCGCAGTCGACGGCCACTATTACAGCGTGCCGTACCAGCTGGTGAGCCAACAGCTGGACGTGCGGGTGAGCGCGAAGACGGTGGAATTCTTCGCCAAGAGCAAGCGGGCGGCGAGCCATCTCCGCAGCTTTCGCCGGGGAGCCCACACGACGCAGGGCGAGCACATGCCGCGGCCCCATCGCGAGTACGCCGAGTGGACACCCGAGCGACTCGTGAAGTGGGCGCAGAAGACCGGGCCGTCGGTCGCCAGCCTGATCGAGACGGTGATGTCGACGCGGGTGCACGCGCAGCACGGCTTTCGCTCGTGTTTGGGCATCCAGCGCCTGGGCCAGCGCTACGGTGACGAGCGGCTGGAAGCGGCGTGCCAGCGCGCCCTCCAGATCGAAGGTGCCTCCTACCGCAGCGTGCGGTCGATCCTGGAGGGAGGGCTGGATCGGCACGAAGACGTCGCCGCCGAGCCGGCGCGGTGCCCGCTCGTCCATGAAAACCTGCGCGGTGCTCCGTACTACGGCGGGGAGGCAAAGCCATGCTGACCCATCCGACGCTCGAGAAGCTCCAAGCGCTGCGGCTGACCGGTATGGTCAAGGGCCTCGAGGAGCAGCTGCAGATGACCGGCCTCGACGAGCTTGGCTTCGCCGAGCGCCTCGGGCTGCTCGTCGATCGGGAGATGACGGAGCGCGAGAGCCGCCGGCTGAAAGACCGTCTCGCCAAGGCGCGGCTGCGCCACGTCGCCGCGGTCGAAGACGTGGACCTGCGAACGCCGCGAGGTCTGGACCGCGCGTTGTTTCTGGCGCTGTGCTCGTGCCAGTGGATCACCCAGCACCTCAACATCCTCGTCACCGGGAAGACCGGCACCGGCAAGAGTTTCTTGGCCTGTGCGCTGGCGCAGAAAGCCTGTCGCGAGGGCTTCTCCGCTCTGTATCACCGTGTGCCACGCCTGCTGTCCGAGCTTGCCACCGGCAAGGCGGATGGCCGCTACCCCAAGCTGCTGGCTAACCTCGCACGGACCGACGTGCTCGTCCTTGACGATTTCTGTCTTCATCCCTTCACGGACGCCCAGCGGCGTGACCTGCTGGAGATCCTCGAAGATCGCTACGGCAGGCGCTCGACCGTCGTGACGAGCCAGCTGCCGGTCGCCACCTGGCACGATGCCATCGGCGACGCCACCCTGGCCGACGCCGTGCTCGATCGTCTCGTCCACAACGCCTACGAGCTACCGCTCAAGGGCGAGTCGAGGCGCAAGGACAAGACGCCCGCCGCGCCGGCAGAGAGGCCGTCATGACGCGATCGCGGCGCGCCGCGGCGCCTGCCCCCCACCCCCCGGCCGCGAGCCCCCAGCCTCCTCTACGCCCGAACCCCGGCTATGGAAGCTGGCGGGGTATGGAAAGCTCCGGGCCACCGCCCACCCGCCCCCGGACCTTCCCACACCCCTCGGAAATCCTGGGCGCCCGCCCGCCTCCCGCCCAGGATTACACGCAGCTCCCACAGCCGCGACGACGAGGTCCTATACACTCTGAAACTTCAAAAGGAGAAGCCCAAGCCGACCACCCCAGCCAACCATGAGCCTCTGCTCGTCGCTTCGCTCCGACGGGTGGTCGCCTTCACCGGAACAGGTGGTCGTCTTCAGCGGAATGCGCAGGGAGGGCGCGGATCGGGATGCGGCGGGCTTGGTCAGCTGGCTTGGTTCGCGTGCGGCCGGTCTGGCTTGGCATGGGCTCGGTTCCCTCGCAGCGGCGCTCGCCGGAACGGCGAGAGCGCACTGCTCGGATCTCTCATCCCCCGGGAAGAGAGCTCAGCGGTTGTAGGGATAGATGAAAAGGACGTAGGGGCGGTCGAGGCCGTTGGCGGTGGCGAGGTCGATGGTGTGGAAGCCGGCTCCGGAACCGAACGTGGCCCCTTCATAGGAGGGGCGAAGGTCGCCGGCGACGGCTTCTTGAGGGCCGTCTGCGGCGGCTGCGGGCTCGACGGCGATGGCTTCGACGTGGAAGGGAACGCCGGCGATTGAGATGGAGCCGCGGAGGCGATGCCAGGGCTTCCGATCGCCGACCTCCTCGAAGCGGAAAGCCGCCGGCGCAAGCTCGAGGGGTGGCTCGCGGTCGAACTCCTGCTGCACGCGCTGGCTGAGGAGCTTGTACTCCCGGAGACGCTCCAGTTGCTAAGCCCTTGCGCTAACTGTGGATCAGGTGGTCGTGGGTTCAAATCCCGCCCCGGTGCCAACTCAACTCCCTAAGCGTCAGTAGTTTACGTCGAGTGGGCGCACGTCCTCGCGCAACCGCGCCAGCGCGACGGCGCGGATACCGTGCGAGAGCTGGTAAGACTCCGCCCCGGCGTGGATCACGACCAGCTCGGCGAGGTTCAGGGCCGCCAGCGCGGACCGCATGGAAGGGGTCGCCCGCGGACTGCTGGTGAGCTTCATCTCGAAGCCGCGGCGGAGATCGCCACGGCGGATCAGCAGGTCGAGGTCGGCGCCGCTGTGCAGCTTCCAGAAGAAGCATTCCTCGGGACGAGCGCCCAGGTGCGCAACGACCTCCGAGATCGCGAACCCTTCCCACGAGGCGCCCACCTTCGGATGCGCGAGGAGGTCCTGCCGCGACCGCAGCCCGAGCAGGGTGTGAAGGATGCCGCTGTCCGCGAGGAAGACCTTGGGCGACTTCACCTGGCGCTTCGCCACGTTCTCGTGCCAGGGCTCGAGCCGCCTCGCCATGAACGTCGAGCAGAGCGTGTCGAGGTAGCCGCGCACGGTCTTGTCGGAGACGCCGAAGGCACGAGCGAGCTCCGAACCGTTCCAGGTCTCGCCGTGGTAGTGAGCGAGCATCGTCCAGAAGCGCCGCATCGTCGTGGCGGGGAGCCGGATCCCCAGCGCCGATAGATCGCGCTCGAGATAGGTTCGGATGAACTGCTCGCGCCAGCCGCTGCTCGCCGCCTCCGTCCTGGCAAGATAGGAGAGCGGGAAGCCTCCGCGGAGCCAGAGGTCATGCCAGCGATCCGGCCCGACCTCCTCGAGGTCCAGGCCGCCGAGCTCGTGGTAAGCGATCCGCCCGGCGAGGGTCTCGGAGCTTTGCCGCAGCAGCTCGGGCGAGGCGCTTCCCAGGACCAGGAAGCGTGCCGGCGTTCCACGACGATCCGCCAGCACCCGCAGCACCGGGAAGATCTCGGGGCGCAGCTGAATCTCGTCGAGAACGACGAGGCCGCGCAGCCGTTCCAAGGCGAACAGCGGATCGTCCAGCCGGTGCAGGTCGCGCGGGCTCTCCAGGTCGAAGCCTGCCACCTCGCCGGCGAATCCCGAGGCAAGAGCGCCAGCGAGGGTCGTCTTCCCGACTTGGCGGGCACCGATCAAGCCCACCACGGGGAACTGCTCCAGGAGCCCGCGGAGCCGCGCCAGGTGCGCCGTTCTCGCGATCATCTCGAGCGCTACTTTACCATGAAATACCGGAGCCATACTCCGAAAATTCCAGACGAGTCTCGACGCTCGGCGAGGTGGTCGAAGGCGAAGCGCACGACCTCGATGTTGATCCGGGGAAAGGCGGTGCGACGGCCCGAGCGTCTAGGCATCGGGGGACTCCCTTCCGGCGGTGCCGGGGTTGTACTAAGTTGCACTTGTTCTGCCCGGGAATCGGGGGAAACGGGGGGACTTTGAGCCGGGAGTCAGGCCCCGATGTGGCCAAGCCCGGGAGGCAGAGGGAGGTTTGGCTGAGCCGCGCTTCAACTGTGGATCAGGTGGTCGTGGGTTCAAATCCCGCCCCCGGTGCCAGCTCCCTAGGCCTCAAGAATCGTCGCCCCACACCTCACTTCGAAACGTGCGCCGCTGGCGTCACCCTCAGGTCGGAGAAATAGCCGTCTGCAGCAAGACCAACCCAAAGAGCAATCCTCCCCCGGGTTACGCCCTGCTTCAGATCCTTCACGATGAGGCACGGCTGCCCCTGGTCATTGATGTAGAGCTCTGCTCGGCGGCCCGAGACCACTAGCCTGAACTTCGTCCAGACGTCCGGCTCCAAATCAACATACGATTCATACAGGTTTGGGTTCTCCTTTCGCATCTCAGGCCACGGATACCCTGGTTCCGAAGCGTACTGGGTCGAGTGGTTACGCCGGACTTGATCGTCAGCGCGACCGTTGGTCGGTCGCAGATAGATGTATTCGTAGCGCGAGACGTCCGCGTTGACGCGAAATGCTATACCCACGAAACCTCGCGCGTCGGGAGACTCTCCAGGCCGCGGAGTGCCTGCTATCTGCAGCTCAATGGTACCGTCCTGAAAGTCACTGTCGTTCAGGACCGCCATCGAATCCAGGATGGTCGTCTGCGATGTCTGCACATCCGCCAGATGGATCGCCCGCCGCCCCCGATGCTCGACGACTTCCGCCTTCACAGCTCCTAGAGTGAAGGCACTGAGGTCGAGTTTCATCGCGTACTGAGTGTTGGAGACTTGCGGGATAGGCACAGTCTGCTCGCCAGTGACGGTCACCGTCGCTCCGGGGAGCGTCGTCTTGGGCGGTTGGCCGGCCCTTTCTCGCTCGACAGCTATCGTGAGGTCCTGGATCCGGTGCGGCGTGGTCGCCTCGAGCACCAGATGGAGCGAGGCGCGGAGCTCGCCGTGCTGCGGCCGCAGTTCAAGGTCGGCGGTCCAGGAGTCGACCAGCTCGGAGGTCACTCGAAATGCTCCAAAGACGCTGTGGAATTGCGCGATACCATGCGCGCGATCTTCAGGCCTCCGTCGCGCCATGAACTCCGGAGTGCAGTGTTCGAGCGCGAATCGTTCGTACGCGGCGGCGTCGCCGGACCTGAGGACCGCCACCAGCGCGTCGATCGTGTTCCGCAATTCGGGCGGCATCGTGCTGCTGCATGGCCTAGCGCTTACGCCGAGCAGCGCGACGCTTACGGTCAGGAGCCTGCGGGCGAATACAACGAGGGTGTGGGATTGCTGACGGTTCATGTTACCTCCTGCTCTGCTCGGAGCATGAGTTGACCTGCAAACACGTCGCGCGAGATTTGCTGGAGGCGCTGCGCGATGCCGTAGCCGTGCATCGGACCCACCGCCAGCGTCCGCAGCACCACCAGGTCGAGCGTCCCGGCCAGCAGCTCGGCTTTCGCGTCGTCGGATCGATTCTCGTCTCTCATGTTGGCAACCTACATGGACCTCATGTAGGTTGCCAACAGGTACGGCGGCCGGCCGGAGGTTTCACGCGGGCTAGCGCGACACGGCCGCGATGCCTCGCTCGAGCACCTCGTCGCGCCCGGCGGCGATCCCCTGAATCGTCGGGGCGACCGGGATCGTCGGCAGGATGCCGACGCCGTGATGGCGCGATCCATCGTGCTTGATCACTTGCATCCCGGTCCAGGGGATGCGATAGCCGCCGGGCAGGCTGAAGAAGTTGACGTTGCCGTTGGTGCCCGCGGTGGGCATGCCGACGAGGTCGGCCAGGTGGTAGTGCTCGACGATTCCGAGGCAGCTCTCGGCATAGCTGATGGCCCGGCCGTCGATCAGGAACGCCTTCTTGGCCCTGAGCAGCGGCGCGATCGGCTCGAGGGTCCAGTGGCCCTCGTCGAACGTCATCTGCTGGCGGTCGGGGCGGGTGATGATGGGGACGTGCCAGTGGGCCGAGAGCAGGACCTTGTCGCTCAGGTGCTGGAGGAAGACCGGCGGCAGTTTGGGGTAGCCGCGGAGGTCGAAGACGAGCCCGCGGGCCTTGGCCATGCGATCGAGAGCCCCCTTGAAGTCGGCCTCGTCCACGCGGCCGAGATCGACGTAGAGGATGCCGGGCGCGACCTCGGCGATCTTCGCGGGCCGCCGCTCCTCGAGCGCGCCGTCGCCGTAGAGCGGCAGCGAGCGGGTGAGGGTCACCGCCGCCACGGCTCCCGACGGGTGCTGCACCCGCAGCTCGACGCTGCCTGGTGGACCGGCGAGGAGCTCCCGGAGCGCGCGGCGCCGGCGCCACTGCGGCGTCGCCGCCGAGATCAGCTCCTCCTTCGCCGCGATAGCCTGCGCTGCCGGGCGGCCGTCGATCGCGGTCACCACGTCGCCCGGCTCGATGCCGGCGGCGTGCTGGCGGTCGACCTGCGTGATCACCAGCCGGTCCTCGACCCAATCCCAGAGCAGAGGCGGCGCGACGAGGCGCGCCGGGCTCTCGCGGTCGCTCGTCACATCGGCGTGCCCGTCGTGCAGGGCCGCCACCAGGCGCCGCAAGGTCTCGAGGAACGCCTTCTCGTCGCGGTCGGTCGCCGCGTTGCGCAGGGCTCGTCGCAGCTCGGCAGGCCAGTCGGTGCCCACCACGTCGAAGTAGGGATAGAAGTGCTCGAACACGTTCCACGCCAGGACCACGTCGGCCAGCCGGGTGGTCCGATCGTTGCCCGAAGGCACGAAACCCTCCGCTGCGCCTAGTGACACGGGCTGGACCCCGGCAGGCACCTCCGGCAGGGTGCCGTGCTCGCCAGCGTAGAGCGCCAGCGGCACCAGCGCCGAGACGCCGCCGCCGAGATCGGCCGCGAACGGCTTTCCCGGCTCCGGGAGAGGCGGCTCGGGGGGAGCTGACTCCGGACCTGACGGCGGGGTCCGGTTGTCGATGCGCTCGCTCTTGTAGACGTTCCTGGAGGTCGTGCCGAGCCCCAATCCGTCATGGCGCCAGGCGACGACGCGGGGCTTGGCGATCCCCGCGGGCGGTGCGAGCATCTCGGCGGCGGGCGGCTCGGGGCGGTCCGACGGGAAGATCCTGACCGTAGGCGCGAGCGGCAGGAACAGGGTGGTGAGAGAGCGCGCCAGCTCCTCCGGGCCGGTGGCGCCCTCCACCTGCTGCACTCCGGCGCGGACGAAGCCGCTCCAGTCGGCGGTGGCAGCCTGGTCGCTGGGATGGAAGTAGCGGACCAGCCCCGCCAGGCGGGCGAATGCGACCAGGTTGTCGAGCCCGCGGGGATCGAGCGGGCGGGGCGGCGCGAGGGCGCCGACGGCCTTCTTGTCGATCGCCTGGAAGCTGGCGGCGCTGATCCAGGCGCGGCCGCTGCCGTACAGCGCCAGGACCAACTTGATCGCGGCGGCGTCCGCCGGCACGTCGGCGGCCACGTCATACCTGCTCCAGGCCGCCGAGGTGATCTGCCAATCGTCCATGCCGTAGGTGGGGCCGACCTTGCCGCCGGGAAGCTCGACCCGTATCGCGAGGTCGGCGCGCGGCGGCGGTATCTCGTCGGCGTCGGCATCCTTGGGCTTGGGGGCGGCGGCGCCGGCGGTCTCGCCGGCTGCCGCCGGTGCCACCTTGACGGTTGCTCGGAAGCGGACGCGCTGGCCGCGGAAGCTCGCGGCGTCGAAGTAGCACACCAGCGCGCCGAAAGGGGGGACCGGCGGAGGCGGGCCGCCGGCGGGCGCCTGCAGCAGCGCGCTGCGGGTGCCGCCCTCCGGGTGCTCGGCGACCACCGCGGCCGAGTAGCCTTGCGTCTTCATGGTGGCTGGCACATACCAGCCGGGCGGCTCCTTGCCGAGCTCGCCGCGAGAGAGATCGAGGTTGGCGAGCGAGAGTGTCGCGGCGGGTACGGGTGCCGCGGCGGCTGACGGTGTCGATGCGGGCGGTGAAACCGATGCTGGCGTGGCGGGTGCCGATGCCGCGGCCGGCGTTCCGGATGGCGGCTGGGGGGACGCCGGGCGCCACCACGCCGTCAAGCTCGCGGCCAGGGCGGCGGCAAGGACGAAGCGCTGCTTGGACATTCCATCTTCCTTTCGTACGCCTAGAATATCCGTGAGGCGAGCTGCGTTGCGCACGGACCTGCGCAGCGACTTCCATAACAGAGTGTCTCACGGCTGTCCAAGAACGCCGGAACGAACGCCCCGGCCCTTCCAGAGCGCGAAGATGGCAGGGTAGACCGTCAGCTCGAGCAGGAACGAGCTCACCAGGCCGCCGACCATCGGCGCCGCGATCCGCTTCATCAGGTCGGCGCCGGTGCCGGAGCTCCAGAGGATCGGGACCAGGCCGACGATCATGG
>Ga0210384_10002014_pt1 | contig 25752 bp, 19 predicted proteins | sample IncBWH2MmetaG_FD_160574 | JGI IMG/M metagenome (GOLD analysis project Ga0210384, IMG submission 160574) | Forest soil microbial communities from Barre Woods Harvard Forest LTER site, Petersham, Massachusetts, United States - Inc-BW-H-2-M | ecosystem: Environmental > Terrestrial > Soil >...
ACACCAAGATCCAAGAACAAAATCAAACCCAAATACCATGTGCCTGCCGAGCACCCTTGGAGGAAACCATGGAAGCGGACATTTCTATCTGGCGAAAAACCGGACATTTCTACTTTGCGTTGACACGCGGCGAGCGCGATGCCGCACCTCGCTTGACCCACCCTGCGGCGCACTCTAGTATGTTGCGGACATGCCGGGCGCGGACTCTCTCATCGGTCAAACCGTTTCTCATTACACAGTTACCCGCAAGCTGGGCAGCGGAGGCATGGGAGTAGTTTACGAGGCCGAAGACACGCGTCTCGGTCGGCGCGTGGCCCTGAAGTTCCTTCCCCATGAGATGGCTCAGGACGCGCAGTTGTTAGAACGCTTTCAGCGTGAAGCGCGTGCCGCTTCGGCTCTCAACCATCCGAACATCTGCACCGTTCACGCCATTGAACAGCACGAGCGCCAGCACTTCATCGTCATGGAACTCCTCGAAGGTCAGACCCTGGCGCAGATGATCGGGCGCCAGCCGTTCGAAATCGAGCGCCTGCTGGCCCTGGCCATTCAAATCACCGACGCCCTGGAATCGGCGCATGCCAAAGGGATCGTGCACCGCGACATCAAGCCGGCGAACCTCTTCGTCGTGGCGCGCGGGCAGGTGAAGATTCTCGATTTCGGCCTGGCCAAGATGGAGCGGCCCAGTGCCGCCCCCGGCAACGGTGGCGCACCATCGCAGATGGAAACGTTGCTGGCCAGCGACGAGCTCACCACTCCCGGCTCGGCCATGGGCACCGTGTCTTACATGTCCCCGGAGCAAGCCCGCGGGCAACTAGTGGACGCGCGCACGGATCTTTTTTCCGTTGGCACGGTGCTCTATCAAATGGCCACCGGCGTTCCGCCATTTCAGGGCGACACCTCAGCAATTATTTTTGACGCCATCTTGAATCGCGATCCGGCCGCCGTTACCCAGGTCAATCCAGCGCTGCCGCTGGAGTTCGGCCGCATTCTCAACAAGGTGCTGGAAAAAGATCGCAATCTGCGTTGCCAGTCGGCCACCGAGCTGAAGACCGACCTCAACCGCTTGAAGCGCGATCTCGATTCCGGGCAAAAGCGCGCGGCGGAAATCAGCGATTCACGCTCCGGTGCCGCCAAGCAGAGCGCTAAATCGATTGCCGTGCTCTATTTCGAAAATCTGAGTGGCGTGAAAGAAGATGAATATTTCCGCGACGGAATTACCGAAGACATCATCACTGAACTTTCGAAAATCAAGGGCCTGAACACCTTTTCGCGGCCAACCGTGCTTGCTTATCGAGACAAGCAGGTCACTCCAGCGCAGATTGGGCAACAGCTCCGGGCCGCCTACGTCTTGGCGGGCAGCTTGCGGCGGGCAGGGAACCGACTGCGAATAAACGCCCAACTGGTCGACACGCACACCGATTTTCCTTTGTGGAGCGAGCGCTACGACCGCGAAATGAAAGACGTCTTCGAAGTGCAGGACGAAATCGCCCGCAAAATTGCCGAAGCCTTGAGGATCACCCTGTCGCCGCAAGAGCAAGAGGCCATAGCGGCGAAGCCCACCGACAATCTGCAGGCCTACGACCTATACCTGCGCGGCAAGAGTTACGCTCGCCGGCAGACACGCCAGGATTTAGAATTTGCGCTACAAATGTTCGAGAACTCCTTCACGCTCGACCCTAAATTTGCTCTGGCCTTCGCCGCCAGCGCCAATGCCTGCGCCCTGCTGTACACCAACTACGGACGCGATACCGTCTGGATGGAGCGCGCCAAGGGAGCGGCTCAGAAGGCCACTGCGCTGAGCCCCGATCTGCCCGAGGTGCAGGTGGGCGAGGCTTGGATTCAATGCGCCGACGGCCGCTACGAGGAAGCCGTGCGCACGGTGAAGCAGGCCATCGAGCGCAAACGCGATTGCGAGGGCGCCTACTACCTTCTGGTCCGCGCCTTGTTCGCCTCGGGGCGCTACCAGGAGGTCGCCAGCATCGCGGACGTCGCGCTGGAAGCCAGCGGAGAAGACTACAACGCTTACGTGCCGGTCATGAACGCGCTCGCGGCGCTCGGCAAGGACGATGCGCTGAAGAACATCCGCCAACGTCTTATTGCGGCGCTGGAGAATCACCTGAAGAAAGTGCCCGAGGATGCGCGGGCGCGCATCCTGCTGGGCGGCCACTATGCCGAAATTAACCGCATTGACGATGCAGTCCGCGAGACCAACCTGGCCATCACGTTGCGCCCCAATGAGGCCGTCGTTCTTTACAACGCCGCCTGCAATTACTGCCTGCTGAAGAGGAAGCCGGAGGCCATCGATACGCTCCGCAAGGCCTGGGAAGCTGGGTTCAAGGACCCGGGCTGGGCCAGACGCGATCCCGACCTCGCTCTTCTACATGGCGACCCGGAATTCGAGCGAATGTATCCCGCCAGCGACGCCGCGACCAGCGCGTAGACTCGTTTCGCTTTGCAGAGCGTTTTGTTGGGCGTCTTGTAGGGGGCGCGTTTTAGCGCGTCCCGCGTGCCCTTCTCAGATGTGGTTGAAGAGCAGGGGAGCGCCCAGTTTGGAAGTGTAGTTGGGCCGATAGCGCTCGGTATTGTAAAGGCTTGCAATATCCACCTTGCGCGCGCCAAGAGAAGAAGCCGGCAGCGGCGCGTGGGAGTAGCATCCATTTTGCACCCCGACCATGCGGCCGTACACGCCGTCGCGCAGCAAGTCGACGGCGATGTTGGCGAAGGTGATGGCCACAATCTGGTCGATGGCGTCGGGTTCGCCGCTGCGCAGGTCGTAGGTCAAGTCGCTGATCATTATTTCGTTGCCGGTCCGTCGCTTGATTTCCTCGCCCAGAGTTTGCCCGATGTCCATCTTCTTGCGATGGCCGTAGGCGTCAGCCTCCCCGTATTCCTCGACCTTGTGGTCCTTCCACGTGGCGCCCTCGGAAACTACGATCAGCGCGTAGTGGCTTAGATTGTTGCGCTTGTCCTCAGAGAGGATATGGGACACGCGATCCAGGTCAAAGGGATATTCCGGGATTAGGCAGCGCGTCGAAGTGACGTAGGCCGTGTACAGAGCGGTGAAGCCCGCATCGCGTCCAAAGATGCGGAAAATCCCGATACGCTCGTGCGAGCCGAGGGTCGTACGTTGGCGGGTAATCAATTCCTTGGCGCGGGTGATCGCCGTGGAAAATCCGATGCAATATTCCGTACCTTGAACGTCGTTGTCCATCGTCTTAGGTATGGCGATCACCGGCATGCCCGCCGCGGAAAGAGCCGCGGAGAAACTGAGTGTGTCGTCGCCGCCGATGGTCACTAGGCAAGTGATGCCTAGGCGATCCAGGTTCTCCAACACGATGGGAGTGAAATCGTAGTGCTTGCCGTCGAACGGCAATTTCTTCACGCGATCTGGGTGGATGTGCTTGGGCAGCTTGGACTCGGACATTTTGCGTGGATTGGTGCGCGAGGTGTGCAGAACCGTGCCGCCGGTGCGATCGATGGTGCGGGTGTTTTCGCGCGTCAGCGGACGAATGTAGATCGGATCGGCTTCCTGGGAGGCGTCCATATGCGTGAGGCCTTCCCAGCCCTTGCGAATGCCGATGACCTCTCGGCCCAGTTCTTTCGCGCGGTACACGACGGACTTGATCACGGGATTCAAGCCGGGGACGTCGCCGCCGCCCGTAAGGATGCCGATGTTATTTTTTGCCGCCACGAAGGTGATTCTCCTCGGGACTCAGGATTTGTCATCGCGCGTCGCCGCCGCGTCCGAGACCTCAATATCTTCGCACAAGTTAGCAGCGAATCAGAATGCCGACTTTGAGAAGATCGATATTGTAGGAGCGCGCACAGCGTGCGAAACGAGAAAATCAGAAAACTACGAATTTAGTTTTCAAACGGAAGATTTCTGGCTAGTCTATGCCTCGCCGAGGGGGACTGAATGGCTGACAGTGGGACGCGAATAGCAAGCGGTGGTCAATGGGGCGCCACGCTGCGGCGTGATGCCTGGTGGTTGGAGATTATTCCGGTCATCGTGGTGCTTGGAGGCTTTGGGCTTTACGCAACCTTGCGGGCTTTTGAGGGGAAATTTTATGAATGGGGACCCTATTTGTCTCCGTTCTACTCGCCTTTGATCGACGAACACCACCAGTGGTGGAAGCTTTCTCCCGCCCTGTTGATTCTGGGCGGCCCGCTCGGCTTTCGCGCTACCTGCTACTACTACCGTAAGGCCTACTATCGCGCTTTTTTTCTCGATCCGCCGGGCTGCGCAGTAGGAGAGGGACGGCGTTCCTACAGCGGCGAAACCAAGTTTCCGTTCATCCTGCAAAACCTGCATCGCTATTTTCTGTATCTGGCGATCCTCTTTCTGGTTTTTCTGTGGAAGGACGCTATTCAGGCGTTCTTTTTTGACGGAAAGTTTGGAATGGGCGTGGGCACGCTGGTCATGCTGGTGAACATTTGCCTGCTGTCGACCTACACGCTTTCGTGCCATTCGCTGCGGCACTTGGCGGGCGGCAAACTGGATTGTTTTTCTTGCGCGACTTTCGGAAAGCCGCGCTACAAAGCGTGGCGCGGCCTCACCGTCCTGAATGAGCGGCACATGCTGTTCGCATGGTTGAGCCTCTTTTCGGTTGGCTTGACGGACCTGTATATCCGGTTGGTGTCCAGCGGCGCCATCCAAGACATGAGGCTCTTTTGAGCGATAAATTCGAGACATACGAAATGGACGTGTTGGTGATTGGCGCCGGGGGCGCGGGCCTGCGAGCGGCCATCGAGGCCCTGGGACAGGGCGCGTCGGTGGGCGTGGTCAGCAAATCGCTGCTGGGTAAAGCACACACAGTGATGGCTGAGGGCGGCATTGCCGCGGCTATGGCCAACGTGGATACCAAGGACGACTGGCGCACCCACTTTCGTGACACCATGCGCGGCGGAAAAAGCCTGAACAACTGGCGCATGGCGCAGCTTCACGCCCAGGAAGCGCCGGAACGCGTGCGTGAGCTGGAACAATGGGGTGCGCTGTTCGATCGTACAGAAGACGGCAACATTTTGCAGCGCGCGTTCGGCGGACACACATTCAAGCGTCTGTGCCACGTGGGGGACCGTACCGGCCTGGAGATGATCCGCACCTTGCAGGACCGCGGCGTACACATGGGCTTCGATGTGTACATGGAATGCACCATCGTTCGGTTGTTGACCGACGGCGAGCGCTGCGCGGGAGCGATCGGATATTGGCGCGAGCAGGGCCGCTTCGTCATTTTCAAGGCTAGATCCGTTGTGATTGCGACGGGCGGAATCGGGAAGGCGTGGCCGATTACCTCGAACTCCTGGGAGTACACGGGTGACGGCATGTCGCTGGCCTACGGCGCGGGTGCCGAGCTGATGGATCTGGAGTTTGTGCAGTTTCATCCGACGGGGATGGTGTGGCCGCCGGGCGTGCAGGGAATTCTTGTGACGGAAGCAGTCCGCGGTGAGGGCGGAATCCTGCGCAACAAGAAGGGCGAGCGCTTTATGGAGAAGTATGACCCCAAGCGCTTGGAACTCTCGACGCGGGACGTGGTGGCGCGCTCGATCTACACGGAAGTGAAAGAAGGACGCGGCACCGAACATGGCGGTGCGTATCTGGACATCTCGCACAAGCCCGCCGAATACGTGAAGAAAAAACTGCCGAGCATGTATCACCAGTTCAAGGAACTGGCGGACGTGGACATCACCAAGGGGCCGATGGAAGTCGGCCCGACTTGCCACTATGTGATGGGCGGGATTCGGGTAGATGCAGAGACGGCGCAGAGCACCTTGCCAGGACTTTTTGCGGCGGGAGAAGCGGCGGCGGGTTTGCACGGCGCCAACCGTTTGGGCGGTAACTCGCTTTCCGATTTGCTGGTGTTCGGACGGCGCGCCGGTTTGGCGGCGGCCAAGTATGCGAAAGATGTATCGGCGCCCACTCTCGATCCGGCGCAGATTGATGCCGCAGAGCGCGAGGCGCTGGCGCCCTTCCAGCGGCATGGCGGCGAGAATCCCTATGCGATTCATCGGGATCTGCAAACGACGATGCAGAGCCTGGTGGGCATTTTCCGGACCCGCGAAGATGTGCAGAAAGCGCTGGGGGAACTCGGCAAGTTAAAGGAGCGCTGGTCGCACACCAGCGTGGAAGGCTCGCGGATGTTCAATCCCGGGTGGCATCTGGCGTTGGATCTGAAATCAATGCTGACGATTTCAGAGGCCGTGGCGAAGAGCGCGTTAGTGCGCGAAGAAAGCCGCGGAGCGCACAGCCGCATCGACTTCCCGGAGTTGAGCGCCGAATGGGGCACCAAGAACAACATTATTTTCCGCTCGGGAGCGGAGATGGGGCTTCGCCAGGATACCCGGCCGGAGATGCCCGCGGAGTTGAAACAGATTTTGGCCGAGGATAAATGACCGGCTGGACGCTTTGACCTTGCAGCGTGGAGATTCGTGGAATGGATGTGCCGTGGAAAGCCCTCGCTCCCGTAGATGCAAACCGGGAATATCTGGCGTTGCTGAGCTACTTGCCTTTGCGCAGCTACAGCAAGATTCCGCGCTTTCTGCAATTCACGTTTCAGATTCAGCGGCAGCTCGGCGCGACTCCCGGTGCGATTGGCTATTCGCTGCGGGCCAAGCCGCTCAGTTGCAAATTCTGGACGCTTTCCGTTTGGGAAACTGAGCGCGCGTTGATGGATTTTGTGAGCAAAGTGCCGCATGGCGAGGTGATGAAAGCTCTCGTTACGCACATGGGCGCAACCAAGTTCACGCAGTGGAAAATTCCGGGTTCGGCGATTCCTCCGAAGTGGGACGATGCCGTCCGGCGCGAGTTACAGGAGACCTAAGCGATGGCGGATGCGATCCTCAAGGTTTTTCGCGGCGACAACAGCGGCGGCAAGGACGTCGAGTTCAAAGTGCCGGTGGCGCCGGGAATGGTGGTGCTCGACGCGCTGCACTACATCCAGGGATACCAGGCGCCCGATCTCGCGGTGCGCTGGAACTGTAAGGCTGGGAAGTGCGGGTCGTGCTCGGCGGAAGTGAACGGGCGGCCGCGGCTGACTTGCAAGACGCGCATGGATACGCTGCCGTTGGACCAACCGATCACCGTGGCGCCGATGAAGACCTTTCCGGTGATCAGGGACTTGGTCACGGATGTGTCGTGGAACTACAAAGTGAACAAGAAAATTCCGCCGTTTAAACCGAAGCCGGGTACAGATTGGAAGTTTTATCAGGAAGACGCCGACCGGGTGCAGGAATTTCGCAAGTGCATCGAATGCTTTTTGTGCCAGAACGTGTGCCACGTTCTTCGCGATCACGACCACAAGGAGCAGTTCGGTGGGCCGAGGTTTTTCGTGCGTGTGGCAGGGTTGGAAATGCACCCGCTGGATGCGGTTTCCCGGACCAAGCTGCTGCGCGACGAGTTGGGCATCGGCCTGTGTAACATCACCAAGTGCTGCACAGAGGTTTGCCCGGAGGATATCCACATCACCGACAACGCCATCATCCCGCTGAAGGAGCGCGTCGTGGACCGCTACTACGATCCGCTGGTGTGGATCGCGCGGAAGATCGGCGGAAAATCCGGGGAATAAAAGTCCGCGAAGGAGGGTCTATGGATCTGAAGCTCAAGACCATATCGAAATCGGGTATCGCAGAGGCCATCGCCAAGGCGGAGTTGTACCGCTACCTGAACGAGCCGGAGGAGGCGGAATCGATTTGCAGGGACATTCTCGCCGTGGATCCCCATCATGCGCTAGGACTGCGGATGCTGGGCCTGTCCATCACCGATCAATTCACGGGCGGGCCTGCGGACCGCTACGCGGAAGTGGAAAGAATTTTCCAGAGCTTGGCGGATCCTTACGAGCGGCAGTACTACACGGGTTTGTTGTGCGAGCGGCGCGTAAAGGCGCAACTGCGAGCGGGGCGCGCTCCGCATACGCTGCTGCCGCTTCTGGAGCGGGCGCTGCATTGTTTTGGCGAGGCCGAGAGGATTCATCCTCCCGGGAACGACGACGCTATCCTTCGCTGGAACCGGTGCGTCAGACTGCTACAGAGCCAGCCGGACTTTGAAGCGGAGGAAGTGGCGACGTTCGAGGCACTAGACAGTCCGCCGGCTTGAGCATGCGGCTCACGGCTGCTAAAAGTTCAATTCTGGAACAGTCTTGCGTCAGGGCGATTGGCGCCTAGGTCAAATCCGTTGCTCGCCGTGACCAAGAAGGCGCGCTCAGTGGTAAGGTAAATTTGTTGTTAAGATACGCGCCGGTCTCTTGACAGCAGTATTTGCTCGGGCGATAACCCTCTCATCGGCCGAGCGTGTCGGGCCATGTTTTTGTATGCGTGCAGCGATCGTAAGTCGCAACGGATAGCCGACCAAACCCCCTCCGGGGTTGCCGCCCCATTGTTCGTCGTGCCGAAAGGACCTCCGGACTATGCACAAATTCTCACGCCTGGCTGTTCTTGTTTTGGCGATCGTCGTCTTGTCGTCGAGCGCCAGTTCGGCGCAAGAGGTGCGGGGGCGGCAGTTCAAGGGCCAAGTGATGACGCCGGCCTCCAGCGTGGAGCACCCGGGGGATGCGGGGTTCCGAGCCCACACCCATCTACGAATCCTGGTGCCAAAAGAAGGTCGTTTCGAGCCTTCGGTGAAGAACGCGGCGGGGGCGCCGCCGGTACTGGGCTTGTTCTTCGAGACTCCTGCTTCGATTGCCTGCGTTTATCGCCTGGTTTCCGAGCCGCGTCCAGGTTGCAATCCGGACGAAACGACGGAGCCGCCATCGGGTGGAGGAGGGGCCATTGCGCTGGTGGAAGCCTTTGACGACCCCACTGCAGCCAGCGATCTGCACACGTTTTCCACGCAGTTCGGTTTGCCGCCTGCAGACCTGACCGTGGTGTTCGCCGACGGCTCCAAACCCAGCGTCGATCCCACCGGCAGCGCCGAACTGGAGACATCGCTGGATATCGAGTGGGCGCATGCCATGGCGCCTAAGGCCAAGATTTTTCTGGTGGAGGCGCCGTCACTGACATTGTCCGACCTGTTTCAGGCCATCTTTGTGGCCGGCAATCTGGTGGCGGCAAATGGCGGCGGCGAAGTCTCCATGAGCTTCGGCAGCGGGGAATTCTTGCAGGAAACCAAGCTGGATCAAATATTTACAGCGTCCGGCGTGGTGTATGTCGCTTCGGCGGGCGACAATCCGGGGACGCAGTATCCCTGCGTTTCGCCGAACGTGGTCTGCGCCGGTGGCACCACCATTTCCCGCGACAGCGCCAGCGGAAAATTTCTGCTCGAGACTACCTGGCAGGATGGCGGCGGCGGCCCGAGCCTGGTCGAGCCACGCCCCAGTTTTCAGGACCTGCTGGTAGAGGTGGTCGGCGAGACCCGCGGCACTCCCGATTTGTCTTTTGACGCCAATCCCAACACCGGAGTCTGGGTGTTCGACGGCAATACCTTCCAGGGATCGAAGAATCCTCTGGGTTGGGCGGTCGTCGGGGGCACCAGCGTTTCCGCGCCGGCGCTGGCCGGGATTATCAACGCTGCCGGGAAATTCCGGGCTTCCAGCCAGGCCGAGAACGACGAGATCTACGGGGAAGCAGGGAACAGCCGGGACTTTCGCGACATCGAGTTCGGGAATTGCGGCTTTAACATCGGCAGCTTCGCCAAGAAAGGCTGGGATTTCTGCACGGGAGTCGGCAGCGACCAGGGGCTCCACGGCAAGTAGGCGCGTCGCGTTTTCTCGGCTTTTGATCTTGGACTCCCCCTCCCCCTATTTGTGCAACGTTATCAAAACAAAAGGGGTTACGTCGAACCGTGATGCAACGTTATGATTCCATGGGAGTTAGATGCTGCGTTTTCCGGAGTTTTCTGCAGTCGCAATCTAGCAACGCCGCGCTAAAGCCCAGCACCTACATAACAGGGCCGCCGCCTGATTCTGGAAAAAGCCGAAGGGTGGAGTCTGTTAGGTTTGGCCGACTGAGCTTAAAACGAAAAAGCGGCCGAAGTCTGCCGCACTCCAAACACAGAGTAACCTGATTGCTAAAGTACCTCGGAAATTTATGAGTGTCAAGGAAAAGGGATTCGGGGATAGGGCTGAACGTAGATTTCGAGGCGCAAGCTTATTTTTGCGGAAACTGCAGAACGACCTTGTTGCCGTTGACCTCGTACTCCAATTGGAGCGCGTGTTTTTTCTTTTCCACGATGGGGAAGTAGAGGTAGCCGGCGACTGGTGAGGAGGCTTTGCCTTCGGGGAGGCCCTTGTCTGCCAAGTCAGCCTCGGCGATGGCGCGATCCCGGTCGCTGGAACCCGGACGGGGCGAACCGGGAGCCACGCCGACTCCCGCGCCCGCTTCGGTGTAGACGCCGTGGGTTTTGACCTGCTGCCCGGTGACCGGATCGGTATAAGTCCCTGATTCATAGCCAACGCCCACGGAAGACTCGACACCCACGTCCCGGCTGGGACTGGATTGCTGCTGCAGCTTGGCGGCGACGGTATTGGCGCTAGAAGGCCAGACAGTAATGTCGGTGCCGGCGACATGCAGCGAGAAATCGTCGCGTGAGACTTCTGGTTCTTTATCTTTCTGTGGATATAAGGCGACTTCAATGACCAGGCAGGTGCGGCTGACATCGAAAACGAACGCCTGGCGCACTTCCTGCGAGGTCAACAGGGCGGCGCCGAGTTTGGTGCCGTCACTCTCTGCTCGTGCTGGATAACGGTCCGAGGACGGCTTAGGAACGGTGCCTCTTGGGCCCGCGGCGGCGACGGACGCCACCAAGACAAAGGTCGCGCTCAAAGCGAATTTTCTGGTCATGGTCTGACCTCCACTTTGGAAGCTGCTTCGGCGGGTCTGAGATCCTGATGATCCTCCGGCGCTCCAGCAGCGTCAAGGTATGAAACGCGGGGCCATAAGACGCACGGCCTCTTCACTTCTGAGCGCGGGAGCCGGCTGAAAGCGTTTTTGCCGCGTCGCTGAGTTTCAGTACGAGGACGTGGCCGTCAGAATGGAAGCTGCCGCCGGTGGCCGTCTTGGCTTCCTTCATGGGGTTGTCCGGGAGGTAGTGGGTGACCTCGGCGACCAGGCCCGTGGACGTGAGTGTTTTTTCGACGTAGTTACGTTCGAGGTCGATGTCCGGATCGATTTTGTGGGTCAGGCCGTTGTTGCGCTGATCTTTTTCAAAGCCGATATCGTGGGTGGCGGCACCAACCCAGAGGGTTTGGCCGTCGACTTGAAACGCGGCCTTCCAGATGCGCAAATGATTGCGCGAAGCGACTACCTGGATGGGCTCCGCGTGCGCCCAGCCGTAGTCCTGTTGGCGGCCGAAGAGATAAAGCGGGCTCATGGGCATGGTCAAATACGATTCCTTGGACATGCTTTCGAGGAAGCCGTGCAAGACGGTGTCCTTCACGTCGGCGTCCACTTTCACCCAGCCTGCGGTCGTGAAAACTTTCTGCATGGAGGCTTCGGGGCCGATGATCAGGAAGTTGACCATGTCGCCGGGATCTCCGGCTTTGTCGCCGATGCGGCGAGGGATTTTGGAGAAGAGCGAAGCGTCGATGCCGGGGATGCTGTCGGTTTGCTTGACGGCGAGGAAGCCTTTGTCTGGCTCATAGATTTCGACGCGGACCGTATAGGTGCCGTCGCCGGTGTCGATGCTCATCTGGTTGATGCCGATCGAAAGAGCGCCGCCGGAGAAGGAGACGACATCGCAATGTGCGCCGATGAGAAAAGGTTGGGCCGACGCCGCGTCTCCTACCCGGCCGATCACAGCACCGCGGCCGGAGTTGTTGTAAGGCAGGATGCGGATCAGATCCTTGAAGCCGCGCGCCAGGCCGGCTGGACCGGCGTCATCCTGAGAGTCGGAGTAATGAACTTTGCCGGTGGCCGTGGCGACTACATGCTCGCCGGGTTGCACCTTGATTCCGGTGTCGGTCCAAAGCTGGTCGCCGGTGAGTTGGACTTCTTGCGAAAGGCGGCGTTTTCCAGACGGAGCTTGCGCGGCGGGAGCTGCGGTTGTTGGTGCCGTGGTTTGCGCCGCCTGCGGCGAAGTGTCGGAGCGAACGAGTTGCGCGCGCAACGGCGCGGGAAGAGTTCCGGCCACGAAGACACCCGCAGCCCAAAGGGAGATTCTGATCATCCTATTAACGTGCATAAGCTGGAGCCATCCTTGCGGGGCACAAATGCATCCCCACTGTTAGCAGATGCTCGGAAAAGTGCAAGTGTTGGCTGGGTGACCCGATCGATCTGTGCGGGCGATTCCTTGACTCATTGCAGGGGCGCCTTGTATGTTGACAGGATGCGGTGGCGCTGCGATAGAACGCAGAGTGCCCGGAAGCCGCTGTGTCGACCAGAGTGGCGCGGAAATCCCGGTGAGTGGGCCGCGGAAAACCTGTCCCCAGCAGGAACCACGACGAACTACATGACAAAGATTCTTCGCCAGATGGTATTGGGAATTTGTTGCGTTGCTGGAATTTTGCCGATCGCGGCGGGCGCGCAGCAGCAACCGCCGGCGCCTGCGTCCCGGCCGCGCACACGCGATGCACAGGTTACCAACGTGACCGTAGACGGCAGCGAGGCCATGTTCACCACCATGTGCGCGTTGCTGGCGGCGGGATTTGAGGCGGACGTCAGCGCTGAGAACTGGAAGCCGATGCGCGCGCAGCTCCGCGACCGCTTGCAGCACCAGGAAGGCCCGGCGGTCGATGCGGTTCGCGAATTCTACAAGAAGCATGAACTGGCGGACGCGGGCGCCATGCTTTCGCAATATATCTGGTTCGGACTGGTGTCTGGCCCGGCGCCGAAATTTACGCCGACTTTGCGTCGCGACGAATTGCCGCCGGAAGTGATCGCTCTGGAAGGCTTCAGCGAGATTCTGTCGGCCTACTACCAGGAACAGAAAATCGGGCGGCTGTGGCGGCAGGTGCAGCCGCTGTACAACAAGGAAATCGAGCAGTTGCACGACGCGGTGTCGCAGATCGTGTTCGTGGCCACCAATTACTTGCGGGAAATCATGAACCCGTCGAACCCGCGGACCTTCACGATTATCGTGGAGCCGCTGGTAGGACGCATCACCAACGTGCGGAATTTCGGGGACCACTACGCCATCGTGCTGAGCGGCGCGGAGGACGTTCCCACCGACGTGGTTCGCCACGCCTACCTGCATTTTCTACTAGACCCTTTGCCGTTGCAGTATCCGCACGTGGTAGCGGCAAAGCGGCCGGTTTTCTTGGCGGCAGTGCGTGCGCCCCGATTGGCGCCGGACTTGAAAGATGATTTTGACTCGTACTTTGCGGAGTGCATGGTGCGCGCGGTGGAACTCAAGCTGAGGCGCATGTCGCCGGGAGAGCGGGAAGCGGCGATCAATGGCGACGATGCCGACGGCTATGTGCTGGTACAGCCCTTGTTCAAGGCGCTGGCAGGCTTCGAGGGGTCCGAACCGGCGATGAGGTTGTATTTTCCGGAACTAGTGAGAGCGATCGATACCAATCTGGAAGTGAAGCGCGTGCAGACGCTGCAGTTTGCAGCCGCGAACGGCGCGCCCAAGAGCGCCGACACCTCCAGCGAGCAGGTGGTGCGGCAGCGGAAACCTCAGCCCACTACGGTTCCCAATGATCCCGAAGCCATCGCGGCCCTGACGGAAGGGGAGCGGCGCATCGCGGAGAAGAATCCGCGCGCGGCGGAGGCTTCGTTTCAGCGAGTGCTGGCGAAATATCCAGATCAGCCGAGAGCGTGGTACGGAATGGGGTTGGTGGCGCTGCTCGATCATGACGGACCACGCGCGAAGGCGGTCTTCGGAAGGCTAACGAGCGGGGAGTGGGCGGCGACGCTGGATCCTATGGTGCTGGCGTGGTCGCATATTTATTTGGCGCGCATCTTCGATGACGAAGGGCAAACCGAACAAGCGAAGACGGAGTATCAAGCGGCGCTGGCGGTGAATGGCGGGCCGGAACAGGCGCGTCAAGCGGCGCAGAAGGGGCTGGCGGCGTTTGCGGGGCAGCGTCCGCCGGAGCGCCCATGAACGAAGATCTCAGCTTCAGGAAGCAAGCATCTGCGAGGGCCCGCGATGGGAGACAAGCGGCTGCGAGGCGGCCGGTTGCAAGCCCACGGACTCCCGCGGGAAATTTAACGAGGAGAAAATCGATGAGAGGTACGTTGAATGCCTGCGTGAGCGCGGCGGCGCTCACGGCTATGTGGCTATGCGGAGCGGGAATTGCGTGGGCGCAGTATGGCGGAGGCCAAAGCCAGCCTGCGCAGCAACAGCCGCCACCGCAGCCGGCCGGCAAGGATAAGCAGCCGACCGCAGCTCCGCTGGCCATGGATGGGGCACCGCCGGCGAGTCCGGAGGAGGAGGCCGCGTACAAAGCCATTGAAGCGGTGGCGCCGACGGACGTCAACAAGAAGATTCAGCTGTCGGAAGACTTTTTGCAGAAATATCCGCAGAGCCGCTACAAGGGCGTGATGTATCAGGCGCTGGTCTCCGGATATTTTGCCACCCAGCAGGTACCCAAGCTGCTGGATGTCGGCGACAAAGAAATCCAGATGAATCCGAACGACGCGCCGGTGCTGGCGGTTATGGCGCAGACCATGGCGAGGACGTTTAACCCCAAAGCGCCTGATGCGGAACAGACACTGGAAAAGGCGGAGCAGTATTCCAAGCGGGCCATCGAGATAACGCCGACGTTGCCGAAACCCGCGAACCTGTCCGACGAGGCCTTTACGGTGGCGAAGAACGACACTCTGGGGATGGCGCACGGCGGCCTGGGATTGGTGTACATACGGAAGGCCAAGTTCCAGGAGGCCATTCCAGAGCTGGAACAATCCATCAAGTCGGACACTCGTCCGGACCCCGATCCGGTGAACTACTACCTACTGGGCCTGGCGAATGATAAGACTTCGCACTTCGAGGCCGCGGCCACCGCGTTTACAAAGTGCGCGGCGATCCAGAGCAGTTTGCAGCCGACGTGCAAGAACGGAGCCGAGGAGTCCAAGAAGCACGCCTCGACGCAGCTGAGCGCGCCGAACTAAGCAGCAGCACGGCTTCGGGCGGAATCGGTTTCAATGACCAGCAAGGATGAGGAGCTCGAAGAGCGGCTAGGCCACCATTTCTTGAAGCCGGAGTTGCTGCAACGCGCGCTGACGCACAGCTCCGCCATTCCGGAATTGCGCGCCGGCCATGCGGGAGAAGCGGCGGCCGACTCCGCAGTTCAGAACAACGAGCAACTGGAGTTTTTGGGCGACGCGGTGCTGGACATGCTGGCGAGCGAGTACCTGCTGGCACTGTTTCCCGGTTGGAGCGAGGGGCAGCTTTCCAAGAGCCGGGCGCGGCTGGTGAATGCGCATTCGCTGGAGCTGGCGGCGCGGCGGCTCAGGCTCGGCGAACATCTGCGGCTCGGGCGCGGCGAAGAGAAAACGGGCGGACGAGACAAACCGGCTCTGCTGGCGGATGCGTTTGAGGCGGTGCTGGCGGCGATTTATATCGATGCGGGGTTGCCGGCGGCGCGCGAAGTGTTGCGGCGCGTGCTCTTTGAGCAAGCCGTGGAGGAGCGCGGGGAGCGCATCGCGGATTCGGATCGCAAATCGGCGCTGCAGGAATTTCTACAGGGCCGCGGGCAGCCGCCGGCGGAATATCGCCTGGCGGGGCAGAGCGGGCCGGACCACCAGAAAATGTTCCGGATCGAGGTTTGGGTTGGCGGCGCGTGCCTGGCCAGTGCCGAGGGCAGCACGAAAAAAGAGGCGGAACAGCGAGCCGCGCTGCGGGCGCTGGAACGCCTGGAGCAAATGACGGCGACAGACTGAGAGAGTATGCCGGAAGAAATCACAACGCAGGAACCGCAGCAGCCTCCGATACTAGAACCCGCAACGAGACCCGAACACCACGGCGACCAGACCACGTTTTCCGAATACCTGGAATCGCTGCTCGTCACCGTCATCTTGGCTCTGTTCGGGACCAGCTTCATCGTGCAGGCTTTCAAGATCCCGTCGGCGTCCATGGAAGGGACACTGCTGATCGGTGACCACCTGTTGGTAAATAAGTTCATTTTTGGAGGGACCGGCGCCTGGTACGAGAAAGTTCTGCCGTACCGGCCGCTGCGGCGCGGGGACATCATCGTCTTCAAGTATCCGTATGCGGACCACCAACATTTTGTGAAGAGAGTGATCGGCTTGCCCGGCGATCGCCTAAAGCTGGAGGACCAGCGGGTGTTTATCGACGGGAAGCCGTTGGATGAACCCTACGTCGTCCACGATCCCGCGGCGCCTTACGACCCGTTGAACTACTCGTTTCCGCCCGCAGGAAGCCAGTTGTACACGTCACAGGTCCAAACGGAATGGGCGCACGAGATCCAGAAGTACGTGAAGGGCGGCGAGATCGTCGTTCCTCCGGGCCGATATTTCGCGATGGGCGACAACCGCGACCGCAGTCTGGACAGCCGTTACTGGGGATTCGTTGAGCGCACCGCGATTATGGGCCGGCCCTTTTTGATTTACTGGTCGGTGGAAGCGAATAGCGCGGACTACGGTCCCACTACGTTTTGGCAGCGGTTGACGGCGATATTCGACACCCTCTTCCATCTTCCAACGCGCACCCGTTGGGGCCGCATGCTGCATACCGTGCACTAACGAACTTCAGAATAGAGACTCGCCGGAACAGCAGCGCTGCCTTTCCATTTGCCGAGCAGTCTGCGAAACTTCTGGACGATATGAACCGGCTGCGCAAATGGTGGAAACCGGCTATGGCAGCCGTCGCGGTGGTCATTGTGTTGCAGACTGGGGTGTCGCTGCTGGTGCGCACCCACCGCGTTCACCGCTACTTAATCGAGCATCTCGAACGAGCCTTTGGCCGGCCGGTCGAGGTTGCGCACTTCAATTTGTTGCTGCTGCCGAGCCCGCGGCTGGATGCCGAGCGCGTGACCATCGGGGAAGAACCGGCATTCGGACGGGAATATTTCCTCCGCGCTGAATATCTGACGGCGGGCCTGAGATGGACGGGACTGCTGCGCGGACATTTTCAGTTCGGCACTCTGGCGCTGAGCCGGCCGAGCTTGATCTTGGTGCGCAACAATGAAGGCCGCTGGAACCTGGAGCGCTGGCTGCCACCGGCGAAGCCTAAGGTTGGAGATGCCCGAGTGTACGGCCCTCCAGCGCCCGTAACGCCAGCCAATGGCCTCCAGAAAATCGACATCGACGACGGGCGCATCAACTTCAAGATTCTGGACGAAAAACTGCCGTTCGCCTTCATCGGAGTTTCCGGGAGCGTCGAACAGGTTTCGCCGGGCCGCTGGCAATTGCGGCTGGAGGCCCAGCCGTGGCGTAGCGGCGTGGCGCTGCAATCCACCGGTACAGTGAATGTGCGTGGAGACGTTGCGGGAACTTCGACAAGATTGCAGCCCGCGGAAATCCATGTGCACTGGGAGAAGGTTTCGCTGGCGGACCTGCTGCGGCTTTTTCGCGGGAGGGATTACGGCGTGCGTGGGGTGTTTGCGCTGGACGGAACGGCGAAGAGTGGCCCCGCGGGTCTTGGATTTGGGCCTGCCGTGCAACCGGGCGACTGGAGCTATTCGGTGGAGGCGCGCGCCGCGCAGATTCATCGATGGGACCTGACGGAGCGTACGGATAATCCGCGCGTGAATGTAAGCCTGCTGGGCCGCTGGAACGTGGCCAGCGGCGATGTGAACGCGGAACGCCTGGTTGTCGAAACGCCGAAGTCCAACTTGCGTGGCACCGCTCACGCTTCCACCAGCACCAGGCCGGCGTGGCAAGTTCACCTCGACTCTGCGGGGATTCAGGCGGCTGATGTCCTGGCATGGTACCGGGCGTTTCAGCCGAACGTGGAGGACGGGATTTCCGTCGAACAATATTTCACCGGCGCGATTACTTTGAGCGGCTGGCCACTGGAACTGCACGACGCGGCTTTCTCCAGCGAAGGCGGCGAGGCGCAGGTGCCAGGTTTGAATTCACGGTTGCGCATCGGACCAGTGGAGGGCGGGCTGCACCGCGCGACTCTAGCCGTCGATCCGGTGCGCATTTCGTATGGTGCACCGGGCCGCAGCGATCAGCCGCCCGCCGATTCCGGCGCAACCGCTGCCAGGCGCCGGGGAGCCTTGGAAAACCGTGGCACGGTGAGTCTCAGGTTTTCCCACGATTTTGCAAGGCACGAAGGCGGCGTAGGCATCGATGGGCGCATCGAAAAAGTGGAGGACGTATTCAAGTTGGCGGAGAGCTTCGGCCACCCCCTGAACCACGGATGGGAATTGACCGGCGCGGCCAGCGCGGCGCTGCGCTGGGATTGGAGCAGCGCGCCCCTGCATAGCCGATGGAATGGTCGGATCGACGTCGCCAATGGCGAATTGCAAGCCGCTGGTTTGAACCAGCCGTTACAGATGAACAAGGCGGGTCTGAAATGGAAAGATGGCCTGCGCAGCGCCGATGTCGGCGAGATTGACGGGTTTGGCGGCGAATGGTCGGGAGCGATCCGGCAGACGGACGCGACCGATGCCGACGGCAACAGCATTTGGAACTTCCAGCTCCATGCCGATCGTCTGGACGCCGCGGAACTCGACCGCTGGATCGGCCCGCGCGCGCGGCCGGGCTGGCTGCAGCAGCTGCTGCCATCGCTGCTTGGTGGGGCGACTCCCGCGCCTGGTCCCGCGCCAAGCGAACTGGTGCGCAGAGTAAGCGCGGAAGGCGAACTGCGCATCGATCGGTTCTCGATGGAGAAGCTGAAGCTCGACCAAGTGCGCGCGGTGGGCGCGTTGCACGACCTACACCTCGACGTGCGCGACGCGGAAGCGCGCTGGGCGGGCGGAACGGTGCGAGCGAAAGTGATCGCCAAGTTCCTGCCGCGGCCTACGTATGACGTTAGCGCCGAGATCGATCGCGTGAATCTGGCGCAATTACCCGCGCCGTCGCACGCCGCCGAGCGTTTCGCCGGCGTCGCGTCTGGAACACTGCATCTCACCACGCAGGGCGTCGGCCGCGAGGAATTGCTGCAGCGGCTCGCGGGAAAGGGCGACATCCGCGTGCGCAACGTGGAGTTCCGCGGATGGGACGTGAGCGCCAGCGTAGCCGACGGAGCACCGCGAACTGGAGAATCCCGCTGGTCGGCCGGCGAAGGCGCATTCACCCTGAAAGATCGCGGCATCGTGCTGGCCGGCCTGCGTCTCGAAGCTGGCAGCGAACTCACTTTCGTGAAAGGCACCGTCAGCTTCGGCCAGGACGCGAATTTGACGATACGAACCACTACGGATGCAAGACGCGAGAGTCGCGCGCCAGACGCAGGCCAGCATGTGCTGAAAATTTCGGGGCCCCTGGACGTTCCACGCGTTTCGGTAGAAGGAGCCGCGTCGCGCCAGCCGGCCGACTGAGCAGCAATGCCGTACTCAAGTTCATCTCCGCTCGACGTACACGGAAATAGCCGGTGCGAATAATCTGGTTTGCGGCGCTATTCGCGGTAGGCGCGAGCCCCGCGGGCAGTCGCAGCGATCGCGTGAACCTGTTTCCCAAGCTGCACGCCGGGCAAACCCTAAGTTACGAAGTGACCTACCAAAGTGAAAAACAAACCGAAACGCGAAGTTCCGTATTCTTGGCCGAGCCGCCGCCCAACGCGAACGTAGAGGCCCACGCCTTGTTGCGCCTCGAAGTGCTTGACGTGCAGGCGCAAGGGGAGCGAAACACCATCCATGCACGCGCGCGGTTCGCATCGCCCGATCCCGGTGCAAAGGCGAGAAAGTCAAATGGCGATTCGCGCTACGATGCGGCGCCCCAAGAGAATCCGGAAGACCCCTCCATCGAGTTCACAATTCTCCCGGACGGGCGCGTCGACCAAGTAAAAGGTCTCGACGCGCTGCTCCCCGAACAGCAGCAGGCCTGGCAAGAATGGGTGTCGCGCTTCGCGGCCGCAGCGGTATTCCCAGAGAACGGCGTAAAGATCGCGCAAAAATGGAAGACCGAGGAACCCGAGAAGTCGCCGTCGCCCATCCGCGAACTGAGTTGGATCCGCGAATCCACCTACGTCCGCAATGAGCCTTGCCGCACCGCCGAGGCGACCGCTGCAGGCGGCCCTGCGGAGCCGGATCAGCAGATACCTGAAACTTGCGCAGTGATCTTGACCGTGGCCGCGCTCAAGCAACGCTCCTCACCGAATGACGCTACGCCTGAGGACTTCAAGCTCCATCAATTGCACACTACGGGCACGGCGCGCGGCACCAACAAAACCATCACCTATATTTCCTTGACGACGCGGCTCGTGGTGCGCGCGACCGAAGAAGCTGGCCAGTCCATGGAGGTGACCATCGCGAAAGCCGATGGCTCGAATCGCGTGCACTACGACATTAGCGCCAAAAGTCGCTCTGAGATTCTCCTGGTAGCGGAAACTCCGCGGCGCCATCCATGACGCGGCCCGCTCGTCGCGAGCACCCTCCAGCCACCCTAAGTAACGCGCGCCCCGATTTGCGTCCCGGAGTATAATGAAGGATTCGGCAGAGGCTCTGGAACCTGCAGGAGACTTCCCTCATGAAATTCAAGCTGCGAAGTAGCTACCAGCCTCGGGGCGACCAGCCCACCGCCATAGAGCAGCTGGTCCGCGGAGTCGAAGCGGGAGAAAAGCATCAAGTGCTTCTCGGTGTCACCGGTTCCGGCAAAACCTTCACGATGGCCAAAATCATTGAGGCCGTTGACCGCCCCGCGCTCATCCTCGCCCACAACAAAACCCTTGCCGCCCAGCTCTATCACGAGTTCAAGAACTTCTTCCCCGAAAACGCCGTGGAATATTTCGTCAGCTACTACGATTTTTACCAGCCGGAAGCCTACGTCCCCTCCGCCGACCTGTACATCGACAAGGAATCCACGATCAACGACGAACTGGACAAACTGCGCATGAGCGCCACCCGCTCACTGTTCGAGCGCCGCGACGTGATTATTGTCGCCTCGGTCTCCTGCATCTACGGCCTGGGCTCGCCGGAAGCCTATTACGGAATGCTGGTGATGCTGGAAAAAGGGCAGCAGACCACGCGCGAAGCCCTGCTCCGCCGCCTCGTGGACATTCAGTACGAGCGCTCCGAAGACTTGCGCCGCGGCACATTTCGCGTGCGTGGCGATATGGTCGAAATCTATCCGACCTACGAGGACCAAGCCTACCGCCTGGAGATGTGGGGCCCACAGATCGACGTCATTCGCCAGATTGATCCGCTCACCGGGGAAGTCCGGACCGGCCAGGAAGACATTTCGCGCGTGCCCATCTATCCCAAGACGCACTACGTGATGCCTACAGCGCAACGCGAGCGAGCTATCCTGGGCATCTACGACGAGCTGGAATGGTGGAAGAAAGAACTGGAACGCCAGGGAAAATTCGTCGAAGCGCAGCGGGTCACGCAGCGCACACTGTTCGATATCGAGATGATGCGTACCGTGGGCTACTGCCACGGCGTGGAAAATTATTCGCGGCATCTCAGCGGCCGCTTGCCCGGCGAAGCCCCGCCCACTTTGCTCGACTACGTCCCGCAGGACTTCCTGCTGTTCATCGATGAGTCGCATCAAACCGTAGGCCAAGTCCGCGGCATGCACGCCGGTGATCGCTCGCGCAAAGAGACGCTGGTAAATTACGGCTTTCGCATGCCGTCCGCGCTGGACAACCGGCCGCTGACGTTCGAGGAATTCGAGCACCGCATCAACCAGGCGCTTTATGTCTCCGCGACGCCTGGGCCGTACGAACTGACAAAATCCGGCGGAGTCTTTGTCGAGCAGGTGATTCGTCCTACGGGACTCGTCGATCCGCAGGTGGAGATTCGCCCGGTCAAGGGGCAAGTGGACGACCTGCTCGAAGAAATTCGCGTGCGGGCGGAACGCAACGAACGCGTACTGGTCACCACTCTGACCAAGCGTATGGCGGAAGATCTTTCCGAATATTTCACCGAGGTTGGTGTGCGGTGCCGCTACCTGCACTCGGAAGTGGAAACCCTCGATCGCATCAAGATCCTCCGCGATTTGCGGCGCGGCGAATTCGACGTGCTGATCGGCATCAATTTGCTACGCGAAGGTTTGGACCTGCCGGAAGTCTCGCTGGTGGCCATTCTGGACGCGGACAAAGAGGGCTACTTGCGCAGCGCCACGTCGCTGATCCAGACCATCGGGCGTTGCGCCCGGCACATCTCCGGCCGCGCGATTCTCTATGCCGACCGCCGCACCGTGTCGATGAACCAGGCCATCAGCGAAACCAACCGCCGCCGCGAAAAGCAGCTGGCCTACAACCAGGAGAACAACATTACCCCGGAATCGATCGTGAAGTCGGTGGACATGGAACTGGCCCGCATCGTCGAGGCCGACTACGTCACCATTCCCGTCGACGAGGTCGCCCTGGACGCCGCCGCGTCAAACGTCAAAAACGAAGCGCAGTTGGCACAATTGCTGCATCAACTCGAAACCCAAATGCGCGAAGCTGCCAAGAAATTCGAATTCGAGAAGGCCGCCCAACTCCGCGACCGTATCCGCTCTCTCAAACAGCGCGACCTGGCTGGCCTCTTCTCCCGGGAACCCACCCCCACCCCGGCCGCCGACGTCGCCGGTTAGCGCGGTGTGCTGGTAGCGCTGGCATCCCTGCCGCCGTTTTTGGGTAACGCCCGCGACATCGTTCCGCCAGGCGCGGTCGATTCCAATCGTTCTGCGGCGCTCAAATCACGCCCTTCTTCAACTCCTCCAACCGGTAAAACGTGCCCCGCCATGTAACTCCTCCGTGCCACAACGTAATCGCTGTGGACCGCAGCAGCATGTAGCCAAAGAGAATCGCTCCCAACGGATGCGTCAACGCATACAACGGTGAAACCCGCATTACCATGTCCACGCCCACATGAAAACCGAGCGCAATCACCACCGCGATCCCTGCAAGGACCCGCACCGATCCGTGTCCGAAAATCACGCCGAAAAACGGCGCCACGTTCATCAACAACGTGCCGCTGATGGCCACAATCACGAACGGAAGGTTGTACCCCAGGGCCGCGAAAAAATTCTTCGTCACTCCGCGAATCAAATTGCCGGCACCCGCATGCCAGCGCACTACCACTGCTTCTTGCGCGATTCCCACGCCACTCCGCAGACCCGCCAGCTTCACCAGCTTCCCCAGCTTCATGTCGTCCAGGACTTCCATAGCTAACCGCCGGTGCGTTCCGCAAGCCTCGTACGCCGAGCGCTTCATCAATTGGAATGCGCCGACCCCTACGTATGCCCCCGAATGCGGATTGGAAACCCGGTAGGGATCGTTGGCGACATAAAAGGCCAGCCCAAAGAAAGTGATCAGGACCTTTTCCCAGAAGCCAACCATTTCGACATCGCCAAACAGCGTCAGGTGATCGAGGCTGTGTTCCTTCATTAAGGTGGCCGCGCGGCGAACCACGTCAGGCGCAAACCGCACGTCGGCGTCCGTGAAAAGAATCCACTCCCCGTCGGAGTTTTCGTAAGCTTTTTGGAGGGAATGAGGTTTGCCAAGCCATCCAGGCGGCAATTCGTCGACGTGCACCACGCGAAACCTGCTGTGCCGGCCTGCGAAGTCATCGAGAATGTGCCCCGTAGCATCTCTAGAGCGATCATCCACGGCCACGATCTCGAGATTCGGATAATCGATTCCCGCCAGCGTGGCAAGCGCCGCCGGCAATTTTTCTTCCTCTTCGCGCGCGGCAAATAGCAGCGAGATCCGCGGACAATCAGCATCCTCTGCGCACGCAAAGTCTTTGATCCAGGGAAGATGCAACGCGCCGTAGGCTACGCGGAGACCGTGAAAGACCCAAAAAAAGGCGATGAATCCAAAGAGGACGAGTACCAAAACGTGCATGGTGATTGGTGTTAAACGCTGGCCTCAGGTTATCCTAGCACGAGATGATGGAGACGCTTGCGATCGTTGGCGCAGGACGTGTGGGGTGCGCACTGGGCCGCAGGTTGCGCGAATTGGGCTGGAATATCGGCGCCATCGTGGCGCAAAGCGAAGCCAGCGCCCGGCGAGCGGTGCGATTCATCGGGGCGGGTTCGGCCCACGCGGGAATGCCGCGGCGCATTGTGGCCTCCACGGTAATCTTGATCGCCACGCCCGACGGAGCTATCGCCGAGGTGGCGCGGGATTTGGCGCGAGTGGGTTCCGAGGAGTTGCAAGGAAAAGTTGTGCTGCACACCAGTGGCGCTCAGGATGCCGGCGTGCTGGGGCCGGTGCGGGATTGCGGTGCCGCGGTTGGCTCGATGCACCCGCTGCAGACTTTCAGCGGTGTCAGCGTCCCTCCGTTGGAGGGCAGGGTATTCGCGATTGAGGGCGACGTCATGGCCGTGCGGGCTGCAAGGAAGATCGCCCGGGCGCTGGGTGGCGCACCCCTGCAAATCGATGCGCCGGACAAGCCGCTGTACCATGCGGCATGTACCCTCGCAGCGGGGCATGCGTTGGTTATCGTGGAGGCCGCCATCCAATTGATGATGTCGCTGGGAATGAAGCGCAGTGAGGCCGCCCGAGCGTTGCTGCCAATGACCAGGCAAGTGCTGCAGAACTGTGAACGGCTAGGACCTCGAGCCGCCTGGACCGGACCCCTCGCCCGAGGAGACTATGAAGTGGTTGCCACGCACGTGAATGCGTTGCAGCAGTACTCGCTGGAATATAAGGATGCTTACGAAGCGTTGAACCGTTTAGCGGAGCGTCTGTTAGTGCGGGATCCCGCGGAGGCATCCGCAACACGAGAAAAGATTTTGGGAGACAGGAAAACAAAAGCTAAAGCGACAGGGGGAAAAGTGTGAACCGACTGCAGATTGCCATGGAGAGCGCCACGCTGACGAATGGATTGAAAGTCGTGATCGCGCCGGATGCGTCCGCGCCGGTGGTAACCGTGGGCGTGTACTACAAAATTGGATTCCGCCTGGAGCCGCAAGGACGCAGCGGGTTCGCGCACTTGTTCGAACACATGATGTTTCAAGGCTCGGCGAACGCGCCAAAGATGCAGCACATCAAGCTGATCAACTCCAGCGGAGGCCTGCTCAACGGCTCCACGCATTACGACGTGACCAACTACTACGAAGCTGTTCCTTCCAATGCCTTGGAGCGCGTCTTGTGGTTGGAGGCCGACCGCATGCGTGCCCTGAAAGTGGACGACGAAAATCTGCGGAATCAGCGCGACGTGGTCAAAGAAGAAGTCCGCGTAAACGTCATGAACCAGCCCTACGGCGGGTTCCCCTGGCTCGATCTGCCTCCCATCGCGTTTCGCAACTGGGCCAATTCGCATAATTTCTATGGGGACTTCGCGGACCTGGACGCTGCCGATCTCACCGATGTGCAAGCCTTCTTCAAGACCTACTATGTGCCCAACAATGCCGTCCTGCTGGTCTTGGGTGATGTGAAGGCGGAAGAAGGTATCGCTCTGGCCAAGAAGTATTTTGGCGATATTCCTGCGGGAGCTCCGCCGCCGTTTGCCGATCCCAGCGAACCGGAGCAAAAGGAAGAGCGCCGGGGAAACGTCGAAGAGAAATTCGGAACCCTCCCGGCGATGGCCATCGGCTATCCGGTTCCTCCGAGACGTACCACGGATTGGTGTGCCATGGCCCTGCTGGACCAGGCGCTCTACGGCGGCCGCGCGGGGCGCGCTTATCGTGAGCTGGTCCTCGAAAAGCAGGTTGCTGTGGAAGTTGATGGGGGAATCGACGACATCTTCGGCTACAACGGGCCTACGCAGTTAGTTACGCGGATCCTGCACAAGCCGGAATATTCGAGCGAGAAAACCCTCGCGGAGTTCGATGCCGTGATTCGCGAAGTGCGCGATCAAGGTATCAGCGAAGATGGCT
>Ga0210384_10002015_pt1 | contig 25745 bp, 19 predicted proteins | sample IncBWH2MmetaG_FD_160574 | JGI IMG/M metagenome (GOLD analysis project Ga0210384, IMG submission 160574) | Forest soil microbial communities from Barre Woods Harvard Forest LTER site, Petersham, Massachusetts, United States - Inc-BW-H-2-M | ecosystem: Environmental > Terrestrial > Soil >...
TCGTTGACGATCTTGAACTGGTCGATGTCGAGGTAGCACAGCGCGTAGGAGGCCTCGCGCGCCTTGGCGCTCATCAGCGCCCGCTCCAGGCGGGCTTCGAACTCGCGACGATTCACAAGTCCGGTGAGCAGGTCATGCCGCTCGTGGTAGGAGAGGCGCCGGTTCAGTTCGCGCGACTCGCTGACGTCGCGGAACACGAGCACCCCGCCCGCCACGTGGCCGGCGGCGTCGCGAATCGGGGCCGCGGTACTTTCGACGTACAGCTCATTGCCGTCGCGCTTGATGAGCAGTACCGGACGCACGGAGGGGATGGGACGGATGCGGCGGATGGAAACCGAGAGCGGGTTTTCCAGCGGCTCGCAGGTCTCTTCGTGGAAGGCGCGGAAGATTTCCTCCACCGGCCGGCCCATGGCGTCCTCGAGGCGCCAGCCGGTGAGCTCTTCGGCCACCGGGTTGATGTATTCGACGGTCGAGTTGGCGTCGGTGGTGATGACGCCATCACCGATCGACTGCAGGGTGATCTGCGCGCTCTGCTTCTCGCGGAACAGCGCTTCCTCGTAGAGTTTGCGCTCGGTGATGTCGAGCTCGACGCCCACCAGGCGCAGGAGGCGCCCCTGCTTGTCGACGCGCGCCGTGGCGCGGCTGTTCACCCAGCGCCATTCGCCATTGCGGTGGCGCATGCGATGGGTGCTTTCGAAAATCTGGGTCTTGCCGGCGACGTGATCACGCAGCGCCGCCTGCACGCGCGACAGGTCATCCGGATGCACCAGCGCCCGCCAGTCGGGGGATCCGGGCATGTCCTCATCGGCGTAACCGAGCATGGCCTTCCAGCGCGGCGAGACATACATCTCGTTGCTCTCGACGTCGTAGTCCCACAGGCCGTCGTTGGCGGCGGACTGGTAGAGGTTGGTGCGCTCTTCTAGCTTGGCGAGGCGCGCCTCGGTGCGGATGCGCTCCAGCCCCGTCGCGAGGCTCGTGCCGATGAGCTTCATGAGCAGCTGCGTGTTCACGTCCCAGGCGCCGCGCGGCATGGTTTGCGCAAGACCCAGGAAGCCCGCGGGCTTGCCCTGCACCCGCAGCACGACCAGCAACGCCGAACCGATGTGCAGCTCCGCCAGCCGCGCCGCCTCCACCGCCTGCTCTTTGCGTGGCAGGCTCGTGTCACGCAGCTCGGACAGGCGCAGGTGCTCGGTGCGCCCCTTCAGCCACGGCAGCGCCTCGAGGTTCGATCCAGCCAGCCCTTCCGGGCGGCACTGCGCGAAGGCGCTGCGCGAGAGCTGGACGTCGGAAAAGCTCAGGTCATCGGGATTGAGTGAGGCCAGGAACGAGCAGTCCGAACCGGTGGCGTCGCGCAGGAGTTCAAGATTGCGTCGCAGGCATTCATCCAGGGTCTCGCGCCGCAGGTTCTGGAAGTCAACGGCGATCTTGGTGCATACGACATCGATGCCGACCACGGGCCGCGGAGCGCGACCGGTCCAGGCGTCGGCCGAGAGGATGTCAGACGCGCTGAAGTCCTCGGGCTTATCCGGTATCGGAGTCGCCATTTACCCGTGACCTCCCATTAGAGCGGCCTAGCGTAAACAATAGTCCAGTGCCTGAAGTGATCTCCCGTCACGAACAGGAACATTGACTGGCGCTATTTTTTAAGTGGTTACACCGGATTCTCGCACACCGATTCAGGATTACAAGCTAAGACTCTGTTCAGTCACGCATTACCTGATTTGACAAAATCTCTAGCGCCCTCGGGTCAGCGCCAGCCAGGCTTCGATCACCTTGCCAGGCTCGATGCCGAGGATGCTGGGCTCCCCGTCCACCGTGCCGGTCACGGTCGCGGCGGGCGTGGTGGCACCGCCGGGGCGATACAACCAGGGATCAATGTGTCCGAAGAGCGCAACCGTCGGGCACCCGAGCGCCGCCGCCGCGTGCGCGGGTCCGGTGTCCACGGCAATCAGGCTGGCGGCGCGCGCCAGCAGCGCGAGCAGGCGCGTGATCGGCAGGTCGCCGGCCGCGTTGTGCACGTTCGTCACGCCGGCGCGTCGCATGATCTCCTGGTTGAGCGAGGCTTCCGCGTGCGTCCCGGAAAATACCAGCGCGTGCTGCGGAAGATGGGCACGCACTGCGCGCACAACCTCGGCCCAGCGCTCCTCGGGCCAGTACTTGGCGGCTCCTGAGCGTGCGCGCAGCCGGCGCCTGGCGACGTGCCTGCTGCCGGGGTGAAACACCATCCAGGGTGCGGCAATGGCGCGGCCGGCAAGCCAGGCGTCGAGCTCCTCGCGAGCGCCTGGCGGCACCCTCAGGTGCGCGGCCCGCTCAGCCCCGGGCGCGGCGGCGGGCAAAAGCCCGCTGAAGGCGGCGGGCGTCATGGCGCCCAGGCGCAGGTAACGATCCGCAAAATTCTCGCCGCTGAGAAACGGGTGTTGGGTCGAGTCGCACACGTAGCTATCCGGGATGCCCGCGCGCGCGAGCAGCGCGCGTCCCTCGCCCCGGTCGCAGAACCACGTGGGTCCGGCGCCGCGCGCGCGCAGCGCCGCCACCAGTGCTCGCTGATCGCGGCTCAACCAGTACGGCGTGCGGCGGCTGCGCACCAGCAAGAGGCGCCCCAGTGCCGGATGGCTGCCCAGGAGCGGTTCGCACCACGGGCCGGAGGCGATGACGTCGACGGGCGTGCCGAAGCGCGCGCGCAGCTGCGCCAGCAGCACGGTGAGCAGCACCATGTCACCAAACGCCCCGCAGCGCATGACGAGTGGTGCGCGGGCGGCGGCCTGTGTGAGCTCGTCTGCCACGATCTTCAGCGCGCGGCGAGCGCGCAGCGCGTCGCGGTGCGATACAGCGTGTTGCGCAGCCCGCCGTCCTGCGCTTCGCTCATGGCACGAGCGGCTCCTTGCGAGGGTCGGCCTGAGGTAAGATTAAAGTTTGGCTTTCAACAAGTTGCATGACCGCCGCCGCACCCGCGAAGACCGCTCCTCCTGAGGCCGAACAGCAGTTCGACGTTGGCTCCACGGACGATTCCCTGGAGCGGATGATCGAGTTGTTTGCCCGTCACGGGGACACGTATCGCGTGTTCGTCCCCGCACGGCAATCTTATACCTATGTCATCCATCACCCGGACGACATCAAGCGGGTGCTGGTGTCCAATCACCGCAACTACATCAAGGGCATCGGCCTCGACCGCGTCAGAATCCTCCTCGGCAAGGGCATCATGACGAGCGAAGGGGAGCTGTGGAAGCGCCAGCGCTACATGATGCAGCCGTACTTCCATCGCCGCGTCATCACCGGCTTCGCGCAGATTATCGCGCAGACGAATGACCGCTGCCTCGCGCGCTGGCAAGAGCACGCCGCGCGCGGTGAGCCGGTGAACCTCACCGACGAGATGAGCGAACTCACCCTGGAGATCGTACTGCGCTCGATATTCGGCTCTGACCTTGACCGCCTGACGCAGCAGTTGGGCGCCAACCCCTTCGCGGTCATCACCAGGGAACAGGCGCGCGATCTGCAGTTTGCCTACAAGTTCCGCTCGCTCACCAAGCTCGTGGCGCAGCTCATCGCGCGGCGCCGCACCGAAGCTCTCGAGCACTTCGACTACCTCGCCATGCTCATGAGCGCGCGCGACAAGGACAGCGGCGCGCCGATGGCTGAGCGCGAGCTCATCGATGAGGTCATGACCCTCATCGTCGCCGGACACGAGACCACCGCGAGTGCCCTTAACTGGACCTGGTACCTGCTCTCGCAGCACCCGCACAGCGAACGCCGCCTGCACGCGGAAGTCGACGCCGCGGGTGCCGTTGCGGCCCCGGATCTGAAGCAGATGGAGGCGCTCACCTACACCCAGCAGGTCATCAACGAGGCGCTGCGGCTGTACCCGCCCGGATGGCTCCTGTCACGGCGCACCATCGAAGCCGACGTGCTCGGCGGCTACCCGGTCGCGGCGGGCACCAATGTGCTGCTGCCGCTGTACCTCTTGCACCGTCATCCGCAATTCTGGCCGGAGCCGGAAGCGTTCGTGCCCGAGCGCTTCGCGCCCGAACACGAAGCGCAGCGCCCGCGCTTTGCCTACATGCCGTTCGCGGCGGGGCCCAGGCATTGCATCGGCGAGACCTTCGCGTTGTACGAGATGCTCATGCACCTTTACAAGGTGGCGCGCCGTTATCGCCTGGTGCATGTCCCGGACCGGCCGCTGGAACTTGAGGCGCAGATCAACCTGCGTACCCGCTATCCCCTGCACATGAGGCTGGAAGCCCGCTGATGTCCAAAGCCACGACCCTCACGGAAGTCATCGAAAACAACCGCGCCTTTGCCCGGTCCCTTACCTACCTCGAAGGCGAGAACGACGCCCACGATGTGTCATTCGGTGAGCTCTACGAACGCGCGCTCGGGATCCTCTTCCACCTGCAGCGCATCGGCGCACGCCGCGGTGACAAGCTCATCCTGTTCCTAGCCAACAACGAGCAGTTCATCGATGCGTTCTGGGCCGCGATCCTCGGCGGCATCGTGCCGGTCCCGGTGGCGCTCGGCATCAGCGACGAGCATCGCCATAAACTGCTGCGCATTGCGCGGCGCTTGGGTCAACCCTTCATCTACACGGAGCGCCGCGCGCTTGAGCGTATCGGCGCCTTTGCGGCGCAGGTGGGCGAGCCGGAGGTGTTCGAGGGCCTGCGCCAGCGCGCCTTCCTCGTCGATGACCTGGACGACATTTCGCGCGCCGGCGCCGTGCAACGTGTGGCGGCAGATGACACCGCCTTCATCCAGTTCTCCTCCGGCTCCACCAGTGAGCCCAAGGGTGTGGTGCTCACGCATGGCAACATCCTGGCCAACTGCTATGGCTCGACCGCGGCGGCGGGATTCAACGCCAACGATGTGAGCCTGTCGTGGATGCCGCTCACCCATGACATGGGCCTGATCGGCTTTCACCTCATCATGTTCGCTAACCGGGTGCACACGCACCTGATGCCGACGGAGCTCTTCATCCGCCGCCCGCTGCTGTGGCTCACCTTCGCCTCGCGGGTGCGGGCCACCATCCTGTGTTCGCCGAACTTCGGCTACAAGCACTACCTCAAGGTCCTGGGCGAGCGCGCCGTCGAGGGCCTGGACCTGTCCGCGGTGCGCCTCATATTCAACGGCGCTGAGCCCATCTCCGTCGAGTTGTGCGCCGAGTTCCTCACGCGCCTCGAGCCGGCGAAACTCGCACGCCACTCGATGTACCCGGTGTACGGGCTCGCGGAAGCCTCGCTCGCGGTAAGTTTTCCGCCCGTGGGCGCACCCCTGCGCACCATCACGCTCAACCGCCATCACCTCAAGGTCGGCGACCCGGTTGAGCTCGTGGCGGCGAACGATGCGAACGCGGTGCAGCTCATCTGCGAGGGCAAGGCGATCCCCTACTGCCAGGTGCGCATCGCCGGCGATGACGATGGGGAGCTGCCGGCAGAGCACATCGGCCACGTGCACATCACGGGCGACAACGTCACGCGCGGCTACTACGATGACCCGGCGGCGAATACGGCAGCGTTCAGCGCCGACGGCTGGCTGCGCACCGGGGACTTGGGTTTGATGCACGGCGGTGAGTTGTATATCTCGGGACGCGCCAAGGAGATTATTTTCGTCAACGGCCAGAACTACTACCCGCACGATCTGGAGGCGATTTCACAGCGCGCGCCGGGGCTCGAGCTCGGCAAGGTGGTCGCCGCGGGCGTGCGCCCGCGCGGCGCACCGCTCGAGCAGCTGGTGGTATTCGTCCTGCACCGCGGCAGCATGGCGGACTTCCTGCCGCTGGCCACCCAGGTGGCGCGGCTCATCAACGAACAAACCGGACTCGAGGTCGCGGAGGTGCTGCCCGTCAAACGCATCCCCAAGACCACCAGCGGCAAGATCCAGCGCCACCTGCTCGAGGAGAGCTACGCCGAGGGCGAGTTCGAGACGCAGCGTAACGAACTCGCCGGCCTGCGCGCCGCGCAGCGCGGACCCGAGGCCGGTACCCGCACCGCCATCGAGGACAAGCTCAAGGCCATCTGCGATGCGGCGCTCGAGGGCAAGCGCGTGGACATCCATGACAATCTGTTCGAGGTCGGTGCGAGCTCGCTCAAGCTCATCGAGATCCACGAGCGGATCGATCACGAGTACCCCGGCAAGGTGGATCTGACAGAGTTGTTCGACTTTCCGACCATCGCCGAGCTCGCCTCGCACCTGCAAAGCAAGCTGGTGCAGGCTTAAGGCCGCGCGCGGCAAAAGTCGCAGCCGCCTGTCATTCCGTGGCTATAATGATGTGATATGGAGCTAAGTGCCCGAGAAGCAGGCCCGCTGGGCTGCGAGCGCCAGCTCTCTGACTGTGGCATCCGCCCCACCGCCCAGCGGGTGCGTATTGCAGGAGTCCTGCTGTCTGCGCCCCAGCACCGCTCCGCCGAACAGATCCTGGCGAGCCTGCGTGCCGCGGGCGCACGAATTTCCAAGGCCACGGTCTACAACACGCTGAACCTCTTTGCCGCGCGCGGGCTCATACGGCAGTTGTCCGTGGATGGCTCGCGGGCCTGGTTCGACTCGAACGTGCAGCCGCATTACCACTTTCACGATGAGAGCAGCGGCGCTCTGATTGATGTGCCGGTGCCGGAGGTTGAATTCAGCCGCCTGCCCGACCCGCCCCCGGGGATGCAGGTTGCGGGCATCGATCTCGTGATCCGCCTGCGCAAAAAACTGTAGAATGCGCGGCCTTTCGGCAAGGCGCATGCCGGGATAGCTCAGTTGGTAGAGCAGCGCATTCGTAATGCGCGGGTCGTAGGTTCGAGTCCTATTCCCGGCACCATCTCCTGACCGCTTGAGGTAGTGAGCCACGGCGTGAGGCGGCGGCCGGTGCGCCGCCGGCGCGCTGTGTTTGGGGTGGTTCGGCCCGTCGCCCGCGAGCCTCCCTTGAGCGCGTCCGGCGCGCATTTCGTCAACGGAAGATTAAACTTCTTACGAGGCGGCCGGTTCTAACCCCGGCAGCGGCCATGCAGGCCGCCAGGGCGGCTTTTATAAGGAATTCCCCGTGGGCACGAACCCGGAACATCTCCCCGAATCTGACGCGCCCCAGAAGGACGGCGTCACCTGGATCGGCCGCGACCGGCCACCCTTTGAGCGCGCGCACGAGCCGCACGCGGTGCATCCGCCGGGAGGCCCGCTATCCCTGACCGCGGAGGACCAAGGCGGCGCGCAGCGCAAGTGGCTGATCCGTGGCGTCGTCATCGCCGTGGTGCTCGCCGTCGCGATCGCGCTGTGGGTCAGCCGTCACGCCAAGCCCGCCCTCACCGCCCTCGCGGACAAGACGACGGCGCCCCTGATCAGCGTCATGGTCCCGAGCCTGAAGTCCGTGACCTCGAATGTCACCTTCAGCGGCGCCATCGCCGCCCGCTACGACATGCCCATCGGCAACGACGGCGACACGGGGCGCGTCATGGCGGTGTATGTCGAAGCCGGCGATCACGTGCGCCGCGGGCAGATCCTGGCGAAGCTGGACGATGCGGTGGTGATCCCGCAGGTCAATCGTCTCGCGGCCTCCCTCGAGCTGGCGCGCGCGCAGGCGGAACTCTCGCAGGCGGAGTACAAGCGCGCGCTGGGTGTGGCAGCCGCCGGCGCCTTGTCCGCCGAGGACATCGAGAAGCGCCGCGCGACGTCAGTGACCGATGCCGCCAACGTGAAGGTGGCCGCGGCGCAGCTCGCCGAAAGCGAGGCGCGTATGAGGCGCACGCACATCACCGCGCCCATTGACGGCGTCGTGCTGACGCGCAAGGCCGAGGTCGGCCAGATCGCCAACCCCGGCGGCGAGGCATTGTTTCGCGTCGCCAGCGGCGGCGAGGTCGAGATGCGCGGCCAGCTCGCCGAGCAGGACCTCGCGCAGGTGACGGTCGGGGACGCGGCCACGGTGTATCTGACCGGTCTGCCGCGCGCCTTCTCCGGCCACGTGCGCCTGCTGGGCGCGATCATCGACCCCCAGACTCGCTTAGGGGAGATTCGCATCGCCCTCACACCGGATCCGGCGCTGCGGCCCGGCGCTTTCGCGCGCGGCGCGGTGACCATCGGCAAGGCGCAGCGGCCCGTGGTGCCGCAGACCGCCGTGCTGGCGGACACCGCCGGCAGCTACGTCTTCATTGTCAACGGCCAGGGCAAGGCCGAACGGCGCGCGGTACGCGTCGTGGATACGGGTGCCGACGGCATTGTCATCGGTTCAGGCCTCACCGGCACCGAGCGCGTCGTCACGACGGCGGGCGGGTTCCTGCGCGATGGCGAGCCGGTGCAGGTTGCGAGCGCCGCCGCGACCGCAGGAGTGCGCGGGGAGTCACACTGATGCGCAACATCTCTGCGTGGGCCATCCGGCATCCCTTGCCGCCGGTGGTGCTGTTCGTGGTGCTGCTGTTCATGGGCGTGGTCTCCTTCGTGCGCCTGCCCGTCACGCTCAATCCGGACGTCTCTTTCCCCGGGGTGATCGTCGCCGTCGGCCAGCCGGGCGCGGCGCCGCAGGAACTCGAGACCCAGGTGCTGCAGAAGGTCGAGGGCGCAGTCGCGAGCATCGGCAACATCAGCTCCATCACCTCCTGGGCGACCGAGGGACAGGCGAACGTTTTCATCGAATTCAACATCGGCACGCCGATTGACCGCGCGGTCGCCGACGTGCGCGACGCGATGGCCAAGGTGCGGGTGAACCTGCCGCAGGGCATCCAGGAGCCGGTCGTGCAGCGCATCGACGCCGACGGCAACTCCATCGTCTATTACGCCGTCAGCTCCAGCTCGCTCAACCAGGAGGAACTGTCCTGGTTCGTCGACAACACCATCACCAAGCGCCTCCTGACCATCCCCGGGGTCGCGCAGGTGAACCGTGGCGGCGGCGTCAACCGCGAAATCCGCGTGGAACTGGACCCGGCGCGCATGCAGGCGCTCGGCATTACCGCCGCCGCGGTCAACGACCAGCTGCGTACGCTTAATCTCGATCCGGCCGGGGGGCGAGCGCAGGTGGGCGGCGGCGAGCAGGCAATCCGCGTGCTCGGCGGCGCGCGCACCGCGGCGGCGCTCGGCGATACACAGATCGCACTTTCCGGCGGCCGCTTCGCGCGCCTCTCCGACCTTGCCAACGTCATCGACAGCGTCGGGGAGATCCGCTCGGTGGCACGCCTGAACGGCCGCCCCGCGACCACTTTCGGGGTAAAGAAAGCCAAGGGCTTCTCGGACGTGAGCGTTTACAACGAGCTGCATGCGGAGCTCGCCAAGGTCAGCGCCGAGAACCCGCAGGTGAAGCTCACGCAGGTGTTCACCACCGTGACCTACACCAAGGACACTTACGAATCCTCCATCAGTGCGCTGCTGGAAGGCGCAGCGCTGGCGGTGCTGGTGGTGTATCTGTTCCTGCGCGACGTGCGGGCGACGCTGATCTCGGCACTCGCCATTCCACTGTCTGCCATCCCGACCTTCGCCTTCATGCAATGGATGGGCTTTACGCTCAATTCCATCAGCCTCCTGGCGCTGTCACTGGTGGCGGGTGTGCTGGTGGACGATGCGATCGTGGAGATCGAGAACATTGTGCGTCACATTCGCATGGGCAAGAGCGGCTACCAGGCCGCGCTCGACGCGGCCGACCAGATTGGCCTGGCGGTGGTCGCCACGTCCGCGACCATCATCGCCGTGTTCCTGCCGGTGAGCTTCATGGGCGGGTTCACCGGGCAATACTTCACCCAGTTCGGCCTCACGGTGGCCTCGGCGGTGTTCTTCTCGCTGCTGGTCGCCCGTCTCCTCACGCCGGTGATCGCCGCCTACACCCTCAAGTCCAACCACATCGCCGCGCACACCGACGGCCCGATCATGGCCTGGTACCTGCGCACGGTCACCTGGTGCGCGAAGCACCGCTGGAAAACGGTGCTCGCGGGTGGCGTGTTCTTCGCCGTGTCCGTCACGGGGCTGTGGCTCATCCCCAAGTCCTTCGTCCCGGAAGACGATATCGGCGCCTCAACGCTCATGATCGAGCTGCCCCCGGGCGTGCGCCTGCAAGACACGACGGCGGTCTCCGCCGCCGCCTACCGCATACTCGCGCGCCAGCCCGAAGTCACCAATGTGGTCGAGGCCATCGGCCAAAGCGACGACGGCGTGCGCAGCGGCGAACTTGACATCTCCCTCGTGCCCCGTGACCAGCGCAAAGTCTCGCAACGTGAGTGGGAGGACCGGGTCATCAAAGACCTGAAGGCCATCCCGGACGCGCAGATCCACTTCCAGCGCGGCGGCGGCGACGGCCGCGACATCGGCATCTACATCACCGGGGATGATCCGGTGCTCACCGATCACACCGCGCGCCAGGTGGTGGCCGAGATGCAGAAGCTGCCGATACTCCGCGATGCGCGCATTAACAATGACATGCCGCGCCCGGAGATCCTGGTGAAGCCGCACCTGGATCTCGCCTCGCAGCTCGGCGTAACGGTGGAGAGCATCAGCGAGACGATCCGCATCGCGACCCTGGGCGACCTGGACCAAAACAGCGCCAAGTTCTCCCTCGCCGACCGCCAGGTGCCGATCCGCGTCAGCCTCACCGAGGACAGCCGCAAGGATCTGGCGACGCTCGAGAACCTGCCGGTGCCGACGGCCGCCGGTGGCGCGGTGCCCCTGAAGGCGGTCGCCGACATCAGCTTCGGCCAGGGTCCGACGCGCGTGCGCCGCTACAACCAGAGCCGGCGCATTTCCATCGAAGCCGATCTCAACAACGTCGAGCTCGGGCCCGCCATGTCGAAGATTCACGACCTGCCGACGCTCAAGCACCTGCCGCAGGGCGTGCGCCTCGTCGACGTGGGCTCGGCCCGCTGGATGAACGAGCTGTTCACCAACTTCATGCTCGCCATGGCGACCGGCGTGCTGATGGTGTTCGCGGTGCTGGTGCTGCTGTTCGCGCGCGTGCTGCAGCCGCTCACGATCCTGTCCTCGCTACCCCTGTCGATCGGCGGTGCGGTGTTCGCGGTGTACATCACCGGCTACTCACTGGGGCTCTCGGTCGCGATCGGCTTCCTCATGCTGATGGGGATCGTGGCAAAGAACTCGATCCTGCTCGTGGACTTCGCCATCGAGGAGATGCGTGCGGGCAAGGACCGGCTGACGGCGATCCGCGAAGCCGGCCACAAGCGCGCGCGTCCGATCGTCATGACGACGGTCGCCATGGTGGCCGGCATGCTGCCGGTGGCCTTAGGATTGGGAGGCGACACCGAATTCCGTGCCCCCATGGCGGTGGCCATCATCGGTGGACTCATTACCTCCACAGCGCTTACGCTGGTCATCGTGCCGGCGGCCTTCACGCTGATCGACGACGTCGAACGCTGGCTCGCGCCGAGGTTCGGACGCGTGCTGGTCCCGCAGCCGTCTCCAGCTGCATCCGGCAAGCAATCCCACGCGACCAGCTAAAGGCGCGCGACGACGACCAAGCCAGCGCCCGAATCCGACGCCGCACCCGCGTCCACCGACGACGCTCCCGGGCCACGCTCGGCGTGGTGGGTGCGGCTCATCTCACGCATTCCTTTCGGCGTGCTGTACGCCTGCGCGGGCTTTGCCACCTGGCTGGCGTGGCGCGTGTTTCCCTACCGCGAGCGCGTCGTGCGCGAGAACCTCACGCGCGCCTTTCCTGAGTTCGACGAAGCGCGCCTGCGCGCTGTCATGCACGACTACTACCTTGGGTTCGCGCAGATGTTCGTGGAAATCATCAAGTCCGCGACCATGACCCCGGGAGAGTTCCTGCAGCGGGTCGAGATCCGCGATCTCGAGCTGCCGCTCGCGCACCTCAAGGACGGCCAGCCGGTGCTGCTGGTGGCGGCGCACCAGTGCAACTGGGAGTGGATGCTGCTGGCACTGTCCTTGCGGCTGGGCTATCCGCTGGACGCCGCCTACAAGCCGCTGGTGGACAGCTGGGCCGAGCGCGCAATGAAAAAGCTCCGCACCCGCTTCGGCAGCCGGCTGGTGCCGGCGAAAGATCTGCTGGCAGACATCATCAGGCGGCGCGACGTCGTGCGCGCCATCGCCATGGTCGCGGATCAGGAACCCACCAACAGCGAAACCAAACACTGGACGCGTTTTCTGAACCGCGACACCGCTTTCTACCTGGGGCCGGAGGAAATCACGCGGGTCACCCGCTTCCCGGTGTTCTTCATCCGCATGCGCCGCCTCGCCCGCGGTCGCTACGAAATGCATTTCCACCCCCTGGCAGACGGCGGCGAGTCGCTGCCCGCGGGCACCCTCACCGAGCGCTATGCCCGCCTGGTGGAGGAGCAGATACGCGCCGCGCCGCCGGACTGGCCGTGGTCGTACAAGCGCTGGAGGCTCAAGAAATCCCTCTACCAGGGCCGCTCGCGGTCCTAGCACCCCAACAGCCAACTGCCGCGCAAACAGACACCGACCCGCGCATCCTTGCGCGGGCCGGTCTTAGGGAGACGAGACGTCAGTGACTGTGTCCGCTCAGTCGGTCTCGCCGGCGCTGATCTGGCCGTGGATCGCGCCCTTCTCGAGAGCGGGCGTTGCGACACTCACCTGCCACTTGCCGGCCTTGACGCTGGCGAGGTCTGCCGCGCTGATGGCGGCGAGTTCCGTCGACCAGTGACCCATGTTGACGCTGTCCTTGGCCAATGCGGCCGCCTTCGCGCCGCCGCTCGCCTGCGCCGCCTGCGCATCGTCCACGCCGGTGGAATTGACATGAATCGTCAGGGTGCTGGCGCTCGTATCAACCGTCGTCGCGGCAACTCCCGAGGCCGTGATGCCGAGGCTGGCCGCGTCCGGCGTGACCGCCATGTCGGAGAAGCTCACGATGACGTTCTGCGGCGCAATCTGGCCGCGAACCTCGCCGCGCGGATTGCGTGCGGAGCTCGCGATCACGTAGAGCTTGCCCTGTGTGAACGCACTCACCTGCTCCGGCGTCAGCAGCGCGCCGGCCGGCACCTCAAAGGCACCCGCCCCGGCGGCGGGCGTGAGATGGATCACGGCGGACCCGCCCGAGCCTGCGAAGCCTTCGTTGATACTGACGGCGGTCGCGTTGATGCCGCTCAGCTGGACCGTGCCGCGAACTGCGCCGGTCTCCATATTCACCTTGAGACTCGCCATTCCCGAGGCGCTGGATCGCGGCGCGGGGAACATCTGCGCCGGCGTCATGGGTACGCTCGCGGCCGCATGGTTCTTCACGGTGATCATGGTCGCCCCGGTGGTCGCCGTGTCATTCCTGCTGTCGGTGGCCTTGGCGGTCACGGAGTAGCTGCCGTCGGCCACGGTGGTGCTGTTCCAGTTGAACGTGTAGGGGGACGTGGTCGCCGTGCCCACCAGCGTGCCATTGACGTAGAAATCCACCCGGGTGATCGTGATGCTGTAGGTTGTCGACCCCGACGCGGTCGCCGTAAGCGCCACGGTGCCGCTCACGGTCGCTGCGGCCGCCGGCGCGGTGAGGTTAACCATCGGTAGCGGGCACATGACGTACGCGCCGCCGCACAGGCCGCCACCCCCGCCGCCGCCACCGCCGCCGCCGTAGCCGCCGCCGCCGCAGGCCGTGAGCGCGAGCGCCATGAAGGCACTGCCCGCCCAGAGCCGCGTGATGAATGAGAACCGCCGGTAAGTTTCGCTCGCGCGCATAAATAGGTCCCCGTGAATTGGTACTGGTCCGCCCGTAGGTGTCTGGGGGGACCGTCACGGTTTCATGCGGAACGCTCAGCCGTGCGGGGGTACCCCGCCCGGCTCGTCCTTGTCGGCGCGCCGCAGCTCCCGCGGCAGGGTGAAGAACACCCGCTCCTCGCGTCCGACCACTTCCAGGGGCCGTTGCCCGCCCCAGCTGACGAGCCGATCAACCACCTGCTGCACCAGCAGCTCCGGTGCCGAGGCGCCCGCCGTGACACCCACGGCGTGCCGGCCGAGGAACCACTCGGCGCGCAGATCCTCGGGCCCATCGATCAGGTAACCCGGCACCCCGGCGCGATCGGCAAGCTCGCGCAGCCGGTTGGAATTGGAGCTGGTGCGCGATCCGACGACCAGCAGGACGTCGCACTGCCCGAGCAGCTTTTTCACCGCGTCCTGGCGATTCTGGGTCGCGTAACAGATGTCCTCGCGCCGCGGCGTCGCGAGCTCCGGGAACCGCACCCGCAGCGCCGCCACCACTTCCGCCGTGTCATCCACCGACAGTGTGGTCTGGGTCACGAAGGCGAGGCTCGCCGGATCGCGCACCCCAAGATTGTCCACGTCGGCGATGGACTCAACCAGGTGGATGCGCCCGCCGAAGCTGGCGTCGAAGCGTCCCATGGTGCCTTCGACCTCCGGGTGACCTGCGTGCCCGATGAGGATGACGTCGCGCCCCTCGCGCGCGTAGCGCTGCACCTCCATGTGCACTTTGGTCACCAGCGGGCAGGTGGCGTTGAAGACGGTGAGCGCGCGGCTCTTCGCCTCCTCCTCCACCGCGTTCGACACGCCGTGCGCGGAAAATATCACCGTGCCGCCGGCGGGCACCTCGTGCAGTTCATCCACGAATACCGCGCCGAGCGCCCGCAGCCGCTCCACCACGTGGCGGTTGTGCACCACCTCGTGGCGCACGTAGATCGGCGGGCCAAACAGCTCGATCGCCCGCTCGACGATGTCGATCGCGCGGTCAACTCCGGCGCAAAAGCCGCGCGGATTGGCGAGCAGCACTTGCATCAGGCACGCACCGGAGGCGAACGCGCGGCGCGGGTTTGCGCCCAGGCGTCGAGGAGCAGAATCACCGCGCCCACCGTGATGGCGGAGTCGGCGATATTGAACGCCGGGAAGTAGTGCTGCCGCCAGTGCACGTGGATGAAGTCCACCACCCGCCCGCCGACAATGCGATCGATCATGTTGCCGAGTGCGCCGCCGACGATTAGCGAGAGCCCGCAGGCCAGCAGCGGCTGCAGGCGCGCGCGCAGGCGCCCCATCCAGACAATGAGCGTCAGGCTCACCGCCAGCGCCAGGATCACGAACAGCCAGCGCTGCCAGCCGGAGGCGTCCGACAGGAAGCTGAAGGCGGCGCCGCGGTTGTAAGTAAGAATAATGTCCAGCACCGGCAGTACGTGCACGCGCTCAAAGAGCGCGAAGTGGTGCACGACCCACGCCTTGACGAGCTGGTCGGCGACGATCACCCCGGCACTCAGGGGCAGCCAGCGCCAGCCGCTCGTGCTTGCGTTACTCATACATATTTCCTTTGCTCCCCGGGTCCCTCGATATTGCCGATGCAACGCCCGCACAGCAGCGGGTGCGCCGGGTGCGCGCCCACATCGGCTCGGTGGTGCCAGCAGCGCACGCACTTCGGCTCGGTCGCAGGCCGGGCGGCGATCCACACCGCAGCGCTGCCGGTGTTGGCTGCCGCAGCCGCTCCCGGCGGGGGGCTGGCGGCCTCGTGCACGTGCGCGTGCGAGGTGATGAAGAGAAAGCGCAGCTCCGCGCCCAAAGCGGCGAAGCGCGCGAACTCCCCCGGGCCGCAGTACACGTCCACGCGCGCATCCAGCGGCGCACCGATGGCGCCCGCATCGCGCAGCTTCTCCAGTTCGCGCGTCACGTCACTGCGCAGCAGGATGAGCGCCTGCCAGTCGATGGTGTCAGGAGTGACCGCGGGAATCGCGTGCCAGGTCTCGTGGAACACCGACTCGCGCTGCCCGCCGGGAAGATAGCGCCACAGTTCCTCGGCGGTGAACGACAGGATGGGCGCCAGCCAGCGCACCATGCTCTGCGCAATATGGAACATCGCGGTCTGCGCCGAACGGCGCGCGCTCCCCGTAGCGGGCGTTGTGTACAGGCGGTCCTTGATGACATCGAGGTAGAAGCCGCCCAGGTCGACGCTGCAGAAGTTGTGAACCTTCTGATAGATGAGATGGAAGGTGTACTGTCGATAGGCCTCGAGTACTTCCGCCTGCAGCGCCGCGGTGCGCGCGAGCGCCCAGCGATCGAGCGCCAGCAGCGAACTTACCGGCAGCGCGTCGCGCGCCGGATCAAAGCCATGCAGGTTGCCGAGCAGAAAGCGCAGCGTGTTGCGCATGCGGCGGTAGGAGTCCGCCATGCGCTTCAGGATCTCCTCCGACACGCTCATCTCGTTGGCGTAGTCGGTTGCCGAGACCCACAGCCGCAGCACGTCCGCCCCCAGGCTGTTCATGACCTTCTGCGGGGCCACGACGTTGCCCAAGGACTTGGACATCTTGCGACCCTTCTCATCCACCGCAAACCCGTGGGTCAGCACGCCGCGGTACGGCGCGCGCTCGTAGAGCGCCTCGGACAAGAGCAGCGAACTGTGAAACCAGCCGCGATGCTGGTCCGAGCCCTCCAGGTACAGCTCCACGGGCGCGGCCACCTCGGGCCGCTCGGCGCCCACGCATTCAAAGGACATGCCCGAATCGGCCCACACGTCCATGACGTCCGCGACCTTGTCGTAGTTTTCCGCCTCCTCACCGAGGAGCTCGCGCGGCTCGAGCGCAAACCAGGCGTCAATTCCGCCCACCGCCACGCGCGTGGCGACTGCCTCGATGAGCTCGCCCGTGCGCGGATGCAATTCGCCGCTGTGCTTGTGCACGAACAGCGGAATCGGCACGCCCCAGGTGCGCTGGCGCGAGATACACCAGTCCGGACGCCCGGCGATCATGCCGGTGATGCGCTGCTCGCCCCACGCGGGCGTCCATTGCACGCCCTTGATGTCGCGCAAGGTGTGCTCGCGCAGGCCCTTGCGGTCCATGCCGATGAACCACTGCGGCGTGGCGCGGAAGATGACCGGAGTCTTGTGACGCCAGCAGTGCGGGTAACTGTGGCGGAAGGCCTCCTGGTGCAGCAGCCGCCCGCCTGCGCTCAGCGCCGCGATGATGACGGGGTTGGCCTCGTCCACTTTCAGTCCCGCGACCAGCGGTGTGCCGCTCAGAAAGCGCCCGTCGTTGCCGACCGGATTCGTCACCGGCAACCCATAGAGCTGAGCGACGGCGAAGTCCTCCTGGCCGTGACCCGGCGCGGTGTGTACCGCGCCCGTGCCGGCCTCGAGCGTCACGTGTTCGCCGAGAATCACCGGTACCTGCCGTGCGTCAAGCGGGTGCTTGAGTTTCAGGCCCTCGAGCGCGCGGCCGTCGAACGGCGGCGCCAGCAGTGCGGTTTGCGTCGCGCCGAATCGCGCCAGACACGGCAAGACGAGATCCTTCGCCAGAATCAGCCGGCGCCGTTCGCCGCGCTGCTCTATCTCGAGCAATAGGTAGCTGAACTCCGCGCGCAGCGCCACCGCCTGGTTCGCCGGCAGCGTCCACGGCGTCGTGGTCCAGATGACCACATCCACCGGTGCCGCCCCCAGCTGCCCGGGAGCAACACCCAGGCGGGTGGCGAGGTCGGCAAGATCCGCCACGCCAAAAGCGACATCGATGGCGGGTGAGGTCTTCTCCTCGTACTCGACTTCCGCTTCCGCGAGCGCCGAGCGGCAGTCGAGGCACCAGTGCACGGGCTTCACGCCCTTGTACACATGCCCATTGCCAAGGATGCGGCCGAAAGCGCGCAGTTGCTGCGCCTCGTAGCGCGGCGCCATGGTGAGATACGGGTGCTCCCAGTCGCCCAACACCCCGAGGCGCTGAAAGTCCGTACGCTGCAGCCCGATCTGCTCCTGCGCGTAAGCGCGGCACGCGGCGCGAAACGCCGCGGCGTCGAGCTTGCCGCCCGGCCGCCCGTGTTTCTTCTCAACCTGCAGCTCGATCGGCAGGCCGTGGCAATCCCAGCCCGGGATGTACGGTGCATCAAAGCCGTCGAGCGAACGCGACTTGACGACGATGTCCTTGAGGACCTTGTTGACCGCGTGGCCGATGTGGATGACGCCATTCGCGTACGGCGGCCCATCGTGCAGCACGAACCGCGGCCGCCCGCGCGCGATTTCCCGCAGCTTCGCGTAGGTGCCGCGCTCTTGCCAGGCACGCACCATCGCCGGCTCGCGCTGGGCGAGGTCCGCCTTCATGGGAAAGTCGGTCTGCGGCAGGTTGATGGTGTGCTTGTAGTCACTCATGTCGATTCAATCAGGTCCGCGCTACTTCTTCAGGCGCCGAGGATGCGGCGTGCCTCTTGCGCATCCCGGTGCATCTGCGCCGTGAGCGCCGCCAGCGTCGCAAAACACTCCTCGTCGCGAATCTTCGCCGCGAACTGCACTTCGATCTCGCGACCGTACAGGTCGGCGTTGAAATCAAACACGTGCGCTTCCAGCAGCGCCTCGGTGCCGCCTACGGTGGGCCGCGTGCCGAGGCTCGCCACCCCCGGCAGCGCGCCCTCGCCGGCGCCATGCACGCGCACCGCAAAAATCCCGGCGAGCGGCGCCCGCCGGCGCTTGAGCGGCAGATTGGCCGTCGGGAATCCCAGCTCCCGTCCCAGGCGCGTTCCAGGCATCACGCGGCCGCGCATCGAATAGGGCCTGCCCAGCAGCCGCTGTGCGGCGGCGAAGTCCGCGCGCAGCAGCGCCGCGCGCACCGCACTACTACTAATGCGCTCTCCGCCCTGCGTCACCGGCGCCAGCACCTCGACCTCAAACCCCAGGCGCCTGCCCGCCGCTGCGAGCATGGGCGCCGAAGCTGCGCCGTTCTTGCCGAAGCGAAAATCGTGTCCCACCACGATCAGCCGCGCTCGCAGGTCCCGCGCCAGGAATTCCGCAAAGCCGTCCGCCGACAGGTTACGCAAACCCTCACCGAAGCGCAGCAGCCAGGTGTAGGTCACGCCCAGGTCCGCGAGGACCGCCAGGCGCTCGCGCAGCGTCGTCAACCGCGCCGGCGGAGCGTCAGGTGCGAAATACTCCCGCGGCATGGGCTCGAACGTGAGCAGTACCGCCGGCAGCGCCAGGTGCGCCGCGTGAGCGGTGAGGCGCGCGATGAGCGCCTGGTGACCAAGGTGCACCCCGTCGAAGGTGCCTATGGTCACGACGCTCCCGCCGGCGCATGCCGGGGCAGCGTGGATTCCGCGAATCAGCTCCACTGAATAATGCCTAAGTCATTGATCCGAAAAGACCGGGTTGTAACCGCGCGGCGTGCGCGAGGGCCATGGCCCAGTTTAGGTGAATGCCCAGGCGCGCGCCGCGCGCAAGGATGCGCGGGCGCGTTGACAAGCCCAGGATCGATACGCAGACTACCCGGCCCCGCGAACCGGGGACGCTTTCAGATACGCAGATACGGAGATTTCGTGGCCAATACCAAGTCCGCCGAGAAAGCCGCCCGCCAGGCCGAGAAGCACCGCGCGCGCAACGTCGCACTGCGCTCGCGCATGCGCACGGCAGTACGCAACGTGACCGCCGCCATCAGCGGCGGCAACAAGGAAGCGGCCAAGACCGGCTACCAGAAGGCGGTCCCGATCATCGACTCCCTGGCCGGCAAGCAGATCATCCATCGCAATAAGGCCGCGCGGCACAAGAGCCGCCTCGCGGCCCGCATCCGCGCGATGCAGTAAGGCTAGGACTCGTCCGGCAGCGCGGCATCAGCAGCCGTCGGACCTGAGGCGCGCTCGCGTGCCGTACGGTCGTGTTCTTCCAGGGCCGTCATGAGCGCGCCGCACAGCGCCTTCGTCCCCTCACCCGTTGCTCCTGAGATGAGAAAGTGCGGCCCGCGGTAGCGCAGGGCCCGCACGATGGCGCGCGCGCGCTTCTCGGCTTGCGCGGGCGGCAGCAGGTCGCGCTTGTTCAGCACCAGCCAGCGCGGCTTCGCGGCCAGCTCCCTGTTGAACTTCTTCAGCTCCGCGACGATCGCACGGGCGTCGCGCACCGGGTCCGCATCCGGATCCAGCGGCGCGATGTCCACCAGGTGCAGGAGCACCCGCGTGCGCTGCAGGTGCTTCAGGAACCGGATGCCGAGCCCCGCTCCTTCGGCTGCCCCCTCGATGAGGCCGGGGATATCCGCCATGACGAAGCTGCGATGCTGCCCCACCGCCACCACCCCTAAGTTCGGGTAGAGCGTCGTGAACGGGTAGTCCGCGACTTTGGGCCGCGCGGCGGACACGGCGCGGATGAGCGTGGACTTACCCGCGTTCGGCAGCCCGAGCAGCCCCACATCCGCGATGACCTTGAGCTCGAACTCCAGTGAGCGCTTCTCGCCGGGGAGCCCCGGGCCAAACTGACGCGGTGAGCGATTGGTGCTGGACTTGAAGCGCTGGTTGCCCCAGCCGCCCTTGCCGCCCCGTGCCACCAGCAGCTCCGCCCCATCGCGGGTCAGGTCGCCGAGCTCTTCGTTGGTATCCGCATCACGCACCACCGTGCCGATCGGCACCGGCACGTACAGGTCCGCGCCGCCGCGCCCGGTGCAATCGTTGGCGCCGCCGCCCTCGCCGTGTTGCGCCCTGAAAGTGCGCTCGATGCGAAAGTCCGCGAGCGTGTTGATGCCGGAGGCGGCGCGCAGATACACGCTGCCGCCGTGGCCGCCGTCGCCGCCGTCCGGACCGCCGAAGGGCACGAACTTCTCGCGCCGGAAGCTGGTGCTGCCCCGGCCGCCGTTGCCGGCCTGGACGCGGGCTTTCGCCTCGTCGACGAATTTCATGGGATTTACTCTAGCGTAAGCGCAAACAAAAACCCCGGCGCGAGAGGGCCGGGGTTGGCGGGAAATCAGCTTAAGACTACGCGCGTCCTTAAGCCTTTTCGGGCAGCACGCTCACGTACAGCCGCTGGTCGGCGCCCTTCCTGTCGAACCGTACCTTGCCGGTCACCTTCGCAAACAGCGTGTGGTCAGTGCCCAGACCCACGTTCGCGCCGGCACGCACCGGTGTACCGCGCTGACGCACGATAATGTTGCCGGCCAGCACCTGCTCGCCGCCGTAGCGCTTCACCCCCAGGCGTTTGGAGTGTGAATCGCGGCCGTTCTTGGTACTGCCGCCTGCCTTTTTATGAGCCATGACTTACTCGTGATCCTGGATCTTTGAAGATGCCCAGACTTCAGCCCGCGCTGATGTCGGTAACCTTCACCTCGGTATAGAACTGCCGGTGATTCTTCTGGCGCAGGTAATGCGCGCGGCGCTTGAACTTCACGATCGATACCTTGGCGCCCCTGCCGTGGCGCACCACCGTCGCCAGCACCTTGCCGCCCTTCAGGGTGGGCTTGCCGATCTTGACATCCGCGCCCTCACCGACCAGCAGCACTTCCCCAAATTCAACCGTCGCGCCCGGCTCGGCGTCGAGCTTCTCGACCTTGAGCACGCCGTCCTTGGTCACGCGATATTGTTTGCCGCCCGTGGCGATGACTGCGTACATGGTATTTGGGAGGAATTGGGTGAGGGCGAAAGGCCGCGCATTCTACTGGCGACCCAAGCTGCGGTCAAACGGCACTTTCTTTAAGGGCGGCAGGCACTTAGCACGTCCGGAGGCGGCGCCTTGCGGCGGCGCGGCTGTGGCCGGCTGCTAGGGAGCCAGGGATAGGTCGGCGTCCAACACCTGCTCGCCGGCTTGGCCTTTTCCCGGAGCGGGTTGCCAGGCGAGAGAATCGCGACTGCTGTTGCGGTGTCAGCGCGGACCACACCGCACTTCATCGGGCGAGATTTCAGCAGCAGCCGTCGACAATGAAAATGCTGCCGCCATGAAACACAGGCGCTGCGGAACATTGACCGCGACCTCGAGAGTCGGAGCGCCTGTCGGGGCTATGATCCGCTGGATCGCAGGGCGCACTCAGTTGGGAACGGAGCACGCAGTGAAATCAGAACGACCGCGGTGTTCCGCGGGTCGTTCATGCTCGGCTTATTTTTTTCGCCATCCATTTTCTTTGTCGGCACCTGACCCAGGCCAGCCGGTGCACGCTCACGCCTCGCACGCCCAACGGCTTTAGACTAGGATTCGTGCGCAAATGATCCTGGAAGAGATTCGCGCACCTGTTGCTGAGGACCTGCGCGCCGTCGACGCGGCCATACGCGCGCGCCTGACAAGCGCCGTACCCCTCGTGGACCAGATCGCAGAGCACATCATTGCCGGCGGCGGCAAGCGGCTGCGGCCGTTGCTCGTGGTCCTGAGCGCACGCGCTTGTGGGGAGCAAGGCGCTGCCCACATCGAGGCCGCCGCGTTCATCGAATTCATCCACACCGCGACGCTGCTGCACGATGACGTCGTCGACGGCTCATCGATGCGCCGCGGGCGGCACACCGCAAACCAGGTATTCGGCAACCAGGCGAGCGTGCTCGTTGGCGATTTCGTCTACTCGCGGGCCTTCCAGATGATGGCGGCCCTCAAGAGTCAGCCAGTCATGGAGATCATGGCGCTGGCGACCAACGTTATCGCCGAAGGTGAAGTGCTGCAGCTCATGAACGCGCGCGATCCGGACACGACCGAAGCGCGCTATCTCGAAGTCATCTACCGCAAGACCGCGAAGCTGTTCGAAGCCGGGGCCGAGGTCGCGGCGGTACTCGCGAACGCGCCGACGCCGGTGCGCCAGGCGCTGGCCCTGTACGGTCGTCATCTGGGCACCGCCTATCAGCTGGTCGACGACGTGCTCGACTATCGCTCCAACCCACAGGAGCGCGGTAAGAACCTCGGTGAGGATCTCGCCGAAGGCAAGCCGACCCTGCCGCTGATTCACGCGCTCAGGCACGGCAGTGATGCGCAGCAGGACGCGATCCGCGACGCCATCCGGCAAGGGGGTCTCGCCCAGTTGCAGTCGGTCGTGGCGGCGATCGAAGCCACCGGGGGCCTTGAGTACGCTGCGAGCCGCGCCCACGCGGAAAGCGACGCGGCTCTGGCGGCTCTGGCGGTCGTGCCGGACTCCTCTTATAAGACGGCGCTCGCGGCGCTCGCGCGCTTTGCGGTCGAGCACACCACCTGAAAACGGAGGCACTCATGACAACCACCGGACCCCGGACTTTCAGGGCGCGCGCCGCCGCCGCAATCCTCATTGCGTTGGTGTCATGGGTAGTCGCGGGCCTGAGCCCCGCGCGGGCGCTGGAAGGCGCGGCGCCCGAAACCCTCGTGCTCAAAGCCGCTCACGTGTTTGATTCCACCGGGACTGCGCTTAAGGACGGCGTGACGGTGGTGGTGCGCGGCGATCACATCGTGTCCGTTGGCACGACGCCACCGCCCGCGGGGGCGCGCGTCATCGACCTCGGGGATGCCACCCTGTTGCCGGGGTTCATCGACGCGCACACGCATCTGACGCTTGAATTCACCGACAACTACTACCAGCTTTTCCACGACGAACTGCTGCGCTTTCCCGCGGAAGCCGCGCTGTACGGCGCCGTCTACGCGCGGCGCACGCTGGAGGCAGGCTTCACTACAGTGCGCAACGTCGGGGCGGATGACTTCGTGGACATCGGCCTGCGTAACGCAATCAACGCCGGGGTAACCGCAGGCCCACGCATGCTTACGGCGGCACACGGCATCGGTTCGCGCGGCGGACATTTTGACGCGCCGTCCTATCCACCCGAGCGTGTAAGGCCGCTCGGACCGATCGAAGGCATTTGCAGCGGCCCGGAACAATGCCGCGAGGCAACGCGCTACCAGATGAAGTGGGGCGCGGATGTTATCAAGATCGCCGCGAGCGGCGGCGTACTGTCGGAAGCCGATCCGGTCGACGTGCCGCAGCTCACGCTCGAGGAGATGACCGCCATCGTCTCCGAGGCGCACAAGTGGAAGCGCAAGGTAGCGGCTCACTGTCACGGCGACGCCGCCGCCCGGCTCGCCATCGAGGCCGGCGTGGACTCGATCGAACATGGCAGTTTCCTCACGGAGGACACGCTGAAGCTGATGAAGGCGAAGGGCGTGTATCTCGTACCCACGCGGATGGCCGTGTACTGGGTGATCAAACAGGCGGATACCTATCCGCCTAAGATCGCAGCCAAGGCGCGCGCGGCAGCTGCCGCCCATGGGAACATGTTCAAGGCCGCACTGCGCATCGGCGTGCCGATCGCGTTCGGCACCGACGCGGGCGTCTATCCGCACGGCATGAACGCTATGGAGTTCGGTCTGATGACCGAGCTTGGAATGAGCCCCGGCGCGGCGCTCGTGGCAGGCACCCGCGCATCCGCGAAGCTCCTGGGAGTGGAAGCCGATGTGGGGACGCTGGAGGCGGGCAAGGCCGCGGACATCGTGGCCGTCCCGGGCAACGTGCTCAGTGACATCCGTGCGACCGAGCACCCCGTGTTCGTCATGCACCTGGGCCATGTGGTGCTGCTGAAGACGGGAGCCTGAACCCGTTGAAGGCGTGGGCCCGGTTCAGTACACTGCGCGGCCCGCCGCCCGTGCCCTCTTTGGCCGCGGCCACGGTGACGCCTGAATTCGGGGTGTAGCTCAGCCTGGTAGAGCACTACGTTCGGGACGTAGGAGTCGCAGGTTCAAATCCTGTCACCCCGACCATTGAAAACAATCAAGTTTCCTTCAACAAGTCGGGCTGAGGTCCAGCCTGCGGCCTCTCTTGGTGTCCAATTGGGGTCCACTCATAGATTTCCAACAAGAACGCCACTACGCGAGTGGTCCTGCGAACGCTCAATCATTTTCTCGATGCTTGATTGAAAACCGCTTCGGAATTCGCCTTTAAGGAGTGACAGGGGAAATTCAGCGGGTTTCCGCGAAGCAATAAACCAGAGCAGGTGCATCATGTCGTATGCGATCAAGTTGGCTGGGGGAATGACACTGGCCCTGGGGATGGTGCTCATGGCGCCGTCGTTCGGTCAGGAGCGTGAAGCGGTCGGGGCGTTCACGCCCGGGGAGCCGGCGGTGCCGACAGCGCTGCCCGAGGAGGACGCATATCAGAATCCGGGCGAGTCGGTGAAACCGGCTTCACCGCTCGATGTGACCGATGAATTGGGCCACACCGCACATGTCTTTCCCCAAAAAGGCGCTGTGACGCAACTGGCCGCCACCACCGATGTGGGTCCACTGCTCTACCACGGCGGCCCTATCATGCCGAAGGTCACTCTCTTCACCATCTACTGGCTGCCGTCGAAACTGCCGAACGGGCAGCCCGCCACCATGGTGCCCGGATACCAAACCATCCTGAACAACGTGGCGGCGGATTACGTGGGACACGACCTCTCGTCAATCACCACGCAGTACTACCAGACCCTTTCCGGCACGACCACGTATGTCTCTGGGTTGCCGTCTCAGGTGCTGGGCACGGGCAGCCTGGGGGGCACCTATGTGGATACGGACCCGTATCCCGCTTCCATTTGCAAGATGGCCACCTCTCCAGGCAATTGCCTGGATGACGCGCAATTGCAGGCCGAGCTCTTAAAGGTCCTGAAGCTCAGGGGGTGGACGGCAGGGTTGGACCGCATGTATCTGGTCTTTACGGCCAAAGGCTTGGGGTCGTGCATGGACGCGGCGGGCAAGAACTGCAACACGCCCGGGTCGGGTTACTGCGCCTACCACAGCCACGCGACTTTGAACGGTGTGCCGGTTGTCTACGGGAATATGCCGTACGCCTATCCGGCGGGCTGCTCCGGTACCAAGTCGTCGCCGAACAACAACGTCGATGCCGACACCGAGAGCACGGCGGTGACTCATGAAGTGACGGAAGCAATCACCGATCCCGAGGGGACCGGCTGGCTCACAGCGAAGGGCAACGAGATAGGCGATCTGTGTACCTACAACTACGGCACCAATACCTACGACGGCGGAAAAGCCAATCAATTCTGGAATGGCCACTACTACGAAGTGCAGCGGGAATTTGACAACCATTTGTACTATGCCCTTGGCCTGCCGGGCTGCTCGCAGGTAGGGCCCTAGTACCTTCGGCCGGAGAACGAGGCGGCACTCGTCAGCGTGCCGCCTCGAATCCTGTCACCCCGACCATTTAATTCGCTGAGATTTTTGCCGGGCGGCGGGAAGCTGGGACTCT
>Ga0210384_10002016_pt1 | contig 25744 bp, 23 predicted proteins | sample IncBWH2MmetaG_FD_160574 | JGI IMG/M metagenome (GOLD analysis project Ga0210384, IMG submission 160574) | Forest soil microbial communities from Barre Woods Harvard Forest LTER site, Petersham, Massachusetts, United States - Inc-BW-H-2-M | ecosystem: Environmental > Terrestrial > Soil >...
CGTTCTTTGGAGGAATACCGCCATGCGCTGATTGCTCGCAAAGCCGAGCTTCGATAAAGTCCATTGCGCGATGTGGCGGGAGCGTACCCGATATGCAATCTCCTCCAACTCCGCCACCGACAACCCACTGCAGTAGATCGCACCAATCAGTGCACCCACGCTGGTTCCCGCCACGAAGCGCACCGGAATCTGCGCCTCTTCCAGCACCTTCAGCACGCCGATATGCGCAATGCCACGCGCGAACCCACCACCCAACGCCAAACCCAACTGCGGAGCCTCGGCACCGCGAATCCCAGACCCGCGGGCCAATTCTCTGCCGAATGCTCGGACTGAACGCGCTACTTGCCGCAACGCCTTCATGGAACTCGCCCCCTCGATGAACCACAATCCCTTAAATACATCTACAGCATGTAAGATGCCACCCAGCCCTGCCGGGTTCCAGCACTATTGTGCACATCAACACGTTACTCCCACCCGACCGCCCGGTTACAGATGACGAACTCATTGATCGCTGCTAACTTGTGAAGATGGTCCGTGAGTTCTCCGCTGGTGGAGTGGTGGTCCGTCGCAGGACAGGATCGTGGTGGGTTGCGGTGATCGAGCCCCATCACAGGGAAGATCCACCGGCTCGGGTTGACACAAAACGTCCTCGAAAAGTGACACTTTGTCTCCCCAAGGGCGCGGTGGACCCAGGCGAAAAACCTCCGGAAGCGGCGCTGCGCGAGGTTCGCGAAGAGACAGGGCTCATGGCTCGTGTCGTCGCAAAACTTACGGACAGCAAGTACGCTTATGTGCGCAACTGGGGAGACGGGGCTCGGGTCTCCAAAATCGTCAGCTTTTACCTGATGCAGTACGAGTCTGGACGCATCGACGATATCCCGGACGCCATGCGCGATGAGGTAAGACGGGCTTCCTGGATGCCTCTGGATATGGCCGCCAAAAAACTTGCCTACGGCGGGGAGCGCCAGGTTGTTCGACGAGCGCAGAAGTATTTGGAAACGCATCCCGACCTTAGCGGCTAAAGCCGCCGCTTAAAAAAGGGACCTATCGCAGCGCTGAAGCGCTGCGCCGCCCAAAATCTCGCTATTCAAAACCGGCAGCAATATCTGAAGCAGTATCGGTAGCAATAGGAATAGCAGTATCAGCACTATCTATGGCACTCATCATATGCCTTTCCGTAAGCTGTGAAGCCGTAGCCTTGTGCGACCATTGATGAAACAACGCTAATCAACCAGGAGAATCGAATTCATGCCCCTCGCCATCCACCATTCCGAGCACCACTTCACCTCGGGCAATGTTGTTCGCGACATCGTCATCGGCATGTCGGACGGACTGACGGTTCCGTTCGCGCTCGCCGCCGGCCTCTCCGGCGCGGTGGCGGCAGGTTCCACTCGTATCATTGTGATTGGAGGACTGGCCGAAATCGCGGCTGGGTCCATCGCAATGGGTCTGGGGGGGTATCTCGCCGCCCGGGGCGACGCCGAACACTACGCTCAGGAACGTCTGCGCGAGGAACGTGAGGTTGTGGAAATTCCGGAAGAGGAAAAAGCGGAAATCAGCCGGATATTTCAATCCTACAAAGTTACCGAACAAGAAGCTGCGCACGTGGTGGAAGGCTTGGCGCGGGATCCGAAAGCCTGGGTCGACTTCATGATGAAATTCGAGCTTGGCCTCGAAGAACCCGAGCCTCGCCGCGCCATCACCAGCGCCGCGACCATTGCGTTCGCCTACGTTGCTGGGGGTTTCATTCCGCTCTCGCCCTACATGCTTTCGGGCAACGCCATCCGCGGGTTGATCCTCTCGGCGACAGTCACACTCGCTGCTTTGGGTATTTTTGGATTCATCAAGGGGCGTTATACCGGGACATCGCCCATGCGGAGCGCAGTACAGACTGTCGTTATCGGTGGCCTGGCGGCGGGGGCGGCATTTTTGCTGGCGAAACTGATCTCATAACAACGATGAAGATCGCGATGGATTCCCGCACAGCTCGTACCTCTCCACGATTGCGTGGGGTTCGTTTTGTTTTCCTGGGCGCAATTTCAGTGGTGCTCGCTTTCTGTCCGTTCACCTGGGCCAAGAAACACACGGCCTCCAACTCAGCTACGGACGGCGGTTACATCGCCGCCCTTTCTACCGCCAACCGGTTTCTGGCAGCATGGCAAAGCAGAGATCAGGAAGCCGCACTACCGCTAATCACGAATCACGCCAAACAGCACAGCACGGAGGCGGGTATTGACAATCTGTTCAGCGAGTCCTCCGGCAGTACTTCGGCTCGCGCCTACGAAATCGCACACGGACGCCAATTGAGCCGCGGCCGATACCAGTTCCCAGTGGTTCTCCTCGAAGCCGGCGAATCTGGCCGCACTCGCCGAAAATTCACAGAGATTGTGATCCTCAACACTAGCAAGAACGACTGGGCAGTGGATAAACTGCCGTAGACTCAACTACAGGAACAAGCTGTTCGAGGAACATAGAAACGAGGCTCGCATGAAGCCAATCCAGAAAGTTGCCGTCCTCGGCGCGGGAACCATGGGCAGCCGCATTGCCGCGCATTTGGCGAACGCGGGCATTGCCACTACCCTGCTCGATATTGTTGCGACAGACGCTAAACCGGGAACACGCAGCCAGATCGCTGCCACTGGATTCGATGCTGCACGCAAATCGAAGCCCGCCGCATTTTTTGAAGCTTCGCTTGCCAGTCTCGTCACGATTGGCAATTTCGAGGACGATCTTGGCAAGGTCACCGATGCCGACTGGATTATCGAGGCCGTCGTCGAGAATCTCGACCTCAAGCGTGCCCTGCTTCGCAAGGTAGATTCCCTCCGCCGTCCCGGCACCATCATCACCACCAACACTAGCGGTCTTCCTGTAGCCAAAATCGCGGAAGGCTTCCCCGACGATTTTCGCAAGAATTGGTTTGGCACGCACTTTTTTAATCCGCCGCGCTACATGCGATTGCTCGAACTCATTCCGACTTCGGAAACTGATAAAGCGGCGCTCGAAACCATCGGTCATTTCTGCGATACCCGCTTGGGCAAAGGGATCGTCCGCGCCAAAGACACGCCCAATTTCATCGGTAACCGTATCGGCATTTTTTCCATGCTCAACGTCATGCGCCTCATGCAGGCCATGGACCTCACCATTGAGGAAGTCGATGCGCTCACCGGACAGGCTGTCGGCTGGCCCAAGTCCGCGACGTTCCGCCTGACCGACATGGTGGGCCTCGATATCGTTGGCCACGTCGTCAGCAACATGGCGCAGAACGTTCATGATGAGCGTGCTGACTTGCAGCTGCCCGGCTTCTTTAAGCAAATGCTGGAACGGAAATGGCTCGGCGATAAAACCAAAGCCGGCTTCTACAAGAAGATTAAGGGCGGAGAAGGCAGCGAAGATGCTCGCCAAGCGCTCGATTGGAAAACGCTGGAATACCATCCGCAAGCCAAGCCAAAGTTTCCCGCACTCGACATGGCCAAGAATGTTGAGGACACGGGCGCTCGCGTGCGCATGTTGCTCGGCCTCGACGGTAGCGCAGGCAAGCCAGAGCGTGCCGGACAATTCCTCTGGTCCGCCCTCTCCGAGCTTTGGACGTACGCCGCCAACCGGATCCCTGAAATCTCCGACACGGTCGTGGAAATCGACCTCGCCATGCGCCTGGGCTTCAACTGGGAACTCGGCCCGTTCGAATTATGGGACGCGGCCGGCGTAGCGGCTTCGGTTGCCCGCATGAAGACCGAAGGCCGTCCCGTCGCCGCCAATGCCGAAAAGCTGCTAGCCTCCGGCAAGATGTCTTGGTATGCCGACGATCCGCACGCCGCCTCGGGCCAGGTGTACTTCGACCTCAGCTCCGCAGCTTACAAGCCAGTTGAGGTCTCCACTGGGGTCTGGTCCGTAGCCGTCGCCAAGAAATCCCGCGGCGTGGTGAAAAAGAACGCTGGAGCTTCGCTCGTCGATCTCGGCGATGGTGTCGCCTGCATCGAGTTCCATTCCAAGATGAACTCCCTCGGCGGCGACATCCTCAGTCTGATCACGCAGACGTTGAAGCCTGGCGGCCCCGGCGACAATTTTGACGCTTTCGTCATCACTAACGATGCGGCCAATTTTTCTGTCGGCGCGAATCTGATGCTATTGCTCATGTCCATTCAGGAAGGCGAATGGGACGAGGTCGACCTGGCCATCCGGCAATTTCAGGGAATGACGCAAGCCATTAAGTTTTCGCCGAAGCCGGTTGTGGCCGCGCCCTTTGGCCTCGCGCTTGGTGGAGGCTGCGAGCTTTCGCTGCACGCAGCCGCCCGCCAGCCTCACGCCGAACTCTACATGGGACTCGTCGAAGTGGGCGTTGGCCTGCTCCCCGGCGGAGGCGGCTGCAAAGAGATGCTTCTGCGCACGGTGGATAGCGCCGCTTCTATCCGGCCTGGAAGTTCCAAGAATGAAAGCCGAGAAACTGTCGAGCTCATCGAAGCGATGAAGAAGACGTTCGAGACTGTCGCCACCGCTAAGGTATCGACCTCCGCACCAGAAGCACGCGCCCTCGGCTTCCTCGCGGATTCCGACTTCATCAGCATGAACCGTGAACGCGTTCTCGCCGATGCCAAGGCTCGCGCACAAGAACTCGTCCGCGGCGGCTACAGAGCTCCAGTCCCGCGCACGGATATTTCAGCTCCCGGCGAAAACATCCTCGCTACGTTGAAGATAGGCGTCTATCTCATGCGAGAAGGAGACTTCATTACCGAGCACGAAGCCAAACTCGGCGGGAAAATTGCTGAAGTTCTGTGCGGTGGCAACCTAACCCCCGGAACTCCGGTGACCGAACAGTATATTCTCGACCTGGAACGTGAAGCCTTCAAATCCCTCTGTGGGGAGAAGAAAACGCAGGAGAGGATTCAATACACTCTGAAGACGGGAAAGACGTTGCGGAATTGACGCAGCCAGGACGTCACGGAATGTTCACTGCCCGGCAAATAATTGGCTTCAAACGTGCACTGTGCCATTCAGACTGGAGAGTCTATCCGGTCCGCTAGCCTGCACAGGCATGGAGAATACAGCACTCTTCTTGAAATCAGCACGGCCATGCTGCTTGACTCGGACAGCAGAACTGCACGAAATGTGAAATATTTTGCGCGTACGCAGCGACGCTCACGAACCCCGGAGGACACTGCTTTTTGCGTTGACAGAGATACGGAAATGGCGCAAACTCCCTTCAATTCCCCTCGCGCCTTATGCAGGCTGTAAGGCATGCGCTTGCAATCCAGATTCGACTAAAACCAATTGAGCCACTATTCAAGCCCAGGAGGCAACATGTACGCCACAAAAATGAAATTCTTGCTCGCAGTGCTGCTCGTCGCATTTGCGGCAAACGCGTTCGGCCAACAGCGCCACATCAACGGCACGCCCCAATTCGTAGTACGCCCGGGTGGTAACGCGGCGGCAGCGGTCAATGAGTCCACGTTTGCCACCAACATTCCACTTTGGAGCAGCAGCTTTGTCAGCGGCGGAATTACGTACAATTACACGATGGTCGGAGCCAATCCGACGACCAGCAACGCGACCACAAAGATTCCGGTCGTCTTCATCCCCCTCAAGTTCAAGTTCGGGACCAAGATCATTTCGCCGACCGCAGTTGCATGCGGGGACACAACTTCCGCACTGACGCGCTTGAAGAAGTCTCCACTTTTCAATAATTTTCACTTCGTGGAAGGCACAACCAGCGTCGGAACGACACAATATCCCGACGCCTTCCAGCGAGCGAATTTCTGGCAGTCCGTAGGTAGCGTGACACCGAACTACCACACGCTGCTTTCTCCGTCGACGACAAAACCGGCGCAGACAATTGTGGTCCCCACCAGCGCCGGCGGCCTTGTGGGTGCTTTCTGCGGAACACAACAAGTTGGTACTGCGGACATCAACTTCGTAGACGCCAAGCTCCAAGCCTTGCTAACGACGCTGGCAATCCCGAAGACCAGCATCCCGATTTTTGTGAGCTATGACGTATTTGAAACCTCGGGCGGAGGATGTTGCATTCTCGGCTACCACAGTTCGACTGCGAGCAGCCAGACCTACCTGATCGCCGCCTACAGCGACCCGGGAATCTTCTCCGTGCCCATCGAAGACATCCACGCAATGTCGCATGAAATAGGCGAGTGGCTGGATGATCCATTTGGCAACAACATCGTTCCGACGTGGGGCAATGTTGGACAGGTAAGCGGCTGCCAAAATAATCTGGAAGTCGGCGACCCGGTCACCGGAAACGCGTTCACAGCCACGTTGAACGGGTTCACCTACCACCCTGAGGATCTCGTATTCTTCTCCTGGTTCGCGCGGCAGTCTCCGTCCATTGCCGTGAACGGCTGGTATACGTTCCTCAATGGCTTGGGTGGCACCTTCTCGAAGACCTGCCCGTAAGAACCGAAGAACCAAGTACTGTCTACACAAGGGCTGCGTTCGCGCAGCCCTTTTTTCTTGCCCAAAACAACGGTCGAGAAAAGGGTTTAAGCTTAAAGAAGCAGCAGGAGCCACTATGCGCGAAGTCGTCTTGGTTTCTTCCGTTCGCACTCCCGTGGGGCGCGCCAATAAAGGCACCCTCCGCGCTACCCGTCCAGATGAGCTCGCCGCGATCGCCATCAAGGGAGCGCTCGACCGCGTGCCGCAGCTCGATCCGCGCGAGATCGAAGACGTCATCCTGGGTTGCGCCATGCCCGAAGCTGAGCAAGGGATGAATGTTGCCCGCATCGCTTCCCTGCGCGCCGGACTCCCGGAGGAAATCTCCGCTATGACGATCAACCGTTTCTGTTCGTCAGGCCTGCAATCGATCGCCATGGCTGCCGAGCGCATTCAAGCGGGAGGCGCTGACGTCATCGTCGCCGGCGGCACCGAATCCATGACCATGATCCCCATGGGAGGCCACAAGGTTGCCCCCAACCCCTGGCTCGTGGAGAACCATCCCGGCGCCTACCTCTCCATGGGACTCACTGCCGAGCGCCTCGCCGAGCGTTTCCACATCACACGAGAAGAGGCCGACGCTTTCTCTCTGCGCAGCCATCAGAAAGCCCTAGCCGCCATCGCGGCCGGACATTTCGAAAACGAAACGGTTCCCGTACCCGTCAGCTTCACTACTCCCAACGGCTCCAAGCCGAAGCACACCGAAATTATTTTCAAAACCGACGAAGGCCCCCGCGCCGATACCACGCTCGAAGCCCTGGCCGCCCTGCGCCCAGCGTTCCATATCAAGGGCACAGTCACCGCCGGAAACTCTTCGCAAATGTCCGATGGAGCCGCCGCCACAGTCGTCATGTCCGCCGATCGCGCCAAGCAGCTTGGCATTCAGCCGCTGGCCCGCTATGTCGCCTTCGCCACCGCTGGCTACAAGCCCGAAGAAATGGGGCTTGGCCCCGTCTTCGCCATCCCCAAAGCCCTCAAGCTCGCCGGGCTCAAACTCGAAGACATCGCCGTCTTCGAACTCAACGAAGCTTTCGCAGCGCAATCCCTAGCCGTCATCAAGGAAGCCGGACTCGATCCCGCCCGCGTCAATCCCAACGGAGGCGCCATCGCCCTCGGCCATCCCCTGGGATGCACCGGAGCCAAACTCACCGCCACCCTCCTACGCGAACTGCAACGCCGCAAAGCCCGCTACGGCATGGTGACAATGTGCGTCGGCGGAGGCATGGGCGCAGCGGGAATTTTTGAGAATCTTACTTAGCGATGCTCATTCTTAAGCGATGCTCACTCAAATGTGGCCCCGCGATGAACCGCGTTGCACCGCCCGGCGTCGAACCGGGTTGAGACCTGTAAGGGATCTCACCAGGGTGTCTGCCAGCCAGTCCTCGTATTTCTTAGGAGACCATGCCCGCTCGCGGACCAGCATCCGGTATACATCTCGACTGGTAAACATCCAGAAGATGTCCCGCGCGGTTTGATAGTGGAGTTCGGGCCGAAGGCTTCGGGAGTCGCGCAAAAGAATGACCGTACTTTCCTGCCGGTCGTAGCGCAACCGTTCTCGCCGTTGCTCCAGCATCGCCAGTTCGGGCGAGACGACGCCCGCTCCTCGCAGGAGATCGAAGGTGGCGATCTGCGCCTCATGGACCTGCCTCGCGATGCGAGCCGCAAATCTTAAACGGGTCTCGGGATCGGTAGTGCCCAACGCCTGCTTCACAAGGCTCTCGTAGTCGGCGCCAAACGTGGACTGATCTAGAAGCTCCGCCAGGATGCCGGTCTTTGACTTAAAGATGGCATACACGCTTTGGGCAGATACCTCTGCCCGCTGCGCGATAGCTTCGATGGTCATTCCGGCATAGCCTTCTCTCTGCAAGAGCTGCCGGGTGGCTTCGACGATGCGGCTGCGGGTGTCGCCCGCCTGGCGCTGGCGAACTAGTGATTTGTAGGGGCGTTTTTTTATTCTAGGCAATCCAAAAATTATAGCATCCTTCAGTCAGTATAGTTATCTATATCCAATATGAGAGATGGCATCAACTCTGGGTTAGAGGGATCTGGGCGTCCGGGAACGGGCAGCATAAGGCTGGTGGTACTGGGTGCTACAGGAGGTACCGGATTGGAGATCGTCCGGCAGGCGATTGAACATGGTCATTCCGTAACAGCATTTGTTCGCTCGCCGGATCGTCTCAAGGCATTCCGGGACCGCGTTGCTGTCAAGCAAGGAGATCTTCTAAACAGCGCCGAACTTGAACGGGTCATTCGAGGACACGATGCAGTTCTTTCCGGATTCGGTCCTCGGGTGCCCGTGTCGAAAGCGGACGCGAACCTCCTTCAGCAATTCGCCATCGCTTTGACAAGCGCCATGCTGCGTGCTGAAGTCCGGCGCGTCGTGGTTGAGTCTGTAGCGTTCCTGTTCAGTGATTCAATCGTGCCGCCGGCATACCTTCTCGGCCGGTTGTTCTTTCCTCGCACGGTTGCCGATGCGTCCGCCATGGAACGGGTATTGGGGGAAAGCGAACTCGACTGGACCATCCTGCGCCCACCCGAACTGACAAACAAGCCTTATACGGGGAAATATCGCGTGCGAGAGGGCCACCTACCTCGTTTCGGTTTCAAAATCTCGCGCGCAGATGTGGCTGATTTCATGATTAAAGTAGTCGAGAATCGCTCCTCGATCCGCAAGATCGTAGGGGTCTGCAACTAATCGAAAATGAGATTATTGGCAGCCGTCCCGGATCCGCACAAATAGTGCTGATGGTGCCGGCCGGGGTTGGCTTGATGTCACATCTTCGGAACGCAGGTGTCCAATGACTCGTCTCTTGTGCTTCGGTCCGCTCCTCGCGATGTTTCCTTTGCCTGGGCTGGCCCGACCAAAGCTCGGAAACGACGAATGGATGCTGCGCTTTCGCGCGTTCGTAAAGTTGTTCAATGCCTTTGTGGAATCGCTGAATGATGGCTGTTTTGACCTCTCAACATGGCAGCGTATGCGCGCAGCATGGACAAAGTTGGAAATGGAATAAGGGAGCGGTCGCTCCCACTATCGTATCGGAGGACCTCTTGAAACCAACGACCTTTCTTCGCATTGCTTCGATCTTGACACTACTCTACTGCGCCGGGCACACGCGCGGCGGCGTGCTCAGCGGCCCTAGTCACGGTGCCGAAGAAGTTGCCGTGATCGAGACCATGAAATCCCATTTTTTTAACTTCAACGGGTCCCCGAGAACTTACTGGGATTTCCACTTGGGCTACGGCCTATTGTTGACCGTCAACCTTCTGATTCAGGGAGCATTGTTTTGGTATCTGGCCAAGTTGGCCAAAACCAATTCTTTGGCTGTCCGACCAATCTTGGCTCTGTTCTTTTTCAACTACCTGGCGATGACAATCTTGGCCTGGAAGTATTTCTTTGTTGGCCCGGCGATCCTCCAACTACTCATCACCGCATGCCTGGCAGCGGCTTTTGCTACGTCTCCAGCTCGGTCAGTTGCTAAAGTGTGATATCGACAACCGCTCTTAGATATAAGAGATGCCTTGAGGAGGTCAGCCTGATGGATTTCCGGACATACACTGTGTTTGTCATGGCAGCGCTGGCCGTAATCGCGGCCCCTGGACCTGACATTTTCTACGTTCTGTCGCGCGCCGTATCGGGTGGTAAGCGAATTGGCTCCATATCAGCACTCGGGATTGCCTCGGGGGAATTGCTACACACGCTCCTGGCAGTCTTCGGCCTGGCTACGCTCTTACAAGCATCAACCAGAGCCTTCCTCGTCGTGAAGTTCATTGGAGCAGCGTATCTGGTCTATCTCGGAATACGGGCAATCTGCGAGCGGAATGAACTCGCTATTCTGGGCTTGCGCCTGGCGAGCGACTGGAAAGTGTTCCGACAGGGCGTGCTCACGAACGTCTTCAATCCGAAGGCTATCCTGTTCTTTGTCACGTTTCTCCCACAATTCGTCAATCCAGTGCATGGACACGCTCAACTTCAACTGATCGTCCTGGGCCTCACTTTCGCTGTTCTCGATGTGATTTTCTTGAACGCCTTGGCCTGTTCCGCTGGTCATGTCAGCGCGTGGCTTACTTGCAAACCCCAGCACGCAAGGCGGGTCAGGATGGCTTCGGGCACGTTGCTGGTAGGATTGGGCTTGCGACTTGCTTTCGCGCACAAACCCTAGCGACGCTCGGAACAGAAATGCTTCCTCGGGATCAGAGGGCTAAATCACGCAAACGTTTTTGAACCCGCTCGGCTGGCGATGATCCTCGGGGCTGGCCCACCCTCAGGACGCCGACCTTTTAGGCGGTCTACGCGATCCATGTCGGCAGGTGGCCCAGTCTTTGCTCTTGACCTCGCTGGCCCAACCTTAAGATAAGGGGTACCAAGATAAGGGGTACCAAGATAAGGGGTACCCCGTCCCTTCGACTACGCTCAGGGCAGGCTCTTGGCTTTTTCAAGGGCGGGGAGCGATACTGCTGACACAACTTCTTGGTCGTTCTCAACGGAAACCAAACTAACGTTCGAGAGAGAGGTATTCATTCATGAGAATCAAGGCTAATTTGCCGAAATTACTGTTGCTCTGCTCCGTCCTCGCCCATGTCGGTGCGGCACAAACCCCAGCCGCCACGGCGTTTCAAAAGTTGAAGTCTCTGGCCGGCCAGTGGGAAGGTAAGGACAACGATGGCCACCCAGCGAAAACGAATTTCGAGGTGGTGGTCGCCGGTACCGCTGTACTCGAAACTCTGAGCATGTCGGGGATGGAAGACATGCTCACTGTCTACAGTGTGGATGGCAACGGGGTCGCCCTCGTCCACTTTTGCCCCACCAACAACCAGCCGCGCATGCGCGCCCTGCCGGAGCCTGGCAACCTCACTCAACTGGATTTCGTCTTCCGCGACGCGGGCAATCTACCGGCACCCACCATTGGGCACCAGCAAAAGCTGGTCATGCACTTCGAAGATGCAAATCACTTGACTGAGTCGTGGACTTGGCGCGATCACGGGCACGACAGCGTTCAAACCATGCATTTCACGCGTAAGAGCAAATAGGAAAACTCGTGGTCAGTTAAGTCGGATATACGAAGCGGCTCGGATTTTTGAGAAACTGGTTGACTGTGGATCATGCCGAACGAACCCTTGCGAGGGCACGCTATCGAGCTGTCGCCTCTGCTCATGGAAATGGACACCGCATGAGGCTACGCATCGCCCTATTTCAATTGCTCGCCGTCGTAGCAGCCGCTGCGCCGTCCGGAACAGTGGCCGCCGCGGAACGTGAGCGCTCCTTCACGGTTTACGACAACATGTTCTATCGCGGGAAACCGAATACCGCAGCAGAGGGACTTCAAGCCTCCAACATCCTTTACGAAAACCTCATCTGGCCTGATAAAAAGGAGTTCGGCGTCCTGCCCAACCGGAGCGCCTTTGCCGCACTGGTCCGTTCGCACATCGCCAATCCAGGTCCGCTGGTCATCGACATCGAGCAGCTTCCGTTGAAGGGTTCTTCAGAGGCCGCACGCCACAACATGGAAATACTTGCAACACTGGCAGATTGGGTACATGAGGCTGCGCCTGGCAAGATCATTGGTTATTACGGCACCAATACACTGACCAAGGTTCCACCGTCCAATCTTGCTCTTGCACGCGAACTTGCTCGCCACGTCGATGCGTTCTTTCCACCGATGTATACCTTCGACGATGACCACGCGAAATGGGAACAACGAGCCCAAACTGAAGCCGCGGAAGCTCGCGACCTTGATCCGGGCAAGCCTGTCTATTTCTACTTGTGGCCGCAATATCACGATGGCACGCCGCGAGCGTTTCAGTTTATCGCCGGAGCTTACTGGAAATTCCAACTAGAAACGTCGCGCCGCTATTGCAATGGAATCGTGCTGTGGAGTCCGAGCCGGTACGACTGGGACAATTCCACAGGCTGGTGGTCTGCCACCCGTGAGTTTCTGCGCTCGCAAAACTAGGTACGCTCCGGGTGGGTAGCCCAGCGCTCGGAATGACAAATTCTTGAGACCTTTCTGGATTGTGTAGGACGAACTGCCTCCTGGAGCCCGGGGCCGGCCCCCAAAAAGAAATCCCAGGATTCTCATCCCGGGATTCCGTCTTGACCTAACTTAAGAACAACCCTCGAAGCGCTGTCTAGAACGTCTCGAAGGTCTGCGAGAATTGGTAGTTGTTTTGTGAAATGCCGCTGCACGTTGGCGAAGCGAAGCCTTGCCCGGCGCAGCCGCCGTTATCCCGCGCCACTGACCACATGGCCAGGCGCGTGATGTAGCTGTTCGAGTTGGTGAAATTCAACAACGTATTGGCGTCCGCCAGCCGGAAGATTTCCGTGTTGGTGTCATTCACACCAATCATGGGGGTTACGCCCACCGTCGAGCTCAACCCCGCCTGTTGGATCTGGCTTTCGGTGGCGCTGGCTGCATTGGTGGCATCCAGCCCCATCTGCCCGTTATTGTCATTGGCCGATCCGTAGTCCATCGCCATGACGTTCACCACATCCAACGCGAGCCCGTCGGACTTGGCACTATTGAGAATGCTTACGCCCGTATTCACGAGCCCGGTAGGTAACACCGGCAACGTGTACGAGACAATAAGACCTGGGTTGGCTGCCTTCAATCCCACCAACGCTTTATCGCGCTGGGTGATCGCGGCCTGGTTGCTGACTGCTCCGCCTTCGATGTCGAAGTCGAGCATTTTGACGTGGTACTGGTTGAGCACTTGCTGATAGACAGCCTGTAGCGCCGACGGGCTGCTACAGTTGCCGGCAGGATCGCTGCCATTGGCGCCACCGAAGGAAATGACGAAGGTCACTCCTTGCGATTGCAGTTGTGAAACCAGCGTGCCAATACTCGTGCCGTTCGGCAGCGTATCGGTCGGCAGGGTACCGCCTAAGCCGCCCCACCCGACCGCGCACCCGCCGTTCGAAACCAGGAACGCCAGCGTGAAGCCCTTGAGGCCAGACTGCGACTGAATGGTGGTTAGGTTCTCGTCCGTCGTTAGGCTCATGTCGATGTAGGGCGCGAATAGCTTGCCTCCACCGCCACCTCCACCACCGCTTCCCGTCGTGACCTGTATTGATGAGCTTTGCGGAGAAGAGCCTGCCTGATCGGACGCCGCAACCGCAAAGGTGTAAGTCGTCTGGGGCGACAACCCCGTAACCACAAAGCTGGTGCCGCTTGCGCTGCCGATGGCACTACCGTTTTCGAACACGGTGTACCCTGTCACGGAGCAGTTGGAAGCGACCGTGGCAGCATGCCAGCTCAAACTTGTGCTGGAGCCCGTAGTTCCGGAAGACGACAGACTCGTGGGAGCGCTAGGCTTGGTAGAGCAGGCAGAACAGGACCCTTGCGAAGTCCAGGGCTGACCACTACCGGCCGGACCATTGTTCGTGGCTGGATTTTGGTTCTGCGTCCAAAAATTGGCCACGTAGTTCACTCCGCTTACGCTGGCAGTCATACCTCCGGTGTAGACCTGAGTGGAACTCCACGGTGCAGCGCATCCCCCGCCTCCACCGCCACTCGCGGACGTTGTCACTCCCACCGCCGAACTCTGGCCGGACGTACCGGCAGAGTCACTCGCCTCTACAGTGAAGTTGTAGGTGGTCGAAGCCGAAAGCCCAGACACGGAAAAGGATGTACTGGATGTGCTTCCAGTAGAGGTCCCGTTCCGCAATACGGTGTAGCTGCTGATACTGCAGTTGGAAGGAGGAGTTACCGCGTTCCAATTCAAGGTTGTGCCGGAGCTGCTCGTCGCAGACGCCGACAATCCAGTCGGAACGCTGGGTACGGACGTGCAACTGCCGCCTCCACCGCTGACCGGCTTCCAGAGAGCGGGAACGTTCGGAGGCTCCCACCCCACTTGGGACGTGTGGGCCTGGATACATTGATATTCGACGCCGTTATACATCACCAGTGCGCCAATGGCGTAGGACGTGTTGGGCTGCCAATTGGGGATACTCTGCGCTGAAGCTGCGGTGGGCAGCCCGAGCGCGATCAGGATGCAGAGCAGGGATAGGAAAACGCAAACACGCTTCATCTGGACTCCTTCATCGGGGGACGGAGGCTCCTCCCCCGCGGTTGAAAGGTTAAGAGTTAAAGAGCGAGGTTGAGAGTTAGAGGGCCCGGTTTACAGTTCGAGTGGAGCCGAAGAGCGAAGAGCAAGGAGATGATATAGAGCGGGTAAGGGTAGCTGTGGGAACAAACCCTTCGGGTACAGTGATATTCACTGCCGCTACAGACAAACCGGATACTGCCCTATAGCAGACGAGGAGCGATGCCGCCGACTCTACCCTTGCGCACGTCCGTTGTCAAGACTCCGATCGTCTACCTTCAATCCGCTGTTAAGCGCGCTGGCGACCCTTCGCCGGTTTTGTTTTAACTTCCCAAAGCGAAACTAATGACTCTCGTCCATCTGGCTGCGCCGTTTTGCCTCTTCATATCCTTTGCGATTGAACGGTCGCTGTTCCAAAGCGAGAGTACCGAACAGCCAATCGAAGAAGAAGAACCCAATTCCGAAATTGCGATCCATTTTCCCATCATCATTGAGCGTCCGGTGGTGCACGTCGTGCAGCCTCCGCGCTTTCCGAAACCACCATCGGGTCCATCGGTTCCTCTCCATCCAGAAGTTCTGAACGTGCATGCGATCATGCAAGTAGCTGAACGACACAAAGCTCCAAATGAGCACCACGGCGACATAAATAGCCTGATAGAGCGCTCTGATTCCTAGCAGCCAAAACAAACCCAACGACATGGCCAGCAACAGCCCTGAGGGTACAAGCCATTCCAGTCCAATGTTGCCCAGCGCGATCCGGTCGTTGGTGGCATCCAGGTACTCTGTGCTCGGGCGCTGATGTTGCAGAGGCCCGTAAAACTCAAGATGATGTTCCATATGGCCGCGGCTGAGCGAGCGGACCCTGCCGCTGTGTAGGAGACGGTGAAGCCAGTAACCCAGCAGTTCCGCCTCAAAGCTCGAACCCAGAACCCAAAGAGAAATCCCCGCTATGACACGCTTCCCTAACATGCTGTTGAACTCCTTCTGCATGTCTAGTGGCTGGATCGGCGGCGGATGTGACACGCGGTCTGTAATCCTGTGATGAATAATCCTGAGATCAATACTTCTGGCGCTGCGGCTTTCGTCGGGCGATAATGTTGGCCCTATGTCGCTTGGCGGTCTTCAAGTGTGGGACGTTAGCGCGTTTGCGGGTAGGCGGCACCGCCGCATTCAGCAGATTGCTGTGTGTTTTATGGCTGCAATCTTGACCGCCACCTTGGGTGCCCAAGAAGTACCTAAGTCTCCCGTGATCGACGCGGGTACAGCAACGGCTGCTTCCGAGTTTAAGATTCCTGACGGCACGCCTGTGCAGCTGCGATTTGCACAATCGGTGCACGGAATTACCCGCATTCGTTCCCACACTCGCGTGTACTCGAAACCGGGCGACAAAGTGCGGCTGGTCGTTGCAGAGGACGTGCTTGTCAATGGACTCGTAGCAATTTGTAAGGGCGCCTCAGGGCAGGCGACCGTGACCAAGACGGATACGCCGACACGGGTAGCTGCGAACTCGTATGATCGCAGCGCACTGGCGGCGGACCTTGTCGCCGATCTGTTCCTTCCGCAGACCGGAAGTGTCTACCTCCACCTCGATTGGATCGAAGATATGATCGGCCATCGCGTTCCGCTAAGAGCTTCTTCTACAGGCGAGGCTAAACCCTTCATTGTGGTTGTCGAATCCGGAAATGGAGGTCTGACGGCGCGCCCTCCCAAGCTCGCCCGTGACCTGAAAACTCTGGCTAAGATGCATTTGAGAGAGTGGGCCCCTAGCGGAACCCGGATTTTCGCCTTCGTCCACGGCGAGGTCGGGCTCGACTCCGCGGAACTCCAACAGACCCAGGCTCTGCTTCCCATTCGTAACACCAAGGCCATGCTCATGATCTACCGCATGAAGGGTCACAAGACCGACAACTCCGAGCTGTCTTGCGATGACAAAACAGTGGGGCCAGTCGCCGAAAAGCAATATGTGACTTTGGAACTCAAGCCCGGCAAACATGCTTGCCGCGCAGGAAACACGCAGCCTGTGGAGATTACCGCCGAAGCTGGTGAGGAATACTTTCTCCATTTGCAACGTCGAACGCTTGCAGATACCTGGGAGTTGAAACCGGTGACCACCGCGGAGGGCGAAGACTCCATCGTCGATTTGGAGGAGACGGCGAGTAAGCCTTGAGAACCGTCCGGCAGCGATTGAGAAGAATCTATCGAGGGCTAGGAGGCGCCGGTGCCCGACGCAGCGCCTGCACCCGATCCAGCGAGGAGCGCGCCTCGGTCGTTAATCTCCCCTTGATCGCCGCCGCTGCACTGAACTGCGCCTCTGCCTGCGCCAAGTCTCCGCTCTGAACGTACGCCTTGGCCAAATAAAAATGCGCCGGCTGCGCCCATTGGGACTTTTCGTCCGCTGCGGCATTCTTCAGGGGGACAATTGCCCCCGCCGCATCCCCGAGCAGAAGCTTGCAAACGCCGAGAAAGAAATTTGCGTCGGTCGCGTCCGGCTCCAGTTGTACTGCTTTCTCGAGATTCTCAATCGCAACGGAGTATCGCCGGTCGATATAGGCATTCATCCCACTCTCAAACCAGGCTCTCGTCGCGGCGGAGTAAGTGTGGCCCGGTACCGCTGTGGCGGGGTCAACACCCCTCCCCCCTTTTGCCGATGCGGCAAGACCAGAGAACGTATAGGGAGGAGGCTGAACGGTCCCCAAACGAAACAGTTCTTCAGCCCTTTCCTCAGAGATAGTATTGACGCTGTGCGCTTCGGTTGCAGTTGTGGCGACAGCAGTCGCGCTCGAGTTCTTCTCGGGAACATTCGAGGGCAGCTGCGTGACGGGAGGAGGGATTCGCGCCATGTCTACGGGTTTCTCCCCCGCGACGTCAGATCCTTTTTCAGGCTTCACCGCAAGAACGTCCGTCGCCCCCCCAACGGTCGGAGGAGCTTTGCCCTCAATCTTTTGGAGCTTTTGAGCGTCGGAGGTCGTAACGCTTGCTGTGCTGCTTTTCGTCGCTGGTCTTTCAGGTGATACAACCGGATTGGAAGTCGAGGATACCTGTGCGACTTCGTTCGCGGGCATTTGGCGGGACCGCTGAAACCAGGTTATGCCAAGCACGGAGACAAGCACCACACATGTGGATGCTGCCGCAGCCCATCTCCATCGCAACCAGCCGCTCTGAACAGGTGTCTGGGCACGAATCTCATGAGCTCGTTCCGCCAGGTCGTTCGTTACCGCCTGGACGATCTCCACAGCGTGCAAGCATCTCGCGCACTCGAGCAGATGCACTTCGAACTCATCCTCCGCCGCAGAATCCAGCTTGCCCCCGAGATACTTCTCCACGATCTCGTCGCGATCCAGCTTCTGGCAATCCATAACTCACCTTAATGATTCAGTGGTCCCACGCTTCACTTCTGTGACAGGTGCTCAAACTTTTTTTGTATTTTTCTCAACATCCTGGATTTCCGTGCCCGCACGGCATCGTGTGACAGGTCCAGCCTTAGCGCAACCTCTGCCAGGGTATGGCCGTCCACCAGCGACAACAGCAGTATCTGCTGGTCGGCAATACTGAAGGCCGCAAGCTCCTGCCGTACCAGGCGCTGCCTTTCCGCGGATTCCAGCCCTTCGACGGGATCGACACAGGCGATCTCTTCAACGCCCTCTAAATCACACTCCGCCCGGCGGATCCGCGTGCGGAGATAGTTATTGATCAGGTTGCGCGCCGTTCCCTGGATAAATGCGGCCAGTTTGGCCGACTCCCGAAGCTGGCCCTTGCGGAGAGCGGTCAAAACGGCAATCAGAATTTCCTGGGTTAGATCGAGAGCTGCCTCGCGGTCCCGCGTCCGGGCCGTCGCAATCACAAAGATCCCGCGCCGATAGGTGCTGACAAATTGATCTTCAGCCGAGCGGTCGCCCGCGAGGATACGGTGTACGAGCGCGCCTTCCGGTTCACTCCCGGCAGGGACGACCGTCTGCTCCTCTTCCATTCCGCCTCCCGGCGTGCTGCCGTTCACCAGACTAGCTCTTGCGGCCTATTTGCCAATCGTCCAGATTCTACCCCGAATTCGGCCTTTCTCCGTCGAAGAAGCGCTTAGGAAGACCAAAGGCCAACGAGCATTTGACTCTGCCTGTCACAAACATCGCGCCTGCAACCACACAGTATCGAGCGCGGAATCAGCGACGGTTCAGGAATGAAAACAAACCTGCCGAGCTGGCGAGCACGCTCGACCTGGAGGAAAAACATGAAAAGAACCATTGCAGTTCTCCTGACCATGTTAGTAACCATCAACCTTAGCTTCGCTGACGAAACGTCTTTTCGCGGCGTGAAGATCGCCGACGCGAAAGGAAAACAGGCGGATGCCACCCTGTTCTTCAGCGACAACAACAAAAATGTCGTGGTGCGCGTCGCCGATCGCGACTTCGTTACCATCCCCTATGACCAATTGGACAAGTTCACTTACGAGTACACCAAGAAACACCGCATCACTCAAGGCGCGATTGTGATGGTAGCCTCGTTAGGCGCCGGAGCCATCGTCATGATGACAAAGTCCAAGAGCCACTGGCTCTATGTCGACTTTCATGAACAGAACATTCCTAAAAGCGTCGTCCTCCGCATGGACAAGAACGAGTACAAGAACATCATCGAGGCCGTGAAGACGCACACCGGCAAGGAAGTTGAAATGGTCGGTGACGCCGGCAAGGCAGAGAAAGAAGCGAAAAAGAAGAAGTAGTCGCAATCGCGGGCGAGGGAAAGATTGCTTCGGGAGGGCGTGCCGTTCGGCGCAGCACGCCTTTGACGATCAAGAAGGGGTGGGACTGGGCATTCTACTTCATAGTTACAATGTTTTGCCGCCCTCCGAAATCCCTAGTACAATTCCCCCGCGCTATCTTTAATGCTCTGTTGATAGCTGTAGTTCGGCTTGCGCATTCATACGGATTCTGTTTTCGTACTCATGAACTAGAAGTCAGGAAGTCGCGAGAGAGTATGGGCACAAGGCTCTGGTTGGCGCTGTTTATAGTGGCGGCGACGCTATCGATTACCGGGTGCGGAGGTAGCGGTTCCACTCCGCCGGCGATCACCGTCAATGTCACGCCGCAGGGTGTAGCGCTGCGAGGCGGGAACTCACAGCGGTTCTTCGCTTCCGTCTTTGGCACTGTTAATACCAGCGTTACCTGGTCGGTAAATGGAACACCGGGCGGCAACCCAACGATCGGCATCATTGACGCCCAGGGCAATTACACCGCGCCGATTCCCGCTCCCACGCAAAACTTGGTTCAAATCACTGCTACGAGCGTTGCCGATCCCAGCAAGAACGGCTCCAGCCAGACAACTCTTCTGAACCCGATTGCGCTCGTTGATCTGTTCACCCCCGCCACGTTGAGTCCCAACAGCCCCTTTAATCTCACCATCACTGGAAACCAGTTTCTGAACGGGGCCCAGGTCATGTTCGGCGCGGCGCCGGTCACGACGGCATTTGTGGATTCTTCTCACCTGATGGTTACCGGCACCGCACCCGCGGCAGGAGTGGTCAACGTTACGGTTGTGAATCCCGCGCCCGATGGCACTCCTTCCGCAGTAAGAGCCCTCGCCGTCGGCGGGGTAACTCAGCGGGCTGCCGTGCGACTTCTCGAGGAAAGCACATTCGGGCCAAGCCAAGCACAACTCGTCGCAGTGGAAGCGGGAGGGATGGAGCAGTTCCTGACCGCTCAGTTTCAGGCGCCACCGTCTGTGTATCCAGATCCCGATCCGGCGCTTACCGATTTATCGACACTCCAGTCCGTGTTTTACCAAAACGCGGTGGACTCGCAGGCGGGTTCCGATCAGTTACGGCAGCGCGTAGTGTTCGCCTTGAACCAGATTTGGGTGGTTTCCGGTAACAAGGTCAACAAGCCAAAGTTCTACACGCCTTATCTGCGCGTGCTTGCCGCCGATGCGTTTACCAACTACCGGAACATCATGGCGGACGTCACGCTCAATCCAGGCATGGGGATTTATCTGGATATGGTGAACAACGCCAAGCCCGATCCGGTTGCGGGCACCCATGCCAACGAGAACTACGCGCGGGAATTTCTTCAGCTGTTCACCGTCGGTCCTAATGTGTTAAACCCTGACGGCACGCCGGTGCTGAAAAACGGAGGGTTTGTCCCGACGTATGTGCAAGCCGATATCCAGGCTCTGGCGCGGGCATATACTGGATGGACGTTTCCCGATCCAGCGCTGAATTGCGCGGCGTTTCCCTACGGAGATTTCAACAATTCGCAGGCGGGAATCGGGCCCATGCCAGCCTGTGACAACAATCACGATGTCGCATCGAAGACAATTCTCGGCACAACTCTCCCCCCCAACCAGACCTCGCAGCAAGACCTGGACGGAGCGCTGAATATTGTTTTTAATCATCCCAATCTGCCGCCTTTCGTGGCCCAGCGCTTCATTCGGAACTTCGTTACCAGCAATCCCAGTCCGGCCTATGTAACGCGGGTAGCCAATGCTTTTTCCAGCGGCACGTTTACGTCCAATGGAACTGTTTTCGGAACCGGCCAGCGTGGCGATATGCAGGCACTCATCGCCGCCGTGCTGCTCGATCCTGAAGCCCGCCGGGGAGACAGTTCGGCCACCGAGAATCCGCTGGATGGCCATTTGCGTGAACCGGTCCTGATCGTGACCAATGTGCTGCGAGAGCTTAACGGCACAACCGACGGTCAGAACCTGCAGTATGTGGCGGGATCGGTTGGCGAGCTTGTGTTCGACTCCGGCAGCGTCTTCAATTTTTACCCACCGCTATTCGCGGTCCCGCTTACGCAGCCGCCGCTATTGGGCCCGGAGTTCCAGCTCTACAACACTGCCAGCACGCTCAGCCGCGCCAATTTCATCGAGGCGATGATTTTCTCCAACATAGCTTCCGGGACACAGGTTGACCTGAGCGCGATCGCCGGCCTGAGCAATGATCCCCCAACCATGGTGGAGGCTTTAAATCAGCAACTTTTGCACGGCACGATGAGCGCATCGATGCGAGCCTCGATTCTGACTGCGGTGAATGCAGTCCCCGCCGGCAATCCCCTGGCGCAAGCGCAGACGGCCGCGTACTTAATCATGTCGTCATCGCAGTACCAGGTGCAGAGATAGAGGAGATGTTGACCATGCCACAATCCCGCCGGGACTTCCTTCGCAAAAGCTGCTGTTCGCTGGCGTCACTGGGCATGATGGGTACGATGGGGCGCCTGGGCACCCTAAGCGCCTACGCCGCGCAATCGTGCACTGACTACAAAGCGCTGGTCTGTATCTTTCTATTTGGCGGAAATGACGCGAACAATGTGATTGTCCCCGTCACGGCTTCTGGCTATCAGGCCTACGCGACAGCCCGGGGAAACCCCGCCCAAGGAGGGCTGGCTCTCCCTCAGAGCTCGCTGCTGCCGTTGAATGGAGGAAACTACGGCCTGCATCCTTCGCTGGTCGAAGTTCAGAACCTGTTCAACGCAAATAATGTGGCAATCCTGGCCAACGTCGGCACACTGATAGCGCCCTTCCCCAACCGCCAGGCCTACTTCAACGGCCTGGTACCAGCGCCGGACAATCTGTTTTCGCATTCCGACCAGCAGAACCAGTGGCAGACCGTCCAGCTCAGCGGAGTTCCTTCCACCGGCTGGGCAGGACGAATGTCCGATCTTCTGATTGCCAGCGGCACGTGCAGCAGCCCTGCATTCCCACCTATCATTTCGGTTGCTGGCCAGACGATCTTCTGCACCGGTAATCAAACTCAGCCGTTTACGATGTCTCCGGGCACGCCTCCGGGGCTGTTCGACTTGGGCGACACTTCGCCGCAGGGACAAGCCAGGCTGGCGGCGTTTCAGCAGATTCTGACGTTCGATACCGGCGTGGCGCTCGTCCAACCTGCGAGCAACACCACGGTCACCGCTCTGGCGCAGAGCCAGGTGCTGGCAAGCGCGCTTAACGGCGCTCCGAATCCTTCGGGTTTTCCTACGACTTCGATTGGCCAGCAACTCCAACAAATTGCCCAGATCATTTCGGTACAGAACAAGCTGGGCGTAAACCGGCAGATATTTTTCTGCTCGCTGGGCGGATTCGACACGCACAGCAATCAAATCAACATTCAGCAAGGGCTGCTCGGCCAGCTCAGTCCGGCCATGAACGCCTTCTTCCTCGCGACACAGCAGCTAGGCGTAGCGAACAACGTGACCACCTTTACCCTCTCTGATTTCGCCCGCTCCCTGCAACCCGCCTCGAACGCTGGAAGCGACCATGCCTGGGGCTCGCATCACATGATCATGGGAGGAGCGGTCAAGGGCGGCGCGCTGTATGGCACATTCCCGCAGCTCATCCTCGATGGCCCCGACGACGCCTCCACCGCCGGCCGCTGGATTCCCTCCACTTCGGTAGACCAGTACGGCGCAACTCTGGCCAACTGGTTCGGCCTAAGCAGTTCGGACATCAGTTCAATTTTTCCAAATCTTCCGAACTTCGCGACGCCGATTTTGGGATTCCTCGGGTAGTTGGGGACTAGGCGGGTGGGCCGCGCTTTCTCTGAAAGGGCCAACGCTCTAAAGGAGGGTCTGATTAAGTTCTCTGCTTTCCAAAGCCCCGACGAGTTGGCTGTTTCTTCACGAGCGCCGGCCGAACTAGAAGTTAGTGACGGAGCAATGCAGCATGCTTAGGAATCGCATTACGCGAGGAGTTCTTGTAAACGATTCCACCCTTCATTACGAACACAACGCGCTGAACCGCCGTAATGTCCTTCAATGGATCGCCGTCTAGCGCAATGATGTCGGCTTGCAAGCCAGGCGCAATCGATCCGATCTGAGCGGCCATTCCGAGCGCTTCCGCCCCAAGGGAGTTCGCAGAGACCATCGCCCGCATGGGGTCGACTCCGCAGTCACGCACCCGATCGATGAACTCCTCCGCGTTGCGTCCATGCGCGCCCGCTACTGCATCCGTCCCGAAGACGACTTTCAGTCCCTGAATCTTCAACGCGCGTCGGATGAGGTCATGATTCATCGGCAGGATATCCTTCATTGAGGAAAAGCCCTCGAGGGTCTTTGGAAAGAAAGGTGTGCCGACGTACTTCTCCTTGAACAGCAAATACGTCTCAAGCAGCAGGCCAGCTTGGGGATCGAAATACGTCCCTCTTTCAGCCATCATCTTCAGATCATCATCGGAGGCGCCAAGACCGTGTTCGACTTGCGCGCATCCTGCCAGGGTCGCGGCTCGCACAGCCTCGCGATAAGCATGCACAAGCGTGCGCAACCCCTGCTTTTTCGCCTCGTCGCAGGCTGCATTGAGTTGCTCCTGCGACAGCGTCATCCCGCCTTGCCGCATGCCACCGGCGGCGTAGATCTTTATGAAGTCTGCGCCGGCTTCCTTCTGTTTGCGGATGTAGGCTCGGATCTCATCGGGAGTGCCAGTCTTTTCGCCTTGTCCGGTCAGCGGCTCGACCGCAGTCAAGATCCTCGGGCCAGGGAGCAGGCCTTGCGCGATGGCATCGCGCAAGTGAACCTCCGCGGATGAGCCCATACTCTGAACTGTCGTGAAGCCGGCCATAAGTGTTACCCAGGCGTTCGAAGCCGTTCGCAAGGCAATCTCTTGTGCGTCGTCGATTGCGAATGCTCTGCCACTCTTATCGAAACTGAAGGCGAGGTGCACATGGGCGTCGATCCACCCTGGTAGCACCGTCATGCCTCGCAGGTCGTAATCCACCGGCGCGGCCTTTGGGTCGAGGGCGATGATCTTTGAGTCTTCGACGACGATGCGAGTGTTGCGTAGTATGTAGCCTTTGCCATCGAGCACCGTGCTGGCTGCAAGCACAATGCGGTGAGGTGAAGGTGTGGTCTGTGCGGAGAGTGTTTGCACCAGCGCGCAGATGGTGATGAAGCTAAAGAAGCGTTGGAGGACGTTGGAGCGCATAATTAGGGAGACTCTGATCGAGTTCTCCACGTTCCACAGCCATTTTAGCTAAAGTGCAGCCAGATGAAGCCTTAGATCCAAAAACAGAGGAGGCTGGCGATGATAAGCGGCTTTGAACGGTATACGCGGCGGGCGCCTACCAGGCAATCGGCTATCGAGATGTTCATCTGATCCATGACAGGCCTCCTCATGCTAGATATTGCAAAGACTACCGTCGAATCCGAGCAACGTTAATCTTTGACATTGCCTTGGTCCGCCCACACAGTCCACCCGGAACACATCTTCGACTAAACGCTCTTCGAATGTGGAAAAACCGTGACTCTGTGATAGAACAGGGTTCATACGAGGTTCCCATGTCCACGACTGCTCCACCCAAGCCCCGCATCCCTGGCTGCAGCTTCCTGCTCGAAGAAGGCAAGCTTGCCGACATTTTCACGCCTGAGGATTTCTCCGACCAGCACCGCCTCATCGCACAGACCGCTGACGATTTCTGCAACAACGAAATCGTCCCCAACGCCGAGAAGATGGAGCACAAGGACTACTCCATCACCCGCGAGCTGCTGAAGAAGGCCAGCGACCTCGGCCTCGCCTCTGTCGATATTCCCGAGGCCTACGGCGGACTCGAAATGGATAAGGTCACGTCGTGCCTGATCGCCGACCGCATCGCCAAGTATGCCGGCTTTGCGACGACCTGGGGCGCGCATACCGGAATAGGAACGTTGCCGCTTGTGTTTTTTGGAAACGAACAGCAGAAGCAAAAATACCTCCCCAAGATTGCTGCTGGAGAAATCGTAGGCGCCTACGCCCTCTCCGAGGCAACCTCCGGCTCCGACGCCCTCAACTGCCGTGCGCGGGCCCAGCTTTCTCCGGACGGCAAGCACTACCTCCTGAACGGCGAAAAAATGTGGATCACAACGCCGCCTTCGCCGACCTCTTCACCGTCTTCGCCAAAATTGATGGAGAAAAATTCACGGCCTTCCTCGTGGAGAAAAACTTCCCCGGCCTGTCGATTGGCAAAGAGGAGCACAAACTGGGCATTCGGGGGTCGTCGACCTGCCCGCTCATCCTCAACGATTGCCAGGTACCAGTCGAGAATGTCCTCGGCGAAATTGGCCGGGGCCACGTCATCGCTTTCAACATTTTGAATGTGGGCCGCTTCAAGCTCGGCGCAAGCGCCGTCGGCGGCTCGCGCAATGCTTTAGACCAGACCATCGCCTATGCCAAGCAGCGCAAGGCGTTCAACAAACCGATTTCGGATTTCGGCCTTATCCGCGAAAAGCTCGCCAACCAGGCTGTCGGCGTCTACGTCGGCGAATCCATCGTTTACCGCACTGTTGGCATGATGGATGCCGTGCTCTCCGAGATCGACAAG
>Ga0210384_10002018_pt1 | contig 25733 bp, 28 predicted proteins | sample IncBWH2MmetaG_FD_160574 | JGI IMG/M metagenome (GOLD analysis project Ga0210384, IMG submission 160574) | Forest soil microbial communities from Barre Woods Harvard Forest LTER site, Petersham, Massachusetts, United States - Inc-BW-H-2-M | ecosystem: Environmental > Terrestrial > Soil >...
CCGGCGAACCTGGAATCGATCCAGAGCCGCCTGCGCGAAATCGCTCAACGCGCCAACAAAACGATTGTTCTCGCCAAGAAGCCCCAGGCAAAAGAACGGGCACCAGGTATCGCAACCAAGATCATTCCACCGAAGAAGCCGCGCAAGAACACCTGGCTCTGGGTCCTGGTCTTCATTCTTGCGCTGGCGGCAGGCGGCGGGATCTGGCTGTTTGAAAATCCCGACGTCTTCCGTATGGTGATGGCCCCGCTGTTACACCTATTCACGAACTAAGTGTGGAATTCGCAGGGATGGAACGGGAATCCGGGCGATCCCCTTGCTCGCCTACGACAGGTACGAATAGATCAGGAGTAGTCCGCAAAGGCCAATGCCGACGAAGCTCTTTTCCACGAAAGTAAAGGATCCGACGAACTGGAATACCGGATCCAGAACAGCCAGCGGCCCGCCACGCGGGGATTCGGCGGGAAGAGAGGATGGGACTGGTTCGAGTGCCGACGGCGGCGAGGGAACCAGGGCTACTTCTGCTCCGTCATTGGTTTCGTCAGGTTTCGCGACCGGTTCGATGTTGATGACATATCCCGGCACCTCGATCGTGTCTTCGGTTCGAACGCGGGTCCTGAGCGATCTTCTAAGTCTGGTGCCATTCAGCCACGTGCCGTTGTTACTGATGTCGGTAACGTAGATGTACTTGCCATCCGTCGAAATTATTAAGTGCTCGCGAGAGAGATCTGGTCCATCGAGCAGGATGCCTTCCTCGGCACCACGGCCCACTGCCAGGCCTTCGCCGATGTCACGTTTGATCTCACGTAGATTGCCGTCAGCTTTTGACTGGATGGAAAGCCGGATTTCCATTTTCTAGCCCAGGGCCTTTCGAAGGTAGCTCTCCACCTGCTGACGAAATATCGGATCCGAGGAAAGATAGTCCACCACGGATTGTTTGTGTTCCGGCGACAACGGCCCCGAAATGTTCTGCCCACTATCCACCAGCTCTGAAACCGAGGCGCGAACCATAGCGTCGAGCTTTGAAGGATCGTCCAGCGAGCTTCTGGAAAACTGGGAAATCACCCCCAGGGCAGGAGATTCGGGCCCTTGAGATCCGGAGGCGGCCAGCTTGTCCTTGGTCTCCGCGAAGGCGTGATCGCGTTTCTCGTCTACCGGCTGCGCATCAGAGCCGATAAGCGGGCTGTCTCCTCCGGGCGGTTTAATGTCATGGATATCCATAGGGAACTTCTAACTCAGGCGAACGTCACCCTGTCGGTTAATTCCATTAGCTTACGGGCCATCTTTCCGTACTCTCCCAATGGGTCGAGCGTAACGGACTGCTTCAGGTGCTTACGCGCTGTTTCCTTGTCTTTTCGGAACAGGTAGGTCTCGCCGAGATGTGCGTACGCGAACGCACTGCGCGGGTTCAACTCGAGTGCCTTCAGATAGTGGGATTCCGCGGCGTCGAAATTCCCCGCCTGAAATTCAACCGTACCCAGCAGAATTTCAGGAACCTCGTGCTGTGGAAACAGCGTCCTCACCCCGGCCAGCACATCACGAGCGGCTTGGAAATTTCGCGCCTCGCGATAAATGATCGCAGCTTCCAGAAGGAATGCGGCCTCTTCAGTCGAAGGTGCAATCGTCCATTTTCCCGCCATATCCCCCTCCGTTTAACTCCGGTGCAACTTAGTTGATGTTCCGGATCGCTGCCATCGAGGCATCGTGTTTTGATTTCAGGACGTTCGAGGCGGTTTCGAAGGCTTCCTGCTGCTGGCTCATCTGCTGCTGCAGTTGGATGTACTGCATCGTGTCGCTGCCCAATCCGCCCACGCCACTAGCCCCGATCCCACCAATCCCGATGCTCCCGCCAATCCCGCCGATACCACCACTAATGGTTCCACCAATAAGGCTCCCTATGCCAGGAGCAACAAGGTTACCGACTCCGCCTACCACCGCTCCCAAAACCCTGCGGAAGGCTCCCGGTTGCTTCGGGGTCTGGGTAGCTTGCAGGATTTGATCGATGCTGTAATTCGGAGTAGCTGTTGAGTTGACCGTCGGAGTGTTTGCCATTTCCGTAGCCCTCTGATCAGATTATCGTTTCTGCGCGGACTTTGTTGCTAGTCTAGGCTGCTTTGTCTCGGGCATCGGTTAGCAGGCGCAGGAGATCAAGGGAGCGCCCATAGGCCGTCATCGCAGCCTTTGCTCGGGCCTTATCGGCATCCGAACCCGCCTGCAAGACCTCATTCAGCTGTCTGCAAGTTTTTTCCACTTTTCCAAGAAGGGGTGGAGCTTCGTCGCTGCTTAGAAGCTGTTCAAATTCTGGGAAATGCCGCCAACCAATATCGTCCTTCGCTCCTGCAGTGTGCTCATTCCTGTTTGTTTTCATAACGCACTATCCTTTCTGGGGGCCGCCTTGTAGTATGTGGCCGCAATGTCGGAAGAGATTCGCTCCGTAAATCTGCAAAATGTGCCCGACGCGATTTCGCTGGTCAATGAAACCTGCCGGGGCACCTCGATGGAATGTAATCTCGACTTCTTCAATTTCATGTCCATGGCGCGATACTGGAATTTCTCGTTCGACCACTCGCTGCTCTATTACGTGGACGGCGAGCCCGCCGGTGTCGCTATCCATTCCACCGAGCCCGAAGTCCACGAAGCGTTCACCTTCCATTGGGGGACACTCCCCAAATTCCGTACTCGCAGAATCGCCATTTCTCTGGCTGAAGCGTGCGCCAAAAAATTGCGCGGCGACGGGTATGTCGCGGTCTACGGGGACTCGCTTCCGGAGCGCCCCGTGCGCCGTTGGCGCTTTGTCCACTTCATGCCCCTGAATACGCTTCATGCGATGCACACACCCAATCCCAATTTGCCCGCCCCGAACCCGCGCTACCAGGTTCGCGTGATCGCCGCTTCCGAGCTTTCTCAATTTCCGCAGTCCGCGAACGAAACCGTGCACTGGTGTCAGAGACTCTCTTTCTTGTCCAACGCCGCCCGCTTCCACATCTTTCTTGGCGCTTTCGAAGGCGACGTGTTGAAAGCCTACGCTGTTGCCCTGGCCGGATCGGCTGCCACAACCATTACCGATCTTCGCTCAGCGGAACCCGACCTTGCTCCCGGATATGAACTGCTTCGCTTCCTGCTGGAGCACAACTACCGACCGCCCTTCACCGCAACCCATGCCTTCGATGACAGTTATTTGCGGCGTCTCCTCCTGGAAACTGGATTCACCGATAAGTCGCAGTTTGCATTCCTTCGCCGCGACCTGCTAACTACGGCCTGACTGCCGCCCTCACGACATAGCTCAACTCGCTATCTGCGCACGCGCAACCGGCGAGATGGTTCCCAGCGGTTGCAGGTTGATTTGCGGCGTGAGCTGGTCGTAGCTCAGTACCGTAATGTCGGGTATCGCAAAATCCAGGAGTCTTTTGACAAAGCGTCGAATCTCGCCATCGGTCACGATAACTGGGCGCTGTGCCCCGGGTGGCAGGTTTCCGATTTGCGCGCGCGCCGCCTCGAGCACCAATTGGCTGTGAGCCGGGTCCATGGCCAGGTACGCGCCTCCGGCGCTCTGCCGAATGGAATTTCGGAAGATCTCTTCAATCTCCGGATCAAGCCGGTAGACAAACAACAAAGGACGCCCTTGTGAAATCTGATAACAGATCTTCCGCTTCAAGCCCGCGCGCACGTGCTCGGTAAGTGCCAGTACTTCGTGTTCCACCCGCCCCCACTCGCAGAGAGTTTGCAGAATCGACTTCAGGTCGCGGATGGAGACTTCCTCTTCGACCAGCCGCCGCAGAATGTCGGTCAGGGTCTGGAGCGAAACCGGCTTGGGCACGGTTTCGTCGATCAGGGTCGGATAGTACTGCTTCAACGCTGAGACCATGACCTGCACTTCCTGAATGCCCACAAACTCCCTGGCGTTTTTCTTCAGGAATCCCGACATATGGAGAATCAGCACGTCCGGCGTGTCCCAGATCTGGTACCCGGCGGCTTTGGCACGCTCGGCATCCGCCCGAGGAATCCATGCGGCCGGTTTCCCGGATGCTGGATTCGTCGTTGCTTCTCCCTTGAACCCGTAGGTTGCGATCTTTTCTGCCGTGTCGTTGACCATCACGGCATCGAGCCGGATCTGCCCATTGACGAGCGGGACCTCGTTGGCCCAGATCGTGTACGTGCCGGCCTCGCCTGGCGCATTACCCGAAACCTGGATGGACGGAAAGACGACGCCCAATTCGTAGTACAAACCGTTGCGGCAGGCAAGCAGCTGCTCGAAAAATTTCTTTCCGTTATCCGTGTCCCGGTCCACGTAGGCAGTGAGCGATTCGCTCGCCTGCAAAACGACTGGGACGGTAATCGACATCTGTATATCTTGCGATCTCCCCCCGCCTGAGTTCTGCTTCTGTGCCAGCGCGGCGGCATTGATCCTGTCCGCCTGGAAGAGCCCGTAGGCCAGAGATCCCGTGATCGCGGCGAGGATAAAGAACGGGATTTTCGGCAGTCCCGGGATGATGGCCATGATCGTCAGCAACCCGGCGGTAACCGCGATGGCCTTGGGCTGTCCCAGGATCTGTCCCGCCACGTCCTTGGCCAGGTTGGCGTCCTTGTTTTCGGAAGCTACTCGGGTCACGACCATGCCGGCCGAGATGGAGATCAACAGGGCCGGGATCTGAGACACGAGCCCATTGCCGATCGTCAGAATCGAGTAAGTCTGGACCGCGTCCATCACCGACATGCCATTCATGGCGACGCCGATGATCAATCCACCGACAATATTGATGAGGGTGATGACGATGCTCGCGATGGCATCGCCCTTCACAAACTTCATGGCGCCGTCCATCGCGCCGTAAAACTGGCTTTCCCGGGCAAGCTTCTCGCGGCGGGCGCGGGCTTGCTGGAAGTCGATGATGCCGGCGCGCAAATCCGCGTCGATGCTCATCTGCTTGCCCGGCATGGCATCGAGCGTGAAGCGGGCGGAAACCTCGGCCACACGCTCGGCGCCCTTGGTGATCACGATGAATTGCACCAGGGTGATGATCAGGAAAATCACCGCGCCCACGACAAAGTTGCCGCTGACCACGAACATTCCGAATGCCCGGATCACTTCGCCGGCATCGGCCTTCAGCAGGATCAAGCGTGTCGCCGAGATGTCGAGCGACAAGCGATAAAGTGTCGTGAGCAACAGCAGCGTGGGATAAGACGCAATCTGCACCGGACTCGAGATGTAAATCGAGACCATCAGAATGGTCACCGCGACGGTGATGTTGACGGTCAGGAAAATGTCCAGCAGAAAGGTCGGAAGGGGAACGATCATCAGGCCGATCATGATCCCGACCAGCGACACCAGGATCAAATCGGCGAAGCGCGTGAGAACCCCGGCGAGATTTCCCCCCAGGATCTCTTTCTGGATTTCGAGAAACTGAGTCTGAATCTTGGCGATCATGTCTCGGCCGGAATTCGTGTTTCTCCCGACCGGCTACTTTCGGGGCCGGCAGGAGTGGGAACGGCTGTACTTACGGCTTCAGGGTGCGCCGGACGCATCGCCTTTAAGCTTTGCGTCCGGCAGCCTGGGTTAGCTAGCTTTCGCTGCTGGTTTCGACTGCGACTGCAGCCGGCTTTCGAGTTGCTGGGCGATCATGTTCAAGCCACCAACGATGGCTCGGGCACGATTCGCGCCAGGGTCGTTATGGCCAGGATCCAGCGCGAAGCACTTTTCCAGATGCTTCTTGGCTTCGTCGATCCTGCCTTGGCGAAGCAGAGTTTCCCCAAGGTTTGCCTGTACGCTGGTGTCGTTCGGATTCAGCGACTCGGCCGTGGACAGATTCTTGAGAGCGGAATCCAGGTCCGGGGGCCGCTTGGCCAGTGCGATCGCACCCAGTCCGGCGAAGCCGTAATACGACTTGGGATTGATCACGCTCAAGCCGCCGAACAGCGTTTCGGCTTCGTGCATCTTGCCTTGCTCGTACATGTTGTAGGCCAATGCAACCGTGCCCTGGAACTGCACTTCGTTCAGTTGAAGCGAGGGTTTCTTTTCGTCTGCCATATTTTTTTGCTCCTCACCGGATGTTCTGGATAATGCTCTTCATGGTCGCATCTTGCTCAGCGAACATCTGCGACATCATCTGCATCGCATTGTTGTACTGAGAAAGCTTGTGTTGAGCTTGCGCGATCTGGCCGGGGTCTCCGCTGGCCATGGCGTTCTGGAGATTCTGCATCAGCTGATTCTCCTGGCCGGTGCCGCCGCCAAAGCCGCCGATCCCGCCGCCACCACCGAATCCGCCGCCACCACCAATGCCGCCCCCGCCACCAAAGCCGGGATCGATTCCTCCCCCGCCGCCAAAGCCGCCCCCGCCGAAGGGGTTGCCGATCGAGCCCCACGGATTGTTCATGCATCCGTACGGCAGGCTTCCCGGCGAGAACGGATACGGAGATCCGCCCGCGCAACCGGGGTTGAACTGCCCACCCTGATTGGCCAGTCCGCCAACCGTATTTGCGATGTCGCCGACTAATCCCATCTCCGGATTCATCGCCATGAAGCCGTTCACGCAAGCGCCGATCCCATCCGATGCAGCCTTACCGAGATCGTTGATGGCTCCACCAAAGTTTCCTGAAAGGCCATCTACCGCCGCTTTCCCGACGTCTTCTACTGTGTTAACAGCACCGCTGATTGCGTTGCCGATATCTTGCACTACGCTTCCCATGTCTTCCCTCCTTTACTCCTGATTCGAACAAGGTCCCGAACTCACCACAGTTATCGACTGGCCCTGCAAGAAGTTGCTATCGGTTTTTACTGCGGCGCGACCCCTGCGGCCTGGAGTCGCCATAAGAGTCTTCGGGCGTGATTCCATTCCCCATTGCGCTGCAGAATGGCCAGGTCCTGCCGGGCCTCGTTCCACCTCTTGAGTTCGCAATACGCCTCACAGCGACGCGCCCGTACGTCGTGATCGGCAGGGTTCCGGTCGAGCAAGACCGTCAACTCCCTGGTGGCGCGCGGGGCGTCACCCAACGCGAGGCATACGGCGGCGAGAGCCGTCCGGCAATAAGCGTTCAGCGGATCGAGGGTGACGAGCCCGTCGAAAATGACAGCGGCCTCCTCGTAGCAGCCCTGCCGGTAAAAGGCATAACCCCGATCGGCGAGCAGATAGATCTCTTCCGGTGTCCAACCAGCTTCTGGCATTGTTAACCCCTTGTAACCGCAACACTTTGCGAGATGATCGAGTCTTCCATCTGGCGCATCTGCTGCAGCATGTCGAGCATCGAGCGGACCGACGGACTGCTCGCCGTCATGCCCACAGCTCCGCTGGCGCCGTGTCGCCATAGCATGCTGTTCCAGCGCGACCGTTGGCTTTCCGCGTCGTAGAGTTCCATGCTGCGCGGGCGAGGTGGAGGCCCGACGTAGGTTCCCGTGAACGGCCGGGTATCGAGGCGTAGCTGCTGGTCGAGCGTTTCGGGCAGTTGGACCGGCTCCCCGCGTACCAATTCACGAAATGATGGTGAGCCGCCTTCCTCCAGCGTCGACGGGTCATCGGGCGGCGTTCCGGGCTGCAGGGCGGGTAGTGTGTAGTCGATTCTCATTCTCGTGGTCCCTTTCCGCTACGCAACCTGTTCGGCTGCGAGTTGATACACGAAATTCAAGACCTCGGCCACGGCCTCATAAAGGTCTTCGGGGATTTCGTGTCCTACTTCCAGGTCGATCAGGGCATGCGCCAGGCCAATATTCCGTATGACCGGCACCTTATGTTCCTTGGCGATCTCGATAATCTTTAGGGCGAGTGAATCCTGGCCCTTCGCGGTGATTCTGGGCGCCTGCATGGTGGTTTCGTCGTAACGGATGGCGATTGCGAGGTGCGTCGGGTTGGCAACTACCGCCGTGGCCCTCGGCACGTTGCGCGCCACGCTTCCGTGCATTAGTTGCTGGAACAGGTGCTTGCGCATGTGCTTCACATGCGGATCGCCCTCCATCTCCTTGTATTCCTCCTTGACTTCCTGCTTGCTCATCATCATCTTCTTCATGAACAACTTCTTTTGAATCATGTAGTCCGCGGCGCCCAGGACCACAAAGACGCCGCCCACTTTGAATAGCAAGCCCGTCATCAGCCGGGCAGCCAGGGAAGCGGTTTGATCCAGCCGCATGCCAGCGGTGGGCACGATGTCGCGCAAGCTTCCCCGGATCGCGGAATACAGCAGCCAAAAAACGACCGTAAACTTGATAAGATTTTTGATCAGCTCAATGTAAGTATTCGGGCTGAAGAAGACATTCTTGAACCCGTTTACCGGATTGAGCTTTTCAAACTTCGGCTTGATGACTTCCGGGGCGAAAAGCACCTTGACCTGGATGAAATTGGCGGCCGCGCCGGCGATCATCAGGGCGCCCATCAACGGCGCCGTCAGTATGAGAAACTTTGACCAGGCATAAGCCATGCGGGTGAGCATGGCATTCTCCGGCATCGTCCCCCGCATAATCTCCGGTTGGAAAAACTGCTTCATCAGATCAAGCAACTCCGAGACGTAGGCACGTCCGCCGGTGGTGATTACAGCTGCCGCCGTAATGAATAGCAGCGCCTGAATCACGTCCTTGCTTTTGAACACCTCACCTTTCTTTCGCGACTCCTTGATCTTTTTCGGTGTAGGTTGTTCGGTTTTTTCGCCGGACATAGTTGAGCCCCTGCCTCAACAGCAAATCCTGGTCTACTGAATATTCCTCATAAGCTGAGAGACCGTTTGAATCATGCCCGCAAAATACTCCGGCAGCCGGTTGAGAACGTATCCCAATGTCAGGAACACCATCCCCAGCCCCACCAGGGACTTAATCGGCTGGCTTTCGGTGTGTACGCGAATGCCCGATGCAACTTTGCCGATCATGCCGAAGCTGATGTCGATCAGAAACAACGTCAGCAGAACCGGCGCAGCCAATTGCAGGGCGATTCTCAGGCTGTCACCCGTGTAGCGCCCCATCTGTTCCATGCCCAACAGGGTGCCCCCGCCAAACTTGGGAAACTCGAGCAGAGGCACGTTGCTGTAACTCGACGCCAAGGCTCGCAGGAAGAGGAGGTGCCCATTCAGTAGGAGAAACAGAACCAGCGAAGCCTGGAACTCCAACTGGCCAATCAGCGAGACGTTGGTCTCAAGCTGGGGCGCAAGGAACGTTGCCTGACTCATTCCGCGGGCATAGTCGATGGAGGCGCCGGCCATCTGAATACTCTGAAACACGAGTTGCGACAGAAATCCCAGCGTTGCTCCAATGACCCCTTCCTTTACGGCGAGGCTCATTACCCGCAGCACGTTCAGATCGCCGAGATTCGATTGCGGAGCCACCATCGGGAACAGAAGCATGCTCATCACAGCCGCAAGCCCAACTTTGATTCTCCCAGAAACCGAGCGGCCGCCCAGGAACGGCGTCAGAGCAATGGCAGCCGCAAGGCGGGTCATCACCAGCCCGAACAACACCGCAAACGTGGGAATGTCGACGCGGATTCCCAAGTCAGCCAGCAGCCGTTGCAGTGCTTCGAGCATGCCGTGCCTCAGCGTACCGTCGGAATGGTGTTCAGCAAGGTGACCGTGAACCGCACCGCCTGCGTCAGGATCCAAGGCCCCATAATGGCGATCGTCAGAAACACGCCCGCCAGCTTGGGAACGTAGCTCAGGGTCTGTTCCTGGATCTGGGTTGTGGCCTGAAAGATAGCGACCGTCAGTCCGATCAGCATGCTGGCCAGCATGGGTCCCGCAGAGAGAGTCAGGGTCAGCGCCAACCCTTCCCGCAGAATGCGAGTGATGGCTTCCGGGCTCATTGCGTCCTCCTCGAATCGCTTACGTGTAGCTCAGCACCAATCCGCGAACAATCAGAAACCACCCGTCAACCAGAACAAACAACAGAAGCTTGAACGGCAAGGAGATCACCGTTGGGGAAAGCATCTGCATCCCCATCGAAAGCAAAATGTTGGCGATGACCATGTCCACAACAATGAAGGGCACAAAGATCAGAAACCCCACCTCGAACGCTTCTTTTAACTGGCTGGTGACGAAGGAAGGAATCAGGATTTGAAAATCATTCTTGTCCGGCCGTTCGACCGACGGTGGAGGCGTGGCCGGAGCGGCCTGGGTCGGGGGCGATGCAGGAGTCTGCCCCGCAGGTGCTTGTACCGCCGCCGCTTGGACTGGTGTCGAAGTAGTCGGTGTTGCTGACTGACTCACGTCCGCCTGCGGCGCCGCGGATGCAGGTTTTCCGGACGCGGCCGCTTGGTTTCTTGGATTTGCGCTGACCTCCAGGCGCACCGCCAAGTCCATGAACAGCTCGCGGTCTTTCACATGACTGTGTTGCGATAGGAAGTGCCGGAGCGGCTCTTTGGCTTTCTTGCTTGCATCGTAGAGGGTCTTGACGCTGGCCTCGGAGAAGATGTCTCGCGTGTTCGAAACGTTGCCGGCGTCGTCGTACATCTGCCGCACCACCGGGACCATCACAAAAATGGTCAGCACGAAGGCCAGGCCTGTAATGATCTGATTCGGGGGAACCTGCTGGGTCCCCAGCGCATTTCGAACAATCGACAAAACGACCGAGATTTTTACGAACGAGGTCAGCATCACCACGATGAAGGGAGCCAGGGCCAGCGTCCCCAGCACAATCACCATGACGATCGGGTTCGCCGTTTGACTCCCGGTCTGTGCCACGGCGACCCGCGGGACAAGCAGGATAGCGAGGAAAGCGAGACGCTTCATCTCAGCAATCCGCCTTTCCCGCCTTCTGGAACCAACTCAAGACCTGGCGGAAATCTTTGCCCCGTGCTTTCTCACGGGTCTCGGCGGCAAGGATTTCGGCCGCGTTCTCTGGCGTGATCGGCGTCAGATAATGCACCTGACTTTCGGATGTTCCCACCAGGAACATCTGTGAGCCGACGTTGACCAGGTAGAGAGTCTTTCGAGGCTCCAAGGGATAGCGAGCTACGGTCTGAATCGGACCGTTGTTCGGCAGTCTCATCCCGAAGAATCGGGGCAGCCCGAAGCGGAGCGCGGCATAGGCCACGAGAAGCACCCCAGCCAACACGAACAGCACCTCGAGATACTCGAGGAACGGCGTGTGGACCGAGGGCATCTGGTCCAGGCTCGTAGGCGTTGCTTGCCAGAAAGCCAGCACGCTCATCAGGAAGCTCTCCAGCGCAATACTTTCACGCCGAGTTTGCCTTCTACCTCAACCAGTTCTCCCTCGCCGAGAACCTTGCCGTTGACCATCAAGCGAACCGGTTCCGACCGGGTAGCCTCGAATTCCACGATCATGCCGGGACCCATGGACTGAATCTCGGCCAGTGAGAACTCCTTCTCTCCCAGAACCACATGCAACCGGAGAGGCAACATTTCGATGTTGGGCCGGGCTGACGACGCTCCTTCGCTGCCATGTTCCACGAACGCACTCCTCTCGAAGTACTTATCGACTCGAAACCGGGTTGAGTTGCTTCCTTCTTCGGGCGTGATACTCCATCCGGCCCGGAAGTTAGGAAGGAGGATCGCGGCAGACCGCTGCGCCAGGAGAACATCGCCGAGTCCCACCTGCGAGATCTCGTCGGGCGACAGGTCCAGTTGGGCGACTGAAATCGGCAGATTCCAGGACAGTCCCTCGGGATAGGCGGGAGCGGTCGAGGCCACGTCTGTCTTGGTTTTGGCCAGGAAATCCAATGAAAGAAAGAAACGGACATTGCCGGTGATGCTGCCCGCCCCGATCGTGAAGCTGACCAGGAATCCCCGGGTCGAGTCCGCCAGCGAATTCCTGTTGCCCCGGGCCAGAGAGAGCTGAAAAGGAAATTTCAGGGTACGGTTCAAATGCTCGAGCACGGCCAGAATCGTGAAACCCAGCAGAGCGTCGTCCGAAGGAACCGCTCCACGGGTACGATCCAGGCCCAACGGGCCGAGCATCCCTTGCTGCAGCCTGGTCAGGAAACTGGGGCTCGCCTCGAGCAGGGCCTGCTCGCCGTCGGGCTGCGCCTGGATCACAAAGACGCGCCAGCCTACGGGTGACAACTGGAAGAACTCGGCCCGGCTTAACGCCTGGACCTTGCAATCGGTAAGCGCTACCTCAGTCTCGGGCGTCCAACTCTGCTCGACGACCACCCGAAACCGGTACGGAAAGACCGTAAACTGGTCGCCATCGTTGATAAGGTGGGGCTCGTTCGGCTGGATTTTCTTGTCCCCGAGATAAGTTCCCAGCCGGCCACCAAGATCTTCGACATAGGGCTGACCATCCTTCAGGATGAGACGGGTATTCCGTTTGGCGATGGCGTTGGCCGACAGGACTACGTCGTTGTCCGCATCCCGTCCGATGAAGATTTCTTGCTTCGATCCAAAGCTGAGAACCTTGTCGCCGGACTGAGTATCCACCTGATGGGTCTGAACGAGGCGCAGCGCTTGGCCCGACGGACGCTCAAGGAGATGGCCGAAGATTTCCTGCGCCCAGTTCTTCCAGTCCTTCTGGCCCGGGCCCACCTGACAATACCAGTTCCAGAGATCGACTTCCTTGCGAGTGAACGACGGAAGGTCTTGCAAGTACAAGCTTGCTCGGGTCCGAGGGAACGTTTGCATTCGAATCGCAGGTTAGCCTCTGCCTCCCCCGTAACCGCGCTGCCCGCCGCGTCCACCTTGTCCGGGTCGGTTCCGAAAATCTGAACCTTTCGCCAAATCCTTGGGACCGGCGACCCGAATTTCGACCGCGCGCTCGCCCAGATTCATCAGCCCTTGCGACAGCGCCTCCACATTTTTGGACAGAAGGTTCGTCACCTGGTCGGACTGACTCTGGAACTGAATGGCCAAGGTGCCCTCATGCCGCTCGATCTGGATGTGGAGCCCCTTCATCACGGTGGAATTCATCTCGATATGAACCTGCTGATTTCCGGCCTCGTTCGCGGCAACCGAGATCTCGCGCACCAGTTGCTGCAGGTCCGCCGGCAAGGCGACGACGTGCTTGCTGTCCATCGCGGCGACTGCGGCCGGGGCGTTGCGTGACTGATCGAAGACCTGAAACGAGGTCGCGCCCGCGCCAAGGTCCGGACCCGACTGCATGCTCTTGCCGCGCTGGGACTGCACACCCTGCTCGGCTTCGCGTTTCTTCGCCAGCATCTGGGAAAATGCCGACGGCTGGTCGTCTCCGCTGTTGGAGGACGAATCGACGTCGTCGCTGTCCAGGTTGTCCGTGTTTACCGTCGAATCGTCGTCGGGTGGCTGCGCATCATTGATTTTCATGTCGGTCGCTGCCTCGTCGAATACAACACGTTTCCAATTTCATCCAGTTCCAGATCTTCTTTCGCTTGCGCTTCCCTGAGGAATCGTTCTTCCTGCTTCTTACGGTGCTTTGTCAGAACCTCAGCCTCTCTGCGCGCCTCTTCCACCCGCGCCCTGGCCTCCTGCACCTGCCGTTCAAAGCGCTGCACTACGGCTTCCTGCGCCACGATTTCCGCCCGCGCTGCCTCGATCTCTAAACCAACGACCTTGATGTATTCCGACCGATCAAACACCTCCCGGGCCGTCAGAGTTCCAGACTCTCCCGGTTTGCTCATCAAGTCGCGGCGTAGTTGCTTGCGTTTTTCGATGAGCTCCTGCTCGACCCGCCGCCGCCTTTCGAGTTCCGAAATCTGGGTTTCCAGTTCCTGTTCCCGCCGTTTCAGCTCCCGCTCCGCGTTTTTCTTCGCCTCTTCTTTCTGCTCCAGCAGGAGCTGCAGCCGGTACGTAAATTGCGCCATACTCAGTTCGCACTCGTCGGAAACATCTTCTTCAACTGATCCACGGAACCGGCGAAGGTGGACTTGTCGTCGGTGGCCTGTCGCAGGAACGAATTGATTTCGTCGATCTTCGCGATGGCACTGTCGACCCGCTGATCGGCGCCGTGCTTGTAAGCGCCCAGCAGGATCAGGTCCTCGTTCTTCTTGTAAGTGGCCAGCATGTCACGCAAAGTGCCGGCGGACTGGCGATGCGATTTGTCAGTAACGGCGCCCATGACGCGGCTGGCGCTCTCTAGAATGTTGATTGCCGGATAGTGATTCCGCGCCGCCAGTTCGCGCGACAGGATGATGTGGCCGTCGAGGATGGAGCGGACCTCGTCGGCCACCGGCTCATTCATGTCGTCGCCAGCTACAAGAACGGTGTATATGGCGGTAATGGATCCCTTATCCGAGTTGCCGGCTCGCTCCAGCAGTTTCGGAAGTTCCGCGAATACCGACGGGGTATAGCCGGCGCGAGCTGGCGGCTCACCGCAGGCCAGGCCGATCTCGCGCTGCGCGCGGGCGAATCGGGTTACCGAGTCCATCATTAGAATGACTTTCAGGCCCTTGTTCCTGAAGTATTCGGCGATGGCCGTGCCGACGTAAGCGGCTTTCAATCGGACCAGCGACGACTCGTTCGACGTGGCGCAAACGATCACCGACCGTTTGACGCCCTCCGGTCCAAGGTCGTGCTCAATGAAATCGCGTACCTCGCGGCCGCGCTCGCCGACCAGGGTGATCACGTTGACGTCTGCTTCGGTATTGCGGGCAATCATCCCGAGCAGAGTACTTTTGCCGCCGCCGGCGGCGGCAAACAGACCGATACGCTGTCCTTCGCCCGCCGTCAGCACCGCGTCAATGGCGCGCACCCCGAGGGAAATCGGTTTGGTCACTCGCTGGCGCTTGAGCGGGTCGGGTGGGTAGCCCAGAACAGGGAAGTCCTCGTTGCACAGCAATGGACCCTTGAACTCTTTGTCCATCGGGTCGCCCAAGCCGTTGAGGACGCGGCCCAGCAGGCCGTCTCCGACTTTGACGGTGAGGCAGTTGCCAGTGGGGATGACTTCGCTGTGCGGCCCTACGTTGACGAGTTCGCCGAGTGGCATGAGGAGCACATCGCCATCGCGGAAGCCCACCACTTCTGCTTTGACCGGATTAGGGGAGCCGGGATTCCGGATCAGGCACATTTCGCCGATCCAGGCTTCGGGAACAACCGCCTTTACGATCAGGCCTATAACTTCTTTGACTCGGCCTCGTACTTCGACCGGCGAGGCACGATCAATCCGGTCGAGATACCTGAGAATGTCGGGAGCCCTGGCTGCCATGTTCGTCCACCGCTAGTCCCTGGAACTGCCACTGCCGCGCACAAGAGCTTCCTCGAGGCACTTCAACTGCGTCTCCAGACGCGCGTCGATGATGCCCAGTTCACTCTCAATGAGGCAGCCGCCCGGGGACACCGATCCCGAGGCCACAATTTCGATTTCACTGCTGGTCGAGAGTCCGTCCTTGATGCGATCGATACGGGCTCGCGCCTGCTGTGCGTCCGCCTGATTCACCTGAATGGTGAGCCGCTTGCCGGGCCGAATGTTCTTTATGACCTCACGGATGATTTCAACGATGGTTTCGGGATGAACGCGCAACTGTTCGCCAATGATTTTCTCGGCCACCCTCACCGAAAGCCGCAGCATCGTTTCTTCCCAGCTATTGGTAAGCTCATCGGCGCGCTGGTTGGCTTCGGTCAGAACACGATTCCACTCGGCCAGGCCTTGGGCATTTCCTTCCTGCCGTGCCCGTTCCCGGATGGAATCCTGCTCCCGGAGTGCTTCCTCGATGATTTGCCGTGCCTTCTCCTGGGCGAGCGCAACTACGTCACTGGCTTCCCGTGTGGCTTCGTAAACTTCACGCTTCAGAACCTTGGGCGAGGAAACCACTACCTTGTCCGAGACGGAGTCCGCCTTGAGGATCTTCTCATCCATGATTAATGACCCACGAACCACACCACAGCCTCAGCGATGGAGCCAGTTGATCCAGTTGAAGCCCGGTGCGCTCCAACGCCCTCCCGCGAAGAGCATCCCACTCCTGTTCGCGCAACCTCGCCCACCTCTGAATCAGTTCTGCCTTCGGCAAATCCTTCACCGTCGCTAGGAACTTTGTCGCTGCCTCCTTCATTTCATTGGGCAGGAGCGCCAGAGAAGGCTCCAGTTGCTCTGGAAAGCGCAGCAAGCCCAGGTAGCAAAACACCTCGAGATTCAACTTGCCCTCACTGCCTTTGTGGCTGCCGGTGTACCGGAGTGCGGAGCAGCGGCGGCGGGACGCTGCGCGGCACTCTGCAGTTGCTTCTGGAGGGTGTCAATCTTGGATCTCTGCCAACGCGCCTTCGCCACCAAGGCAATGCACCCGATGCTGGAAATTGCCAGCAACGCCAGGGCGGCCAGCAGGTATTCCTGATTGCCCAGCAGTGGAATCAGGTTCCGGTCCTCCGCTTGTTTCACCTCGACCCTTTTGTACACGACGGCGACGTTTTCCGGTTGCAGCCCTTCCACGGCGCGCGCGACCAGTTTCTTTACGTCGTCTTCGGCAAGGGGTAAGTCGTGGCCGCGGTATTTGACCAGAACCGACGCCGTGGGCGGAACACGGTCGCTTTTATCCAGCAGCGGACTGCTATCCGGCATCACCACCAGAACGTGGGCATCGACCACCCCGGCAACCGATTTGAGGGTGTGGCTGATCTCGCCCGACGTTCCTAATAGGAGCCGCGCTTTTTCTTCGGTGGCGGTGGGGATCATGCCGGAGTTGGAGAAGACGTCTTGCAGCCCCTGGTCTTTCTGGCGCGGCAGGCCGTTCTCTTCCAGCACACGCCATGCCCGGGCAAGGTTTTGATCCCCGCCGCGGATCATCACGTCCCACTTTTCCTCACCTTTTTTCTCGCTGACGCCCTTGGTTGCGAACGATTCGATGCCGTTTTCGTTCAACAACACAACGACCTCCTGCGCGTCCTGCTCGCTCAGCCCGGTTTGCAGACTGTGCGTCACGCAGGCGCTCAGAAGTAACGTCAGACCCAGGACTACCAGCAGCTGTGTAAGACGTAACCGGCCCACTTTGTCCCCTGTCGACTCGAAGACTTGTAGATTCCTACAGCTGCGTCTGAAGGATCGATTTCACTCCAGACGTAACCTGTTCCACTACCTTGCTCATCAGCTCCAGATTCTCGCTGAGCTGATACATCTGCAATTGGATCTTCATCAGGTCAGCCGAACTGGCGTTGCCCTTGATGGAGCCGATCAGTTTCCCCGCCGACTGATACTGGGTGTCGATCGCGGTCAGCCTCTGCCGAAGCGGATCAAACGGCGGAGTTTTGGGCAAAGCATTCACGCGGCTGGTGAGATTGTCCACCTGCACCTTCGACCGCTTCAGGTCGGGTGCGAAAATGCTGGACGTCGGCGTTGCCCCAGGCTGCTGCAGCCGTTTGTTGAGATCGGTTTCGAGAGTCTTGATCTGTTCCGGGGAGACTTGCTTGACTTCCGGCGGGATCTCGACGCCTTGCACCTGCTGTTCCTGCAGCCGGGTCCGCACCTGATCGAATTTCGATTCCCCCGACTTTACTGGGGTGGAAGCACCCTGATCGTCCGGGGTGCTGACTCCCTTGACGGGCATCTTGCTGACAATTGGATCCACCATGACATCTCTAGTTATCGGATGGCGCCGGGAAAGGTTGCTGCTGGGGAGCGAATTGCTGCGGCAGGCGCCTCGAGAAACTGCTTGCGAAGCATGGCCAGGGACTTGGCGTGAAGCCGGCACACCCAGGACCGCGACAGACCGAGCTTCTTCCCGATCTGATCTAAAGTCTGTCCACCGAAGTAGAACTGCTCCAGAATGGCGCGATTGATCTCGGGGAGCTTGGAAAGCACCCAGCGCAGCCGCTTGCATTGTTCTGCCTGGACAACGGCTTCCTCGGCCGAGACCTGGTTCTGGTCGGTTGGCTCCTCGACCATCGCCTCGAGCGATAACATGTAGCAGGTCATGAGGTTGCCGGTCTGGTCCTTCAGGTCCTGCAGTTGCGCATCGGCCGAGACGGTCCGGGGAACTTCTCCCGAAGCGTCCCGCATATATTCGTTGGCCGCCATCTCGAAGCGCATTTGTTGATACTGGCCCTTGGGATACCAACCCATTTTACGCAGCCCGTCATAGATGGCGCCTCTGATGCGGTAGTACGCAAAAGTTTTGAACTGCACCCCGCGGGTCCTGTCAAAAGAGTTGGCGGCTTCTACCAGACCCAGTTCGGCCCAACCCTGGATATCGCCTTTTTCCAAGTCAGGTGGCAGCTTTCGCAGAACCTCGGCCGCCAAGGCGTGGGCATAGGGGATGTTGGCCTCGATGAGCCTGGTGACCTCGACGGACATACCCGGTTCGGAGCTTTTTGGGTCCTGACGACTGGCCGCTTGATGGGGGAACATTTCCTTTGCTCCTATTTCAGACCGGTAAAATCAATCCGCGTAGCGTGTAGTTTCGGAACCGCCTTTGATGATCGCTTTCGTGATCGCCGACTATGCCAAACGACAAAGTCCGCGAAACTCCCACGAGGGCTTTGACAAGCCGTGTTGAAATCGTCCAAATCATTTTTCCCGTCCTTTTCCAGTCGTAATCGGCCAATGCCGAAAGTTCCCGAAAGAACACAGCACTTTTCGCAAAAACTGGAACTCGCTTCCGCACAGACGTGCAGAAACACTAACGACTTTCTGAGGGGGAAACTGATCTTTGATTTCTTGGGCCCGAATCCAAACGGGGAACGAGGACTACAGAATGGGCTGGACTTTACTCCAGTCGATTATTCTTGTCAAGACAGTTTCGATCACTTCGCCCAATTCCCTCTCGCGTTGAACTCCAAGTCTTGTCGGGCGTTCTGCCAAAAATCGCGCCGAACGAATTTCTGCTACGGCTCTTTCACGATTGAGAAACCCGGGATCATCTGAATGGACGTGACGCCTTGTCAATTTTGCTGACCGCCCGATGATTCGCCAGACCTGCCCGGTTCACCATCGAAAGAGACTCTGGCTTAGAGAAGTGCAGGTGCGCTCTTGACATAGCATCCCTTCGTTTCTAGTATTGCGCCTCGCTAGTCCGGGCCCTTGTCTTCGAACGCATCCCTTCCACAGAGGGCGCATGCTCCGCGCATTGCTGGTTTTTCTGTTATCGCTGTTGCCAACCGCTGCACGTGCGGAGGAACTGGGCACCTTCACGTTGCTGGAAGGCTCCGTGAGGGTAATCCGGGGAACGGCGGTTCTGCGGGCAGTCGAGGGCATGCGATTCGAGACTGGGGATATCGTCGAAACCGGCTCGCCAGCCTTCGTACAGGCCGAGTTCGTCGCAGGAACGATCGCGGCCATCGGTCCCTCGACCCGCGTGTGGGTGCACAAGGGGGGGGAGATGATGCTGATGAGCGGTTGGCTCAAGGGGGAATCGGGGCAGGGAGGCGGAGGCTATCGCTACGTAAGTCCCCTGCTCACTGCATCTTCCAAAAGTGGTGCCGTGATTTTGCATGCTGAGCCGGGATTGGCGGAGATCTTCGTTGAATCAGGCGCCGCCAACATCGAGGGCGGCGAAGGTAGTCATCTCATCGCCGCCAAGGGTGGTCAGTTTCTGACCCATCACGCCTCAAAAACTGTGGCGGTGAATCCCCGGCCAGACGCGGCCTTTGTGGATGGCATGCCGCGACCATTCCGGGACACATTGCCTCCGCGACTGTCGCATTTCGCCGGCAAGAAACCCGCCGAGCCCAGGCACGATCACGATGTAACCTACGCCGAAATCGAACCTTGGATGAAGTTCGGAAGAACGTGGCGCCGGAGTCTTGAGGAGCGCTTCCAACCGCGTCTGAAAGACGCTGACTTTCGCAAAGAGGTAGAGCGGCACATTAGCGACTACCCGGAATGGGATCGCGTTCTGCACCCAGAGAAATATCAAAATTCCCCCTCGGCGCCCGCCGGAAACACAACATCGCCACCGGGGAGGTAACGATTATGAAACTGATCGTAAAGTTTAACCTTGTGCTTTTCCTTGTCTTCGCTGTTGGCTTTGGCGCAGTGGGATACTTTACCAACCGCCTGCTGCAGCGCAACGCGAAAGAGGAGATCATCGAGAATGCGCGCATCATGATGGAGGCGGCCCTGGCCGTACGCGCCTATACGACAACCCAGATCAAGCCTCTGCTGGAAACCCAGATCAAGTATTCGTTCTTGCCACAAATCGTGCCCGCGTATTCGGCGAACCAGTATTTCGGGCAGTTGAAGAAGAAGTTCCCCGAATACGCTTACAAAGAAGCGACCCTCAATCCCACCAATCCCATGGATCGTGCCACCGACTGGGAAGCTGACGTTGTCAACGTGTTCCGCCAATCTCCTGATCTCACCGAGCAGGTGGGCGAGCGGGAGACGCCCAGCGGCAAGGCGATGTACATGGCGCGTCCGCTGAGGATCAAAGACGCCAAGTGTCTGGACTGTCACGACACGGCCGACACTGCGCCACGCACGGTGATCGAGCGCTACGGCAGCGACAACGGATTTGGCTGGAAGTTGAACGACGTCGTGGGAGCGCAGATCGTCACCGCACCCGTAAAGCTTCCCGTGCAACGTGCCAGGAGCGTGTTCGCGGTCTTCATGACGTCGTTGGCTGCGGTTTTCATCGTTCTCGTGCTAGCTCTCAACATGATGTTGTTCTACCTGGTCATTCGGCCCGTCAACCAGTTGTCCAAGACCGCGAACGAAGTGAGTCTGGGCAACCTCGAGGCACCCGATTTCGAGATCTCCAGCAGGGATGAGATCTCGGATCTCGCGGAATCCTTCCGCCGTATGCGCAAGAGTCTGGTGGAAGCAATCAAGATGCTCGAGACTTAGACGCCCTCGGTCAGTCTCGAAAAACAGAAGAAGTTTCAGAATTACGCATCGGGAAAGCCGGCGTCGCGCAGGAAGCGGCGACGGTCTTTCCCGTTTTGTACATGCTCGGACAGGAGCACGTAGAACGAGCGGAGACTGTCGGCGCGTTGCGCCGCCTTTTTCGCCAACACTCCGGAAATCGGGCCCACATGCGTGGCAAGCGCCCGCGCCGCGTGATCGATCGCTTCCGGAGTGATTCCCAGTGCGGACGCAGGATTGATCGCAGTTGTCAATGGTGCCGCCGGCAGTGGCGGCGCGGCGGGCGGCTTGTATCCCTTGCGATGGAATGCTTCGCGGCGCGCAAGAAACGCGTCGCGGTCCGATTCACGTTCGAGGCTCTTCGCCAGGATTCTCCACAGTTCGTCGGAATCGGTTGTTTTCGCGGCCGCCCGCTTCACCACGACCCGCGCCAACGGACCAAGAAAAACGACCAGCTCCTTCTCAATCGCATGCAACTCGGCGCTTCGTTCCCCAGTCGGGTCGATCATCATGGTGCGAAGCGAGTCGTCGAACGTGGTCGGCACAACTTCGGTTCGTTGCGGGCCCGGGCTGGGCATATCGATCGTGGTCATTTCAGCGGCATTGCTCGCCGGCGGCCTCATCGTCTTTTCGAGCGGTGGATTCGAGCTGGCAACGACCTCGGTGTTCTGGGGCCATGGAACGGGCGGCGCGGTTGGAACCTCGCGCCCGCTCACGCTGGCAGGCCGATCCTGGGCTGGTTGCGGCTGTTCATCGGGGCTGGTTGACTGTAGAGGCTGGGTCGGTGCCCGACGCGGTCCCGGGGCGCGCACCACCCGTTTTTTCTCCGCCAGCGCACGCGCCTCATCCTCGATGTCCTTCCGTTGTCGCAGTAGCCGCGCTTCATCCGGATACTTCCCTAGTCCCCGATCCAATTCACGGAACGCGCCCTCAAGATCACCTGCGGTCCAGATGCGCTTTGCCGCATTCGAGCATTCCTCTACGCCTCGTGCTCGCTTCTGCGCTTGAATGTTGGCGTAGAGAGGCGCGATCTCGGAAGATTGCTGATTCACCCGTTGGGCTTCATTCAACAGCATCTCGGCCGCATCGGGGTCGTCGCGCAAGGCCGCTCGACTCGCCTCAAACAGTCCCCGGAAGGTTGCGTCGTTGACCACGATATCAGCACTTACCGACTCGTTCGCAAGCCGGAAGGATTCAGCCGCCTTCGACCACTTCGCCTTCTCAGCAGCCTTCTGCGCTTCTCGCAGATGCTTCATGGCCCTGGCTCGGCGCTCAACGCCGTCGTTGACCTTCGCCTCCATCGCGGCGAATTCTTTGTCTCCGGGGAACTCGCGTTTCGCTTCAGCCAGTAACGGCTCAGCTGCTTCAAAGTCGCAGGCATCGAGCGCGGCTCTGAGCTGGCGTGCAAGATTTCCGCGGTTTTCCGCAAGGACCCGCTGTTGCAGCGTCTTGACCCGCTCAAGCTCCCGGTCTACATCGGGATAATCGCGGAACACGGCACGCAGCGATTCCCACTTCGCCAAAGCCTGCGCATATTTGCGTTCGCGCTCCAGGCTGCGCGCATCTTCCGCGAGGGACGTGACTTTTCTGCTCAGGTCTCGAGCTTGTTCCAACCGCTGCTGAATGCGGCTTTCGCCGGGTTGCTCTCGCAGCCCCGCCTCAAGAATCCGAACCCGGCTGTCGAGCGAGCGTTCCTGTTCGGCACGCTGCAAGACTCCCGCAACGAAGGCTTCCTTCTCGGCTCGGGCACGCTCCTGCCGTTCCTTCTCCTCGGCCTGGCGGATCTGCTCCTCCAGACTGTTCCGCAGAGACAGCAGTCGTGTCTCGTCAGGATACGAAGCGAGCGCCTCTTGCACGGCCTTGACCGCGCCGCGCAAGTCTCCAGAAAGCTGCTTCTTCTTGGCCGCACTCAGGGCATCTTTCAGAGTTTCTTCACGCCTGAGCTCGGCGATTCGAGCCTGCAATTCTTTAGGAACGGCAAAATCCGGGTGAAGCTGGGCCAGCCTCGCGAGCAGTGATTCGGCGGCACGCCAGTTTCTTTGGAGGACCGCCTTGGACTGCGCCACCAACTCGGTTTGCCCCTGTTCCTGAATGACGCGGTCCTCGCGCGCACTCTGGCAAGCGCGAACGACGGCATCGGCTCCTTGCTCCCACTGCTCGTTGGCGAGAAGCTTCCGGCCCTCGTTCAGCGCCTTCTCCGCTTTCGCGCGGAGCTTTGCGCCCACTTCCGCTTTTTGACGGAATTCCATGAAATCGGAATCCCATGGGAAGTCTTGTTCGGCTTCGGCCAGCGCGGTGATGGCTTGCGCGTAATCGCAGGCGATCAGAGCGCTCTGAATCTTGCTGATCCAAACCGATCGAGCATCCGCTTTTGCCTCGTCGCGAAGACGCGTGACCCGGTCGATGATTCCGTCGAGTTCCGGATAGTGGCTATAGGTGGAGCGCAGCGACTCCCATTTCGCCAGCGCCTGGTCGTATTGATGGGATTGCTCAAGGGTGCGGGCTTCGTTCGCGATTGAGGCGATCAGCCGGCCCAGCCACTGCACCCCATCCAGTTGTTCCTGAAGTTCAGGTTCATTCGGCGTCTTGGCCAGCGCTTCCTCGAGAATGCGATAACGCAGGTCGAGGGAGGATTCCTGCTGCGACCGTTTGATCGCCCCTTTGACCAAATCGGACCGTTCCGCGCGAATACGTTCAAGCAGTTCTGCGATTTCCGGATCGTCAGGCGAGTCTTTCGCGCTGGCTTCCAGCATGGCGATCGCTTCGTCATACTCCTGGTTCTGCAGCAAATCCGTCGCTTTCCTCAAGCATTCGCTTTTCTGCTGCTCGATACGTTCCCGCTCCAGGTTTTCCTTGACGAGGGAAAGCAATGACTCAAGACGCGGTTCAGGCCCGATTTCCGCCAGGGTTGCTTCCAGGCTGACCAGCAACTCGTTATTTCGTTTTTCCTGCAACATCTGGCGGGCTTGTGCCAGCTTTTCATCGACGAACTGCTTGCGCTCCGCCGCCTGCCGCTGTTTTTCGGCCAGAGCCTGCAGCTTCAGGAGGCTTCGGTCCCCAGGGAAACGGCCCAGGCCGTCACTCGCCTCCCGGCACGCGGTCCGGTAATCGTCCGCGTTGAGCGCATCCTCGATGCGCCGGGAGATTGCTTCAATTTCCCGGCGGCGCCGCTCCTGGGTTTGTCCGGTGACCGCCGACTCCAGCAATGCCTGCACCTGCGGGGCGTCGGGATCAAGCGTCTGCGCCTGTTGCAGAATCTCAAGCGCCGCGGTGAATCGGCGCGCCGCAATCTCCTGCCGCGCCGCCGCCACGAAATTCTCCATCTGCTTCTGACGGGATCGTTCCACCCATTCCCGGTGGATCAGCCGATACAGACCTTTGGCATGCGAATCATCCGGAGCCAGAGCCAGCGCTTCTTCCACTGCCTGCTTTGCCTCATCCAGACGTCCCTCGTTGTGAGCGGCTTCGGCGCACTTGAGTGCAATATGGAGTTTCTCGGCGCGCACCGACGCCTGCCGAACCTCCTCGCGCAGATTCTGCAGGTCGGTATTGTTCTTATCCAGAACCAGCGCCCGATCCACAGCTTCCTGCGCGGCCTGAAACTGATCGTGCTCGAGGGCTTCGGCGGCTCGCTCCCGCAACATGGCAACCTGCCCATCCACCTCCTCTCTCTGCATGCGCACTTGCAGTTCGCGCAGAAGTTGATTCGCCTTCGTATTCTGCTGATCGATTCGGAGAACCTGAACCAGCCGCTCCTTCGCTTTTTGCAGGTCGGAGCGCTCCATCAGCAGCGCGACCTCCTCCATGTTGCGCGCAATGAGCTCCTGCTTGAGGTGCCCCTGCAACTGGCGCAGATCGAGCGCGAACTCATCCGCCGATTGATAACGATCTTCCCGATCCTTGGCCAATGCCCGCTGCAGGATGGCTTCCAGTTCCGGGGGATAGACTGAAAGGAAATTCGCTAACGGCGGGGGCGGCTCGCGCGTAATCTTCAGCAGCGTGGTGGTCGTGCTCTCCCCTTCGAAGGGAAGGTGTCCCGTCACCAGTTGATACAGAACCACGCCCGTAGAGAACAGGTCACTGCGCCAATCGACAGGTCGCCCATTCACCTGTTCCGGCGACATGTAGTACAGAGTCCCCATGATCTGCGAGGCGCTCTTGGTTGCGCTCGGGTCGCCGACCTTGGCGATGCCAAAATCGAAAATCTTGATTACGCCGTCGCTGGCCAGCATGATGTTGGCAGGTTTGATATCGCGGTGTACGACATTGCGCCGGTGCGCATAGCTCAGCCCCTCGCACATCTGGGTGATGATGTTCATCTTGTCGAGCAGGCTGAGGGACCGGCGAGACACCAGCACGGTATCCAGATCTTCGCCTTCGAGATACTGCATGACCAGGTACGGATTGCCGTCGAAGTCCCCCAGGTCGTACACGGTCACGATGTTGGGATGAACCAGGCTGGCGAGCGATTTGGCTTCCACGAAAAAGCGTTTCAACTGAGCGGGATTCTCGGCAAACCCGCTGGTGATCATCTTGATGGCGACAATCCGATCGAGATGGGGATCGTTGGCTTTGTAGACGACGCCCATCCCCCCGCGTCCGATGACCTCTATGACATCGTACTTGCCGATCTTTGCTGGCAGATTGGAATCCATAGTCCGTTGGTCCGAGGTTAGGCCCGGGGCATACAAGTCACGCGGCGCTCGCCAATGGCACCGTCGTATCCTGGGGCGCGGGGGACGCGCCACCCCACAGAGCGGCTATTGTGCTACGAACTCGCCCCCGTCGCAACTGATGTTTACAACCAGCACACCAGTCGGTCCCGGAGCGCACTCAATCTGAGACGCCCTGCGCGGGGTTGACGGATTCGGCTGCAACTGCTTGAATGGAAACGGTTGGGCGCTTAACTCAGCGGTAGAGTGCCATCTTCACACGGTGGAAGTCATAGGTTCGAATCCTATAGCGCCCACCATTTTCTTTCGTCATCGGCCCCCGGACGGATCCTGCGAACCGGCCGCGTCTATGTCGACGAATAGCTTTTGCTCCCCCAGGTCCGGGGGATAGCAGTTTCCATCCCTGGCGTAGGTTCCACGACACCCATGGGCGAAATCTT
>Ga0210384_10002020_pt1 | contig 25729 bp, 25 predicted proteins | sample IncBWH2MmetaG_FD_160574 | JGI IMG/M metagenome (GOLD analysis project Ga0210384, IMG submission 160574) | Forest soil microbial communities from Barre Woods Harvard Forest LTER site, Petersham, Massachusetts, United States - Inc-BW-H-2-M | ecosystem: Environmental > Terrestrial > Soil >...
GGCCACGACGTCAACCAGTCCTCCGTCAGCCGCGACCTGCGCGACCTGGGGGTGCTCAAGGCGCGCGGCCGCTACGTGCTGCCGCCTGATGAAGTGAGCCGCGCCAACGGTGACTTCGGCGCGCTGGCGCAGTTCGTACGCACGCTGCACCGCGCCGGACCCTCGATCGCCGTGCTGCGCACCACCATTGGCGCCGCCCAGAGCGTCGCGGTCGCGATCGACAAGGCCGCCTGGCCGGAAGTGGCCGGCACCATCTCCGGCGACGACACCATATTCATCGCCACCGCCAGCGCGCGCGCCCAGCAAGAGCTCGTCGGCCGCCTGCGCGCGCTGTTCCGGGTCTGAGCATGTCCAGCACGCGCGCGAGCGGCGGCGCCACGCCCATCGTTCTTGCCTATTCCGGCGGCCTCGACACCTCCTTCCTGGTGCCGTGGCTCAAGGAGACGCAGCAGCGCCCGGTGATCACCGTCACGGTCGACACCGGCGGCATCGATGCGTCCACGGCCCGCGAGCTCGCCGCCCGCGCCCGCGCCTTGGGCGCGCTCGCGCACCACCAGGTGGACGCGCGCGCCGATTACTTCGAGCAGGTGCTGCGTTTTCTCATTGTGGGGAACGTGCGCCGCGGGCAGCTGTATCCCTTGTGCGTCGGCGCCGAGCGCGTCATGCAGGCGCAGACCATCGCGCGCATGGCGCAGCATCTTAAGAGCGACACGGTCGCGCACGGCTGTACGGCGGCGGGCAACGACCAGGTGCGCTTCGAGGTTGCGTTGCGCACCCTGGCGCCGGACCTGAAGGTGCTCGCGCCGGTGCGCGACCAGGCATTCAAACGCCCGGACGAACTTGCGTATCTGCAGCAGCGCGATCTGCCGCTGCCGCCCAGCGGCGCGCAGTACTCGGTCAACCGCGGCCTGTGGGGCGTGACCATCGGCGGCAGGGAAACGCTGACTTCCGCCGCCAGCATTCCCGAGGACGCCTGGCTCCTGACCCGCGACGCCTTCACGCGACCGCGCGCTCCGGAGCGCCACCTGCTCGGCTTTCGCCACGGCCGCCCGGTCAGCCTCGACGGTGAGTCCTTGTCCCCGGTGGCCATTATCGAGGCGCTCGAAGCGCTCGCCGCGCCGTTCGGCATCGGCCGCGGCATTCACCTCGGCGACACCATCATTGGCACCAAGGGCCGCGTGGCCTTCGAGGCGCCGGCGGCGGAGGTGCTGCTCTGCGCGCACCGCGAACTGGAGAAGCTGGTGCTCACCGGCCGCCAGCAGCGCATCAAGGAACTGGTCGCGCAGCCCTACGGGGATCTGGTGCACGAGGGACAACTGCTCGATCCGGTGTGCCGCGACATCGAGGCGCTGCTGCTGTCCTCGCAGGCGCGCGTCACCGGGGACGTGCACCTGCTGCTGCGGACCGGGAGCCTGTTCATCGAGGGCGTGGAGTCGCCCTACTCGCTCATGGCCGCCTCCAGGGGTGTCTACGGTGAAGCGGCGGGTGAGTGGTCGGCGAGCGATTCGCTGGGTTTTTCGCGCATCGCCTCGCTGCCGGGAGTCTTCTACACCCGAGCCGGTGAACGCGCGGCCGCGCCCGGCGCCGCGGCCACGGGCAGCGAGGCTCCCTAAAGCATGCTCGGCAACATGCGCAGCGTCGTCGTCGACAAGCTCGCCTCCGTGACCCAGGCGTGCGGCCTGTCGCACGAGGTGCGCATCGCCACGGACATTCCCGCGGAGGAAGGCGTCGTGGTGGTGGTCGAAGTGCTCACCAACAAGTCGACCTACAACACACTGGAACTCACCAGCGGCCGCATGGCCAAGCTCGGCAAGGGCGACGTGGTCGCCGGCGCCCTCGGTCACCGCCGCGCGCTGTTCGGTTACTCCGGCCACGTGCCGGCGGCGATCCAGCCCGGCGACATCATCCAGATGCTCAACATCGGCGGCGTGCTCGGCGTGTGCGATTCCATCAATCCTGAGAAGGGCCGGCCTTTTGACTGCCGCGTGCTCGGCGTGGCGCTCAACTTCCCCTACCTCGGGGAGCGCATCGGTGTGCCGGCGCGCGTCGGCGGCAAGTCCCTCGACCTCAACGCGCCGCTCGACACCCGCGGTGTGCCGGTGGTGGCGCTCGCCGGTACCTGCATGGAGGCCGGCAAGACCGCGGCAGCCTGTGCGGTCATCGCCCGCATGCGTCACCGCGGCCTCACCGTCGATGCCTTCAAGGCTACCGGCGTCTCCTTGCGCCGCGACATCCTCGCCATGGAGGATGCAGGCGCGCGCCGCTGCGCCATTTTCACCGACCTGGGCGTCGTCACCACCACGCGCGTCAACGGGCCGGCGCTCACCCGCACCATGCTGAGCGCACTCGCCGCCGGCAAACCCGACGTGCTGGTGTTCGAGCTCGGCGACGGCATCCTCGGCACCTACGGTGTGGACGCCATCCTCGAGTGTCCCGACATCCGCGCCGCCTTGAGCGCCGTGATCCTCTCGGCCAACGACCCGGTGGCGGCGTGGGGCGGGGTGAAGCTGCTGCGCGAGCGCTTCGCGATCGAGCCGTGCGTCGTGACCGGTCCCGCCACCGACAACCAGGTGGGCGTCGAGATCATCACCACGCAGATGGCGGTGCCCGCGTTCAACGCCATGAGCAACGGCGCCCAGCTTGGGGACTGTGTGATCGAAGCTTTGGGCTTGAAGGCCGCGGCGCTGCAATGAGCACGCAGATTCCAGCCGTGGTCCTCGGCGGCACCGGCTACGTCGCCGGCGAGCTGCTGCGGCTCATCGCCGCGCACCCGAACTTCACGCTCGCCGCGGTGATGTCGGACAGTCAGCCGGGCGCGAGTGTCGCCGCCGCCTTTCCTCACCTCGCGTCCTCTTACCCCGCGGAGCGCTTCAAGTCCCAGGCAGAGCTCGCGGAGCTCATCGCGGGGACCAGCGAGTGCGCGGTGTTTGCCGCAGCCCCGCACGGGGTCTCCGCCGCACTCATCGACACGCTCATTGACGGCGCGCAGCGCGCCGGGACGCGGCCGCGGGTGGTCGATACTTCCGCGGACTTTCGCTACGCCACGCCGGAGGCGTATACGGCCGTGTATGCGCAGCCGCACGGCGCGCCGCAACGCCTGGCGCAGTTCACCTGCGCGCTGCCGGAGCATCTGCGCAACGCGACGACGCCGCACATCGCCCACCCCGGCTGCCTGGCCACGGCGATCCTGCTCGCCAGCGTGCCGCTGCTGGCCGCGGGACTCGTCACGCCGACGCTGTTCGTGAGCGGCGTCACCGGCAGCACCGGCTCAGGCAGCAAGCCCGTGGAGGGCACGCATCACCCGCTGCGCCACGGCGATCTCTACAGCTACAACGCGCTCAAGCACCGCCATGCGGCCGAAGTCGCGGCCTGCGCGCGTGCCGCATCCGGGGTCGCCGCGCAGTTCGCGTTCGTGCCGCACTCGGGTCCGTTCGCGCGCGGCATCCACGTCACGGTGCAGGCGGCGGCCGGCCGCCCGCTCGACACCGCGGCAGTGCTGGCGGCCTTGCGGGATTTTTATGCGCACGCCCCGTTCGTGCGCGTGAGCGACGCGGCGCCGCGGGTGAAGGACGTGGTGGCGAGTAACTACGCGCACCTGTCCGCGGTCGCACAGGACGGCACGGTGGCGGTGCTGTGCGCGATCGACAATCTCACCAAGGGCGCCGCCGGTGGCGCGATGCAGTGGATGAACCGCCTGTTCGCATTGCCGGAAACTGCCGGCCTCAGCGCGTCCGCGCCGGGCTGGACCTGAAGGCCGCTTTAGACCCCCAGGGCACACCATGCCAAAAAAGAAAGAAGGCACAACCTCGGCGAGCGCGATCCGGGCGCTCGCGCGCCAACACGACTTCCTCACCCCGGTATTCGCGCGCTACCCGCTGGAAGTCACCGCCGCGCAGGGCGTGTGGCTCACCAACAGCCGCGGCGAGCGGGTGCTGGATCTGTACGGCGGACATGCCGTCGCCGCCTTAGGTTATGCGCATCCGGCCTGGACGGCGGCGCTGGCCGAGCAGGCCGCAAGCTGCCAGTTTCAGAGCAACGCGGTCGCGATGCGGGTGCGCGCGCGGGCCGCACGGCGCCTGGTGCGCTTCTCACGGCTGCCCTTCGGCAGCGTGTTCCTGGTCAACAGCGGCGCGGAGGCCAACGAGAACGCCCTCAAGGTGGCGCTGCGCGCGAGCGGACGCCCGCACGTTGCTGCCATCGAGGGCGCCTTCCACGGGCGCACCGCGGCGGCCGGCGCAGTAACCTGGGGGGCGCAGGAGAAGTGGTACGGCTTTCCGCGCACGCCCTTCGAGGTGAGCTTCATTCCGCGCGCCGACCACGCCGCCATCGCCGCGCAGGTGACGCGCGACACCGCCGCCGTGATCGTCGAGCCGGTGCAGGGGCTGGCCGGCGCGGTGGATCTGGGGGCGCCGTTCCTCGCCGCATTGCGCGCGCGCTGCGACGAAGTCGGGGCACTGCTGATATTCGACGAGGTGCAGTGCGGCATGGGCCGCACCGGTGAGCCGTTCGCCGCCAATCTCTACGGAGTGCGGCCGGACATGCTCACCACCGCCAAGGCGCTCGGCAACGGCTTCCCCTGCGCGGCGCTCCTGATGTCGCCGCAGGTGGCCGCCTCGCTCAAGCCCGAATCCCTCGGCACCACCTTCGGCGGCGGTCCGATGGCGTGCGCGGCGATGCTGGCGGTGCTCGCCGCCATCAAGGAGCAACGGCTGCTGGAGCGCGTGCGGCGCCTGGGCGCCTATATCCGCCGCACCTGCATCGTCGGCCCGGTCACGGCTCACCAGGGGGCGGGCCTCCTGGTTGGGCTGCGCACCAGCCGGCCGGCGAGCGAAATCCAGGCGGAGCTGCTCGAATGCGGCATCCTCGCCGGCACGGCGAGCGATCCGCACATCCTGCGCCTGTTGCCGCCGTTCATCCTCGAGGAGGAGCACGTGGACATGCTGAGCGGGGCGCTCAGGGATCTGGCGTGAAGCGCTTTGTCGATCTCGCCGATTGCAGCCGCGAGCAAGTGCTGACGCTGCTCGAGCTGGCGCGGCGCCTGCAGCGGCAGCCCGAGCCGCACGCGCTCGCCGGCAAGATCCTGGGCCTCGTGTTCTTCAACCCGTCGCTGCGCACGCTCGCCTCCTGCCAGGCCGCGATGCTGCGCTTAGGCGGCGGCAGCTTCGTCATCAACCCCGGTCAGGGCAGCTGGCAGCTCGAAACGCGCGCCGGCGCCGTCATGAATGGCGCGGCGGCGGAACACGTGCGCGAGGCGCTGCCGGTGCTCGCCTCCTATTGCGACGCGCTCGGGATCCGCGCGTTCGCCACCGGCAAGGACCTGGCCGAGGATCTGGCCGACGCCACCTTCGCAAGCATGGCGCAACTCATCGACAAGCCGCTCATCAATCTGGAATCCGCCGCCAATCATCCCTGCCAGGCGCTCGCGGACTGGAAGACCCTGGATGATCTGGCGGTGCCGCGCGCGGCACGCTTCGTGCTGTCGTGGGCCTGGCACCCGCGCGCCCTGCCGCTGGCGGTGCCGGCCGCCGCGCTGCACATGGCGGCGCTGCGCGGCATGGAAGTCATCGTGCTGCGCCCGGAAGGCTTCGCGCTGCCGCAGGTCTTGATGGAGCGCGCCCGTCAGGCGGCGGCCGGTTCCGGCGGCACGCTGCGCGAGACCGGTGACCGCGCCGAGGCGCTCGAGGGCGCGCAGATGCTGTACGTAAAGGAATGGGGCGCCACGGCCTGCTACGGCGACGAGGCGGCGGACGCGCGCCTGCGCGCGGAGCTTCGCGACTGGTGCGTGCGCGAGGAGTGGTTCCAGGCGGCGCCCGCGTGCCGCGTCATGCATTGCCTGCCGGTACGCCGCAACACCGCCATCGCCGACGCGGTGCTCGATGGGCCGCGCAGCGTCGTGCAGCTTCAGGCCCACAACCGTCTGCCGACGCAGATGGCGGTACTGCACCAGTTGCTCAAGTCCTAAGAACCTTCAGGGGAAAGCGCGCCCACATGATCATGCATCGCAGCGACCAGGCCCTCGCCATCCACGCGCTCAAGAGCGCCGCGCCCTACATCCGCATGTACAAGGGCAAGACCTTCGTGGTGAAGGTCGGCGGCGGGGTATTCGCCGACGACAACGCCACCCGGGTGCTGGTCGAGCAGATCGCGATCCTGCACTTCTTCGGCGTGCGCGTGGTGCTGGTGCACGGCGGCGGCCCGCAGCTCACGGAGCTGTCGGCCGCGCTCGGGGTGCCGACGCGCCTGGTGGAGGGCCGGCGCATCACCGACCAGAAGTCCATCGACGCCACCGCGATGGTGCTCAACGGCCTCATCAACACGCGCGTGCTCGGCATCTGCCGCGACCTCAACATCGACGCGGTGGGCATCAGCGGCGTGGACGCGGGCCTGGTGCGGGCGCACAAGCGCGCGCCGGTGAAACTCGATGCCAGCGGCGAGCTGATCGACTATGGCTTCGTCGGCGACATCGATGCGGTGGATCCTTCAGTCCTGAAGAAGCTGCTCGACAATGGCCTGATGCCGGTGGTGAGCCCGCTGTCGGCGGATGCGTCCGGGACGCTGCTCAATATCAACGCCGACACGGTGGCCGCGGCGATCGGCGCGGCGCTGGCGGCGGAAAAGCTCATCCTGTGCACCGGGGCGCCCGGTATTCTCGGCGACCGCACGGATCCGGGCTCGCTGGTGTCCTATACCGACCTGCGGGGGCTGAAGAAGCTGCGCGACGAGGGCCGCATCGCCGACGGCATGCTGCCCAAGGCCAAGGCGATCGAGGATGCCATCCGCGGCGGCGTGCGCCGCGTGCACGTGGTGTCGTACCAGGCGCCGGAAGGAATCCTCGGCGAGGTGTTTACCAACGAAGGCACCGGCACGCTCGTCGTTGCCGATATCAACGCGCTCACGCCGGCGGAGCAGCAGGGCGCCGCATGACGCGCCTGTGGGACAAGGGTGTGCCGCTCGACGCGCGGGTACTCGAGTACACCGCCGGCGAGGACTACGCGCTCGATGAGCGCCTGGTGACCCACGACGTGCGCGCCTCCATCGCGCACGCGGAAATGCTGCAGGCACGGCAACTGCTGTCGGCGGCCGATCTTGAGGCGCTGCGCGCCGGGCTCACGCAGCTCGGCGAGGAACATGCGCGCGGCGAGTGGCGCATCGAGCTTGCGGACGAGGACGGCCAGACCGCGCTGGAACGGCGTCTGACGGCGCGCCTCGGCGCCGCCGGCGCGCGCATCCACCTCGGTCGCTCGCGCAACGACCAGGTGCTCGCCGCCATCCGCCTGTACCTGCGCGAGGCGGTCGGGACGCTGAGCGACGGCGCGCTCACCGTGGCCACCGCGCTCGATGCACTCGGCGCGCGCGAAGCCAACACCGTGCTGCCCGGTTACACACACCAGCAACAGGCCATGCCCAGCTCGGTGGCGCTGTGGGCCGGCGGCTTTGCCGCCGAAGTACGCGACGCTGCGCAGGGCCTGCACCAGGTGCTGCGCCGCGCCGACCTGAATCCACTGGGTTCGGCGGCCGGCTACGGCACGCCGGGACTGCCCATCGACCGCGAGGCGACGCGCGCCAGGCTCGGCTTCGCGGCGGTCCAGGAGCCGGTCACCGCGGTGCAGCTGTCGCGCGGCAAGGCCGAAGCCCAGCTGCTGTTTGAAATCACGCTTCTGATGCAAGACCTCGGCCGCTTCGCCGCCGACGTGGTGCTGTTCGCAAGCTTTGAGTTCGGTTTCCTCACCGTGGGCGAGGCGTTCACCACCGGCTCGTCCATCATGCCGCAGAAGCGCAACCCGGACCTGTTCGAGCTCCTGCGTGGCCGCTCCGCCAGTGCGCAGGCGTGCCTCCTCGAAGCGCTCGCCATCTGCGCGAAACTCCCCTCCGGCTACCACCGTGACCTGCAACTGCTGAAGTTCCCGCTGTTCCGCGCCATCGACCTGGCGCACGCCACGCTCGCGATTCTCCCCACCGCGATCGCAGCGCTGCAGTTCCGGCCCGACGCCGTGCGGCTCGATCCTGCGATTCACGCGGCGGAAGAAGCCAACCGCCTGGTCGTCACCGAGGGCATCCCGTTCCGCGAGGCGTACCGGCGCGTCGCGGCCAAGCTCAAACGCTGATGTCACAGCCGCGGCGCTCGACGTTGCGGGCAGCGCCGCACCGGCCTAGTGTTGCTGCGTGACAAGGATTCTCGGACTTTCCGGCAGCCTGCGCCGCGCCTCGTACAACAGCGCCCTGCTGCGCGCCGCGACTAAGCTCATGCCGCCGGAGGCGACGCTCGAGGTCGGCAGCATCCGCGGCATTCCGCTCTATGACGGTGACGTGGAAGCGCAGGGAATCCCCGCCGCGGTGTCGCAACTCAAGCAAGCCATCATGGCGGCCGACGGCGTGCTGCTGGTAACCCCGGAATACAACAACAGCATTCCCGGGGTATTCAAGAATGCCATCGACTGGCTGTCGCGCCCGTCAGCCGATATCAAGCGGGTGTTCGGGGCCAGACCATTTGCCGTCATCGGCGCATCCCCGGGCGGCTTCGGCACGACACTCAGCCAGAGCGCGTGGCTGCCGGTGCTGCGCACGCTCGGCACGCACGCCTGGTTCGGCGGGCGCCTCATGGTGTCGCGCGCCGGCGCGGTGTTCGATGAGTCCGGCGCGCTCAAAGACGCGACGCTCGAGGAACAGCTGAAGCAGTTCCTCGCTGGCTACATCAGTTTCGTGCGCGGCAGCCGCTAGCGCCAGCCGCTTCCAGGCTACTGCGGCTGCGGTTGTGGTTGCGCCTGCGGCGCAGCCTTGGCGAACGCCGGCAGTGCTTCGAGGTGGGCACAGATGGAGCGCAGCATCGGGTAGGGTTCAACATCGCACTTCAGGCGCCGCGCGTTGGCCATCTGCGGCACGATGCATACATCCGCGAGCGTCACCGATTTGCCGAACATGCAGCGCCCATCGGCGCTCGTGTGCTGCAGCTGCGCCTCCAGGGCCGTGAATCCCTGCGCGATCCAGTGCGCATACCACAGGTTCACGGCGGCCTCGTCCGCGTGCAGCGGTTCGCGCAGGTAGTTGAGCACCCGCAGGTTGTTGAGCGGGTGGATGTCACACGCGACCGCGAGCGCCAGCGCCCGTACCTGGGCGCGCTCGCGCGGCGCCCGCGGCAGCAGCGGCGGCTGCGGACGGACTTCCTCCAGATACTCGATGATGGCGAGCGACTGGGTGAAGGTGCGTTCGCCATCCACCAGCACCGGCACCAGGCCTTGCGGATTGACCGCCAGGAAGTCCGGGGTGCGCTGCGCGCTCACCGGCGCACGCAGATCCACCGCGATCGACTCGTAGGCGACGCCCTTGACATTAAGCGCAATGCGCACGCGGTAGGCGGCCGAACTGCGAAAGTATTCGTAGAGTTTCATGGTGCGTCATCCGCTCATGGTCGCGCGCGGCGCGATGCTGTTGCGCAGCACTTCGAGTCCGTCGATCCCACCCTCGAGCGCATCGCCCGGCTGCAGCGCGCCCACACCCGCGGGCGTGCCGGAAAAGATGAGATCGCCGGGCAGGAGCTCGTAGAGCGCGGAGAGCGCGGCGATGATATGCGGCACGTCCCAGAGCATACGGCTCACGTCCGACTCCTGGCGCAGCTCGCCGTTCACCTTGAGCCAGATGCGCCCGCTGGCAACATGGCCGGCGCTCGCCGGCCGCAGCGCCGCGACCGGCGCGGAGCAGTCAAACCCCTTGGCGCTGTCCCACGGCTGGCCGCGCTCCTTGGCCGCGGCCTGCAGGTCACGGCGTGTCAGGTCGTTGCCGGCGGCATAGCCGAACACATGCTCGAGCGCGCGCGCCGGCTGGATGTCGCGCCCGGCCCGCGCCATGGCGACCACCAGTTCGATTTCATAGTGAAAGTTGGCGGTCGCCGGCGGGTAGGGCACGGCCGCGCCGTTGGCAACCACCGCGTCCGCCGGCTTCGTGAAGAATACCGGCGGCCCGGGCCTTGAGCCCATCTCGCGGATGTGATCGGAGTAGTTCAGGCCGACACAGTAGATGCGATGCACCGGAAAGCGCTCGCCGCTGCCGGCAACGGCAACGGACGGCCAAGCTGGCGGCGGGAAAACGAAACGGCTCATGGCCTCAACCCCACATCCTGTCATGAGCCTGCGAGATTGCCACCGCGCAAACCGCTAGACTAGCGGCGATGAGCATCTGGAAGCGTACGGCCACACCTGCGGAGCTGACCGCGGCCGGCGCGCGGTCACTGTCCGGGCATCTGGGCATCACCATTACCGAGCTGGGCGCGGATTTCGTGCGCGGCACCATGCCGGTGAACGCCCACACCCACCAGCCCTTCGGCCTGCTGCACGGCGGCGCCTCGGTGGCACTCGCCGAGACGCTCGGCAGCATCGGCTCAATGCTGTGCGTGGATGCCGAGCGCTTCATGGTCGTGGGGCAGGAGATCAACGCCAACCATATTCGCGGCAAGTCGTCCGGCCTGGTTACCGCCACCGCGCGCCCCTTGCACCTGGGCCGCACCAGCCACGTCTGGCATATCGAGCTGCGCGACGAGCGCGAGCAGCTGGTGTGCGTATCGCGTCTGACGATTGCGGTGCTCGAGCGCCGCGATCAGAAAACAACTCAAGGGGCAAGTTCATGACCGACGCCGTACCTTCCACGACCGCGGACGCGCCACGGGTCGATGAGTCGCTCATCACCTATACACACGTGATCTATGCACTGCACACGCTGTCGGTGTTGCTGGGCCTGGGCACTTCCCACCTGCTCGTCTTCAGCTTCGTCGGTGGTCTGCCTTCGATCGTCGCGGTGATCATGAACTACGTGCGCCGTTCGGCCACCCGCGGCACGTTCCTCGAGTCGCATTTCCGATGGCAGATCCGCACCTTCTGGTTTGCACTGCTGTGGGCGGTGGTACTGGTGTTTTCGTTCCTTACGATCATCGGTATCCCGTTTGCCCTGGTAGGCTGGGTAGCACTCGGGATCTGGATCATCTACCGCGTGGCGCGCGGCTGGCTCGCGCTGCGTGACCGGCGCCCCATGTACGTATGAGCGCCGCGCCTCACCTGAGTGTCGTGGTTGCCATCGGCGCCGCGGTCCTGGTAACGGCCTGCGGACAGAAGGGTCCGCTGACCCTGCCGGACAAGAGCGCCGCCGTGATCACCGCACCGCCGGCGACGTCGGTAGCTGCGCCGACGGACAAGACCAAGGACAAGGACAAGAACGCGGATTCGCAGCCGCCGCAATAGCGGCGGCGTGGGGAATGGGAATCCTCAGCCGCGCAGCAGCCCCTCGAGCGGACGCGCGCTTTCGCTGTCCGGGAACACCGTCTTCTCGAGCGCGCGCGACGGCACCCGCAGCTGGTCCGCCAGCAGGCCCTTCAGCACGCAGCGCAGATCGAGTGTTGGCGCGAGATCGCGGCCCTGGTACAGAGCGTGCTGCGCCAGCCCCGGCCAGCGGCTGAGCACGCGGCCGCCGGCGACCGCACCACCGAGTAGAAACGCGGCGGTCGCGGTACCGTGATCGGTGCCGCGCGTGCCGTTGATGGCCGCGGTGCGGCCGAATTCCGTGATCAGCAGCACCGCGGTGTCATTCCACTTCGGTCCGAGCTGCTGCCTGAGCGTCGCCAGTCCCGCATCCAGCTCCGCCAGCCGGCCGGCGAGTTGCCCTTGCCCGCCACCCTCGTTGGCGTGCGTGTCCCAGCCGGTGGTGTCGAACACCGCCACCTGCGGTCCATTCTCCTGTCGCAGGAAGCCGGCGGCGGCGTGCACCACTTCCGCATAGCGGGCCTGGCGCGGGGCGGGCTGCGCCGGCTGCGCGTCTGGCGGCGGCGCCCGCTTGCCCATCATCGCCTCATCGCCGGCGTTCTCAGCCGCGAGCGCATCGGCGGCGAGTGCGTCGGCAAGCCGTACCGACAGCAGCGGGTCCGTGGCATACAGGTCGGTAATGCGCGCCAGCGTGTCCTCATCCAGCGCGGTGAGCTTCGAGGGCGACCATGAGGTCACGGCCGCGGGCCCGCGCATGATGAGCGGCACGTTCTGTCCGAGCGCAACCCCGGCTTCGCGCTCCACCGGGCCCGGCATCTCCCGCAGCGCGCGGTTGAGCCAGCCGGTCTGTACGCCGTGGGCGCGCGGCGTGCCGTTCTCCAGCAAGTCCTGGCCGTCGAAATGCGAGCGCTCGCGGTAAGGGCTCGCGACGGCATGAAACACGATCAGCTCGCGCGCGGTGAAGGAGTCGTGCAGGAAGTGAAGCGCCGGGTGCAGGCCGAAAAACCCATCGAGGGCGAGCGCCGCGTCCGGTGCGCCGCCAGCGCGCAGCGCCAGATCACCGCGTAACCGGGCATAGTCCGGATCCCCGTACGGCGGTACGGCGGCGAGTCCGTCGAGTGCGCCGCGCAGAATGACGACTACCAGGCGTGACTTGCCGGGCGCCGCGCCGGCGAAGCACAGCCGCGGCAGCAGCAGCGCGCTGCCCGCGGCCAGGGCACCCAGGTTGAGGAACTCGCGTCGCGGCATGCGTGGCATGGGGTACTCCTGCGGGTCTTCAGCGCCGCATGAACTCGGGCGCTGACAACAACAGCGTCAGCGCCTGCGAGGCCGTGGCCGCATGCGCGAGCGCGTTGCCGGTCATGGCGGTGAGGTTGGCGCCGAGCATCTGCGCCGCAAGCTCTTGCGCGTCCGCGCGGGTGCCGACGCGCTGTCCCACCGCGTCCGCCCACTCGATGCGTTTCATGAGCGCGGATGCGCCGTCCCAGTCGGCGCCGCGGTCGGGCCAGCCCGCAGGCGATCCGGGCTGCCAGGTTCGCTGTCCCAACAGCTCAAACGGTGCCAGCGGCGCACGCCCCGCGTCCACCGGCAGGCCGAGGCCGCGATATCCGGAGATGATGTAGTCCGAGGGAGTCTTGTACTTCGCCAGCGGCTGCTCCCACGCCTCGCGCGTGTCGATGAGCTCCCGATACACGCTGGGCAGATCGCCGCCGGTGTGCATGAAAACCCGCGCCAGTCGCTCGACGGCCGCGGCCGGCGGCTCGTCGGCGATGAAGTGCCGCGTGAGTTTGGTGGCGATGAAACGCGCGCTTGAGGGGTGGCGCGCCAGATCGCGCAGCACCGTGACGCCCTGGCCGAACCCTGAGTCCGGGTATCGCCTGGCCAGGACCACTTTCGCGCCCGGCTCGTGCACCTCGGCGCGGAACTGAAACCTGCCGTCCGCGCCGCCGGCGAAACGCCCGCCCGTGCCGCCAATCGACCAGCCGGTGATCACCTGTGCGAACGTGGTCACGTCGCCCTGGGTATAGCCGCCGCCCACCCCGAGCGTGTGCAGCTCGAGAATCTCACGCGCGAGGTTCTCGTTGATGCCGATCCTGCGCGCCACCCCGCGGCGCTGCGCCCGCAACGCCAGTTGCGAGTGCGGCCCCACGGACTGGTGGTTATCGAGGTACAGGAGCATCGCCGGATGCGTCTCGACGGCGAGCAGCAGGTCGCCGAAGTTGCCGAGCACGTGCGGGCGGATCGCTTCGCGCTCGAAACTTCCGGCGAGGCCGGCGAGGTACTGCTTGTCCACCGACACCGCGAAGTGATTGCTCCAGAAGTGCACCAGGCGCTCGGTGAAGGGGCGCTCGGTGGCGACCGCGTCGGCAAAGCGCGCCGTCACTTCACTCACGTAGATGGGGCGCAGGTACTGCGGCAGCTTCTGCGCCACGGCGCTGAGCGCCGTCTGGCTGGCCGCGGCGCCGTTGCGGCGTGCTGCCTGGACTTCGCGCTGCAGGTTCAACCCCTGGGCGAGGATATCTGCCGAGGAGCGCAAGCCGGCGTCCGCCAGCAGCGGCGCTGTCAGGAGTTGCGCGCGCAGCCAGTCGCGGCCATCGCCGCCGATGGCGCTGAGCTCGCGCGGTCGCGCGCCGAGCCCGAAGCGGTTGGCGGCGATAGCGGCGGTTGCCGGTGGCAGCATGCTGAAGTGCCTTTGATGGTGAGGTCGGTGTGTATAGCGCGCCACGGGGATCCGCGGTTGACGCGCCAGGCACGACTGTGACGGCCTACCCGTCCGCTATACTCGCGCACCCGCCCGCTCACCGGCCGCAAACGATGCCTTCGCCCGATCTGGTCCTCGTCGACGGCTCTTCTTATGTTTACCGGGCGTTCCATGCGCTGCCGCCGCTGTCCAACTCGCGCGGCGAACCGACCGGTGCGGTACTCGGTGTTCTCAACATGCTGCTGAAGTTCCTCAAGGACTTTCAGCCGCGCCGCATCGCGGTGGTCTTCGATGCGCCCGGCAGGACTTTTCGCGATGAGTTGTTCGCGGAGTACAAGGCGCACCGGCCCGCGATGCCCAATGACCTGCGCGCGCAGATCGAGCCGCTGCTGAAGATCATCGCCGCGCAGGGCCTGCCGCTCCTGCGGGTGCCGGGCGTCGAGGCGGATGACGTCATCGGCACCCTGGCGCGCCGCGCGGCGCAGGCCGGCCAGACGGTGCTCATCTCCACCGGCGACAAGGACATGGCGCAGCTGGTCGATGCTTCCGTCACGCTGATCAACACCATGAATAACGCGCTGCTGGACCGCGCGGGCGTGAAGGCCAAGTTCGAGGTCTACCCGGAACAGATCATCGACTACCTCGCCCTGGTCGGCGACAGCTCCGACAACATTCCCGGCATCGACAAGGTGGGGCCCAAGACCGGCGCCAGGTTGCTGCAACAATACGGCAGCGTCGCGAACCTCATCGCGCACGTCGCGGAAGTGCCGGGGAAGGTGGGCGAGAATCTGCGCGCCGGGCTCACGACGCTGGAGCTGTCGCAAAAGCTTGCGACCATCCGCACCGACCTCGAGCTGCCCCTGTCGCTCGAGGAACTGACGCCGGGCGCGCCGGACACGGCGAGCCTGCGCGAGCTGTACAGCCGCTACGACCTCAAGGCTCTGCTGCGGCAGCTGGACGGCGGGGAGGCGGGCGCGGCAGGCACCGCGGCCGCAGTGCCCGCGAGGATGTCAGGTGCCGGGGAGACGCCGGACAGCGCCGGCGCCGGCGGTGCGCTGCCCGCGGCGGCGGACCTCGAGCGTCACTACGAGACCATCACGCGCTGGGAAGACCTCGAGCGCTGGCTAAAGGAGCTGCGCGCCGCGCAACTCTTCGCCTTCGATACCGAAACCACGAGCCTCGATTACATGCGCGCCGAGATCGTCGGCGTGTCGTTCTGTATCTCCCCGGGGAGCGCTGCCTACGTGCCGCTGCGCCACGTGTACACCGGCGCACCGGAGCAACTCGACCGCGCGCGCGTGCTCACCGCGCTCAAGCCGATGCTCGAGGACCCGACGCGCGCCAAGGTGGGCCACAACCTCAAGTACGACGCGCACGTACTCCTGAATGCCGGCATTGCGCTCGCCGGGATGCGCTTCGACACCATGCTCGAGTCCTACGTGTGGAACAGCGTCGCCACCAACCACGACATGGACTCGGATGCGCAGCGCTACCTCGGCATGCGCACCATCACTTACGAGGACGTCGCCGGCAAGGGTGCCAGGCAGATCTGCTTCGACCAGGTGCCGGTGGAGCGCGCCGGCGAGTACGCCGCGGAGGACGCCGACGTGACGCTGCGGCTGCACCAGGCGCTGTGGCCGCAGCTCACCGCAGTGCCGGCGCTGCGCCGGCTTTATGAAGAGTGTGAGCAACCGCTGCTGCCGGTGCTGCTCAGCATGGAACACCACGGCGTGCTCGTCGACCGCGAGCGCCTGCGCGCCCAGAGCCGCGAATTCGCGCACCAGCTGCAGGAGCTGCTGGCACAGGCGCACCGCGAGGCCGGCCACGAATTCAACATCGAGTCGCCCAAGCAACTGCAGCAGATCCTGTTTGAGCGGCTGCAGCTGCCGGTGCGGCGCAAGACCCCGACCGGCCAGCCCTCGACCGCCGAGGACGTGCTGGAGGAGCTCGCCGGCAGCTATGCGCTGCCGCGCATTGTTCTGGAGTACCGCGCGCTTGCCAAACTCAAGTCCACTTACACCGACAAGCTCCCGGAGCAGGTCAACGAGCGCACCGGGCGCATCCATACCAACTACGCGCAGGCGGTCGCGGCCACCGGCCGGTTGTCCTCGGTGGATCCCAACCTGCAGAACATTCCGGTGCGCCGTCCGGAGGGGCGCCGCATCCGCCAGGCGTTCATCGCCCCGCCCGGCCACCTGCTGCTGGCGGCGGATTATTCGCAGATCGAGCTGCGGATCATGGCGCATCTGTCCGGGGATGAGAGCCTGCGCGCCGCGTTCGCGGCCGACCGCGACGTGCACCAGGCAACCGCCGCGGAAGTTTTTGGCGTCGAGCTTGCTGCGGTCACGCCCGACCAGCGCCGCACCGCCAAGGTCATCAACTTCGGCCTGATATACGGCATGTCGCCCTTCGGACTCGCCCGCAATCTCGGGATCGAGCGCGGCGCCGCGCAGGCGTATGTGGAAACCTACTTCCAGCGCTATCCGGGCGTGAAGCGCTTCATGGACAACACGCGCGCGCAGGCGCGCGAAACGGGCTACGTCGAGACCGTCTTTGGACGACGCCTGTATCTGCCCGATATCCGTTCCGGCAACGCGCAGTTGCGTCAGTACGCCGAGCGCAGCGCCATCAACGCGCCCATGCAGGGTACGGCGGCGGACATCATCAAGCGCGCCATGATCACGGTAGATGCCTGGTGCCGGCGCGAGCACGCACCGGCACGGCTCATCATGCAGGTGCACGACGAGCTGGTGTTCGAAGTGCCCACCGCTGAGCTCGCCGCGGTGACCGCGGCGGTGCGCGAGCACATGGTGAATGCCGCATCCCTGAGTGTGCCGCTGCGTGTTGATGTCGGTTCGGGAGCCAACTGGGACGAGGCTCACTGACCGGTCGCAACTTATGTCGTCACCGCGAGCGAACTTCCGCCCCGCTCGGTGAGTCTGTGGAACGCGGCGAACTGCTCGCAGCTGTCGCCACCCGGCAACAGCTGCCATGCCGGCGCGTTGTAACGGAATATCCGTAACAGCACACTCACGGAAGGTTCAGCTCATGCGAAAACTACTGTTGATGGCGGCGCTGGCGCTCGGCGCCGGTGTCGCTCAGGCCGACAACGGCTTTTTTTATCTCGGCGCCGGCATCTCCAAGAACAAGGTGAGCGAGATCACCAACGGCGGGGCGAACTTTGCGGATATCGACAACACCTCCTGGAAGGTGCTCGCCGGTTTCCGCCCGGTCAGCGTGTTCGCGGTGGAGGCCGATTACCTGAATCTCGGCAGCCAGACGAACACGTTCCTGGGGGGTGCCGGGAACTCGCACTCGGACGCCAAGGCCTTCGCCGGTTACGCGGTCGGGTTCCTGCCGATCCCGGTGCCGTTCCTGGACCTGTATGGCAAGGCCGGAGTTGCCCGCTGGAAGCTCAACGGCACTTCCGGAACCCCTGGGAACCTTTTTGCTTTCTCCAACCAGGGCACCGAGTTCGCCTGGGGCCTGGGAGCGCAGGCGCATATCGGCAACATCGGCGCCCGGCTCGAGTACGAGAACTTCAGGATCCCGAACACCAATGGCGCCAAGGTTTTTTCGCTCGCGGTCATTCTGAGCCTGCTTTAAGGGGCGGTATTCTGTAGCGTCCGCGCAACAGATTCGATGGCAAATTCATGATCTGGAACGATATTCTTGTCCAGAGAATCGGAACTCGAGGCATGCTCGCACGTCGAAACAGACGAGTGCATGGCACTCCCCGCTTCCCTCCCTGAGCGGGTAGACCCGGTTCATGAGACCTGTGCCGGGTTAGTCTGCCCCGGCGGTTTCGAAAGAGACCGTCGGGGTTTTTTATGACCTCAGTCAAGCCAGGCGGCGAGGGTGTCCTCAGCCTCGCCAACGCCGGTACCCTTGAGCGCCGAGAACAGCTGCACGCTGCCCCGCGCTCCCAACACCCCCCTGGCATCGCGCAACGCCTGGCCCGCCTCGCTGCGGTTGAGCTTGTCGGCCTTGGTGAGCAGCACGTGCACCTTGTGCTCGGGTGCGGCCCAGTCGAGCAGTCCCGCATCGCCGGCAGCGAGTCCGCGCCGCGCATCCACGATCACGAACAGGCCATGGAGGCTCGCGCGCGCGTGCAGCGCATCGATGAGCGGCTGCCAGGTGCGTCGCTCGGAGGCCGGCCCGCTCGCATAACCGTAGCCGGGCAGATCAACGAGGCGCTTGCCCGGCAGCAGCTCGAAAAAGTTCAGCAGCCGCGTGCGTCCCGGGGTCTTGCTGGTGCGCGCGAGTCCGTGGCGGTGCGTGACGGCGTTGATGGCGCTCGACTTGCCCGCGTTGGAGCGCCCGACGAACGCGACCTCGGCGCCGAAGTCAGGCGGAAATTGCGCCGGCGCCGCCGCGCTGATCAAAAAGCGCGCGTCGGAAAAGCGACTCATGCGAGCGAGCGGGCGAAAGGCGTCAACACGTGTGTAGTGTACAATTCCCGACCTTCTGTCACGGGCACAAACCGGAAAAGTAAACAATGCCGCGGACCCTGCCAGTCGGTTTGATGGGACTCGCCGTCGCCGCGACCCTCGCGATTGTGATGGCGCCGGCAGCGGCGCGCGCGCCGCAGACGCCGGCGGCACCGGCGGCGACAGCCCCGGCACCCGCGGCGGCGACCGCGGCACCCACGGCGGCCGCGACGCCCACTGTGCCGTTCACCACCGGCAAGGCGGCGGACGGAGCCACCAAGGCGGTGATCTGCTCCTCCTGCCACGGCCAGAACGGCAACAGCGTCAACCCTGAATGGCCGCGGCTCGCCGGCCAGAGCGCGGTGTACATCGCCGAGCAGTTACGGCTGTTCCGCTCCGGCGTACGCGACAACCTGATCATGAAGCCGCTCGCCGCCACCTTGAGCGACCAGGACATCAGCGACCTTGCGGTTTACTACGAGGCGCAGACCCCGACGGGTCTGGAGGCGGATCCTTCCTACTGGCAGGCCGGCCAGGCGCTGTACCTGCGCGGTGATCGGGCGCACGAGATCCCGGCTTGTGTTGCCTGTCACGGGCCGGTCGGGCGCGGCAATCTCGCCGCGGGCTATCCGGCGCTGCGCGCGCAGCAGGCGGTGTACACAGTGAAGCAGCTGAACGACTACGCAAGCGGCGCGCGCTACAGCGCGGCAAACGCGGCGCAGGCGAGCCGTAACGGCGTGATGATGCTGACGCTCGCGAAGCGGCTGACCCCTGAGCAGATCCGCGACGTCGCGTCCTACCTGCAAGGCATGCGCTGAACGTGGGAGAAACAAGGATGCTGCGCCCGCTCCTCATTGCAGTTGCCCTGAGCCTGTGCGCCTGCGGCCAGCAGCCGGCTACGCCGCCCACCCAGGCGAGTGCGCCGGCGCCGTCCGCCGCGCCGCCGCCGCCCGCAACCCCCGCCGCCTCGAACCAGACCGAGACCGAACAGGCGCGCCGTTCGCAGGAAACCGGTGCCGACAACGATCATCCGGCGCGCAGTGACGTGTCCCTCGAGCAGATGGCGCGCTTGCCCGCCAGCGCGCAGCTCCCGGAGGGGCGCTGGAAGGCGGGGACGAATTACCAGCCGGTCGTACCCGCCCAATCCACCAGCGTCGCCCCGGGCAAGGTGGAAGTGATGGAGGTGTTCTGGCTCGGCTGCCCGCACTGCTTCGTGCTCGAGCCACACATGCTCGAGTGGCTGAAGAAAAAGCCTGCCTACGTGGAGTTCTTGCGGGTGCATGTCATGTGGGACAGCGTGAAGCAGGCGCACGCCAAGCTCTACTACACCCTCGAGGCGCTCGGTCGCGATGACCTCTTTGAGAAGGCCTTCGCCACGGTGCAGCAGCAGGGGACGCCCCTGGTCGGCAACAACGATGACCAGAACTTACGCGTACAGCAGGCGTTTGCGGTGCAAAACGGGGTCAGCGCGGATGACTTCGCCAAGGCCTACAACTCGTTCTCGGTGAACTCGAATCTCGCGCGCGCACTCGAGATCACGCAGCGCTATCACGTGGAGCACGTGCCGTTCGTCATCATCAACGGCAAGTACACCACCGATGTCAACGAGGCCGGTGGCGAGACGCAGTTATTGGCGCTCATCAACGACCTGGCCGCGGCCGAACACCACCAGTAGTTTCACTGCCGCCGTCGCAGTGCGTCGGCGGGGCGCCTGCGGACCACTTAACCCCGTTTCGGCGCCTGTGTCGCTTCAGTTCATGAGTCTTAGTGAACACAAGGAGCCGACATGAAACGCATCATGCACTTCGCGGCGCTCGCCGCCCTGGCAACGAGTTGCGACGCGCTGGCCGTGGGCAGCATCGCCAACGTGGCGATCGTCGACCGCGACAGCGGGGCGACACTCGAGGCACACTATTTCCACGGCGAGTACTGGGTCGCGGGAGCGCCCGGGGCAAGATACGCCATCGAAATCCGCAACGGCATCGGCGGACGCCTGCTCGCCGTGACGTCGGTCGATGGCGTCAACGTCATCTCGGGGGCGACCGCAGGTTGGAATCAGACCGGCTACGTGCTCAACCCCGACGAGCGCTACCAGATCACCGGCTGGCGCAAGAGCGACGCGGAAGTTGCGGCCTTCACGTTCACCGCTTCACCCAATTCCTACGCGGAACGCACCGGGAGACCGGCGAACGTCGGCGTGATCGGCGTGGCGGTCTTCCGCGAGCGCACGCCAGCGATGAGTTACGCGCCCCCGCGGATCGCCGAACCGGCGCGCGAGCGGCCGGCTGCTCTGGCGGGCCAGGCCAACCGGGCAATGGCGGGTCAATCGACGGCCACGACAAGCACCGCTGCGGCTGATTCATCGACCGGGCCAGCGATAGGCTCGCTGGCCTCGCCGGCGCGCGCGGCCGCCCCGAAACTCGGCACCGGCCACGGTGAACGCGAATACTCCTACGTTCAATACACCGACTTCCGCAGGATGCAGCCCGAGCCCGACGAGGTCATACGCATTCGCTACGATAGTCTGGATAACCTTCTGGCCATGGGCATCATCGGACGAGCCCGCCCCACGCCGCCGGCACCCAGCGCGTTTCCCGGCTCACACGAGCGGCAGTACGTCCCCGACCCTCCTGGATGAAGCGCCGCACACCTGCCACCATGGGTTGAATGACGGACGCGGGCGAGAGTGACGAAGCCCTGCTCGGGCGCTATGCACGCGGCAACGCCGCGGCGTTCGAAGTACTTTATCGGCGGCACGAAATGCGCATCTGGCGTTACCTGGAACGCAACGTGGGCAACCGGGCGACGGCGGACGAGCTGATGCAGGAGGTGTGGTTTGCCGTGGCCCGCGATGCCGTGCGCTACGAGCCCACGGCGCGCTTCACGACCTGGCTCTTTACGATCGCACGCAACCGGATGATCGACTCGAATCGCATCAGCCGGCGGCAAGTGAGCCTGGAAGCGATCGGCTATGAAGCCGAATCGGTGCTGGCGCAATTGACCACCGAGCCGAGTGTCGGCCCGCTCGCGGCGGCGGTGGTGCGGGACCAGGCAAGCGCGCTAGCCCGGGCTCTTTGCCAACTGCCGCTCGAACAGCGCGATGCCTTCCTGCTGCAGATCGAGGGCGATCTCAGCATCGAGGAAGTCGCGACCATCACGCGCAGCAGCTTTGAGACGACCAAGAGCCGGCTGCGCTACGCGCGACTTAAGCTGCGCGAGCTACTCAGCGAGTACGCATGAACAAGGTGCCCCCAGACCAGGACCCGGCCGACGACGTCGACGCTCAGTATCGACGCGCGTCAGCCCTGGACCCCAGCCGGCCAGGCGAGGCGGTGCGTCGCGCCGTGCTCGCGCATGCCGCGCAGCTGGCGGCTGAGCGCGCGAGCGCGGTTGCAGGCAGGCTCAAGTCGCGGCGCACGGCGCATCCGACCTGGTGGCGGCCGGCGATTTTCGGAACGCTCGCGGCGGCAGGTCTTGCGGCTCTTGTGATCGCACCACAGTTGCTCACTCCGCGAGCGCCGCCGGTGGCCGGGTCCGCTGCGATCGCGCCGGCCGCTGACAACCTGGCTTCTGCACCCGCGACGCCCCCGCCCGCAGTTTCCGCGGAAATCACGGCGAGGCCTCCCGCGCCGGTGCACAGCGCGAACCTGCCGTCGTACAGCGCTCGCGCGCGGTCGAAGACGAATGAGCCGACGGCAGCGCCTGCGGTGGAAGCCACGCCGCTCGCACAGACCGCCGGGGCGAGAGCTGCGGATACCGGCGCGGCTGTTGCGGGCGTTTCAGCCGCCCGGCAGCGCATGGCGGGTAACCCCACTGCGGCGACCTCGGTTAGCGCCGCACCGCGCGCTGACACGAACCCCGCGGCCGCATTTCGCCACGCTGCCGAGGTCGGGGACCTCGCGGCATTGGCGACGCTGGTTGAGACCCAGGCGGACATCGATGCACGCGATTCCGCGGGCCGCACGGCGCTGATGATTGCGACGCTGCATGGCGAGGCTGATGCGGTGGCGGCGCTCCTGGCGTATGGCGCCGATCCCAACGCCGCTGACGCGAACGGTACCACGCCCCTGCAGGCGGCCACGGCGGGCGATCATCCTGCGATCGCTGCAGCGCTGCGCCGCCATGGCGCTCGCTAGCGCGTGACCGCGCTGGCCGCGGGCCGCGCACCGACCAGCGTCACCGGCCAATGACTGCAGTGGCCCGATGACGCTGGGTTCCGGAGCACGTCTATTGTGGCGTCAGGGTGACCGGAACTTCCGTAACAGAGTCGACGGGGAGCTTGTTGGCCGTGGCGGCGCTGCGGATTGCCTCGGCACTCGGTCCTTCGTAAATGCAGTAGGTCTTGGTCTTGTCGGCATTGGCATAGGACATGAGCCAGTGCACGCCGTATCTGGCGTTGGTCGCGTTGACCTGGGCCTTGACGGCGGCGTCCAGACCGTCAAGTGCCCCGCGCGGAAAAGTCCGCTCGACCACATAACGATGTACCGGCGCCTGTGACGGCTGATCCGCCGCGAGCGCCTGGCCTAAGAGCAGGACCGACAGGACTCCAAGCAACTTTGTCATGATGTTGTCTCCCTAAGATTATTCGCCAGTGGCTGGATCGATGACTGCGGCGACACGCGAGATCTTGTTGGCAGGAAAGCCACCGAGCTCGGCGTGCCGCTTGACCAGGGACTCGTCAGCCGCGTGATAGATGCAGTAGATCTTGTCGGCGGTGACGTAGCTGTGCACCCATTGAATGGCGGGTCCGAGACTGCTCAGCACGCCGCAGGATTTCTGCGAGATTGATTTAAGTTCAGCGGGGCTCAATTTGCCGGCGCCAGGAATCTCACGTTCAATCACGAATTTCGGCATCTGAAGCTCTCCTTGAGGTGAAAGCCGGATTGTCCACCAACCCCGGCCGCGACCCCAGAGCCTGTCAGTCTGGCCGATCACAGGCGCTGCGGTGCGCGGGTGTAGAATTCCCCAGTCGGGATCCGGAGTCTTGAATCGCGGCTGAAAATTGTCTGAAGCGTTGCGAAGACAGCGCAAATTCAGCCAGTTGCGCCCGTCCACCATGACCGAATGAACCGCATACGCGTCGGCAGCTTTGACCTCTACCCTTCTGAACGGCGGTTGCTCGCCGGCGACAGACCGGTCGAGCTTGGCGCCCGCGCCTTCGATCTGCTGTTGGTGCTGGCCGAGCGGCCCGGCCGGCTGGTCACCAAGGCAACCCTGCTCGAGCGGGTATGGCCCAAACTCGTCGTCGATGAGAACAACCTGCCGGCGCAGGTGGCGAGTCTGCGGCGCGCCCTGGGTGCCGGCGCGATCCGCACCGTCCCCGGCTTCGGCTATCGCCTGGAGCTGCCGGTATCTTCATCGCAGCCGACCGAGGCAGCAGCTCCCGGCAGCGCCGGGCACGCGCATGAGCCGCCGCGCCTCACCATACACCGACGCACCTGGCCCAATCGGCTCGCGCCACTCATCGGGCGGGAGCGCGAGTTAGGCGAGCTGCAGCAGGCACTCGCGGAGCGAAGTCTGGTGACTCTGGTCGGCGTCGCCGGGGCCGGCAAGACTCGCCTGGCCGAGGAAATTCTGACCCTGGAAGCGGACCAGTCGGGTGTGGCCGTCGCCTGGGTAGCGTTGCCGCCGCTCTCCGATCTGCAGCACGTGACCGCAGCGATCGCCCTGGCGCTCGGACTTACGCTCGCCGCTGACGTCGATGGGTTCACGGCATTGAACCAGGCCCTGCAGGACGTGCCGGTGTTGCTGATTCTGGATGGCGCCGAGCATCTCGGTCCCGTACTCGCCGCACCGCTCGCCTCGCTGGTGCGACACACGCGCGGCGTGCGCGCGCTCGTTACCAGTCAAACCCCGCTCGGCATTCCGGGCGAGCATGTTCACCGTCTGCCGGTGCTGCAGATCCCCGCGCCGTGTATGTCGGTCGCCGAGGCGAGCGCTTGCGGGGCCGTGCGCTTCTTTGCCCAGCGCGCCGCGGCGGCGGAGCGCCGCTTCGAACTCACACCCGCCAACACTGCCCAGGTCGTGGAGGTGTGCCGCCGGCTCGACGGCAATCCGCTGGCACTCGAGCTCGCGGCGGCACGCCTGCCCGCGCTCGGCCTTGCGGCATTGCTGGAACGGCTCGATGACCGGTTTCGTCTGCTGAAACAACCGGGAAAAACCGACAATCAGCGCCACAGCACATTGCACGCCGCGTTTGACTGGAGCTACGGGCTGTTGTCCGCCGCCGAGCAACGCGTGTTCGACGTGCTGGGTGTATTCGCGGGCAGCTTTTCGCTCGAAGTTGCCGCCCGCTGCGTTGCTGACGCTGCGACCGACGTGCCCGAGGCCGTCGACCTCATCGCGCGCCTGGTCGACCGTTCGCTGGTCACCGCGATTTCCGTGGAGCCGCCCCGCTACACCTTGTCCGAGACGGCGCGCTGCTATGCGCTGGAGCGTCTTACCGGAAGCCAGGGACTGGAGACGGCCCGACGGCGGTTCGCGCAAACCACGCTGCAGCTTCTGGATGCGGCGTACCAGGAATATTGGGCGATCGACGAGGCCATCTGGCTAAGCCGCTATGAACCGGAGCTCGTCAACGTGCGCGCGTCCATCGACTGGGCCAGCGCCCATGACGCTGAACTCGGTGTGGGACTCTACGGCTCAGCCTGGCCACTGTTTGTCGAGACCGACCTCGAGGCCGAGGGCCGCGCGCGCTTCGAGCAGGCGGTGGTGTTGCTGAATGATGCACTTCCTGGTGCGCGCGTTGGCCGCTTCTGGGAAGCGGTCGCCAGCTACGAGTCGAACAGTCACTGTGACCGCGCGCGCTACGCCGCCGAACTCGCCGCCGCAGCGCACGCGGCCTCCGGCAACCCACGCGCACGGTATTACGCCCAGCTGCTGCTGGCGCTCAACTGGCGCGGCGACCAGGCGGCCGCGCGTGCCGCGTACGAAACGGCGCTCGCGCTTGAGGATCCGGCGTGGCCGGTGCGCCTGCTGGCGCTGGGCGCCATGACCGAAGGCGCGCTCGCTACGGCCGATGGCCAATATGCCCTCGCCCGCGCCGCCTACGCGCAGGCGGTCCGGCACGCACTGGCAGCCAGCGAGCGCCAGGCGCTCGCCGCGACCGTCTGCATCGTCGAACTGGACATCGCCAGCGGCGATACCGCGGCCGCCCTGCAGCTAGCGCGCCCGCTGGTGCTGAGTCTGCGGCACTCCGGACGCCGTGAAACGCGCTTCGAATTGATGGCGCTGACTTTCAGCGCCCTGCTGCTGGCCGGTGAGGTGGACGAAGCTCGCGGCATCGGCGCCGAGTTGCTGGCGCTGTCCCAGCGGATCGACAGCAGCAAGCTCTACGGCGTGCTCGATGCGATGGC
>Ga0210384_10002022_pt1 | contig 25694 bp, 34 predicted proteins | sample IncBWH2MmetaG_FD_160574 | JGI IMG/M metagenome (GOLD analysis project Ga0210384, IMG submission 160574) | Forest soil microbial communities from Barre Woods Harvard Forest LTER site, Petersham, Massachusetts, United States - Inc-BW-H-2-M | ecosystem: Environmental > Terrestrial > Soil >...
TGTTTGCTGTGAGTGCGGATCGTGAGTGCTTCCTGTCCTAGGCAACTCGTCGACAATAGCAATATTGGAATCAAAAACTTCATTTTGCAGGTCACAACTCCCCTCACTTTGAGATTTGCAGTTTCCGCGGGGTCAGGCGGGGGGCTTGCATAATGGTGGCCCGGCAGTGCCTATCGTTACAAAGCGTTCGATGAAGAACTTGAACAGCGCGTAGGAGGATCGCAGCCGCCCAACGAGCCCGCTGGGCGAAGTCCGACAGAAGGCAGGTCCTCAGAATAAGGTCGTTCCGATACTGGGAAAGCGGACGCTCTCGGCAGCGGCACGAAAGAAGATCTCGGCTGCGTAAAGGGCGCGATGGGCGAAGGTGAAGGCGGGAAGAAAGACGGCTTAGCGATCGACTGAGTGCGATACAGAAACCCGCTCAGGAAGGTGGCGGAGACTGAAAGCGAAAAACTCCTTCCGAGAAAATGACCTGTTGGCGACGGGGTTCTGCGGCCGATGAAGTGACAATCCATCAGGAACCCAACTCGCTGAACTTGGCCGAGTGTCCGTTCCGTAGAACAGATGCGGACAGCACTCTGCATCTCGTCAAGCAAGTCTCGTAGCCGGTCACATCGGCCAAAGAACCCCGTCAAGACGTTTTGGCAACTCCTGGGTGCTAGACATCTGGGAAGATCAGCCGCCTCGCGGGTGCCAAGCTCACTGGGGCAAAACTCAACGCAGCAGCCTGGGCTTCCTCCCGCCCTACGCCTATATCCGCGTGTGCCGCATTTTCTACTTTTTCCACATTGCGCTGTCCTTGAGTTCTAGGCGCATATTTACGAATTTGCACGCGTCTTGGCTAAACTTCGGCAAGTCCTCAGTTGGCTCCGACAATGTTGACATGTAAAAGATGCGCTTCTGTTCGAGATCAAACTTGATGACATTGCGAACACGGCAAATTCCGGTAACGTTACTAGCAACAATCGCTTTCTTGTCCCAGCGCTCGACCGTGTAGTCCTCCTGATCGCTGTCTAACGAGAACATAGCAGATTCCCGTTGTAACTCAGCTTTGCTTCTTGCCCTTGCCTTTGCGTGTCATCTTCGCATCCGGGTCCGTCTTCGATGAGTGCGTCTGGTTCGACCGCTTCTCCCCGTGGAAGTCCACCGTCGCATTACCAGGATCGTCCGGCGGAACGGCCTTCTTGGCATCCTTGCGTTGATAACTCTTCACACTCGCCCACGCTTCCAGTAGCGTTCCATCCACGGTGAAGTGCTCGTCCGAGAGCAGACTCCGCTCGCGTGCCTGCTGGAGCACGGCTTGGAAGAAGGCTTCGGCAATGTCCCCATCGAGCAGCCGCTCGCGGTTCTTGGTGAACACGGTCACATCCCAAATGGTGTCGTCCATGTTCAAGCCCACGAACCAACGGAACAGCAGATTGTAGTCGAGCTGTTCCATCAGCATCCGTTCGCTGCGCACCGAGTGCAGCGCTTGCAGCAGGAGCGCTCGCAACAACTTTTCCGGCGCAATCGAGGGGCGTCCAGTTTTGGAGTACAGCTTGTTGAACCGTGGTTGCAGACCCCGCAATGCCTCATCAGTCATGGCACGCCGTGAACGCAAAGGATGGTCTTGCGGAACTCGCTGCTCCGGGCTGATATAGCTAAACACGTCCAACTGCTGCTCGTCTTTTCCGCGCATGCCTTCTTCTTATCAGGTTCTGTTGTGGAGACAAGAGAGCTTTCTGGTACTGTGGAGGCTTATTCGGAAATAGGGACGCCCAGTTCAGCTTTTGAACCCTCCGCGACAAACCCTCTCACGCTGAAGGCATCCTATGCGGGAGGGCAAACGTGTCAAACTCCGATCTGACTTCGATTCTCTTCATACTCTTACTTCTTGTCGGGTTGGCACAGTTGCTAGGCTATTTCTTCGTCAAACTCCGACAGCCGAAGGTGGTCGGCGAAATCCTGGCCGGCATCGTAATGGGCCCGGCTCTAATCGGCCGATTGCCGTTCGTGTCAGGGCTGATGGAAGCCACGAAACATCAGGTAAACATTTTGAATTTTGTTTACTGGCTCGGCTTGCTGCTACTGATGTTCCTGTCTGGGGCCGAAACCCGCCAGCTTTTCACTCGCGAAGAGCGCCGCGAAGTGGGTTGGCTGGCCATCGTGGGTACGGGCATACCATTCACCCTTGGGCTTGTGCTGGGTCCGTGGCTTATTGGCCCCGTGCTCGCCGGTCCTAACGGCAATCGCATTTCTCTGATCATCATTCTCGCCGTTGGGGTCGCCGTAACCTCCGTTCCGGTTGTTTCGAAGATTTTCGCCGACTTGAAGATACTCCACACCCGCTTCGCACGACTAGTTCTCGGCGTCGCCGTGCTGGAAGACATCGTGCTGTGGCTGGCGCTGGCAGTGGCGACAGCAATGGCCGGCAAAACCGTGCTCAACGTGCGGGAGATGTCGGTTCACTTGATCAGTACGATCGGATTCTTCGGACTGGGGCTGACGATCCTTCCCCGGATAGTGAAGCGAATTAACAAATCACGGTTCAACGTTATCGCGAAACACTCGCCGGTGGCCTATACGATTGCAGTTCTTCTCGGATACTGTGTGGTTGCTGGGGCACTCGATGTCAGCGTGGTATTTGCCGCCTTTCTTGCCGGCTTCGCCGTCGTACACAAGAAGCGCAGACTGTTCTCGGAGGCGCTCGACGCCATAGGAAAGGTATCGTTCGCGTTCTTTATTCCTGCGTACTTCGCGATTGTGGGATTGAAACTCGACCTGGTTCGCGGCTTGTCGTTGTCGATGATGGCGGCCTTCATCGTCGGAAGTTGTATCGTCAAGATTCTTTCCGTGTCATTGGCGGGGCGTTTCGCAGGGTTCCGTGGGTTGGATCTGATCAATCTCGCGATCACGACTAACGCACGCGGCGGACCAGGTATCGTACTGGCCAGCGTGGCATTTGAAGCCGGGATCATCAGCCCAAAGTTCTACACGACACTTGTATTAGCGGCCGTCCTCACCTCGCAGATGGCGGGCGCGTGGCTTGACTATGTGTTGCGCCGAGGCTGGCCGTTGCTGACGCCAGCTGTCACCGGTGAGTCGGCCATCGTCTCAGCCGAGGAGAGTCCGTCCGCGGCTTGAGTGCGGCAGAGGCAAACGCCCGAGAACAATCTTCGTCGCTGGATCACGCGGTAGCTCTTGATAGACCGTCTTTTGGGCTTAACGCTTCGCACCGAGTTTTTCCGCAACCTGCTAGTACTACTGTGTTATAAAGTAGATTCCTTGGGCTGAGAAACCCACCCTGGACTTACAACTTTTGCCGAATTCATCAGAGCTTGAAGCGGACTCCCAGCATGGCTGCTGGCATCACTGACCACTAGCCTGGATTATTCGCTGATTTTCCTCGCCAAAAAAGAAAGGATGCTCTAAAAGGTAGATGAACACTGGGTTTCGTGGACCCAGCATTCCCTTTCGGAGCACCCATCACTTGATACAAAGGGATATTACGTCAATTGTGAACATCGGGCTTACAATAGGCGCGGAAACCAGTAGCCCTATGGCGGAAACTATCGGCGACAGTTTCGAAAAGATCGTGGAGTGGGCGTACAACACATTGCCCGAGAAAATCAGAAACTTGCCAGATTTTCCCGGCATTCAGGTGGCCGAGGAGCCACCCGTGGATGTGTTGAAGGATATACGGGAGCGCAGAAACTGGCCCAAGGAAAAGGAATTGCTGGGCTTGTACAGCGGCCTGCATAGAAACCAACCAAGACATTTTCAATCGAGAATATCTCCTGACCTCATTTTCGTTTTTCGCGGTCCAATTCTGAGATGCTCGAAGGGGAATCTGCCAGCCGAAGTAAAACAAGTCGTTTGGCATGAAGTTGCACACTGGCTGGGTCACGACGAGGCGGTGGTAAAGGAACTGGGGCTTTCAATCAGCTTCACAGATTTAGTGCGTGATCCGCTCGACGTGGAGCCAAACACTGTCTCACAAGAGGGCGTCGCAAAGACAGATGAGCACGAGGACTTAGCAAACCAAAAAGCGCGCTGCCTGAAGTGCTACTCGACAGATGTGATCTGCCGTGAACTCGACAAGCCGTTGACCCCTCATGGAGCGTGGCTGACTGATCCTGTGCTTTTCCACGAGAAAATCTGGAAATGCGAATCGTGCGGCTATGAATGGGATGACGACGACAACGGATAGTCAGTTGTTTAAATCAGGCGTTAACACTCAAATTTCGACTGCTTTCGCTTCACTTCACATCGGAGCGTTGGAAACCGATTCGGAAAGTTACCTCCGGTGTTTCGCCGCCCACCCTCTCCGCGCCCCCCTGAACACATATCGTGTCACGATATATCTCCTAAGAATCGCGACCCTCGAATTTTGTCAACTGTTACGGGGATCAGGGGGGTCACCACGCTCGCAGCCGCATGACTACTGGCGATTTCTATTTTTTCCAAAACGGGGTGCGGTAACTTGGGCTCCCATCTCTTATAACCCCATCAAGCCGAGGGGGGATAGGAGACAGAGATGATGAAACGACACATCTCTGTTGACTAGATGATAAACATGTGGAGACATTTTGGACGATGTGATCCGCCAGGATGTTGAGATGGGAGTAATTTTGATCGCATCTGGAGACATTTTGGGTGATGTGAACGCGTGTGGGCTGTGTGCATCTCATCGTGTGAGGGTCAAGAGACGGCGCAAACTTGTGGTAACGCCTGCGGGTGCTGGAAAATTCTTTCCCGCGAAATTCGCAAAAATAAAATCGCGCCAGGATGCCCACAAACGACTTTCTCCGTTTTCAGGACATTTTCCAAATTTTGAGAGTTGGGAGGAAAAAGGGACTTTTTCAACACCCACGCCTGATAGCGTCAATTGACTCGTCTATACTTGCCTCTCTGCTTGGGATGTCATCGTTTCGATATTATCTATCCAGAGATGAAGCTTGGACAAGCAGAGACTTGGATCAATGCTGAATGAACGGACGACGTTTGGTTTTCACATCGCAGGAACGAGAACAGATTCGTCAGGACCTCGTTGCGGCCGCAAAGGCAGACTCACGTGTTGGTGGCGCCGCACATTTGGGTTCAGCGGCGTTTGGGCAGCTCGACCGCTGGTCTGACATCGATCTCGCACTGTGTTTGGCTCCCAATGTCGACCTGAACCAGGTATTAGTTGATTGGACCACACTTTTGAATCGTGATCACGCAGCGGTTGCGCACTATGACGTTTGGAGTGGCGACATTTTGTACCGTGTATTCCTGCTCGACAACACTCTGCAAGTTGACCTCTCATTCTGGCCCACCAACGAACTGCGGGCGGTTGGCCCAAAATTCAATCTGATCTTTGGTGCTGCTGGAGAGCCGATTTCAGCGCCAGTCCCCGATTCAGAGGACCTGATTGGAATGGCGTGGCTGTACGCGCTGCACGTGCGCTCGAGTATCGCGCGCTCTCGACTGTTGCAGGCAGAATATATGTTGAGCGGAATGCGAGATAACGTGCTTGTGCTTATGTGCAAGCACCACGGTGTAGCTGCTGTCCAGGGCAGAGGCCTTGACGACCTTACCGAGGAGCAAAAGGCGCGAGCTGCAGAATGTCTGGCTCGCTCCTTGGAACCGGTTGAACTCAAACGCGCTTTTCGGCTCACTATGGGCGCTCTGATCGCGGAAGTGCGGCGAGCTGACTCAGGCCTCGCGACGAAGTTAGAGGGTACCTTAAACAGGATCGTGAATTGTTTGCCGTTGACTGGGTAGACAAATACTGGATGGCAGTATCGGTCGATTGTCTTAGAAATGAAAATCGATTCCGCCCGAAACAATGTTCTGCCTTACCTCAAGCAGCTCAAGACAATCGAAGACGAAGGGAAAACCGGAGATTCGTCCTCTTCGAACGCATTAAGGGTTTCCGTTTCGACTCCTACATTCGTTAAGCGGGCAGGCCAATTCTGCAAAGCAGATCTCCGAAACGTGTATCGCCGTGCAGGCTCTCAAAATGTGGGTCTAGTCCGAGGTAAACAAGATTTCCGGCGCGCGCCAGCAATGCTTTGTCTAGCCACTCAAAAGACTCGTCTCGCTCGCCCAAGAGCGCATGGAGTGACGCGCACACAAATGCATGTTGGAAGTGGGGAGCTCCAGATTCTTGCTTCAATTCCTCAAGGACCTTCCGGGCATCCAGGTGCCTTCCTATCAGGGCATGAGCTGCGGCCCATCTACCTCTACCACGCAGACTACCCCCACATAGCGCAAGGCCCTGCTCAGACTCTGCCATCGCATCCTGCCACATTCCGGTTCGAGCATAAGCACACGCGAGGAGTTGGTGAGTGCCGGGGAAAAGAGGATCGAGTTCCAGAGTCTTTCGAAATTCCTCGATCGCCTCGTAATAGTGTCGTGCGAGATAGTGAACCGCACCGAGGTGGAAGTTAAGCTTTGCCGATAGGGGATCGATAGACAACGCAACTTTGGCTTCAGTTATGGCTTCCTGGCATAACTGCCTGGTTATGTACCAGTGGCTAAGAACGTAATGACCACTTTCGACGTTCGGACCCAGTTTGATCGCACGACACAATTCTGCATGGGAGCTCTGCCAATCCCAATCATAGACAAGCTGGACGAATGCCAGGGCGGCGTGGGCGTCGGCTAAGGACTCATCGATGTCGAGCGCTTTGATTGCGGCCGCTTTGGCCTTTGGGAACGTCTCGCTTGGCGGCGCGTCACCAAAATAGGCCAGCAGCAAATAGAGGTTGGCCAAGCTGGTATACGCAAGAGCGTAAGTCGGATCTGCATCGATCGCCTGCCTCGTGTAGTGGAAGCCCTTCCGACACCCCTCCGGGGTCAATTTATTTGCAAAATGTACAGCCTTGAGAAAAAGGAGATAGGCCTCGCGGCTTTCGGTGGGGGCCCTGTTCAGCCTTCCCCTTTCTGTTTCGCCTCCTCGCAAGTGCAGCCTGCTCAGGACTTCCCGAACGATTTCTTGCTGGACAGCTAGCATGTCCCGTGGCTTGCAGTCATATTTCTCACCCCAGACGAGAGATCCCTTAGCGGCGTCGATCAGTTCGACACGAATGATCAACCCGTCACCGCGTTGGACGACCTCGCCCTTAAGGACAACCCGGGAGCCTAGTTCACGGCCCGTCCTGATCGGATCGATTTCCTTTTTTTTATGACGAAATACCGTTGTGCGTGGAACGACGCGGAGATCTTGTAGTCGCGAAAGACTATTGATCATTGTCTCCGCAACCCCTTCGCTCAGGTACTCCATCTCCAGATCCGATCCAGAGTTCTCAAATGGAAGGATTGCGATGGAATCGGCAAACTCAGGAGTTGAAGGCGCCTCGTGATGATCGGCCTGGGCAATCGGAACTGCTGGAATCAATAGACGGTAACCACGTTTGGGAATGGTCTCGATGAAGGTCGGTTTTCCGGCATTGTCCCCGAACGCTTTTCTCAATTCGGAGACGCAGCGGATCAGTACATCGTCAGTAACAAATGTGCCCTGCCAGACTTCCTCTACGATCTGCTCTTTCGAAACCACATCGCCGGAGCGCTGAGCCAAGCACAGCAGCACTCCCATCATCTTGGGTTCAAGACGAACCGTCCGCAGGTCGCAAACAAGACTGTTCAGCTGAGGTTGCACTCGCCAAACGCCGAGTTGAAGGTCGGACTGCATACGCCCCATCCGGACAACTTGGCTCTTCATTATATGCGCGCGTCCATCAAGGCTGTGTGCGAAAACCTCGGCAAACCCTCGGCATTTCCTCGGGACGTTGATCGGGTCGAACTGCTATCTCTGCATGAGCGTGGGGATAGGAGTTCGATTCGGGAAACGGACCTCAAGCCTTTCGAACTTGTGTCCTCTGTTGCATTGCCGAATCCAGCTTTCCATCGCGAAATTGTTCCACGCAGGGCGGGGGCGAAACGAGCCCATGCGAAATCCGGATCACCACGGGATGCACAAGGTCTGAAGACATGGTGAGGAACAAGCGAGCTCTCTTTGCAGTTACGTTGATGCCGTTGCTGTGGTTCGACGCATCGGCCACCACCAGAGTCCAAGACGATACAATGCCGTCTCCAACATTCGCAGCTCGCGAGACTTTGTCCATCACAGAGCGAGCCCAACAGGGAGATCCGCAAGCCGAGTTCCAATTGGGTTCGTCTTACATGACGGGTACAAATGTTTCGCTGGATCACAAGAAAGCTGTCACATGGCTGCAAAGGTCGGCAGACCAGGATTTCCCCGATGCAGAGTTTGTGCTCGGTTATCTCTACCAACACGGCATGGGAGTCAAAAAGAACTATCGGGAAGCCATGCGCCAGTACACCGCTGCCGCTGGACACGGCCACCCGACGGCTGAAAACAATCTCGGCTCCATGTATGTACGTGGCGAAGGCGTCCGCAAAGACTTCAGCCAGGCGGCCGAGTGGTATCGAAGAGGAGTCAGCCACGGCGGAATCGTCGCCGCCTGTAATCTTGCGTCCTTATATTTTCAGGGCAAAGGCGTTCCTCGTGACTACGCTCAGGCGGCGACTTGGTTTCGCGCCGCTGCCGCGCGCGGCTATCCTCCGGCACAGGAGAATCTCGCCTGGATGTACTTCACCGGCACCGGTGTGAATCTGGATTTCTCCGAAGCCGCCAAATGGATCCTGCGTCGTGTTCTCAGCTTTGGGTAACGCTGCCGTGTTTGGCGCTGGAATATTCGCTTTGGCCTTTGGCCTCGAACGCGCCTGGAATCCTATCAGCGATCCAAGCGCCAGCAAGGCAAAGGGATATGCACTAATATCAGCAGCATCAGTCTCAGCGCAGATCCCGAATCTTGGTGCCAGTGAGACCATATATTGGGGTGAAATCGTTTAACGCCCATCCGCCTGAGTTCACCCCAGTAGGGTTAATTGTGAGGTGAATTCGAATTCACACGGCACACAAGCGCGACAGCTTCCCAAATCAGTCTGACCGGCGAGATGCAACAGGACCGGCGCGGGCGGTTGACGTTCTGGAGAATTGGGAAGCCACAAACGTTAGCGTCCTAAGTTGGGTCTTTCTCCGGCGACGAATGCCGTAAGGTCTGCAATACACTGCGGCGTGGTCGCCCACCCTCCGAGTGTCGTGCGGCATTGGGGACACACGAGCAAAACCGAGGAATTGTTGAAGGATGTCGGCGAGCGCGTGGCAGTTCTTGCAAGCTATGTGACTCTTCGCAGTGCGTTCCGCCAGGTGTTCATAGAGAGGCATTGCCGTAGCCTCAGACAGAGAATGACCAAGAAGCCTCTAGACCCCAAACGGCGAGGCGCAACGAGATCGCTACGCAGGGCAATTGACCTATTGGAGGCGATGCCTTCCGTTAAGTAACTGTCGCTGGTCACAACCGTTTGTGATCCAGATCACGGACGGTCCGAGAGGCCGGTGCGATTCTCTGGAAAATTTGGGGGCAGCAAAATGGAAAAGCCTTCTTTGGTTGCGGCAATCGGAAAGTTGGCCATCGCTGGCAAACAAGTCAGGTTATTGATTCTCGATCCAGTATCGGACTACGCGAGAATCAGCAAGGACAAAGATGACGAAGTACGCGCCACATTGAACACGTTGAAGGGACTAGCCAAAGACCTGGGTGCTGCGGCGCTCGGCATAAACCACCTCAACAAGAAAACGGATCAGGGCGCAGTTCACAGAGTATCCGGTGCGCGAGGGTGGGTTTCGTATGCTCGGCTTAATTTTCTTGTGGGACTCAAAGACGGCATGCGCCATTTGGTGACGCTAAAAACGAACATCACAAAAAATGTGGGATCTTTTGCCTTTACGCTCGCCGATGCGGTTGCCAACGATGGCAACTTGACCATCGCGGGGATTCCGGTTGTTCGGTGGCACGGCAAGGGGGAACTTACGCCCGATGATTTGATGACTCGGGCGCCTGGCCCCTCAAAAGCGGAAGATCAAAACGAAATAGAGGCCGGCAACAAAGACATACTGAAAGATGGGAAATGGTGCGCGCCTGAGTGGGTCATAAAACAAGCCGATGACAGGGGCTGGCAAAAAAGAAGCGTGCAGCGCGCAGCCGACAGGATGGGGATAGAGAAAATGGACCGACCAGGAAAACCACCAGTAAAAATGTGGAGACTTCCGTTCGTGACGGCAGAACAAAACGAGGGGCGCGCCGAGGTGGACATTCCACTATGAAGCGCCGTGGAAATCCAAATTGGGGCAAACCCGACTCTGGTCCGGTTGTCCCCGTTGTCACTGAATTCGAGAAGACAGTTGATGAGTACAGACTTACGCCCGATCAATATCTGCAATCATCCCAGCTCCGCGAGTGGGCGCGGCGCAATAAGAATACGAAGTTCATTCACGAAGCTTTGCTGAAGGTCTGGGGATTCGAGATCGAAGCGGCGGACTACGTTGGCAGCCACACGAACAACAAATGCAAACTTTTGACCTGGAAATGACTAAAGAATTGTCCGACGCCTTCTTTAATCCGCGGGAGTCGTCCCTCTTCCGTGAGCCCAGTCGCGAGGGCCTTCTGGATTACGGCTCGGGACGCGCGAGGGCTGGGCTTGGCGCAACGCGCGGCGGACGCAGGAAGACTGAACCAAAAAGGGGCCATCGGAACGGGCGACCCGGCCAGTACGGCCAAAGAGAAACATCCGACGTGGCCACCCGGCCACTGGGGCACCGGCAAGCACCGGCGTCCTCCGGGAATACACTCCCGGAGTTTGACATGTCCGACGCGGCATCATCTTTACCTGATCGTATCGAGCAGTGCGGTCGTGCTCTCACAGCTGCCGACCTCGCCCAATTGTTAGCGGTGTCGCGCATCACGGTGTTCAAACTAGCAAAGGCGGGGCGCATCCCCTCTTTCAGGATTGGAACCTGAGTCCGGTTTGATCCGCGAGCCGTGGCGAAGTGGTTGAGAAAGATGTGAATCATGAATTGGGAAATTGTTTTGTAGGGTACAGATTAATCGCTGTCGCTGCGGCGTTTATTGGCAGGAGGATCGCGCAAACGCCGCGGCTGGCGCGGCATCTGGCGGGAGATTGGCAACACATTAGCGCGCAATTTGGCGAGAACTCTCAGCACGGGGCTGGGAGTGGGATCGGAGTAGATCAGAGCAAGCGCAAAACTGGGAGCAATCCAGGACGGTTGCGGACAGGAACGGCTTGAGCTGAGGGATAGTACTACTTTACGATTTTTGCGAAGCCTACCCCCTGGCCTCGCCCCCCTCGACCACCCTGACGGCTCCATGCGCCAGGCAAGTACGGCCGATATCTTTTTCGTTCCACCCAGCGCACGAAGCTGACCACTTTCCGATTGTTAATTCGGCCCTCCAGTGACAAACGCTCAGATGTGGAGACGATCGAAAGAGATCAAAATTTGAGTGTTAAGGCCCGTTAACGGTAGTTGTCAGAAAAGGGCGTCTTCGGTCGAGGTCATCAGAAAACAGGTACAGCCAGTTTCACTCCACACACGATGATCGACGCTGCCAGCCTCAGCGTGGATGAAATCGCCGGGATATAGCGTCCTGTCATCAACCTTCAATACGCCGTGGAGAAGATGCAATTCTTCGATGCCCGCATGCTGGTGCGCGGGGTAATCGGTTCCCGGATCAAGCCGGACCAGCATACTCACACTGTCAATTTCAGCGTTCCTCGCGAGTATTTTGACGTGGATACCTGGCGCCGCTTCTTCCCACTCTGGTTTAGCCGACGCTTCCAAAGGAGGCACGTACGGCCGTGTGTCCGCTCCGCGGGCGATTCGCTTCGCGAGCCTCCCCCATAACGAGTCGGTCGGGCGCAATACATCAGTGGACCAGCCGACAAAAGACCTCACAATGGGCCGCAGCGTCTCAATTTCCTGCTGGCAATCCTCGCATGACAAAATTTGAGCTTCAACGGAAGCCATCTCGCGAGGAGAAAGCGCCTGTAATGCAAACAGAAACACGAGATCCAGATGTTCCTGACTGTGCGTGCCGGATTTCGAATTCATCCCGTTGCCTTCAACCCGAGTGCCACTCGAAGTTTTTCCAGTCCGGAGCGGATTCGTGTCTTCACGGTTCCAAGCGGCTCATTCAATTTTATTGCCGTCTGTTCGTAAGTCAATTCGGAGAAAAATGCAGTTTCGATCGCTTTCCGTTCCCCCGTAGTCAGGACGTTGAGCGCATCCCGTAACAGCCGGCTTTGCTCCTCAAACAGGGAGGCCTGTTGCGGATCAACGATGTCCGTTGTCGGCAGTAAGCTATGCGGATACGTGTTTACTCTTTTTTTCCTTTGATCGAACCGCAGACGATCAATCGCCCGGCTGCGTGCCTGATTCATGATCCATCCGATGACGGATCCATTGGCAGGGTCATAGGTCGAGGCCTTTCGCCACACGTCATAGAACACGTCAAGCGTGACTTCCTCGGCCGTTTCTCGATTCATCGTTATCCGTACGATCAACGTAAAGACGATTCGATGCGTTTGCTCGTACAGAAAATGCAGAGCCGCCTGGTCACCGCCCGCGATGGCCCGGAGGACCTTTAGCCACTCCTCCTCGGGCACACGAATTTTTGACTTATCGGCATAGAGAATATCGCCGAGTTTCTTGGTCACTGGCTCCTGCACGCCATAAATAATGCAGGGGCAAAACTTGCCAGTCAAGAGAGCAGAGCCACTGATCCGGGTATATCCCTTCCCAGTTGCCTGCGCTCGCCCATCTGATGAAAACGTCAAAACTGTGCCGCCGGATTGCTGGAAAACAACAAAATATGATCGTGAACCCGGGAGCGCGAAAAAAAATCCAGAGTACAAATCCAAGCGCCTCTCATTGGCGTTATTAGATATTGTCTTAGTTTCGCGAGGGCGCACTAAAGATGGCTCTCTGGAAAATGTTTGTTTCTCTACGGGTGCCGCGCCGGTGCGGCGATTTATAAATGCTCTGAAACAAATTGGGGGCAGCATCCATGAATCACTACCATATTCGCTGGGCAAATTCGAAAGTCGATTGGCAGGCTTTCCGGACGGAAGATGAAGCCGTTGCCGAAGCCGAACGCCTCAAGCGTCTGGACGAGAACTACAATATCGAGGAATGTGACGGTAATTGCGAAAGATGCCTGCGGCTAATCCCGAATACTCGAATCGCGGAAACAGGTAGCGTCGATGGGAGTGAGCCGGGACGAAGCGGCAGAAATGGGGTTCAGAATCGAGCAGGGCGGCGGGGAACTGATAGATCGGCTTCATGATCGGTTGGCGTAACAAGATCGACGAACACGGACAGGCCGTACATGAGGAATGCTACCTTGTCGCGTTACCTTTTCACCACACTACGATCCTGCAAAGCGAGATTCTGTGCGACAACGTTTCTATCCTCAGAGTGGAAAGATTTTATGACCCTCGATGAAGTGGAGCAGATGTGTCAGCAGAGCCGGTTCAGATCCACCACGACCTGATGCCACCGCCTCAGCCAATCCTCCGCTGCGCCTACTGCAGGCTTGGGAACGAGTTCCGTCCATTAATGATGCGTGCGGAAGGATGGTTTCAGTGCGAAGGCTGCGGACATAACGAGATGCCGCTGGACCCCGAGTTTAGATGCACGCGCCGGAATTGCGAGCAGACCGAACCCATACTTCCTTAGGCGTCTCCCGCGACTAGAACACTAGGGCGTACTTCTCCCAGTAATGCTGGTAGGCGATAGCAAAAGACTCGCGCATCTCTTTCTCTTGCGTGGACTCCTGCTCGCTCAGGAAATTGAACTCACGATGGTTGTCGGCGGTTTCCCTAGCTGTTCGATACTGGCAGGCTATTTCGAACAAAGCCTTGAAGTCTGTCGTTAACGTGGCGGCGTTACCCGCGCTGAGGTTGATACCCCATACATTCACGATCTCTTGAGCGAGTTCGTCCGCGTGTTCGATGTAATCTTCAAGAGAGCGTGGCTGCACTGGTCAATTTAACCACCCCGATGTCGGGTGCCTCGGTCATCCCCCTACTAGCCTCGATCACAACTGACGGCTTCTTTTGGCGTTGTCAGGATTCGGCTGTCAAAGGGTCTAGCGCCAGGGTGGAAGCGTTCCTCTGTGCGCTGCGGACGTACACTTCAATCTCCTGATGAAGTTGAGCAGACACAGTCTCGATGACTGCGGGATGCTCTGCTCTAAAAAGTTGGGCGCATAGTTCTCGAATACGTTGGTCGGACGACACAGATTAAAACTAACATTCGTGGGTTTGGGAGCCATACAGGTTTTGCTTTATACCCTAACGTACAGATGAATGATACGGACCGGACGGAGAAAAGCCGGAGCGTTTGACGTTTAGGAAGCGCTTACAAAAAGGCCCCAACTGGAGTCGGGGCCGGGGGCAGTTTCTCGAAGGATCGTCGGACCAGTGATTGAAGGCCCTCAAGGATGAATTGGCAAGCCTGTAAGCTTGGTTGCAGACTGTCGTGTGATCTTCCGAGTGGCTTGTCTCAGTGCGTGTCTCAGAACGTAACATTCCTCATGCACCGATTTGACTGTTTCATTCGCCTTCGCTTCCCTAAGATCGACAGGCTTGTTGCAAATCCAGCAACGGACTTCTGGTTGATCCGTCTGTTCCATAAAGCACCTTTTGGCCTAAGGTACTGCGACTTTAATGGTTAGTTCAGTCCGGTAGCGTACATACAGGCGTACCAAGATTTACTACCAGGCGGAAGTGAACTGAAGACCTCATCGGGAAAAATGGCGGCCGAGTTTGTGCGGCTTAGGTCCAGAATCGGTAGACGAAGCCCAGAATGGAGATGGCAAGGAAGAGGTAAGGCCACAAATCGAATACCTGACGTAAAAGGCGTGCTGAAGAATCGAATCGACATCGAGGTTCCGGGTTCACAAACGAGTTGCAACCGTTTGATACCCTACGCACTTCACCAGGCCGAAGGAATACCTGAGACCGTGTATAGATCACTGTGCTTTTATGTGGCCGGATGGAACTACGCGCGATCAGAACGCAAGGTGGGAGCAAGCCAGGACGAAGGCGGACAGGAACGGCTTTGCCTCAGCCCGTTTAACATCCTTTACGATTTTGCCTCAGGCTCCCCCCCTGACCTCGCCCCCCTCGACTACCTCTGATGTCTCCATGCGCCAGGTGAGGAGGGCCAGTATCTTTTGCGTTCCACCCAGGGCACGAAGCCGAATACTTTCCGATTGCTCATTCGGCTTTCCTGTTTACCGTCGTTCGGGAGCAATCTACTGACTTATGTCCGTCATGTGAAAATCACTGCCCGCATGGAGGGCCTTGAGCGCTCTGTGGCCGACTACTCGCGAAAGGTCCTCTGCGTAGTCTTCACGGCCGAATAGGGTCCAACATCTTCCTCTTCTAAAATCGGACTCTTGGAGCACACTACCCGCAGGAATGTTGCGCAGCGGAACAAGTTGATGGTAGCCGTAGCAGCCGGACAGGAGGGCGGTCATCAGCAGCACCAACGCTAGCGATGAGTGTCGCATTGTTAGCACCATACGGATTGTCAAACATTCTGAAACGGGAGACACGAGAGGGACGACAAGAATCCAAGACTACAGATCAAGAGGGACACGCTAGATTTCTCCGATGAAATGGCGCATGGGGTGAGATTCGCCTTTAGGCAATTCTCGGGTGCACACCACTGAAAATTTCAGGTCTGCCGACCAACCATGCATGAATATGGTTCTTACGCGTCTTCAACTACGGGTACAATCGCTGCTTTTGGATCACGGCAAATCGAAACCTATTACTGCTCTGTTGTGCAATTGCTGCATCCAACCTTTTTGCCGAATCGCTTCCTGCGATTCCCGACAATGACAACCACAAACAAGCGGGTGTTCGGGTCTCGACAACATGTCTAATCTTAAGCAGAAAGAAGCCGCTTGGGGATTTGGAGTGGAACGGAAACGACAATCACGGTACCGCGAGTATTGGTTTCCACATTAAAGGTGCCTCCTAAAAGCGCACTACGTTCGCGCATACTCGACAGGCCAACGCCTTGACGTCCGTTGGCCGTCACTAGCAACGCGTCCGACGGAATACCTTTACCATCGTCTTGAATACTCATTCTTAAACGTCCGCGGGTAGACGTGATTCTGATGTGGACAGCTTCCGCTCCGGAATGGCGATGCACATTAGTTAAAGCTTCTTGGAGGATTCTGAACAGTCCGGTCTCCACATCTTGCCCGAAGCGTTCAGTCTGCTCATCGAGTTGGAGTGTCAGCTTCACCCTGCTACGTTTCGAGAACCCCTCGGCATACCATCGAACGGCGGACAAAAGGCCACTCTCATCGAGAAGTGGAGGATGCAACAGATGGGAAACAGTTCGTACCTCCCGTACGGCATGTTGCAGGAGATCCTCAGTGTCTCGTAACCCGGATTGGCAGCCGGTCGGCAAGGGTTCTGGACAAGAAGTCGCCTGAGAAACTGCCATGAGTGCGCTTGTGAGCGTTTGCCCAACTCCGTCGTGAAGATCACGGGCGATGCGTCGGCGTTCCTCGTCCTGGATTGTCAGAACCTTTGCAGAGAGATTGCGCAGATCGCGCTCTGCGCGCTGCCTCTCCTTAATTTCCCATGTGAGCTCATCATTGGTGCGTGAGAGCTCAGAAGTGCGTTCCTTGACTCGCTGCTCCAACTGATCATGGGCACTTCGCAGCTTCAACCTCGATTCTTTCTCCTGCAGCAATAGCCGTTGAACCTGACGCTGGCGGTTTCGTGCTCGCTTAGCAGTGCGTAACACGCTGATGATCGTCGGCACGCGAACCGGGCGCTCCAGTATTGAGATGTTCGCGGCATCTGCCAGATTAGAAACAAACCCTGTTGTCCAGCGCGACGGCGTCGCACCCGCACTCGCTAAAAGAATGATTGGGATGTCAGACCACGGATCCTGCTTTTGCAGGGTTCGTTGAATCGCCTCCGCCGATGAAGAAACAAGCGCCTCTTCCGTCAACAAAATAAAATCGGTCTGCTCCGAAAAACGCCGCGCTAGCTCTTTGAGGGATGCGCAGTGAGTGATGCCAAGACCCTCCGACGAGACAATCTCCGTCAGGATTTCAGCGTCTTTGCCGAACGGCGCGCACAAGAGAACCTGATCCGTGATTATGGAACGATGTATTGGTTTTTTCATCCTGATCTCGAATCAATGTTCCTGACTCCCCAGAAAATTCAGGGTTACCGGTGAGAACCCCTTGAAACCTCGTTAAGGGTAGGCCAATCCGTATCCCGTTCTTTCCTACCTCAAACTCCCGAATCGTGCGCTCGTGGTCATGGCTTCGATTCTTGACAATCGATATGGCCTGGCGAACTGTTCCGTGCGCTTCGAAGTAACGGAGCAGGATAACCAAATCCGCCAGGTAAGTAGCCTCAAAACTGGATTGATCCGCATTTACAAATCCATGTTGCGCGGACACCAAAATTGTAATCACCCCTTTTGCATTCAGATATGCGAGCAACTCGTGAAGGTGCAGAACAAAGGAACGGTCGCTGCTCATCGTCTGCAAATAACCGTTCAAGCTATCAATGACTACCATCCCAGTACGGTTTTGTTCGATAGATGTGCTGATGTCGTGAATGAATTGTCCCGGAGTTATACGCGAGGAATCGACCCGTCGTAATTCCACGGTGCCGTCTTCGATGCTCTTTTCTATCCCGATTCCTAAACTCCCGCAGCGTCCCAAAAAAATAGTGGGACTCTCCTCGAAGAAGTACATGCAGACTTTCTTTCGGTGCCGGGCCGCGGATACGGCAAATTGCGCAGCGAGGGAAGATTTCCCAACACCGGGAGGACCGACGATCATCACGCCGAAGCCCCAGGGGATCGGGCCGCCCATGAGTTCATCCAATTCCTTTATGCCGCTCGCGAGAGGAGGACCAGCATTGAATCCATCGAGAAAGGCCTCTCCTGCTGGAGCCAAACGGGGAAACACCCTTATCCCCCCAGTAGCGATGCGAAAATCGTGAGCGCCTTCGATGAACGGGACGCCGCGCATCTTTGTGATCTTAATCCGGCGATGTAATCCGCCCTGTGATGTTTCCTCGCTTGTAAGCTGAATAACCCCATGGGCAATGCTCTGGAGCAAAAGGTCTGCCCCAGTTTCGCCCGTCTGGTCATCAAGGAAGAGGACGGTGCAACCTAATTCAGAGAGGGCCTGCTTCAAAGCAAGTATCTGCCTTCGATAGCGCAAAGGATCACGGGCGACCATACGAAGCTCGGAAAGCGAATCGAGTACGAGCCGCCGAGGGCTGAGATCCTTTATTCTTTTTAAAAGGTCCGTAGATGTTTCGGCTAGTTCCACGTCAGCAGGATGCAGAACCGTGTATTGCTTATCGAGTCCTAGCTCAGAGTCCATCTTCGTTAAGTCAATTAGGGAGAGGGCTTTTAGCGACCATCCGTGAGATTTGGCCGACTCTCGTAGCTCGGCAGCCGTTTCGGAAAAGGTGATGTATGCGCCCTTCTCCCCTTGTTGCGCGCCCGCGAGCAGAAACTGCAGTGCGAGCGTGGTTTTTCCGCTACCGGGGGAGCCTTGAAGCAGACACATCCTATTGCGGGGAAACCCGCCCCTAAGAATCGAATCGAACTCGGCAATCCCTGAGACGGCCGAATCAGTTGCGGGCTGTCTCTTAACCTGCCTTTTCGGCTTTCGATTGGCCATCGCCCGAAGTATACATTCACGGCGGCAAAACGGGTTTCGGGTTGATCGCTAGTCCAATGAACGGAGATCGAGGAAATGAGACGCTCTGGTCACGAACGTTGCGAAAGTGCAGAGCCTTACTAATCCTTCGCCGAAGAAGTCCGTGGATTCAATATGGGAATTGTGATTTGTTTGCCATCGTTAGCATCGCCAGATTTGACGTCTCTCGCAGTCTGGCGCACGTTCTCCTGTCAAGAAGCGCATTGAGCACCCGCTCCGTCCTGGCGAAGAAGAGCTTTGGCGCGGGCGAACAATTGCTTCAGACCGTCAGGGTCAGACTTAGAAATGACCCCAGAGATGCCTGCAGAGCGAGCCTCTTTCTCCACGATCTCTGCAGCGTTATTCGTGAACATTAACAAGGGGACGTGAGGCATGAGCACCTTCAATTCCCGCGCTGCATCCAGTCCATTCATCACTGGCATCGATAGATCTGGAATTATGAGGCCCGGTTTGACCACTTGGGCTTTCTGGACGCCCTCAGCACCATTCGCCGCGTATAAGACTTCCCAGTTTTCAGCTTCGAAAACTTCGCGCACCATGCGCCTGATGATCGCGTGGTCGTCAACGATCATCAGAGATGGCACTTTTAAAAAGACCCCACCACACTATCTCCCTTTTGGTGAGCGGGGTGAATACCGTCGAGAGTGCACGCGTGAGAAAAACGGACGAGTAACGGCCTTGGCTCCCAAAGCCCTTTTTCTTTGCGATGTGCTGGCTGACAACAGCGCGGAGATTCGAGAGACCTAGGTTGTGTGCCAATATCCGTAGGAGAGCCTACACAGCGAAGCGTCGCTCGGGCGTGCATCCCCCCGATCGTGATCTACAGCACATCATCTGGGTTAGTACAGCGGGATGGGGATAGTACCCAACGCGCTCTTCCCGATATCGTCAAACACAGCTTCCTTATCATTCTTGGCCGCTTCCGCCAGGAATCGACACCGACGTCGGTTGGCGATCCGCAACTCTCCAATCAAATACAAGTGACCGGGCGTGAGTTATCGGTGACTTTAACAATCGCGCGGATTCGCGCAAGAGGTGTTTTTCGATGAGACTCAAATTAGCGATATTTACGGTGCTGGTAGCCACTTTCTTGGCAAGCACGATGGCGAGCGCGGCGGAAGAACCGTCGGAGCAAGTCAAACGAATGGATGCCGCTGCAACGGTGTTGGACGAAATCATGGGAACACCCGATAAGGGGATTCCGGAGGAACTTCTTGACTCTGCGAAGTGCGTGGCAGTCATACCCTCGATGATCAAGATAGGCTTTGTCTTTGGGGGCCGACACGGGAGAGGAATTGCCACCTGTCGCACCAGTTCCGGATGGAGCGCTCCGGCGCCTTTCTCTGTCACTGGGGGTAGTTGGGGATTGCAGATCGGCGGCGAAGCGATCGACGTAGTCATGCTGGTTATGAACGACAACGGAATGGAAAAGATGCTTTCCAGCAAATTCAAGATCGGCGCTGATGCCTCAGCTGCCGCAGGGCCCGTGGGACGGCATGTGCAGGGCGAGACCGATTGGAAGATGCGCGCCGAGGTGCTCACCTATTCGCGCGCTCGCGGCGCCTTTGCTGGCGTTACCGTCAACGGCGCATCCATCACGCAAGACAAAGACGGAACCCGCATTCTGTACGGGCGGATGATCCCGTCCGCTCAAATCCTGAAGGGGCAAGTGAAAGCTCCCGAAGGTTCGCACAAATTCATGGCGACAGTGAAAAAGTATGGCACTGAGGCAAAGGTTGCTGAAGCGTCGTCCCGCCGTACTGACGCCCAGAAAACCGGCACACAGAATGGGACCTTGAGTTCCCGGGAAGCAAAGGGCGCCATTGAGGAAAAGCTCAAGAGCGAGCCCGGTCTGGAGAGCAAGGACATTCAAGTGACTCTATCGGCCGATGCGGTGAAACTGTCAGGATCTGTGGTCAGCGCTGATGACCGTGACAAGGCAGTTCGAATCGCCAGATCGCATGCCGGTGATCGGGAAGTCCGGGACCATTTGACCATTCAAAATCCCTAAACAATTTCAGCTACCGAACGTTCGGAGGCAATCGAACGCTTCTGCTATCGAAATCTCTATTCCAGGAGGAAATGACGATGAAAGCTGTCTATAGAAATGTTGTTCACACGGTCTTGTGCACCGGTCTGCTACTGAGTGCTGGAGTAGTTGCGTCTGCGCAAGAGCCATCTACCCAGGCGTCTCCGGCGCCTGACAACACCAAAGTCAACGAACGGGATCGGAGCCAGAATGAGCCGACCGCAGATCAGCAAAAGGACAATCGTTCTGATCGCGATATCACGCAGCAGATTCGACAATCCATCATGAAAGACAAGTCGCTCTCCACATATGCGCACAACGTCAAGATCGTTACGCAGGACGGTCAGGTAACGCTCAAAGGTCCGGTGCGATCAGAGGACGAGAAGAAGGCGATTGAAGCTAAGGCTACCGAAGTCGCGGGCGACGGCAAGGTCACAAGCGAGCTGAACATCAAACCGCAACATTGATATTTAGAGGACAAAGGAGAATCAACATGGCAGGTAAGAATACAGCTGTATTTGGCATCTATCCGAATCGAACGAGTGCAGAGAACGCGGTGGACGCATTGAAAGCCGCCAATTTTCGGAACTCAGACATTTCAGTACTTCTTCCCGAGGGCGCCGGCACAAAAGATTTTGCTCACGAGAAAAATACCAAAGCGCCCGAAGGTGCCACGACGGGTGCCGGAACGGGCGCTCTGCTGGGCGGCGGTTTGGGATGGTTACTCGGTATCGGTGCCCTAGCCATTCCGGGACTGGGGCCATTCATAGCCGCCGGGCCCATCATGGCTGCCCTTGCTGGAGCCGGGGTCGGTGGAGCGGTAGGTGGGCTTACGGGTGCTCTGATCGGGATGGGAATCCCGGAGTACGAAGCCAAGCGATACGAAGGCCGCGTCAAGGATGGCGGAATTCTGCTGTCAGTTCATTCCGACGATTCTGCTTGGACCAAGAAAGCAAAAGAAATCCTGGAGCGCACAGGCGCACAGGATGTGTCCTCTACCGGCGAAGCTACGGCCGACAAAGACGGTAAGACTCGTGTTCGCGAAGTAGCCTGACAAACTCGGTGCAGCGAACTGAATGCTCGCGCTTGCGAATATTGGTTCGCTGCCCCGTTATTTCTAATCGATGGTAGGAGTGTCGCCTCTGCCGGGCCCACTGAACCGACTCATTTCCTGGAGGAAAAGTGCCAAACGAGAATTTGAAAAAACTGTATGTGGACGAATTGAAGGACCTGTTTAGTGCAGAGAATCAGTTGCTCAAAGCGCTGCCAAAGATGGCCAAAGCTGCGTCTTCAGACGAACTACGAACTGGTTTCGAAGAGCATCTGGAACAAACGAAGGTCCACGTCCAACGTCTTGAAGAGATCTTCGAATCGCTAGACGAGAGCCCGAAGGGCAAGAAGTGCGTCGGCATGCAGGGTCTGGTCAAAGAAGGTTCCGAGGTGATGGAAGAAGGCTTTGAAGACGCCGTATCGGACGCAGGATTAATCGGCGCGGCCCGGCGCGTGGAACACTACGAGATAGCAGCGTATAGCGCGGTCCGCGAGTTCGCCAATGTACTGGGACAAGCGAAGCACGCATCGTTGCTCGAAAAGACTCTAGCGGAAGAGAAGCAAACCGACGAAAAACTTGCTGATCTCGCAAAGGAGATCAACTCCCGAGCCAACGAAGAAGGTTCCGAAGAACAACAGGACTCATCCGGGGCGGGAAAGAAGACGCCAAAGCACGCCGCTTAGTCAACGCGCCTGCAGCGATCCATTCCCGACGAATGGAGACGAGCTAAACGAGAGGAGAAAAAGACGAATGTACCACCACATAAAGAAATTAATGTACACGGTGAATGTCGGAAGTCCCGACCCCCGGTTTGGCAACATGTTGCTGGAGCAATTCGGCGGCGCGAACGGGGAGCTTGCGGCTGCGATGCAGTACTCAATTCAAGGCCTCAATTGTGATGACCCAGATCGAAAGGACATGCTGATGGACATCGGGACAGAGGAGTTGAGCCATTTGGAAATCGTGGGCACGTTGGCACGCATGCACCTCAAGCCGATGAAGAAAAGTCGGGACTTCGCCGAGGCCGATCCCCTCATCGCGATCGCGGGTGGAGGCGGCGTTGGCTTGTTCAACTCCATGGGCGACGCCTGGACGGCCGACTATCTGAAGATAACCGGGGAACTTGATGTTGATCTGCGGAGCAATATTGCCGCCGAAGCGCGGGCGAAAATCGTTTACGAGCGCCTCATCAACTTCTCTGACGACCCTGGAACAAAAGACGCACTTCAATTCCTAATGACGCGTGAGATCACTCACGTGAAAGCATTCACCGCCGCGCTTGAGAGCTTGGGGAAAAACCCATTCTCCATTGGCAGCGTTCCCCCAACGCCAGGCTTGGTGGACGAATACTTTAACGACTCCACCGGGGTGGGCGATGAAGGCGAAACTGACGCTCGCGGTCCTTGGAACACGGGCGGCAAATGGAAAATCGTTGAGTCCCCAGAGTTGGAACAGGGAGTCCCGGGGCGGAGCGGAAAGACGATTGCCAGGAACCACAAGCCCGTGAGTGAAGAGACTGGAAAGACCAAAGTGAAGAAGTCGGCGTAAAAATCAACGAGTCAATGAAAAGGAGTGCCATGCAAGACAAAGTTCACAGTGGGGTTTCAGAAGATCGTTTCACTGGCGCCATTGAGTCGCAAACGTCCAAGATCCCAAGTTCTGGCTACTTGGCGGCGGCCTTCGGTGCTATCACTGCTTCAGCCATTCTGAAGATCGTGGGCAAGGATGACTGGGCGCTGTTTGTAGGACAGTGGCCGGCAGCATTTCTGTTAATGGGTGTGTACAACAAAATGGTAAAGCAGCACGGCTCAGATGCATACAGCAAGGCTGCCTGAGAGTCACGTGACCGGGGTTGCCTCCGAAACCGGGGGCACCTCGGGCCCGCGTGGAGTTTTGAAATTGCCTTCGACCAACTGATGGAGCACAAATAACCAAGTACCAAGGAGATGGATCATGTCGATTTTGGCCTGGATCGTGTTGGGATTGATTGCTGGGTTCATAGGCAGCAAGCTCGTGAACAAGACTGGCGAAGGGGTATTCCTGGATATCGTGCTGGGAATCGTTGGCGCGGTAGTGGGGGGCTGGGTGTTCAGCATGTTCGGAGCACACGGCGTCACGGGTGTAAACCTGTACAGCCTTATTGTTGCTGTGATTGGGGCTGTGCTGGTCTTGGTCGTCTATCACGCCGTGCGAGGCGGACGAGCACGGGCGTAAACCTGTTGCGATGCTGGCGAGTTCGCACCACGAGTTCTTGACCGTTATATCGTCGCAGCTCAGATGCGTACCCGGAGCCTGTTCTATCCGGGTTGCTATTCGTGTGCCGATCGTTTAATTCACACTCGAAAGGCCGTCGTGTCAATCCGCCCTGCCGGAGGCGATCCTAGGACCACTGAAGTCGCGAAACCGGAGGGCGAAGACGTCGGTCCGTTGTGGACCGGACAGGCAAAGGTCCGCGCTGGCGGCGCGATTCGACTGCTGAGAATGCTCGGGCCGGGACTCGTGACCGGTGCTTCCGACGACGATCCGAGCGGGATCGGTACTTATTCGCAGGTTGGCGCTCAGTTTGGCTACGGCCTCCTCTGGACCATGCTCATTTCGTACCCGTTGATGGCTGCCATTCAAGAGATTAGCGCACGCATCGGACGCGTCACCGGGTGTGGCATTGCAGCGAATCTCCGCAAAAGCTATCCCAAACCGTTGCTCTATGCCGTACTGGTCGCGGTGGCAGTGGCAAATATGTTCAACCTGGGCGCCGACCTCGGTGCAATGGGAGACGCGCTGCACTTGCTCGTTCCCGGAGAAGTTAGCGTCTTTGTCGTGGGTTTCGGAGCGGCGTCCTTGGTCGCCATCTTGTTTGTTCCGTACTCAACCTATGTGAAATATCTGAAGTGGCTGACCCTCTCTCTTTTTGCATATGTCGGAGTAATCCTCTTCGTCCATGTTTCCTGGGGCGACGTGGCACGCGCGACCGTGATCCCTCATGTTCGGCTCACGAAAGAATTTCTGACTGCGTTGGCTGCGGCGCTCGGCACCACGATCAGTCCGTATCTTTTTTTCTGGCAGGCCTCACAGGAAGTGGAGGAGGTCAGAAACAACCGAGGCGAGAAGCCATTGAGGCGGGGACCCGAGCAGGCGGATGCCCAGCTGGGGCGCATACGGGTCGACACCTACCTCGGAATGGCATTCTCGAACCTTGTCGCCTTCTTCATAATTCTGACCGCGGCGTCAACACTCCACGCGCATGGAATTAGTCAGATTTCGACTTCAGCCGACGCCGCCACTGCTTTGAAGCCTTTGGCCGGCCGATTTGCATTCGCGCTCTTTGCTTGCGGTATCGTGGGAACCGGACTCCTTGCCGTTCCCGTCTTAGCAGCTTCCGCCGCATACGGCATCGGCGAAGCCTGCCGGTGGAACGTAAGCCTCGAACGGACGCCAAAACAGGCGGCGCCGTTCTACGCAGTTATCTGCGCGGCCACAATCCTCGGGCTGTCGCTGAACTTCCTGCACATCGACCCTGTGAAAGCTCTTTTCTGGGCCGCCGTTGTAAATGGGCTGGTTTCGGCCCCGTTAATGGCGGTCATTATGATTATCGCGTCCAGCCGAAAGGTGATGGGAAAGTTCGTGATTCCGCCGTATCTCAGGTCTGTGGGATGGATCGCGACGGCTGTCATGTTTTGCGTGGGTGCCGGCGTATTTCTGACTTGGAGATAGCCCTTGGCAGTCTGAACTCTAATTGCTCCTCGAATGCGGGTCGACCTCGGCGTTCAGGACGGGATCATTCGCGCTCCTACCGGAATTCACTGGAACATGCAGTACAGTCATCGCCCGATTGTCCCCACAGCCTCATTGTTGCAGTCTTGCTTTAGTGCCGTCGCCTCTCCGCAAACGCAGGTTACATGCCCCTCCAGATTGCAATTGCGGACGACAGCGCGGCCATTCGTTCGGCTCTCCGTACGTACATTGAATCTCACACAGATTGGCA
>Ga0210384_10002023_pt1 | contig 25641 bp, 17 predicted proteins | sample IncBWH2MmetaG_FD_160574 | JGI IMG/M metagenome (GOLD analysis project Ga0210384, IMG submission 160574) | Forest soil microbial communities from Barre Woods Harvard Forest LTER site, Petersham, Massachusetts, United States - Inc-BW-H-2-M | ecosystem: Environmental > Terrestrial > Soil >...
TTCGCCTTGAAAAGCGTCAGCCTGCCCAGCAACGAGGATGATCCCGATTTTCTGCACAAGCACGCATCTCAACTCAGCGTCGGTCAGGCTCAGCGCGTACTGATCGCCATGGCCATCATGCACCGCCCCGCGCTCTTAATCGCTGATGAAGCGACCAGCGCGCTCGACGTGATCACGCAGTCCGAAATCCTGGAGTTGTTCGCGCGTTTGAATCGCGAGATCGGCATGTCGATCCTCTACATCTCGCACGATCTGCCGTCGGTCGCCGGAATCTGCCAGCGCATCGCCATCCTCCACGAGGGCCAGATTGTCGAATGCGGCCCCACGGAACAGATCTTCACCGCACCCCAGCACCCCTACACCCGCCGCCTGATGTCCGCTTTGCCACAAGTCCCCATCCGACGCGAAGTGCTTCTAGCGAGAGCCCACGCCGTCACGATGGAGTAACCATTGGGGCGGGTTTACTGACGGCTGACGGCTGAAAGCTGACGGCGCTCTATGCCTTGGCTAGATGCTCCGCAACTTCCGGAAGCTCGGCGGCATGCCACGCGTCGAAGCCTCCCTCAACGTTGAGCACATTCGGATGGCCGGCGCGCTCCAGCAGACTACAGGCAATCATGCTGCGATATCCGCTCTTGCAGTGAACCGCAACCGGGCGCCCCCGATCCATCGCGGGCAGTCCGTGCGGAAACGTATCGAGCGCCCGGCATTCTACTTCCGCGATGTGACCCGCTTGCCATTCGCCTTCGCGACGGACATCAAGCACGTCAGCCGCGCCCAAGCTTCCCGAGCGCAGTTGCTGGTTCAGTTCCTGCGGAGAAATCTGCGCTGTCTTCAACACCGGCAGGCCAGCTGTCTGCCACGCCGCCACACCGCCGGCCAGGTAGCCGCGCAACTCCTCGATGCCGACTCGAGCCAACCGCATCCGAGCTTCCTCTATTTGCGCATCGGTTTCGCCGATCAGAATTGGCCTGGAGTGGATCCCCAGAATCCCTCCGGCCCACGACGCGAATTGTCCCGAGAGCGCGATGTTGATCGACCCCGGCACGTGTCCGGCCGCATAATCGTCGCCCGGACGAACGTCGAGCACGCTGGCGTTCTCCTTCAAGAGCGCTTGCATTTCGGCCGGGGAAAGCGCCGGAAGCGGCGGTAATTCCGTCAACGTCGCCGCGCCCGAGCGATTGATCTCGGCATCCTCAAGAAAATAGTCAGGGCGAGTCGGAAGGTTCGCGGTCAACTGCGCGACGAATTCCTCCCGGCTCCCGATCTGCAGCGCGTAATTCGTAAGCCGTTCCGTCCCCATCGTGGACGAGCGCTCCGCCCGCATGGCGCGTCCGCAGAGCGAACCTGCACCGTGCGCGGGATACACCTTCACTGCATCAGGCAGCGCCAGCAACTTCTCGTGCAGACTGTCGTACAGCAATCCCGCAAGTTCCCGCGACGTGTGCGTCTTCGAAAGATCCGGGCGTCCAACATCGCCAATGAACAACGTGTCGCCAGTCAGCACCGCGCAGGGCTGCGCTGCTTTACCTTCAGACGATTGTTCGTCATCGCTAATCACCAGGCATACACTCTCCGGCGTATGGCCCGGCGTCTCCAGAGCCCGAATCCGCACCGCTCCGTTCTTCACTTCAAAGCCGTCGGTCAGCGGGACATGCGGGAATTCCGCATTGGCCCGCGCCCCGATGTAGATCCGCGCGCCCGTGCGCGCCGCGAGTTCTTTATGTCCAGAAACAAAGTCGGCATGCAGATGAGTTTCAAATATGTGCCGGATTTTAAGATTCTGCTCGTCGGCCACCTTCAGGTAGATGTCCACATCGCGCTGCGGATCAACCACCGCCGCCTCGCCCTCCGATCCGATCATGTATGAGGCATGAGACAGACAGGTCAGGTAAAACTGTTCAAAGTACATCATCGCGACTCCGGATCAGATAAGGCCGCCAGCGGTTTTCCGATTATCGTTTTCAGAGTATCACCGTAGCCTGCCGAGCACCGATAGCGCAGCTCCATTCAATGTACAGGTCCAAGGGTAGGGAGCGCATTCAGCACTTTTTGCACTGGCACTCACCCAATTATGAAAAAAATATCCTGAAAAATTTTGCCAACCTATTGAATAGCCTGTGGTTAAATGACGCACCGTCTGCGTACTCCTTTTGTAACTTGGACTTGCGCCCAATAACGGCCTAGAGTCGATTGAACCGTGCATTTGAGTTTTTCGGCCCCCAGCGTGCATCGAATTACTTGGAGGTTCCGATATTTGTACGGTGCTCGAACAAGATCCCTGAACGAAGGCGAAAGAATGACGAAGCACAACAAATTCGAGCCGGCACCGAGCGGATTCGCACTCATCACGTCCATATCCGCGATTGTCTTGGTCCTTGGTCTGTCCGTTTTCGGATTCGCCCAAACCAATCCCTATGTCGTTGCCACTTCAGTCGGCGCTGTTAACTCCGCTGCCTTTCCCGCCACCAGCGGCGCAGCGGACGAACCCATCCTCACCATCACGAAACGCGTCGATGAAGTGAACGTCCTGTTCATCGCAACCGACCGCCACGGCAAATTCGTTCGCAATTTAAACCAGGCCGACTTCTCCATTTTCGACGACCACAAGCCGGTGCAATCCATCCTCAATTTCCGTCGCGAGACCGACCTGCCCATCGAGATGGGCCTACTCGTCGACGTGAGCGGCTCGGTGCAGGGTCGCTTCGGATTTGAAAAAGAAGCGGCCACCGGATTTCTGCAGCACATCATCCGTCCCGGCTATGACCGCGCGTTCGTTGTAGGGTTCAACAAAGAGAGCCGTCTCACCCAGGATTTCACCGACAAAGTGCCGTTACTCTCCGCCGGAGTGCAGCGCCTCAGCAATGGCGGCGGCACCGCGCTCTATGACGCGATTTACACAGCCTGCAAGGACAAACTCCTGCGCGAACATTCCGAGCATCCCATTCGCAAAGCCCTGGTCATCCTCAGCGACGGCGAAGACAATCAAAGCCAATACACGCGTGCCCAGGCCATTGAAATGGCGCAGCGCGCCGAAGTTCTCATTTATGCGATCTCCACCGACGACAGCGGACTGATTCTGCGCGGTGACAAAGTTCTCGAAGACCTCGCTTCCGCCACCGGCGGCCGCGCCTTCTTCCCCTACAAGATGAAAGATATCACGCATTCCTTCGCCGCCATTGAAGACGAACTGCGCAGCCAGTACGACGTTTCTTACAAGCCCACCGACTTCGATGCCGATGGACGCTATCGCTCCATCGAAATCACTGCCGTGAAAAAAGACCTCCAAGTCCGCGCTCGCCGCGGATACTACGCGCCAAGGCAGTAAGCCAGGTTTAAAGGTTGCGGAGTCTCACATTTTCAAGGTTGCTTCGAGTCGTTGCAATCTGAAACTTTGAAACACGGCCTTTCTGTGTTAACGTCCCCTTGAATCCGCATTCCCGTCTGGAGACGGGCTTGCCGCGTCTCCACGGGAAACGAAGGAGAATCCGCATGGCCTGGATTGTTCTGGCAGTCATTGTTCTGTTCGGCGTCTTTCTGGTTGGGATGTACAACAGTCTGGTGCAACTGCGCGTGCGCTCCGAATCGGCCTGGTCCGACATCGATGTTCAGCTCAAACGCCGCCACGACCTGATTCCAAATCTGGTGGAAACGGTGAAAGGCTACGCGGCTCACGAAAAAAGTACGTTTGAGGACATCGCGAAATTCCGCTCCATGGCGATGCAGGCCACCGGCCCGGCCGACAAGGCTGCCGCCGAGAATCAACTCAGCGGCGCCCTCAAAAGCCTGTTCGCGGTGGCCGAAAATTATCCCCAGCTCCAGGCCTCGCAGGAATTCACGCAGCTGCAGAATTCTCTCAGCGAAATCGAGGACGCTATCCAAAACGCCCGCCGCTACTACAACGCCGTCGTGCGCGACCTGAATACCAAGATTCAATCTTTTCCGACCAACATTCTGGCCGGGATGTTCGGCTTCCAACAGAAGCAGTTCTTCGAAACCGCGGCCGCGGATCGCGAACCAGTGGCGGTGAAATTCTAGGCATGCTGCCTCTGCGATCGCGCCATCAGAGACCGCCGTGCGAGTCTGCTCCTGGTACTCCCCCGTGTTCCTCGGTGTTCCCTGTGGTAAAGCCCTTGCTCTTGCTCCTGATTCTGGCGCTGCCACTGGCCACCGCCTCTGCCCAAGTCCGCAACTGGCGCGTCACCGATTTCAAGGACACCATCTCCATCGCCGGCGATGGCAGCGCCCTGGTCAGCGAAAAAATCACTCTCGCTTTCGTCGGTGAGTGGCACGGCATTCACCGCACCATTCCCGTCGAATATCCCGGACCGCACGGAACCAACTACACGCTCTTTCTCAATGTCATGAGCGTCACCAACGAAAACGGGAACCAGCTGAAGTACGATTCGACGAAGTCCGGGGCCACGCGCGATCTCAAAATCTACATTCCCGGCGCGGTGGACACGACGCGCGTCGTCAACATCGATTATTCCGTTCGCAACGGCGTCCGCTTCTTCGATAGTTCCGGAGAAGGTTATGCCGAGTTCTACTGGAACGTGACCGGCAACGATTGGCCGGTTCCCATCGACCATGCCTCGGCCTTCGTGACCCTGCCCGAAAATGCCGCCGGAGGGCTGCGCGCCCAGGCCTTCACCGGCGCCTATGGTTCAAGACAAAGCGACGCGACCGCCGAAGTCAAAGGCGCCGACGTTCTTTTCGAAACCACCCATCCGCTTCCCATGCGCGGCGGCGTTACCATCGACATTTATGTCCCGCAGGGAGTGCTCAAACCTCCGTCCGCGCTCACGAAGTTGGGATGGTTTCTCGGCAGCAATCCCGTCGTGTTTCTGCCGCTGCTGACCCTGGCCGTGATGTTTGCCGTCTGGTATTCCGTGGGACGCGATCCCGATCCCGGCGTCTCCGTGGCCCCGCAGTACGAGCCGCCCAAAGGCATTTGTCCCGCCGAAGCTGGCACTTTGATCGACGACACCATCCATCCCCGCGATATCACCAGCACCATCGTCGATCTCGCCGTGCGCGGCTACATCAAGATCGAAGAAAAAGTCGACACTTTTCTGGTATTTCACCACAAGGATTATTTATTCCACCTGTTGAAACCGCGCGAGCAGTGGGGCCCCGACCTCACGCCGCACGAACGCGTGATGCTGGAAAACATTTTTGTGGACGGCGCTGAAACCCGCTTGTCCAGCCTGAAGAATCGCTTCTACACCGTGATTCCCGTGGTGCGCCAGGACATCATGCTCGCGCTCAAGAACAAGGGGATCTACACGCTCGATCCGGAATCGGCCAATGGCTATAGCATCGTCGCCGGCGTCGCCATCGCGATCCTCGTGGTCGCCGTGCAAGTTATGGGTTGGTTGAACCTGTTCTATTCCATTCCGCTTCTGATCGGGAGCATTGTCGTTTCCGTCCTGATCTGGTGGCTCTTCGCGCGCCAGATGACGGCGAAGACCGTGGCCGGTGCGCGCACGCGAATCGCGATCCTCGGATTTCAGGAGTTCATGAATCGCGTCGATGCCGACCGCATCAGGCGCATGCCGCCCGACACGTTCGAGAAATTTCTCCCCTACGCCATGGCGCTGGGCGTCGAGCACCACTGGGCACAAGCATTCGACGGAATAGTAAAAGATCCGCCCAACTGGTACGTTTCGCCGAACGGCTATGTCGGCTTCAGTCCACTCTTCTTTTCCAGTTCCATGCACAGCATGGCGTCGGACATGCACCAGGTCTTCGTCTCCACCCCCAGAGCCAGTTCCAGCGGATCCGGCTTCAGCGGAGGAGGCGGTTTCTCAGGCGGAGGCTTCTCCGGAGGCGGCTTCGGTGGTGGAGGGGGCAGCGCTTTCTAAAATCAGCACGCACCTAGTCTTTGCCTAGAGACAGCCGCCCCTCGGGCTGTCCAAGCGAGCGCCGCTCGCTTGGGTTTTTCGTTTTATCCATTTTTCGATCGAAGAGCGTGGCGCGGCTTCGCAGGACAGCCGGGGCGGCTGTCCCTGCGCGTTCTTTTCGCACGATGACAAACTCAACGCCACGGTTTTCGACGACGCGCCCCTAGCTTGCAACCGCTTCCTCCAGCCTGCATTCTTCCGCCGACTTATCGAATCTGAGCCCCATGAACACCGGCGCCCGCAGCTTCACGCCGCCTTCCGCGCTCTCATGAGTCCACTCGGCGAACTTGATTTCCGCCACAAGTTCCGGACGCACAAACTGCACTTTTCGCAATCCGCCGATCTCGCCATAAAACGGATTCTGTTTCGTCTTGAGCGACTGCAAGCGAGCGAATATTTCTTTAAGGGTCTTGTGATCAAAGCCAGTGCCAACCTGTCCGACGTGAATGAGCCGACCTTTCTGGACGTACAAGCCAAGCACCAGCGCGCCGAAATATTCGCGGCTTCCCTCCGGATCGGTATAACCTCCGATGACGCACTCCTGACGCTGCGTGATTTTGATTTTCAACCAATCCCGCGAGCGCTTCTCTTCGTAAATGCTGTTGCGCTTTTTGGCCAGAATCCCTTCCAATCCACGCTGCTTCGCCGCTTCGAAAAGATCAAGGCCCTTTTCGGCGTGGTGATCTGAATAGTGAACGATCTCGCCCTTGCCAGCTGCGATCGTCTCCTGCAGCAACTGCTTGCGTTGCTCGAGCGCGACGCGTCGCAGATCGAACCCATCGAGGTAGAGCAGATCGAACGCATAGTAAATGACCGGCACACCCTCGCGCCGTGGCATGCGGCGCTTCCCCGATCGAAATCCGGTCCGCTGCTGCATCAGACTGAACGATGGGCGGCCCTCTTCATCGAGCGCGGCGATCTCTCCGTCAAGAATGGCGCGCTCGGCTTTCACGAATCGCGGCAGGCTGCCGAGCTCCGAAAACTGCGTAGTCAGGTCATTCTGGGTGCGCGACGTCAGACGCACGCGTCCGTCTTCGATGAAGGCAACGGCGCGGTAGCCGTCCCATTTAATTTCGAAAAGCCAGTCAGGATTGTCGAAAGCCTGGTCGGTCGGAGTCGCGAGCATGGGGTGGATGACCGTGGGCATGGGCTTTTCCTCCGCGCCGGGAAGAGCTTTAACCGCAGAGGTCACAAAGTGACCAGGGGACTTCTTGTTCTCGGATTTTGAACCGTTCTCCTTCGACGCGGCAACCTCGGACACAGCCGCCGTGTGCTTGGCCTGGACTACACTTCGCGCCGCCTGTCTAGGGCCTTTTTTTTTATTTTCCTCCGCGCCCTCTGCGCTCTCGGCGGCTACCGCTTTCTTTTTTTTTAAATCCGCTCGCGCGATTGCGTCCGCCAGCCACGCCGCCTTCACCTTCCCCCGCGATGCCGGCCGACTGCTCTTCCATTCGGCGGAGCGTTCGTCCCCGGCGATCTGCGCCATCGTGAGGCCGGTGAGGATGGAGGTGTCATATTCATCGATGTTGAATCCCGCGACGACGTGATCGTCTTTCTTCTTGATCAGCAGCCATTCGTTTCCCTTGCTCCCAGGCCGGCGAGCCTTTATGTGCACCAGCGCGAAATCGCCCTTGAGCCGCTTTCCCTTCAGGCGAAACTTCAGGTCGCCTTTCGCCAGCATCGCCGCCGCTTCTCTTTCCGTGCCTGGAACATACTCGCCATTGATGGGCACCGGCGACAACGGCTCCCATGTGCCTGCGTCCCAAACCATCACTGTGCCACCACCGTAATTGCCTTCGGGGATGGTGCCTTCAAAATCGTAGTACGAAACAGGATGATCCTCGACCTGCATGGCGAGACGCTTATCGGCAGGATCGAGCGACGGGCCTTTCGGGACTGCCCACGACTTGAGCACGCCTTCCATCTCCAGCCGAAAGTCGTAGTGCAGTCGCGTCGCGTCGTGGCGCTGTACGACGAAGCGGTGACGCGATTGTTTTTCGATCTTCGGTGGAGGCTCGGGGGTTTCCTCGAACCGCCGTTTGCGTTTATATTCTTCGAGCGCCATGGTGGTTATTGTAGCCCGCTCGTGTGGGGACGGGCGCCCTCGCCCATCCAAGCCGAGCACAGCTCGGCAGCTGCCGGTGGCCGAGGCAACTCGTGTGCGCGCCCTCGCCCTAGAATGCCAACCCAAGGCCGTATACTGTTCCGGCTCCCCAGGAGAGATGCTATGAATCGCCCACTGCGACCAGGAAATCTGGGCGCTGCTTGTCTTTTTATTCTGCTCGCCACTTCGCTTCTGCAAGCGCAAACCGCGGCGCCAATCTCCGCCGCGCTGCGGGAGAACATTGATGCGATCGTCCGGCAGGCGCTGACCGAAACCGGCGTTCCGAGCGCCTCGATCGCCGCCGTGCAAGCTGGAGCGATCGCCTATCTCCAGGCCTATGGCGAAGGTCGCATCGACCCGCACACGCCGGCGTTGCCTTCGATGCGCTACAGCATCGGTTCCATCAGCAAGCAGTTTACGGCGGCTGCGGTGCTGCTGCTCGCGGAACAGGGGAAGCTTTCGCTCGACGATTCCGTGTCGCGATTCGTTCCCAACCTGACCCGCGGCAACGAGGTTACGATTCGCGAATTGCTCTCGCATACATCGGGCTACCAGGACTACTGGCCGCAGGACTATGTTCCGCCGTTCATGCTGCAGGCCATCACCGCCGACAAAATTCTCGACCAGTGGGCGCGCAAGCCGCTTGATTTTGATCCGGGAACCGACTGGCAATATAGCAACACCAATTTTGTGATTGCGGGACTGATCGTAGAGAAGGCCAGCGGCGAACCTCTGCTGCAATTTCTGAGCGAGCACATCTTCACGCCGCAGGGAATGAAGAGCGTCATGAACATCGACCAGAACCGGCTCACCGAAACCGACGCGACCGGCTACCTGCGCTATGCGCTCGGGCCGCCGCGACTGGCGCCAAAAGAAGGACAGGGCTGGCTATTTGCCGCGGGTGAACTGGCCATGCCCGCCGAAGATCTGGCGAAATGGGATATCAGCATGATCAATCAGACCATGCTCCGGCCGACCTCGTATGCGGAGATGGAAAAGGAAGTCGTGCTCAAGAACGGTTTGGGAACGCGCTATGGCCTGGGCGTTGACGTGCGGCAGGAATTCGGACAGCGCGCCATCGAGCATGGCGGAGAAGTCTCCGGCTTTACCGCGCACAATTTGGTTTTCCCGGACGCACGCATCGCTGTGGTCGTCCTCGTCAATGAGGATTCGGTCGATGCCTCAGGCGACATAGCCCGCAAGATCGCCGCTTTGCTTTTCCGTGAAGCCGATGCCGGCAAGCAGGAGGATCAGTCCCGCGAAATCTTTGCGGCGTTGCAGCAAGGGAAAACCAATCGCGCCTGGTTCACGGACAACTGCAACCGTTACTTCAGCGAACAGGCTCTCAAGGATTTCGCCAGCAGCCTGGGGCCGCTGGGATCGCCGACGGAGTTTACACAGACCTACAAGCAGGATCGCGGAGGAATGACGTTCCGCTTGTTCGAAGTGCACTTTCCGCAAAAGACGGTTGCGGTTTGGGAGCGGATTATGCCCGACGGCAAAATCGAGCAGTATCAAGTGAGCGCGAAATGACGAGCCTATGAAGCGCGAATACCCCGAGTCCCCGCTGGTTGGCGTCGGCGCAGTGATCGTCGATCGTCATCTCGATCACCATCGCGATGAGAACCGTGTCCTGCTGATCCGCCGCGGACAGCCACCGCTGCGTGGCGAGTGGTCGCTGCCCGGCGGCGTCCTCGAATGCGGAGAAACTCTGCGAGAGGCGGCGATCCGTGAAGCTCGCGAAGAAACAGGATTGGTGGTCCAGGCCGGTGAGATGCTGGGCGTGTATGAGCGTGTGATCCGGGGCGACGAAGGACGGGTGCGGTATCACTATGTGCTGATTGATTTTTTGTGTCGTCCGGCTGGCGGCGATGTCAAAGCGGGGAGCGATGCCGCGGAGGTTCGCTGGTTCACGCGCGACGAGTTGCCCGCCCTCAATCTGGCAGAGGACACGAATGACGTCGTGCTCATGGGAATCGCGCGCACGATGGAGCGCCGGGCGTCCTCGCCCGGCCAGCGGGATATCCATCCCCACACGAGCAACTCTTAGTCCGCCATCTTGGCCACGTGCACGGGGAAGCCCGTCTTCGGCAGCAACGACGTTAACTCGAACACCTTGAAGCCGTCCCCGGTGATTTCCGACTGGCGATAGATGCCAGGCTCGGTTTCCGCCGTTTCATGGCGGCCTTGCAATTCGTTGAGAAACTTCTGCGCGTCTTTGCTGCTGGCCTCTCCGCCCTTGGCGCGCGTCACCACGGCCTCGGTGGCGTAGGAGCGGGCAAGTTTCGGCCAATACTTTTGCAGTAACTGCGTGCTCGCAAAAATATCGGCCCAGACAATTTCTCCGTTCACCGCGACCACGACGCCCACCGCATTTTTATCGCGTAGTTGGCGGATGACGCTTTCGTAGTTGCGCCGCACCGGTTCGGCAACGGCATCAACCTGCTTTTGCACTTCCTTATTGTCCATGACGCGCGCATAGGACGTAGTGGAATTCACCGCGGGAGCGGCGCCGGTAACCTCTACGCTCTCCGCCATGGCACGCTGCGAAGTGCGGACGCTGTCCCATACCTGCTGCTGATCTTTCGCGCCCATGGCCTTGCTGCGCACGACGGGAGAGGCGAGAAGACCGGCAGCTGAGCCCGCGGAGTAGCCGAAATCAGATTTGCCGTTCGCCGCCACCCATCGTCCAGGCTCGACGCAAAAGACACTCAGATCGACCGGATCGCTCTCGGGGGGTACGATGCGGTCTTTGCCGATCACGCGGTCCTGCTTGCCGCCAGTAACGATCTCGCCCGCGAGAAGTAACAACGGCCGCTTCGAGTTATTAACCAGCACCAGCCGATTCACCTCCGCGTCGCGTATGGGATGCAGGATGGCCGGGTCGCGCGGCCGGTGGCGGATGAGGCCACGCGCCTGGCCTGCTTCGGTCACGACAACATCGCCGCTGCGCAGGCCTTCATCCAGGGTGAGAAACTCTACTGTGTCATACGACTTACTGGCTACCACTGGAAAAACGGTCAGGTTGCCGCTGCGAATCGGGCTAAGCAGCGAATAACCAGACGCCGGTGCCACTTCGCCCGCTTGCAGCAGGCACGGAACCACAACAGCCTCGACGACCAACAGAGCGATCCCAGCAACCACCATCGCCAGCCGCATCATTGCGCCTCCCAGCAGTAAAGACACCAGTGCAGACACTGATGCTCCCACGTGCGCGCGATCTTTACGCGATCTTCAGCGTGCCGCCGCGTCCGCCGCCGCCCCCGGCACGCCCTTCCCCTTCAAAGAGAGAGCGTGCCGGGGAACTCATCCGCGAGTCTTCCAGGAGTGTCTTTCTCTGCTCGCTGATCGAAGAACGTACGATTTCTTCTTCCTTGCGTCTAAAAAATTGCTAGCATCATCTTGGACATGCCCAGCTAGGAAATGCCTAAGCCCGCCCAATCCGGCCAAGGAACAGACATTGACATTGCTGCCGCGCTTTACGAGCGCAGCGGGGCTGCGGCTTACGACGTGAGCGCCGAGCAGTTCGCGGCGATCCTCGACGAAATTCTGCGCAAGTATCTTCTTCAAAGTTCGGCGCAAAGTTCGGCTCAGAATTCAGCGCAAAATTCGGCGGCAAATTCCTCCCACGTTTCAGCCGAACAGAATGCCGCCTTCTGCGCCGCGCTGCGTCTGGAGGAACTCGCGCTGGCGCGCGCCTGTGCCGCGGGAAACGAGCGAGCCTGGCAGGACTTCATCAACCGCTACCGCCAGAAGCTGCACAGCATGGCGCTGCACATTACGCGCGATGGCGCACATGCCGCGGAGTTGGCCGATTCGCTGTTTGCCGATCTGTACGGCGTGAACGCGCGCGATGGAGTACGCAGATCCAAGCTCGTGTTCTACACGGGCCGCGGTTCGCTCGAAGGCTGGCTGCGCACGGTGATGGCGCAGGAGTTCATCAATCGCTATCGCAAGCAGAAACGCACGGTTAGTCTGGAAGAGCAGACGGAAGAGGGGGTGCAGTTTGCGACGGCGGTTCCGGAACCGGCTTATGCTTCCGATGGCACGTCCGACCAACGACTGGAAACGGCTACGGATGAGGCGCTCGCGGAACTTTCGTCAGAGGACCGGTTGACGCTGGCGTCTTATTATTTGGATGGGCGGACGCTGGCTGAAATCGCGCGCACCCTGGGGCTGCATGAATCAAGCGTCAGCCGACGCCTCGAACGGCTCGCAACGGGGCTCCGGAAGCGCATTCTGGCGGGGCTGCGAATGCAGGGGATGAGCCATGCCCAGGCCACCGAAGCTCTGGCAACCGACGTGCGGGACCTACAGTTGAATTTGCGCTCCCGTTTGACGCAAGATTCCGGGGGGAAACCGTTCCCTGGGAGAAAGGTCCCCGCACAGGACGCGGGTGACGGGAGCACCGATTGACAGAAGCGACGACTGACGGAAGTGACTTAAGGAAACATGACTGAAGTACCCAAAATCGTGTATGACCGCCTGCGGGCCGCTTTGCCCGAGCAAGCACACCCAGATGCAGATCTACTGACGGCTTTTGCCGAGCAGACGCTTTCGGCGGCCGAGCGCGAGGGCGTACTCCAGCACCTCGCGCTCTGCGAAGATTGCCGCGACGTGGTTGCTCTGTCGCTTCCGGCTGCGGACATTACGCCCCCTCAGACTGCGGACGAGAACGGTGTCCGGACAACAGTCTCCCAGGCGGGGTCGCGCGCGCCACGCAAGCTAAGCCTTGCCTGGCCAACTCTGCGCTGGGCCGCCCTCGCAGCGGGCGCTGTGGTGGCTGCCGCGGTTCTTCTGGTGCATCCAGGAAAACTAAATCAGACGACGCCGCCTTCCGTAAACCAGCAGGTCGCGACTGCTGCACCGCCAGCCTCCAGCCCAAAAATCGCGTCGTCGTCGGCTCCCTTGTCGACAATCGCAACGTCGCCGACCAACCATTCGGCATTTTTGGCCAAGACCGACGAAGCACAACCGAACTCGGAATTGCAGCTATCCAAGAAACTCAAGGCTGGACCGGTTGTGATGCCATCGCCTCAAGCAGAGTCCGGCGGACTGCTTGCCGACAACAAGAAGGACTCAGGCCAGGCAGACAAGCTCTCGGCGCCAGCGGATAGAGCTCGGGCGTTCGGTTACGATGCACGAAGCAGTCAAGCTGCGACCGAAACTGTCGAAGTCTCTGGAGCAGCGGCCGCGGTATCAACAAAACCTTCCGCCGAAAACGCCCTTATGGCGCGGAACGAGAAATCTTGGAACGACGCACCCGCGATTGTAAAGGCTAAGCCGGCGCTGCAAGGGATGGAAGGCAATGAGGAGCAGAAGGACCAGGCAGCCGCTGTTCCCGGACCAGCCAAGTCGCCGGCCAGGACTGTGATGTCTACCGCGAAACTGGCATCCCCTGCGAGCCCGACTCAGGCGCACAATGTCACCTGGGCGATTACCGGGGGCGTCCTACAACGGTCAGCGGACAGCGGCCAGAGCTGGCAAGACGCTTTGCACCCGGACCATCCACTGCTGTGCTACGCCAGTCGCGATCAGGATGTATGGGCGGGCGGTCAGGCGGGCATACTCTTCCACTCCGCCAACAGCGGGGTAACTTGGGCGCAGGTGCAGCCTTCCGTCAAAGCCCGGCAACTTAGTTCCGATATAACTCACATTGAAGTGCGGAACAATGAAGTGCGAAACGAAGAGTCGCGCCGCGATTTGCGCCACGACGTACGCGGTCCGGGAGAGATTCTCCTTTCCACCAGTAACCACGAAATCTGGAGCAGCGCCGACGGCGGAAAAACCTGGGCTAAGAAGTGACGCGCCGGCTTCTGACGATCTGCCTTGTGGCGTGTCTCCCGGTCGCATTTGCGGAGCAGCCCGCTGAGCCGCTTCGCCCAGAGTGGTGCCGGCAGCTGCCCAGGCCGGAGTATGGCAAGTTCGAACGCGTTCTGCGCGATGAACCGTGGTTCGAAATCTACCGCATCCGGCCGGGCGTGTTCGCCATCTACGAACCGAAGCAGTTTGAAGAAGTCATCTCCTATTTGATCCTTGGTGAAAGGCGCGCCTTGGTTTTCGACACAGGTCTGGGAGTAGGAAAGATCAGCGCGACCGTCGCCAGACTCACGTCCCTGCCGGTAATCGTGATCAACTCGCATACCCACTTCGATCACGTTGGTGGCAACGCCGAGTTTAAGGAGATATGGAATCGCGATCTGCCCTACACGCGTCAGAACATGGGCGGCGAAAGCAACGCTTATTCGCGCGATGCGCTTGCCCCCGAGCGTCTGTGCGGAGCGCTGCCGCCAGGCACCAGCTCAAAATCGTATTCGATCCGTCCATGGAACAGCACACACACTTTGCAGGACGGGGAGCGGGTCAACCTTGGCGGACGCGAACTGGAAGTGATCTTTGCACCGGGACACACGCCGGACTCCGTGGTCCTTTTCGATCGTAAAAACGGATTGCTTTTTACCGGAGATACCTTTTACCCCGGACCGATTTACCTCTTCGTTCCGGAGACCGACTTTGCCGCCTACGTGCGATCCGTCGCCCGACTGGCTGCGCTTGAACCTCAAATTAAGTTGCTTTTGCCCGCGCATAACGTGCCGGCTGCAGCGCCTTTCTATCTGAAGCGCCTCGACGATGCTGTCCAGCAAGTGCAACGCGGCAAGGGCAAGAGCGAAGTAACTGAGGGCCACAGGGAATACTCTTTTGATGGGTTTTCCCTCTTGCTTTCAGACAGATAGAACTTAGTGACTCCGCGAAGTGGTGTTACTTCCGCGCATGACCCATGGTACTCATTTGTAAGCCCCACATTACGAAAGTGACATTTACAGCACGGCCAAACGGACATAGGATGAGCAGGTAGTTTGGCAGTTCTGGGGGAGGGCTGCCGAAGGCGTCCTGAGCTTGACCGCTCAGGGCGTTTTTCTTTGCGCTCCGGAGCGTCGGCATGGGGCGCAAGATCCTCACCACAGGGGAAACAGAGGAACAAAGGGAACATTACGGAATAACTACCGGTATTGACTAGATCTGACGAATCATACGTCTTACACGGAGTAGGAGACATCGTCGTTCGCGGAGCTTGAATCTGCGGAGCCTTGCGCCGCATTTTCCGTCGCAGAGGCCGCGTCGTTAGACTTGCTGCCACGTCGCATGGCGACGATGCCGGTGCGCACCATCTCCAACACACCATACGGACGCAGCACTTCGAGCAGTCCGTCGATCTTGTCTTCCGCGCCGGTGATTTCGATGGTCAACGATTCGGGAGAAACATCGATTACCCGCGCGCGAAACACGGCGGCAAGTTCTAGCACGTGGGAGCGCGCATCGTGCGTCGCCGCCACCCGGATCATGGCGAGGTCTCGAATGATGGCCGGTTGATTGGTGATGTTCTCGACCAGCAGCACGTTCACCAGTTTGTACAGATTGGCTTCGATGCGGCGGGCCTGGTCGCGGTCGGCGTCGACGGTGATGGTCATGCGCGACACCTCTGGCTTCTCCGTCCGCCCAACCGTCAGCGAATCGATGTTGAAGGCACGGCGGCGAAACAGCGATGCCACGCGGGTGAGTACACCCGGCTTATTTTCGACGTACACCATGAATGTATTCAGCATAGTTTTATTGAGACATTCAATCATTGAGCCATCGAATGGTTGAGACATTGAATCATTGGTTCTCAAGGACTCAATGATTTAGTGACTAAATGTATCTATTGGTCATCCGCCGTCTCGACAATCGGGCTGGGCCGCCGAATCATATCGTTCAGCGCCGAGCCGGCTGCGACCATCGGATAGACAGTATCTTCCTGTTCAACCTTGAAATTGATCAGCATCGGCCCGTCGTGCTGGCGCGCCGATTCGACCGTAGGCACGACTTGCGACCGCTCCGAGACAGTCGCGTTGCGTATACCGTAGGCATCCGCTAGCCTCGCGAAATCCGGATTGAGCAAGGGCGTTGCCGCGTAGTTGCGGTCGTAGAAAAATTCCTGCCACTGCCGCACCATGCCGAGATAGCCGTTGTTGATGATGGCGATATGGATCTTCAGATTTTCCTGCACAATCGTCGCCAGCTCGCACATGGTCATCTGGAATCCGCCATCGCCGACAATCACCCAAACCTCGGAGTCAGGGCAAGCGACTTTCGCGCCGATCGCGGCGGGCAGCGCGAAACCCATTGTTCCCAATCCGCCGGATGTAATCAGCGACCGCGGATGCTCATGCTTGTAGTACTGCGCCTCCCACATCTGGTGCTGGCCGACGTCGGTCACAACGATGGTGTTGCCGTCGCGCGTCTGCCGCCACAAATCGTTGATCACATGCGCGGCATAGAGATGGCCGCTGTCGGGCAGGTTCTGGATATCGCGCACCGCGGAATCGCCCTTCAGCTTGTCGATGGTATCCAGCCACTCGCTGCGGTCGATGGCTTCGACGTGGGGCAATAATTCCAGCAACACTTCCCGCAAGTCGCCAACCAGCGGTACATCGACCTTGACGTTCTTGTTGATTTCCGCCGGATCGATCTCGATGTGGATCTTCTTGGCATTGGGCGCGTAAGTTTTCAGGTTGCCGGTAACGCGGTCGTCGAAGCGCATGCCAAACGCCAGCAGCAGGTCGGCTTCCTGGATCATGTGGTTGACCCAGGCTTCTCCGTGCATGCCCATCATTCCCAGATTGAGCGGGTGCGAGGCCGGGAATGCACCGAGGCCGAGGAGTGTAAGCGCAACCGGAATGCCGGCTCGTTCGGCAAAATCGCGCACCTCGCCCATGGCTCCAGAAATGATGATGCCGTGTCCCGCGAGGATCACGGGCCGCTTGGAGTTGTGGATCAACTCCAGCGCCTGCTCATATTCCGCTGGAGCGGGCGAAAGATCAGGGCGGTAACCCGGCAGCTGCGGCTTAGCCGCTTCCCAATCGAACACGCACGTGCTCTGCTGCGCATCTTTTGTGATATCGATCAGCACCGGCCCAGGGCGGCCCGACCGCGCCACGTAAAAAGCTTCCCGTACCGTGCGCGCCACTTCGCTGGCGTGGGTCACCAGATAGTTATGCTTGGTGATGGGAAGGGTCACGCCAGTGATGTCGGTTTCCTGGAACGCGTCCGACCCGATCAGCTTGCTCCCAACCTGTCCGGTGATGCAGACGATCGGCGAGGAATCGAGCATGGCGGTGGCAATTCCGGTGACCATGTTGGTCGCTCCCGGCCCCGAGGTTGCGACCGCAACTCCGACTTCTCCGCTGGCGCGCGCGTAGCCGTCGGCCATGTGGGTTGCGCCCTGTTCGTGGCGCACCAGAATGTGATGGATCTTGCTATGCTTCAGCGCATCATAGGCGGGCAGAATGGCGCCGCCAGGATAGCCGAACACGTCCTTCACGCCTTCCCGTTCCAGACACTCCCAAAGAATGCCGGCCCCGGTCATTGTCGTCTTGTTCTTGTTCATAGTCGGCGTAGTCTTCTGCTCCGCGATTTTCTGATCGGTGTTTTTCTGACCGCTGTTTTTCTGAACCGTGGTTTTCTGATCCGTCATACCATCTCCCTGCCAGTCCGTGACCCAAATGCGATTCGTATCAGGGGCACTCACGTGTGGGGACGGGGCTCTGCCCCGTGCAGCGGGGCAATACCCCGCACCACACGATCCTCCCATACCTTTACAGGCTGCCGAGAAACTAGCTTCGTTTAGCGATACCAAAACTTCGTCGAATCACACGCCCCTCTAGAGGGGCTGAGCGTCGAAAAGCCGCTCCGCGAAAAAACAAAACCCACCTTGCCAGCGTTTCTGGCGGGTGGGATTCGGGAGCGTTTACGATTTCTAATCTCTCAGCTCACTCTTTCCCCCAAACCCAGACGGACGCACCTACTCGTACCAAGGAATTCTAAGACCGAAGTCGTCGGAGAGTCCGCAAATTCGTCACGGTTGCCCCAAAACAGTTCCCATGATAGTAACCGACCGACCGTCCGGTTGGCAAGCGGCCGGTTCGATCTGCTGCCCCCCAAGGTATAGACTATCCAGCAAATCATGCAATTGCGTCCTTTGCCGTTCGCTGGGGGACCGGTCTTCACCCTCATCTTTTGGATCGCGTTTGTGATCTGGACACTGCCGGAAGTGTTTGCCTGGAAAGCGAAGCGGTCGGTCGACTCCTCAAGCGCTCGCGATCAAGGCTCGCTGAGCCTCATCGTAGCCCTTTGGTGGATCGGAATCGCGCTGGACTTTTCACTCTCCCTGCTCCTGCCGCAAGCCGCCATTTCGTGGCGCCCAACCTTGCTCTTCACTGCCGGAATTTGCTTAATGCTGCTCGGGGTCGCCCTACGCTGGTATTCGGTGTCGGTTTTAGGGAAATACTTTACGTTCGATGTCGCGATTCACAGCGGCCAGGTTTTGGTTGAGGTGGGACCCTACCGCTATATCCGTCACCCTTCCTACAGCGGCGCCCTCCTGAGTCTGCTTGGATTCGGTTTGGCACTCGGGAATTGGGCGGGCCTCGCCGCCAGTCTTTTGTGCCTCGGGTTCGCCTATGCCTATCGCATACCGGTCGAGGAAGCTGCACTCGCGTCGGCTCTCGGTGAGACCTACCGGCAATACCTGAAAAGGACGTGGCGTCTCGTGCCATTCTTGTTCTAGAGTAGGCGGCTGGTGTCCCCGCTCCAGCGAATTACGATGATTTCCAGACGCGAGTTCATGGCCGGCTCAGTTGCTCTTGCAGTCGCCTCGAGCGCTCCTGGAAGGCTGGCGCCAGAACCTGAATCGATCCTGGTCAACGACATTCATTCCCAACTCAATTCCACTCGGGTGTTGGGAATTTTGCAGCCACGATCTCTGGAAGATGTGCAGAGCATCGTTCGTTCGGCTCGCAAAGATCGGAAAATAATTTCAGTTGCCGGTGGGCGACATGCGATGGGAGGGCAGCAGTTCGGTACCGACACCTTGCTGGTGGATATCAGGAAGCTGAGCCAAGTACTCAATCTGGATCGCAAGCGCGGAATTATCGAGGTTGAAGCGGGGATCGAGTGGCCAGAACTGATTGATCGTTATCTCACCTTGCAAAACGGGGATCGCCAGAGTTGGGGAATCGCGCAGAAACAGACCGGCGCGGATCGACTGACTATGGCCGGAACAATTGCCGCTAATGCGCACGGTCGCGGTCTGAAGATGAAGCCCTTTATCAGCGACGTCGAATCCCTCGTTCTTGTCGATGCGACAGGAACTGCGCACACGTGTAGCCGAAAGGAGAACCCGGAATTATTTCGGTTGGTCCACGGCGGATACGGCCTCTTTGGAATCGTTACGTCCGTGCAATTGCGCCTCGTGCCAAGAAAGAAGATCGAGCGCGCGGTTGAAATTCGGACTGTAGACGGCCTGATGGCCGCGTTTGAGAAGCGCATTGCCGACGGATTCCAATATGGCGATTTCCAATTCTCCATCGAGCATGATTCGGAAGATTTTCTCCACAAAGGCGTTTTCTCCTGTTACCGACCGGTGCCAACGGATACTCCAATACCATCCCCAGAGAAGCAACTCACGGATGAGAACTGGAGGCAACTCCTGTATCTCGCTCACACGGATGAGAAACAGGCATTCCACCGATACGCAGACTATTATCTCTCGACCAATGGGCAGGTGTACTGGTCAGACACACACCAGTTGAGTATCTATCCGGACAACTACCATCGCGAAATCGACCAGAGGCTCCACGCCCCTTATCCTGCAACTGAGATGATCACCGAGATTGACGTTCCAAGACCGATGCTTAAGGAATTTCTCGATGAGGTGCGAGAAGACTTTCGTAAAAACAGGGTCGAGCTTATCTATGGCACGGTGCGTCTTATCGAGCGCGATGATGAGAGCTTTCTGCCTTGGGCGAAGCAGTCGTATGGGTGCACGATCTTTAATCTGCATACCGTTCACAGTCCCGAAGGGCTGCAACGTTCGGAGAACGCCTTTCGGAGGCTCATCGACATGGCAGCGCGCCGCGGAGGCTCGTACTATCTAACCTACCATCGCTATGCCACTCGAAAGCAGGTTGAAAGCTGCTATCCGCAATTCGCAGAATTCCTCCGGCGGAAGAAGAGGTACGATCCGGAAGAGCGTTTTCAAAGCGACTGGTACCGACACTACAGGACCATGTTCGCGGACGTCCTTTGACACTTATTTCCCTCGCAAGGTCCACCCGGCTGGCTCACGTTCAGTAGTACTGATCGGGTGGCCCTTTGTACTCCTGTAGGGCATTGCCGCCGTCAATGACGATCAGTTGGCCGGTGATGTAGGAGGCGGATTCGGAGGCGAGAAACGCGATAGCAGCGGCGACCTCGTCGGGGCGGCCGGGGCGGCCCACGGGAGTATTTCTACCCGCGGTGATTTCGTGCACGCTGGAGGACGCAGTTTCGATCCAGCCCGGAGCGACAGCGTTCACTGTGATTCCCTGCCGTGCAAGTTCGAGGGCAAGACTGCGAGTAAGCCCGACCATGCCGGCTTTGGCTGCACTGTAGGCGGTTTCGCGAGGATTGCTCACAACCGGACCGGTGGTAGAAGAAACGTTCACGATACGCCCGTAGTTTGATTTCAACATGAAGGGCAGAACCGCTTTAGTGACGTTGAAAGCGGTTTTGAGATTGATGGCGATGCCGTAATCCCACTCCTTTTCGGAAAGCTCAGCCAGAGGTAACGAGGTGGTCTCTGCAGGGCTGCCGACCTGAGTCATGCCGGCATTGTTGATGAGGATGTCGAGGCGGCCATAGCGGGCGAGGACTTCATCCACCAGCACGTGCGTGCGCGCGTGATCCAGCAGATCGGCGGGGAAAGCGAAGACATCAGCTCCTTCTGCGGCGAGTTCGCGGGCGCGCTCCTCGATTCTTTCCGTCGTGGAAGTGATTGCGATCTTCGACCGTTGTTGCGCGAGCAAACGAGCAGTTGCGAAGCCTATCCCCTGCGGGCTGCCCGCGCCCGTGACCAGCGCCACTCTCCCGGAAAAGTTCATCGCTTCGATCCCCACACAAGCATCGTTTCTCTACAGCCCCGGACCATCCGGATAAGTCGGCAAATCCGGAGGCCGCGCCGGCAGTTTCTTTGGATTGGCCTTGATCTGCTCCATCAGCATCTCGACCGCTTTTTCCAGTTGTGGATCTTGTCCCTTCAGAACGAGGTCTGGAGGATTGTCGACCACGACATCGGGTTCGACACCGCGGTTCTCGATCACCCACTTGCTGTCGAGACCATACAGAGAAAATTCCGGGCGCGTGACGTAGCCGCCATCCATCAGAGGAATATTTCCGCGAATGCCGCGCACTCCGCCCCAGGTCCGCTCGCCGATGAGCGGCCCCAGTTTGTACCGCTTGAACATGTAGCTGAAGATGTCTCCATCGGATGCGGCATAGTGATTGGTCACGCAGGCCATGTAACCGTAGAAAACATTGCCCGGGGTCGTGCCCGACTCAAAGTTGCGAGCTGAACCCATGGCGGCCAGCACGCGCCGCAAGCGCGCAAAGATGAGCTGGTCCACGAAGCCGCCGCCGTTATAGCGGACGTCGAAGATGATTCCCTCCTTGCGAATCTGCGGGAAGTACTGTTTGACGAACTCGTTGAGCCCGTCATCGCCCATGTTGGGCAGGTAGACGTAGCCGATGCGGCCGCCGCTGGCCGCGTCCACCTTCTTGCGGTTGGTCTCGATCATGTTCAGCTCGCGCAAATTGTATTCGTCGCCAATCGGCTTCACCACCACTTTGCGGGCGCCGTCCGCCGCAGCTTTCGGGTTGACGGTGAGCGTGACCACCTCATTGGCCATGTTCACCAGGAATTCGTCGGGAGTCTGTGGAGCGCGCAGCGCACGCCCGTTGATCGCGAGAAGATAATCGCCTTCTTTGATATTGACGCCCGGCTCGGTCAGCGGCGAGCGGGCATGCGCATCCCAGTTCTCACCGGAAAAGATTTTCTTGATGCGGTACATGCCGCTGGCCGGATCAGCCTCAAAGTCCGCCCCCAACATCCCGACGTTCACTGGGTGCAGATCCGGGAACTCGCCGCCGCCAACATAAGTATGCGAATTTGATAACTCCCCGATCATCTCGCCCAGGATGTAAGTCAGCGAATAGCGATCGGCCACGTAGGGAAGCAATTGAGCATATTGATCTTTGGTCTTCTGCCAGTCCACTCCATTCATGGAGGCCTCAAAAAAGTAATCGCGTTCCTGCCGCCAGACCTCGTTGAAAATTTGCTTCCATTCCTGCGGAGGATCAACCTCGACCCGCATGCCATCCAGTTTGAGCGCGCCGTCTCCAACCTTGTGGGGCGCGTCCGGAGGCTTGGCGTCGATGATCCCAACCGGCCCGTCGCCCTCGGCGCGGTATAACAGCTTCGAACCGTCGGTGGAAAGTGCGAAACGATCCGCGCCTTCCAACAACACTTTGTCTTTTCGTTCCTTCAAATCGTAGGCATGGATCGCCGGGCTTTCTCCCGGAAGGGGGCCTGACAGCCCCGCGATCGGCGATGTCGAGTAGTAGATCGCTTCTTTGGAAGCATCGAGGTTGCGAATCACCGCGGGTGGAACAGCCAGCGCTACGATCCGGTTCTGGATGCCGTCCAGATCAATCTTAAAGACTCTCGGAGGCTCCTTGGTCTCGGTCTGCACCGCTTTCTCTTCGGTCTTTGGTTCCGGTTCCTTTTTGATGGGCGGTTGCTTTCCTTTCTTGTTTAACTCGGGCACCGGCGTGGCCGCTGCCGGCTCTTCGCTCTTCACCTTCACCTCGTCGCTCAAAGTGGGAAAGGGCGAAGGCTCATCCGCCGTCAGCGTGACCACATAAACGCGGGTAGTCTTGGGATTCGCAAACTCAAAATCGATGTTGCCCAGCACTTCGTTGTAGTCGCGGTCGGAAAGGAAGTATAAGTATCGCTTGTCACGATCGAACACCGCGGAGTAACTATTAGTGAGCGTTGAAGTCACGGCGGTAATCTTGTGGTCGGCTAAACCGTACAGGTACACGACCGAATAGCCGGACTCCAAATTCTTGTCGTAGGCCAGCCACTTATTATCCGGTGACCAGCTGTAATTCAGAATCTCACCATATTTGCCGCGGTCCACTTCAACCGGCTTTTTCTCCTTGACGTCGACATACCAGAGTTTCAAGTCCTTGTCGGCCCAGGCGATTTTCGAGCTGTCCGGAGACCACGCCGGCTGGAACATGAAACCCTTATGTCCGCTGGTGATCTGCTGTGCGGCGGCTAGTCCGTCTTGCGGTGCGATGTAGATCTCATCTTCACCTGTGCGGTCGGAAATGTAGGCGATCCATTGCCCATTCGGCGACCACGACACATGTTGCTCGCGAACACCTGGAGAATTCGTCAGATTGCGGGTGCTTCCATCCTTCGCCGGAACCGTGAAGACTTCTCCGCGCGCCGCGAACACGGCTCGCTTGCCATCGGGCGCGATATCGAAGTCGGTGATTTGCTTGCTCGTGCTCACCCAGTGCTTCATGGCCTGGTTGCGCTCTCCACTCACATAAATGACCAGTTTTTTCGCCTGCCGAGCCTCCAGGTCGAACCGATACAAGTAGCCGCCATTCTCAAAAATAATCGCATCGGGACCAAGGCTTGGCCACATGACATCGAATTCGTCGAACTTAGTAAGCTGATCGACCTGCTTGCTACCCTGGTCGTAGCTGTAGAGATTGAGCCGGTGTCCGGGCCCGCGGTCGGAAGTGAAATAAATCGTGTTGCCGTGCCACATCGGAAACGTGTCGGTGTAATCCGTATGCGGGATGACCTGATCGACGACATTATTCTTGATGTCGTAAATTGTGATGTCCTGCGCCAAGCCACCGGTATAGCGTTTCCACTGCCGGAAATTGCGGAAAATCCGGTTGTAGGCGATCTTTGTGCCGTCCGCTGAGTACGAAAGAAGACCACCCTCATCCATGGGCATGGGCTGAGGCAGCCCACCATCGACACTCACCGTAAATGGACGTTTGATCCAGCCGTTCGAAGCGTCGCGGCGCGAAAGGAACACGATGCTCTTGCCATCCGGAGTCCAGCCGATTACCTGGTTGAGCACGCCCATGCGGTCGCTGAGCGGCTGCGCCGATCCCTGGTAGAAGGTCAGTTGCTTAGGTTGCCCGCCCTCGGACGGCATGACATAGACGTTAAAGTTGCCATCGTACTGGCCCGTGAATGCCAGCCACTTTCCATCCGGCGAAAACTTTGGAAATAGTTCCCGCCCAGGATGCGAAGTGATGCGGCGGGCCGTGCCGCCCGTGCTTGACGCCAGCCAGAGATCGCCACCGTACATGAATGCGATTGTGTCTTTGTATATGTCGGGGAAACGCAGCAAGCGGCCTTCTCGCGCCTCCTGCGCTGCCGTCAGGCCGGCGCAGCCGATGACACTGCCGACCACAATAATTGCGAAAACACGTCGGATAGAAATCATGAAAGATCCTCTTGGGGGATTTGTCTGCTGGAATGATTAGCGGAGCGGGGCCCATTTCGACAAGCCGGATTGTACCAGCTTGCCACAGCGGCTTCGAACATTAAAAGGATTTCACCGGCGTACCGGCCGCCGACCGCATCGCCTGCTGGCAACCGCGCGCCGAGGTCAACGCTTTGTCAAAACCTGTATCTGCGCGAAGTTTCGCGAGCAGCGGATCGGAAAGCAGATTTTCGTACGAGCAATAATTCTGCTCGATTGCGCTTTGGAGCAAATGAAGAGCCGCTTGTTTCTTGCCACAGTACGCAAAAAGAGCTCCTTGGTAATACCACGTTTCGGGGTCAGGCTCGGTGGGCAGACTGGTTTCAGCGTCGTGCGCCATCCGGTCCAGATCCGCCGCTGGCCGCAACTGCAGGCAAGACTCCAGCAGATCGCGGTGATAGCGCGCCGCGCTTGGCATATGCTTCACGGCCTCGCGGGCTTCCGGAATCTTCCCCTCGCGCAAAAAAATGGATGGCGTCGCATACGCGGCCCACTCCGAACCCGCATCGAGACGGACAAAGTCCGCGGCCCGTACCGGGTTGCCCATCTCCATGAACGCCCAGGCGCAAGAACGAAAAGTATAGTTACCCGGGTCGAGCGCCAACGCAGTGTTGCATTCATTCGCCGCTTGCTGCAGCATTCCTGCATAACGATAGACGTAGCTCATAACAAAATGGGCCTGGGCACTGTCCGGACGACGCTTGACCAGCGCCTCAGCCGCCTGATATGCCTTCCCCAGTTCGCCGCGCGAGACGCGGTTTTCGATCAGTTGTCCGGCGGCAACGATCCGATTCGGGTCGAGTTCAATGGCGCGCTCGCAGGCTTTGTTGGACCGCTGGAACATCGGCTCGCCACCATCGGAATAGTCCGCGTCATAGTAGCAACGCACCCCGAGCTGTTCCCATGCCGGCGCGTAGGTCGGATCCACGTCGACCACGTGCTCGAGAACCGCGATGGCATCCTTGTTCGGTCCGGCATCATGCGGCAGCGCGAGGCTATGGAGGTAGAGATCGTAGGCATCAGGATTCTTTGGACGCGTGCCGGTATCGAGAAAACCGCCGGCTATACCGAGCGCCGGCAGCAACCCCTGACGCATCTGGGCCGCCATCTGCGCTTGCAATGCGATCAGGTCCTGAGCGGGCGCGGTCACGGTGGTCTGCCATAAAAGCTTGTTCCCTTCCACCTGAATCGCCTC